>Ga0137297_10062_pt1 | contig 82745 bp, 95 predicted proteins | sample RamsorincwithD2O_FD_97191 | JGI IMG/M metagenome (GOLD analysis project Ga0137297, IMG submission 97191) | Mouse cecal microbial communities from Vienna, Austria - Mucin amended with D2O | ecosystem: Host-associated > Mammals > Digestive system > Large intestine > Cecum | place: Austria: Vienna...
ATATCAGTAAACCATTTTCTGATCTTGCCAAATAATACAGACAGTTTATCCCCTGAAACAATATTCCCCCTCTCTTCTGCCTCCTCAAACGTCGGCGTCTGATCATCAGTTCCCACATTCGGCACTTTTTCGAGATTTACATCTCTTGCCGTCACCTGATGCGGATTATTATGATCGTTCAGATGCGCCAGAAACTGTCCTTTCGTCACATACCCGGTCCCGACGCCCTCAATCGTTACATTTCCGGTCCCTGCTGCTTTTATTGCAATGTTATATTCTATCTGCATGATTCCGTCCTGATAGGACGGTATTTTCTCACCATTGTACTGCTGCCCTATGATCAGCAGCGTGTCTGTCTCATCCCCCTCCAGCTTTGCATATACGCCCACCTGCCGGAGCTGGTATTCCTCCTCAAGCTGCATATTCGATAATACAGTTTTTACTACCGCCTGTTTGTTCTCATAGGTTACCTCATCCAAAAACATATCCTGCTTTTTGTCTATCACGCTCTGCAGCATGGCAGGCGACGCGGAATACCCACCCCCTGATTCGGTTCTGGTAAAGAGCAGCGTCCGTCCTGCTGCCACCTGTGTCATCAGCACAGCCCCGTTATTCGTCAGGATATAATCCATCTGTATTCACCTCCACCTCTATTTTCTTTGCCATTGATCCGGCGATCCCGATATAAACTCCTGATCTGTCGATCCTCTTTAAAGCATTGATAAACTCAAAATCCAGATGCGCCGGTCTCGCCTCGTCCACCGCATCCTTTGCGATCTGCATAGTATCTGCAAGATACCGGGTGCCAACCCAGACTTCAAAGTAATCTTCCGAAGGGTATTCTATGATATCTACATAGTCAGCATCTATCACCTGCTTCACAAGCCCGGCCAGCATGGACGGCGTCGCCGTCTCGCCGCCGTTCAGCTTCGCAAACACCCGGGCTTTCTCCTGCTGCAATGTCAGCGCACTGTTATGGATGAGGCCGTACTCCTTTTCCCACAGAATGATCCCTGTTTCATCAGATGTTTTAACGCACATCCTGTCATGCTGATTCTCCAGTTCTGCCTGCAGGAGCTCTATCTCCTGCTGCTCTGTTTCCAGCAGTTCATTCATCTGCAGCATGGATGCTTCCTGTTTTGACAATGAGTCTTTAAGCATTCTGCGCCTCCTCCGCTGCCGCAATCTCTATCATACCGACGACCGGAAACTGTACCTCTCCCAGAATGACACTTTGTCCGGCCCCGTTGACTGTGATACTGTGTATATCCTCCACGCCGCCCACCTTCAGCAGCAGATCCGCGATCCTCATATAGGATACAGTCGTCTTCTTTTTTTCGCCGAAGGGGATACTCTGCAGATATCCGGTAAGCAGAGATATAAATTCTGTCCGGACATTTTCCGTATCAGTCCCATAAAGTATCAGTTCTGCAGATACCGATATCTGCACCGCTTCCGCCGTCATAACAGAAACCTCTGCCCCGCAGGGCCTCACGCCCTCTATATAGTTGCTCACGGTTTCGATCAGTTCCGGCGGTGCTGCTGTATTTCCATCTGCCACAATAAATACCCCGACCGTACCACGTCCATAATACAGATCGATAGCCTTCGCCTTTGCCACTCCGGCCACTGACATCGCCCACTGCCTGTACTGTTCCCTGTTGCCGCCGGTCACGGTCTTCTGTTTTTTCGCCAGGATCCTTTCCCGGTACGCTTCATCCCCCTCCACATCATACCCTCCGGCTGCCGCTTCCGGATTATTCACAGCCGTCAGCGTCACACCGTTGGTCTTGATATCCCGGACCGTACCGGCCTTTACATTGCCGATGCTACCGGGTGTCTGGCATACCGCCCTTACTTCCGCACTTCCTGATTCCCCGATCTGGAAGTCCTGGGTCCGGAATAAAATGGAATCTGTAGCCACCAGGATATCGGAATACCATCCCGGTTCCCCCTGCAGCACCACTGTCACCTCCGCACAAGTAGCTTCTTTGCGGATGACATTGATATCCGCCCCGATCCGGTCAAGATCCTCTTCCTCCGCGGATACTGCAAATGCTCTGGCCAGCATGGGCTCTATTTCCTGCGAATAGGTCCTTGCCAGTTCGTTGGATACAGCCAGCAGATTATTCCCGCTGAATGTCCCTTCAATCGCCGTCTCCCCGTCAGGAAGACCGTCCCTCATGCGTGTATATATATCCTGCACGGAATTACTCATTATAGACCTCGCTTTCATAAGTGAACCTGCCGTATATGCTGGTAACTTTGAAAGATGCCGTGCATCCGCCTCCCGGTTCCCAGCAGAACTCAAAATCACCAATCTCCTGTATATAGGGACAGACCATCACTGCTTCCCTGATATATCTGGTGATTTCACTTTCCAGTATTTCCCTGTTTTCGCTTTTCCCGATAAGCTCTTCCAGCTCGCTGCCATATTCCGGGGAGTGCGCCTCATATCTGTATCTGGCGACACGTAGCGCATGGTAAAGCCAGATCCTTAACGCCTCATCCTTCTCCACCAGATAAGTGTGCCCGCCTCTTGTCTTCAAACAGTTTTTCTCATAATCGTATGCATACTCCCGGAAAAGCGGCAGCTTTTTCCCATCCGATACGCTCTCTTGTGCGTTACTGGTAAACGGAAACACGCCCATATTTAATTCACCTTTCCTACTATATAAAAAGTATCCTTCACCCGCTGCACAACAACACTGTCTCCTGCAGACAGTTTAACCGCCGATATAAGCTTCTTTAAAGCCTCTTTGAAGCCCTGTGAAAGCCCTGCCTCACCTTCCACTGCCTCCTCCAGCGCCTTCTCCGTCTGCAGACAGCCGGACAGGACGATGCCGGATGTGATCCGCGTGTTATTATAGGAAATGCTGATCGGATCCACCGAAGTGACCACTGCCTGCGTCATTTCGAATCCGTTATTTTTTGCACCCTCTTCACGCATTCCCGCCACGATCCGGCTGGCTGCACTGTTATTTTTGCTCATGCTTCCACCCCCTTAAAATCCAATCCCAGTTTTACCGTATGGTTTCCATTCTCGATACTGTGGCTGTCCGAAACAATGATAAAATCTCCCGTTATGCTGCTTCCCGCCTTCATGATCATAACACTGCGGCCTGTGACTGCCTCATAATCCTCTGCTTTTACCTCGATGCTGCCTGAATTCTCCACACTTTTTATCAGTTTTTTAGCTTCTGCATCCGCATCCTTTTTACTGTCTTCCACTTTGTATATCTCCCGCACCGTGCCATAGGCCGCCATATCTTCTTCATTCTGGACAGCCCGCAGAAACTTTCCGTTTTTGTTGAGGATATATACCTGGTCCACCAGATTTTCCATGCTGCTCTTATAGACCGCATCCGTCACGGAATCATCCCCGGTATATATGGCTGCAAGCCTTGTCCCCGGAATCTCCGTGCAGACTGCCAGGCCTTCCATGCAGATACTTATCTCTACACCCGCCGCCTCATAGGCCGCTTTCATGATCTGGTATACATCCTTCTCCCCGGTGCTGACCACACTGACGGTCTCCGGCACGTCGTAAAGCGTCCCCACCGGGATGCCGAACTCACTGCAGACCATTTCCACGATCTGTGCCGGCGATCCTTTGTAAGTGTTATATACTTTGCTCCGCAGGTAAAATGCCATGTCCCTGCAGTCTAACCTCAGTTCCACGCCCGCCTCGCTTTTTTCCTGCGACACTGCCACACCGTCAAATTTCAGCTGCCCGGCGTCATCATACATGACCACCCTGCTGCCAAGGGGTATGTCTGCCTTTGCGATATTGTCATCCCGGTTCGTATGGGCATAGGAGAAAGACAGCTTTCTTGCATACTGCGCCTCATCCCCTGACCAAGCAACCTTTCCCACTAACTCACTGATATCTGTCCCTGCCGCAATCATTTTCATGGTATCACCAAAGTCGATCCTATCCGCAGCTTTCTCTCATTTACGCCACCGTTAGCTGCCTGTATCTCTTTCCACCGGTTCCCATCGCCATAATATTTTTTTGCCAGTGCCCACAGCGTAGTCCCCTTCGTAACCGTTACACTTTTGGGCACCTGCTGGGAGCCCACCCGCTGATTTAAACCGGTGTAAGTCTGCCTGTTTGCAAGCGACGCCACAGGCAGCACCGTCGTCTTACGATATTCCGAAAAATTCCAGCTGACATGGGGATCCTTATCACCTTCCACATAGGTTTCCTCCATCGTCTCGATCCAGAACTGTTTATTGATATCTGTCCCCGAGATGATGATCCGCACAGGAGCCGGTGCATCCTTGCACTTTTTCATGAGTGCAAGGAACGTTTCCGGAGATGTCCCGTTATAAAACGGGCTGCCGGAGGAGGGCAGGAATGCGTTTGCGATGGATATCTTATCGATCGTCCTGTTTCCCGCCACTGTAATTTCTCCCATATTTAACAGCTCTAACGTCTTTAACTTTGATCCGGAAGATATCTTTACCTCTTTCGGGTTTACGGCCATGTTAAACTGGCTGCCCATGGCGGATATGGATATCATTCTTGTATTTGTCATCATCCCACCTACATGTTGTCCCTGGCTTCATCAATCATGTCCGCAAGTTTTTCTGCTACTTTTTCAATATCTGCCTCTTCCCGGACTTCCATCTTTTCAACGACGATCGAAACAGTTGTGGTCCCGCCGCTTCCGCTGCTGCCTGTCCCGGCAGGTATCGGTACCGGCATGGAATGCGCTCCCTGCAGCTCGCTGTTTGGTTTGATCTGCGTCCCGGAAGGCAGCTTCATTAACTCCGGCCCATGTTCCCCCACGGTAGTCCAGCCGCCGGAATAAAATCCGGTACCTGTAGCATTCTGCTTCCCGCCGCCTCCGGATGTTCCGCTGTCTTTTCCCTTCTTCCCGCCTATTTTGGATGTGACCGTATCGATCGCATCCGCCACTACAGACAGCCCTTTTCCGATCGCACTGAATACCGGTTCTATGACTGCCCATGCCGTTTTCACCACTGCGGAAATAGCAGGCCATGCTGCCTTAAATGCTGACGCCACTAACTTCACCGTGGAGATCACCACGTCCAATATCGGCCCGGCCACCATCCACATGGTCTGCAGCACATTTGCGATCACAGGCCCGGCTGTCTCAAATGCACTGCGCAGCGTTCCGGTTTCTCCGGATATGCCGGAAAAGATACCGGAAATTTTACTTCCTACATCCGCAATGATCTCCGAAACTACAGGAAATACTGCTGCCGCCACTGCTGAAAATCCAGAGAAGATATCCGCCACCACAGGAATGGCAGTTGAAGCAATCCCTACAACAGACTCCAGAACAGGCTGGATATAGGGCAGCATCGACTGCACGCTGGAGATCATCGTATCAATGGCAGGCTCCGCCGCGGCAAAAGCGTTTCCTATCGTCGATGCCATCCGCTCTGCTATCGGCCTGCAGGTATCATAGGCCGACTGCACAGCCCCGGCTATCGTTTCAAACACCGGCCCGGCCCGCGCCGCCACCTTATCAAAGGCCTTTTCCATCTCCGGCAGCCTGTCAACCAGTTTCTCCAGCCCTGCCGTGATATAGGGCAGCGCCTTCTCTCCCAGGCTGGTGAGCATGACGCTTCCGGCATTTTTGACCTTCCCCATCATCTCTGATACGGAAGCTGTCTGTGTTTTAAACGCAGCGTCTGCAGCGCCGGATGCCGTCACCATTGCTGCAGTCTTCGTGGAAAAGTTCTCCGCCTGGTTCCCGGCCAGCGCCAGGACTGCGTTCTTTGCCTCCACGGAAGAAAACAGGTTTGCAAATGCCACCTCGTCGCCATCCACGGAAGTCTTCAGCTTTTTCAGTACCCCGTCCAGGCCTTCCTGCTCTAACGCCGCCGCTCCGGATTCGTATCCCAGCTGCTTCAATGTCTTCGCCATCTCGTTAGATGGCGACAGGAAGCCCTGCATCGTAGCCTTTAACTGCGTTGTCACTTCCGATGTGCTGCCCGTCACGCCGGTCAGCGTCGCCATCGCGCCGAAAAGCTCCTCTTCACTCACCTTCATGGTGGATGCCAACGGCACCACCTGCCCGATGGACGACGCCAGCTCCGGGAAGGTGGTCTGCCCCAGCTTCACGGTCTGGAATGCCAGATCAGAGGCTTTCTGCATCGCCTCTGCAGACGTATCACCATAACCTTTCGTGACGGCGGATAAAAGCGCCACTGAATCAGAGGTGGTTGCTGCCCCGGCTTTTGCCGCCTTGGATGCGATCTCCAGCTGCTTTACATTCTCTTCCCCCTCACCGAAGGCGGACACGACATCGTATAGTCCGGACGACAGATCAGACAGGGACGCACCTGTATCAATGGAAACCTTTTTCAGATCCGTGGACATCTTCTGCAGCGTCCCGCTTACATCCCCATCCAACAGCGTCCCTACTGCCTGCATCTGGGACTGGTATTCCACAGCGGACTTCACAGCCCCGGCACTTGCCACCGTCACGGCCGTGAAGGCAGCAGCAGTTCCCACTACTGCTGCCTTTCCGATTCCTTTCAGCACCTTTTCCGTGCCTTCCGCTGCAAATTTAATTACTTTGCTGTCTTTCACCCTGCCCAGTTCTCTGGCAACATGTCTGATCTTTGATACAGCAATTTCCTCCTTCGCCTTGAGCTGTATCACTTTTTTGCTGACAGGCTCCAGCTTCTCTTTCACGCCCTGTATCGCTTTGTAGGCCGCCGTATTCTTCAGCCGGATCTCTTTTTCCTTTAACTTCTGTTCATCGAATTTCTTTAATTCCCGTTTTGCTTTTTCAACTTCCCCGCGGAACCCCTTGCTGGATTCACTGGCGCTCTTCATGACGGCAGAAACGTTATCCTTAATCGCCAGAGTAGCGCCGAAAACTTCTCCTGCCATCCCTCTTTCTCCCTTCCTGCCGGCTATTTTTTATTTATATCGTTCCAGAAACGGACAATGGCTGCATAGATCACGTTCTCCATCTCTTTCCATCTCTGTTCCCGGTTCAGTTCCATAACCGCTTTAAAAATGAGCCTGTCTTCACGGGACAGGGCAAGGATCCTTTCCGGCGGGACGCCCCGCTCCATCCAGTATCCTGCCACTTCCATGAAAGCAGACTCTTTTATCAGTTTTTTACCTCTTCCGCCTCTGAGATCCTCTCCGCGGGCTCCGGCGCATCCTTCACAGTATTATCCCCGGAAAGCCCCGACAGGGAAAGGATCGCACGGCATAACGCTGTCCTGTCCACGGCCTGAAAGATATCCGCAATCTTATATCTTGCACTGTCTGCCAGACTGCCCTCCTCCACCATGATCCGCGCCGTCTCCTGCAGATCCGGACAGGCATAATAGATCAGGTACTTATCCCGGTCGATTTCTGACATGCCTTCCATCTCCGTTATCTCCACATACTCCTCATCGGATATGCCGCGGATCGTCAGCGTCATGTCCAGGTCGCCGACATACAGCTGTTTTGTCCTCTTCTTTTTCTTCTCCTCCAGACGCTCTTTTGCCTTTCTGGCAAAGTCCTGAAAAATAACTGTCTTCGTATTATCCATCTCTTTTTCCTCCTACTGTGGTTTGACTGCATCCAGGTTGATCATGTCAGTCGGTGTAAACGTGAAAGGTATCTCCTGTTTCACTCCGCTGCCAACTTCCCATTCAAACCCAAACTCGGACAGTGCAACGTTGCCGATCTGCCAGCGCTCTGTCTGCCCGCCTTCCGCATCCGGATCTTTCAGTTTGGCAACAATGGTCCCTCTGGGATCTTTCCCCTTCATGATCTCTGCCCTGACATCCTCAAATCTTGTATAAACTTTATTCAGGGCAAGTGTTCCTTCCCCCTTCAGGCCGGTAATTTTACTGTCAATATTCATCCCTATCTGTATTTCTTCTCTGTTGACCGTCACCTTGGCAGTAATTTTTTTCGCTTCTGCGATACGGATTCCATTAAAGTATACTTCTGCATGCTCTCCGTTTAATGTTCTGTTCGCCGTTATCCGTTCATTGCCCATCTCTCTCCTCCTACATCTCCAACGTCATATCCAGATCTTCCATCGCATCCAACAGGCTGATCTTTCCCATCAGGAACAGACTGGATCCTGTATCCGCCTCTTTGATCTGCTGCTCTGTCATCTCATCCACGTTTTTCCCCTGCTCTTTCAGATACCGGCGGATCTTTTCCGTGTCGAGTTCCACATAATTTTCCTCCTCACCGTTCAGGACTGTCCCCTGCAGCGTGGAGAAATAACTGTTGACTGCACCGATAAAAGCCTGTTTGTTGTCATATGTATTGTTCAGTTTCCCTACATAATCGTCGTTGAAAGTGGTGTAAATATCATTCTTGATGATGTCTGCCCCCTCTCTGATCTTGATCTTTTTAAAATCCTCCGGCTCGGATTCCGTCGCCTTCTGTAAACTTGTCACCCCGCGCCCGATCTTGTGCTTCTCGCCGTCATACACCACGATCAGCTCACCGGCATCGATCCTGGCATCGGCATCCTCCACCTGGGTGACGTCCAGCACCTCATCCAGCACATAAAACGTTGTGGACTGTGTCAGCGGGATCCCGGCGCAGATCCCGGCGATCCGGCAGCAGAATTCTGCAGTTGTCAGTTCCTTCATCTCCTCCTCATCGTCCCATTTCATTGAGATCCCGGAAGCCGTCACATTGATCACGGCGGAGCTGTCCGCTTTACAGTTCGGAAGGACCGCTTTTCCCTTCTTTCCGTCTTTTCGGACCAGCTGCAGGAACTCTTTAAAGTTTTCCATGTAGGAAGACTGATAGCCCGGCATGCAGAGATAGTCGAAATTCAGGTTCCGGATCAGTTTTAACGTCGTCTCTATGTCAACTGCCTCCTCTGATTCCGCCGCCCGGACTGCTATCACGCCGCCAGGACTGCCCTTGAAAATCAGCTTCAGATACTCCCTGCTTTTTTCGCTCCATTCAGCTGCCACGATATCCGTATAGCCTCTGATCGGCGTGACAACCTGCTCTTTTGACTTATCCTGCAGGATCACACAGACTATGCCGCGGCTGCTGCGTCTGATAAGATCCTGGCCCTTTTTGTGAAAATTGATCAGTATACTTGGTAATCCCATCTTTCCTCCTTCTATTCCTGCTATTTCTTTTATAAATCCAGATCCATTGCTCCTGCAGGCGGCTCCGTAACCTCCACAGACACTGTATCGGTATAGGATAACGGAAAAGTGCAGTGGCCGATCCCGTCGGTGATATGAAAAGACAGTACCGGCGTGAACGCCCTGTCCCCGATCCGGAAATAAGGCAGCAGGATCCCTTCCAGTTCTGCAAGTCTCCTCTGGATGTTCTTCCGGCTGGTATAGCGGCTCTCCATGTAGGCGATATCTACCAGCACGCTTTTGTCCCGGTGGGCTCCGGCTGCCGCCATACCTGCCGTGACCGGATCCACCAACACCTGCAGCACTGGCAGCGTTTTCCCCTCGCCGTCCTTCTGAAGCGCCGAATAGTCCTTTGTCTGTTCCAGATCTTCGCCGGTGATGTTCTCCACATCCTCTACTTTGTTCCGCAGGATCTTTATGATCCCCGCCCTGATATCTTCCGCCGTCACTTCATTGCCTCCTTCAGATCATTCAGCATGTCCATCACATCCTGCTCCATGTAGGTATCCTGATAGACCTGGATCCCTTTCTCCAGCATAAATTTTCCCTGTGTCTTCCCTACAGTTTTACCTCCCCGGACAATGCGGTGCCCGTAATTGACAGGCGCTGCATACTCTGCATCGTTGGAGATCCAGATGACGAGCTCGCCGTCCCGCTCCTCGATCTGAAAAAACCACCGCTTTTTCAGGTTTCCGGTAATATGCGGCGTCAGCCTCTTGATTTCCCGGATGATCTTCATCGCCATGATCTGGGCTCTCTTCCTGACGATCTCCTCCTCCCAGGCCCGCAAGCCGCTCTCAAAAGCATCCTCCAGGTCTTCCAGTGATTTCATCTGCCCCTCCAATCCGCTGTTTTGCAATTTCAAAATACTGTTCTGAAAGTTCCATGCCAATAAAATTTCTTCCAGTATTCAAACAAGCCACGCCAGTAGAACCGCTACCCATAAAGCAGTCCATGACCGTTCCCCCTTCCGGCGCAATCGCAATCAGCTTTTCTAAAAGTTCTACGGGCTTTTCTGTCTGGTGGTGCTTTTGTTTCGTTGGAACACTGCTTACTTCATAATATCCGGGAAACGCCTTAAATCCAGGTGTCCAGTCTACTGTTTTTCCTCCATTAGTTCCCCACACCAAAAACTCGCAATCCTGTCGAAATCGACCGGGAATATTTCTGGCATTTCTCTTATTCCACACAGCAATGCCACGATAAACCCAACCAGCTGCCTGCAAAGCGTCCGTCATTGCCGAAAGTTGCCGCCAATCCGTAAAAACTGCACATATGCCCTCTGGTTTTGTTTTCTTCCTGCATTTAGCCAGAATCATACGCATAAACTCAGTAAAAGAACGCTGATCCATGTTGTCGCCGCTGAAATCCGGAAATCGTGATGCACCATTATAACCATCATCCGTATATTTACTTGATGTTTTCTTTTTCCTGTCCCCCGTGAACAAGCCGCCGGATGAATACGGCGGATCTGTTAAAACCATATCCACCAAGCCATCATTCATTCTTTCTACTAATTCAAGACAATCGCCATGAAATAATTCTATACTCACTCCATTATCTTCATCCAATCCCAAAGCTCCTCCATATTTCGTCTTATCTTCCCCAGAAAAAATGCCAGGATACTTTACGCCATCTCTTCTATCAGGAACGGCGTCTCTCCATGGGAGCCTGCATACGCAAAAGTCCTGCCGCATATCCCACGGAACACCTGCCCGGCCTCTGTCACGATGACTGCCCGGTCCATGTCGGCCATCAGGATATCCGGCGCAGCAAATATCACATGCTCTGCGTCCGATACCCGGCGGTTATTTTCGCGCTTTGGGGATTCCACGGTGCCCTTTGAAAGCGCACAGGGTACCTTCTCATAGACTGCAGCGTCTTTCCGGACGGATTCCCCGGAATCATCCACTGCGGGCACACCCCGGATCACTGTCAGCCGGTCTTTATACGTTTTCCCCAGAATCGCTGCTTCGCTCCTCATCCTCTGCTCCTTTTCCTCCAGATGACTGTGCTGCAGTTCTATTTCCTGCAGAGGATATCCCGGCTGCCTTCCTTCCCGTTTTCTTTTTCACTTCTCCGGCAGCAGAAACTTTCCCGGCGCTCCGGTGCAGGTACCTCATCTTCTCAAAATTTGTCATATGCCCTCCTATCCCGTCCGCAGGCGGCGGAAACTGTTCAGAACCTTTATCTCTTTTTCCGTGAAGCTGTCAGGCGTTACTGTCTGGACATAACTGATCTGCGTGTCCCCCCGGCTGACAGCAGATACATTATCCGCATTGTCCGCCTGCACGGCGCGGACTACAAGCCCCCGCACCACATGCTCCAGTCCTTTCGGGATATCCTTTCTGTGGCAGTATGCCATGACAGCCTCCTTCGCATCATCTAACATCAGCCGGAGGACGGCATCCTGCGATGTGTCCCCCTCGTCCTTCAGAAAGCCCAGCGATGCCAGGCGGATCTTTATCTTATCCAGCATCTTTATCCTCCCTGACTTCCTTTGATCTTCTGGCAGCCTTTTTGCCGCTCCCGGATTTTCCCGCAGAATCACCTGTCTCTGCCGATTCTTCCGTTTCTTTTACAGCTTTAAGGTCCGCCGCTTCAAAACTCTCCGGCTCTGTAGATTTTTCTGCTCTTCCTACGACTTTAAATCCTCTGGCCTCCAGTTCTGCCCTTCTGGTTTCATCATAGGCGTACTGCACTTCATTCAGTTTTTCCAGTCTGATCGCCGCCACTCTGTGTCCCTCCCTGTGTGTCTTTTCCCGATGTCAGGATCTTCCCTGTGCTGGTTCTGATCACATCCTTGTAGCTGTCCTTCACCCAGATATCATGGTATTTCCGGTAGGTCACCAGCCAGGCATCCGCATTCTGGTTCTGCGCAGACGTAAAAATCTTAACCTTATCCTGCTTGCAGACTGCAATCGGTGCTCTTTTCGGCATAATGATCCAGTTGATCTGCTTCGCATCATCCGCCGGGGCAAAACCACCCTTTTCCTGTCCTTCCGTCTTTCCGTCCCTGAAGATATACTTCGTCCTCATCCTCGCGGAAGGCACCGGCATCAAAGCCATGCCGTTGACTGCCTTTACTTTTGTCTGAATCTCACCGCGCAGGAAATCCTCCACGGAAATGCTCTTTTTGAAAGCGTCCAGCTTTTCCAACTGTGCTTTCACCAGCGAATTGATGGAAATAACCAGCGTTTCATTTTCGCCGACCTCGTCCACCACTGCCGCTATATCATCAAGCAGATGGCTGAAAACTGTATTCGAGTCCACGTCATAGCTGGCCGCATTATCCGTACATAACGCTGCGATCCGGGAATAGCGGTATGCATCTACTTCCGGAATGACCTGCGTCCGCTGGAACTCGCTCGCCACCGTAGAAGCCGATGTGACAAAATTTGTCTCGTCAATATCCATCTCATCCAGCTGGAACTTTGTGCCCCTGTCCATCGTCATCTTCATGGTCTCATACTCCAGAGACACGCCGCCCATCGGGTAACCGCTGTCCCTGTCATAGTCTTTCAGTCCTGTCAGGGACATCTTCGGTATCTTGATCTCATTGCCCCCGGTATAAAGGACCTGTCCGGCATTGGCGTCCATCCAGCCGGAAGTCAGCTCTGCTTCTGCTTTCTGGTCCAGTACAGTCTGCAGTTTTGCTGCATATGCTAATGTATTTAATGCCATATCTCTCTTTCCTCCTTAAAAACAGCTTAAAATTTCTTCCATCATCGCGTCGCCGCCGTCTCCGCTCACACCGCTCCCGGCATCCGGCGTCCGGCCTCCCATGCGCTTTTCCACCTGTGCCTGGACGGAAGCGTCAAACAGCGACTTAACCGCCTTTACATTCTTTTCGGTCTCCGCCCTGTCAGTCCCCCTTACCATGTCCACAAAGCCTGCAGGCAGACCATTTTCCGCAAGCAGCTCCTTCGCATCGGCCGTCCGTTCCCGCAGCGATATGGCCTCCTCCCGCTCCTTCAGGGATCTCTCCTTTGTTTCCGCCTCATACTGTGCCTTCTCCTCCGGCGTCATGGCAGCCTTTTTCATTTCCTCCTGCACCAGCTTCTGTACGTCTTCAGCAATGCTGCCTTTTTTGTCTCCTTCCGCTTTCTTTTCTTCCCCTGCAGGATCCTTTTTCTCTTCCGGCTGCACTGCTGCCTCCTGACCAGCTGCGTCTGCCGCATTTGCTTTACCGCCTGCACCGGTGTCTGCTGCCGGATCCGCTTCACTTCCCGCCGGATCTGCTGCAGAAGACTGCTGATTCATCGACAATAACTCTTTTTCCATTCCGTATCCTCCTTAAATTTTTGCAATTTAAAAGAGACTGCACATCTCTGTACAATCTCTAAGTTACCAGTGTCTTACTTATTCCCATTTTTCTCCATCGGCCAGGCCAGCCCGTCACCTATCGTCCCGCCCTCGCTCCGTGGAACCTTATAAAGTTCTTCTTTTGTATCTGATACTTTCCCAAACAGTTTCGAAAGATGCTCGATGACTTCCTTATCCGGTTTTAATCCGGCAAGTTCTGCTCTTCCCTTTTCGTATTCCTCGTATGTCTCCATCCGGAGCAGTTTTTCTTTCGCCGTCACTCTACAGCCTCCTTTATCAGATCATAAAATTCAGGAAATTCTTTTTTCAGCCGTTCCGGGTTCTGTATATATTCCCGGAATGGCTCCGATATAAACTCCTGAAGCAGTTCTCCCTTTATTTTCCAGTCTTCATCATATATCCCTGACCAGTCATTTACATACAGCCTTCCCTGATATTCCGATACAAACCTGTCATTTTTCAGCAAAAATATTTCTATCGGGTTTTTCTGCGCATCATAATATATTTCTTTCACGCAGTCATTTGGCGGCACACTCTCCAGAAAACTCTGTCTTATTGCGGCTGCTCTTTCCGGCTGCACCATCTTGTTTTCCACCATATGCCCGATCTCATGAATGACTTCCCCAGTATCGGCTCCTTTTGCCACATACAGTATATCATTATCATAATCGTACTGGCTAGCCCCTGTTTTTCCGACATCTATTATTGTTCCGCTGCTTAACGCCTCCCTGACCTTTGGCGGCACTGCCTTTACAGCTTCCTTTATAACCAGCCGTTCTTTTTCCACATCCAGCCCCGGCCGGTGCTCTCTGATCACAGGCTCCTGCATTTTACCTCCGCCCGCCATTTTGCTGCCCATATATTTCTTTTTCCACTCCGGATACGTCATATCCGACGGCACTTCATAGTATTTCCCGTTTCTATCCTTTGCCAGGCGCTTTGTGACTTTGTCATCCTCAAAAGCCGCCACCGTGGTGCTCCGGCAGTTCGGATGCATGGGCGGATAGTTTTTTCCCGGCACGGCATCTTTTATATAGAACCTTTTTCCATCTAACTCCTGGCACGGTTTCGATGTCTTATGGTCCAGCGTGGCCAGGAACTCATACATCTCTATGCCGCATTCCTGATACGCCTTTAACGACGCCTGCTCGTAAACATAGGCCGTCTCCGTCCGGACGAGCCTCCTGGCATGGGCTGCAGATACATTTAAACGCGTGCTGATCCGCGCGCTCATCTTATCGATGCTCTCGCCCTTGATAAAGCCGGTGATCAGATTTTCCTTCAGATCCTTTGAAAAGGTGCTGCAGTGCCCGTAAAGCCTCTTTGAATATCCCTTCTTATTATAAGTTGTCAGCACGGCCCGCTCTATCGCCCTGGTGTTCGGCGCTGTAAAGTCCTTCCCGAACCCGATGGCTTTCTGCCCGGCGAACACGCTGCGGTAGTAGCCGTCTTCATAGATCTTCGACAGGCAGTCATACATGCTGATCTGATTTTTATCGTACAGATCCAGCATGGCCTTGTCGATCTGCAGATTCAACAGCTCCAGACGGGTGATCTGCCCCTTTTTCGTATAAGCCCGCAGTCCCGCTTCAAAGCGGGCATGCTGCTTTTCGATGGCCGCCACCACATTTCCCGGAAACTTATCCTTCTTTTCCCGGAATTCCCGGTTTCTCCCGATCTGGTAGTCTGTCAGCTTTTCAAAGTCGACTTTGGAAAAGTCCGCCCTGCTGATCCGGCGCTTCGCCTCCGCCAGCGTGATATGCTCCTTATCCGCAAACTTCTGATACAGGGCCTCGATATCCTCCCGGATCTCCTTCTGTGCAGCGGCATAATATTCCCGCTGTTTTTCTGCTATGTACTTTTCCGATCTGTTGATCGCGGCAGCCTTGTCCTTCAGGTACCGCTTTTCCCAGTAACCAGCCATCAGATATCTTCATCCTTTACAAGCGGAAGCCCTTCCATTTCCCCATTCTCCGCCGTGATCCTGTCCATCTCATCTTTCGCATTCTCCACGATCGATGACGGCAGCATGGAAAGCTGCGTCTCATGGGAAGTGATATTCTCCAGTTTTGCGGCGTTGTCGATCAGCTCCGTATCGTTGGTGATCAGATTCCTCTCATATTTCAGTTTCACCTTCTGCGGATCAAAATCTTTATTGTATTTCAGGTTGATATATTCCGTCACCAGTGATACCAGTTTCTTCTGGGAGGCGTCCATGGCGTTCTGCTTCATGATCGCCAGCTCCTCCAGTCCGATCAGCTTATACCTGATCGCCACCCCGGACAGATTCCCGGCAAAGCTTTCGTCCGAAAGTGCCGGCACCTGCGCCAGAAAGAACAGGTCGTTATAAATTCTGTTCTTATAATTCTCCGTAGCCGTATCATTGATGTTTTTGGTCAGCCAATGTGCCTGTCCATGTTCATCCAGGTACAGGATCTTGTTTTTACGCAGGACCGCCGCCGCTTCCTCCGCGCCCTTATCCTCCCCGTTACCCGCCGCATCGGTGATCTCCGCCGCCCCGGCAATGCAGAGGTAGGCGTCCGAAAAGTAGTCCATGTCGTTGCCGGTATCCGACTGCGCCCTGTCATAGGCATCGATCAGCGGCATAACAGTTTCATAGTCCCCCATCTGCTCCTCGTTATTCCAGTTGACGATCACCGGGATATCGGAAAATCCGTGGAATTCCCGCATGTAGTATTGATATATGCCGATGGCAGACCGCCGCCTGTAATACCGGATATACTGCTTATCATACACTGCAGCATACTCTGCGATCAGCGTCCCGTCTAACTTCCTGTCCTCCCACAGCCTCACAGCGCATTCCAAAAACTCCCCAAGCTTTGGGGAATAGACCGGGATGATGTTCTCCGCATCACATTTTTTGATCCGCAGATTCCCCTCTTCATCCATAAACAGGAGATAATGCCCGATCCCTTTCTTGCTGCACTCTTTCGCCACGTCGTAGTTGAGTTTGTTGATATAGTTCCCCTGCAGCTCCTTATTCAGGATATTCGCATACTCGGAATGATCCAGGATCTTCTCTTTTTCCCCGTCCTCCGCCTGGTCTTCCACCGGCACGGTTTCGTCCGGCACTTCATATTTGACAGGGCGGCCCATAAAAAAGCTGGTGGCCATGTTGGCGATATATCTGGCGAAACCGTGCGCCAGCTTATTGTTCGGCTTCCCGGTCTCCATTGTCCGCTGCAGGATCTCCGTCTGCACCCTGTAGTAATCCTGCAGTTTCCGGAACCTCGGCACTTCATCCGTTTTGAATTTTGTAATTAACTCCGTCAGGAACCTGTCATCCCTGACCTGATCGATATGGAATCTATACATACGTATACCTTCTTATTATTCCGGATTTATAGGCCCAGCCGCCGCTTGCTCCCTATCCTTGCTTTCTTTTTCAGTTTCACATCTCCGTTGATCAGCTCCACGAATCCCGTCAGCGCATCCTCGATGTCATCGTGCCCATTCTTCCCTTTTCTCTGGTACTTCCGCAGATGCTCCGCCGCCTTCGGCCATCTCTTTTCCCAGTCCTCCGGCATGATCACCTGCTCCATCACGTTGGAGGCCCCGACGATGATGCGCGTTCTTTTATTCTTGCTCTGGTGGAACCAGTTCACGCTGCATTTCGTGCAGCGCAGTTCCTTCAGATGACGGATCACGTTCCGGGCAAAGCCCTTCCCGCCGTTGTTGGACTCGATGGCGGCCTCCCTGACGCCCGCAAGCTGCAGCCGCCTTGCCGTCTCCGGCTCCGTCACTTCCATCTGGTCATCCGTATAGTAGATATCCGTGACATAGCCATAGCGCCCGATCACGCCGCCGCTGACCGATGCCAGGAAATCTGCACCTTCATCCGCCGTATCCGTATAATTGATCACACGTTCAAACTGATCCGGATCCACCTCCAGATATGTTTTGAACGCCCCATACAGCGCCCCCTTGATGTCCACCGGCATCTGCATGTAGTTGGCTCCCCAGATCGCAGGATCCAACGTCGTCCTTTTGTCCTGCAGATCCTCTGTGGGAAACAGATCTTCACAGATGCTCACACCCTCCGGCCCGTCCTCCGTCAGGGCCTTCATCTCCAGCACATGGCATTTATCCGGATATTCCTGCAGCAGCTTCCCTGCCAGATCGTCCGTCGCCCATCTGGTCAGCACCACGATCCACAGCGCCCCGGGCAGGGCACGGGATGAGAGCGTATTCTTCAGATAATTCCAGTGTCCTTCCTTCACCGCATCGTTGGCTGCCTCTTTGTCATTTTTAATGGGATCGTCGATGATGATAATATTTCCCCTCATGCCGGTCACCGTCCCGTCAAAGGAAGTGGCAAGATAGCTGGCATAACTGCCCTCTAAGCTCCACTTCATCACGGAGGCGTCCCCATACTTTACCCGCACATCCGGGAAAAAATCTCTTGTCGTGTAAGAGTCTCCTTCCGGATCCGGCTCCTCAAGGATCATGTCCCTGGTCGTCCGGGCAAACTCCGGGGCGATCGTATTGTTATAGGAGACAGTGATGATCTTATTCTTATAATCCTTTCCGTAACACCAGTTCGCAAAGTTCGCTAACGTATAAGATTTCCCGAAGCCCGGCGGCAGGTTGATGATCAGGTACTTCACCGGTTTTCCCGTCTTTTCATTCACCAGCCGCTTTTCATAAGCCGCCTGCAGCGTATCGCACAGAATATCCTGATATTCTCGCTCCGGCTTATAAAACTCCGGTTTCCGCAGGTTGCAGAAGATCCGGAGGTTCTCCCTGCCCGCTTTTAAATTGCGTAGCCTCGTATTGTCCTGTCCCTCTATGCGGTTCTTAAAATCTGCCGCTAAACTCATCCTGAACCCCTTTTCAAGCATCTAAAAAGAGCCCCGGATGCCGGAACTCTTCAATAGTATTTTTCCCTGCTCAGTATCATTGCCGCAATGTCATGCTCCCTGCGCAGGCTTTCCCCCGTGACCTGGACGGCAACGCTGGCCTCCTCGCGGTACGCCCGCTGCTTCTGCGTTTTATATTCCCTGCGTCTGATCCTGTTCTCCGCCTTCCGGCGCTCTGCTTCTTTTTTGTACCCGGGACACCCTTTCAGATGCCCGGAAATACTCTGTCTGGAGATGCCTGTCAGCTCCGCGATCTCTCCTATTTTCAGGTGGTGTATAAAATAATATTTTTCCGCTTCTTTTTTCCATTCCTGCATCCGGATAAACCCCTTTCCATTTCTGTCCACACGGTTTTGGGCATGATAAGGCTTCCTCCCTCTTCCAATGCCCTCACAACGCCTTTAACAGGCTTCAATTCGTCTTCAAAAGACTTCCGCCGGGGAATCTCCCATTTCACCTTTTCTGCCCTGTATGGCTTAAAACGCGTCTCAGATGATTTTAGACAGCTCCGTCTCCGTTTCCTCCGCCAGTTCAAACAGCTTTCTGGCGATATCCGGATGCTTTTCCCCGATCTCGGAATATATCTTATCGGTAAAGAGCCGGAATGCCGTATGTACCGCCCCCTGTTCCTTCCTGGCGTCGATCTTTAACTTCTCGTTGGATACCTGGGCCCGCTGCAGCGTCGCTATGCTCTTTGCCGCCTGTGCTTTTTCTTTGGCGTCCATGTCGTCATCGATCATGGCCTCCATGATCAGCTGGCTGGCAAGGAGGTTATTTGCCTCGTGCAGCTCCGTGGCCGGGCGGTCGATGTTGTCCTCCGCCAGCAGCTTTGCAAACTCCTTTGCCACCCGGACGCTCTCAAACTTTTTCAGGAACCCCCTGCCGTAACGTCCTACTGCAGAATAGCTGATATCTTCCCCCTGCTCCTTCAGATAGGAAGATATATCTTCATAGGTCTCCCCTTCAAGCAGTCTGTTCTCCACATCCTTTTTCAGTTTTGCCGGAAGGCGGTCCACCTTCCCGTGGCTCCTGTTTTTATCCATCTTACCCCTCATCCATGCCGGGGATCTCCCCGCCGTTGCCTTCCAGATAGTCTGTGCCCGCCGCCGTGATATAGGCGATCGTCCGCCGGATCCCCAGCTTTACGTTTTTCACTTCCACCGTCCGGACAAGCCCTTTCTCCTTCAGATAAAATACCTGCCGCAGGATCTCCTCCTCGGACAGTTCATAGCCTGCCTTTTTCAGGGCCGCCCGCAGAACCTTTTCTCCAGCGCCATCCGTACCCGCCATGGAAAGCATCTCCAGTATCTCCTGCCTTATGACTTCCTTTTCCGCTGTCTGTATGCTACTCATCGATCACCACCCCCATATCTTCCACATCGCCTTCCGCCAGGTTGACGCCCTTCGGCGTCAGCCAGATCATGGAGTCCATCCAGTTTTCCCGGTTCACTTCTACATGGACATACCGTTTTTCTTCGCCGCCCAGATAGAAGATGGCTTTCTGTAACTCCGTATCATCAAAATACTTTTTTACCCGCAGCGCTGCTTTCAGCGTTGAGATCTGGATGTCCTGCCCGTAGTGCTGGTACAGTTTTTCTATAATATCTCCCCGGAAGATCTTTGCCTCCGCTATTTTCAGTTCATTTACTGGCATTTCATTCCCCCTTCTCCATCTTCTGCTCAATTCGCTCTAACCTGCTTTCCATCTTGCCCAACATTCTCATAATGCCGTCAAGGGAGGCAGTCTGCCGTTCCATGTTTGCCATCAGGATGGATTCCCTTTTTGCCGATTCTTCCCGCAGGAGCTTCTCCCGTCTGTCCGCATCAGTGCGCAGCATCTCTTCCCTCTCCTTATTCCGGCTGATTAACGTCTCTTCCCGCTCTCTGCTCTGAGAGATCAGCATGTCTTCCCGCTCAGAAAGCCGCCTGTTCAGGTTCTCCAGATCTTCCTGGTGCTTTTTCTGCTCTGCATCCTGACGTTTTGTATCTTCCTTCGCTCTCCAGATAAAATATCCGACAAAGATTAACAGCAGCACTGCTATAATCCCGATATTGTCCGCTGCCGCCGTGGCAGCCGCAAAAGTTGCCCCTTCCATAAACATCCTCCAAAATTTTCGAATTCATATAAAAACAGCCATCGTAAGGATGATATCTCCTTACAATGGCTATCTTAGCATAAGTTTCATTTAAAGTATTTTGTAGCGTACAATTTTTTTTACAAAATCAGCTGAAATTCCACTCCATATCTGCAAGGGACATCTGGCCCAGCACGTTGCCTCCCTTTCTGGTGACGAGACGGTCACGGACTATGTTGTAAACGGTGGACTCGGATACTCCATACCTTGCCGCAAGTTGCTTGATGTTGTTGCCGTCATACTCCCTGTAGATTGCTGTTTCCCGCCTGTTCTCTATGAGCTTCCGTCTCTGGGGGATATAGATGCTGCTCCCGCCGAAATGGTCACATAATTTTTTCAGCCCGTCTAACCCTACCGCCCGCGCGATCGCCCGGTACTGCTCTTCCAGGTCATCCATCGTCAGGGCGTTCAACAGCTCCTCTTCCGTTCTCTCTGACATTTTCGTCCACCTCCTTCCATTTGTCAAGCCTTTTTCACTGCTTCCGTTTTTGCGGCCATGTTCTTCAGGGCTTCGATCACTCCGGATGCACCATTTTTGGAAAGCCATTTATAGCAGCCTGTTTTCGCGTATTTTTCACACATCCCGTTTAAACGCTTTTCATTCACTTTTCCGGCTTCATCCGTCCAGCCCAGCTTTTTGGCAAGTGACAGGATATACCATCTCTGCTTCTGCGTCATCGGGTCTTTCCCCGATGGCTGTCTGCCTTCCAGCGAATCAATGACCTTTGCCGCCTCTTCCTTTGTGAGGATCTTTATGCTGTCCTTCTTTGCGATCATGAATACATGCTCATGCAGCAGGTCATCATCTATGCCGTGTTCCCGGGCTGTGATATAGATCTTCCGGATCTGTGCCGCCGTCACTTTTCCTGCTTCCATACCCTTCACTCCTTCGCCTGCGTCGCCACCCGGTTCAGCTCATAATAGAAGGTGTCCTCTTTCTGCAGTTTCCCTCCTACTTTCAGGATATCCTTTTCCTCATAGGTTTTTAAAATATCCTTGTTCACCGATTCCTTTGTGGTGATGCATCTCTCCATGCCGTATTTTTTCAGGTTGGCGATGACCTTCGCCACATCCTTCGGCAGCCCAAGCTTCGTACTCATCCGGAAGCCCACCGTTCCGAAGGTCAGCTTTTTGCTCTTGCCGTCCATCTCCGTTTTACTTGCTGGCGCAAACTCCTTTACTAACAGCTCGTTCTGTTTGATCTTCTCGTGATAAGGTTTCGCCGCCTCGTCAAACTGCGTCTTCAGGGCGTCCACCTGCAGGTTCATCGCACTGTGCAGCATCTCTAACTCATGCTCCGCTTCCGCGATCTCCTTTAACGCCTGATCTGCCTGCCCCCATGTCTCCAACATGGGCTTCTCCATCCTTTTTCTTCCTAACATCATCCTCTTTCTCCTTTCTTTTCATCCTGACAGCAGTCAGGTGCCAGGGCGGACGCCGGAAAGCGGGCGTAATCCTGCTCCGTTCCATTTCTTCATACTCCTGTTTCTTCCCTGCCGCCTGTTTCCTGTTCATTTCTGCCTTGTCTCCTATCGTATTCATCAGTTATTCTTTCCGCCTCTTATATTTACCGGAATGCCACCGGTATGGATATCTCCCCGGCATTTCTGCCCTGGCACATCCTCTCCATCTGGATCTCCACAAAATCTTTTTTTCTGGCTTCCAGAAGCTCCACGCCGTTCTCAAACATGTGCTCCATCATCAGGCCGATAACCTGCTGGCCGAAATGTCTGTGTGCTTCCTCCATAAATGCCTTTTCCTCCGGTTCCGTCCCGGCCGGTATAGGCGGTATCCTGTACCTGATCACAAGTTCCTCTTCTTTCATTCTTTTCCTCTCCTTCCGCTAATTTACTTTGACTTTTTGAAGCAGGGCGTCCCAGTCATAATCGTTCTGTTTATAATCGCAGAACGAATTTTTCCCTTCCGCCGGTTTCCTCAGCCCCGCCTGCTGCTGTTTTAACAGGTTCCGCATGATCCCCAGTGTATAATTTTCATTGTAGGACGGATCCCTGTATCTCCGGATGTGGATCCGCAGCGCCTCCTCCACGATCTCCTGCGGGTATTTTTCCCACTGCGCTTCCGCCTTCCTTTTCACGTTTTCACTGATCCTGCCGGATTTTCTCGTGTAGACTAACGTCCTCCAGTACTGTTCTTTTAACTCCTCAAATCCTGCCATCTTCTCACGCTCCTATATTCATGTCCCGCATCACCTGCCCGATGCCGGAGCCGGTGATCTCCTGGAACACCGCCGCCGTATTCACAAATACATTGACTGCACCCCGCAGCCCGTACTTTGTCCTGCAGATCCGGTACAGTACATCCAGCGCATCCTCCTCCATCTCATACCCGCCGAACACGGCCAGCACGTCCGCCCTTGTGATATCCGTGGTAGATACCGGCCTGCGCATCCCGATCCGCGAGAACAGCTGTGCGAAGTCCGCCCTGCCGGAGCCCTTCATCCTCGTGTAGATCTCCTCATTCCCGGTGAAGCAGATCCCCACGCCGGATTCATCCGAGATGCAGCGCAGGTGGTTTAACGTCCTGACCGTCAGGTGCTGCGCCTCGTCGATCACCAGCACCCGGCCGGATCCCCGCAGCTTACTTACGATCTCGCTGGTGATCCGCCTTGCCACCCGCTCCCGAACGCCCAGCTGTTCCGCTAACAGCTCATTCACTCCGGAAATGCTGGCGTAAGTCGGATTGATGGTGATGCCCACCGCCAGCGGGTTGTTTTTCATGTATTCCCGGAATGCCATCGTCTTGCCTACCCCCGCGTCCCCGTAAACCACGGAGATCTTTCCCTGTATATGGCAGTACCGGATCGCGTTGATCACGCTCTTGCTGACGGATGTCTGCACATATCCCGGCTCTTTTGGAGCCACTTTTTTCTTTTCATTGGCCTCGATCAGCGCCGCAACCTTCTCCACGATCTTCTGGGGGGCCTTGTAGGTGCCGGAGAGAAAACTGGATACTGCAGATTCCGATATCCCCAGCTCTCTTGCAATCGCCGCCTGGCTCCTGGCCGGACTTCCTCCTTCCCCGGATTTATACCGCTGCAGGAAGTCCCTCGCCTCCTGCTCTGTTATGGTTATATTCACATCTCTTTCTTCCATCGTCTTTCCTCCATTTATTTCGCTGCCGCCAGCCGTTCCAGCGCTTCCGTGTAGTCAATCGGCGCTGAGCTGATATAACCCTGTTCTTCCAACAGCTTTTTCTCTGAAAATGCCACCGGTACCAGGATCTTCGGATCCGGCTCCGGGCCGCCCATCAGACGCTCCGCCTCCCGCATGATCAGGTCCATTGCCTTCTCGCCCTTCAGGTTTTTATCCTTCTTATACCGCTTGACAAGCTGTTCCAGTCTCCTGTTCTCCCGCATTGCCTCCGCCACCTGCTCTTTTGTGGCGAAGTAAGACAGTTTTGCGATCTGCTTCGCCGTACAGAGGAACCGGTCCTGCTCATCGTATACCCGCACCTCCGACAAATCGTCCGGATTATAGCGGAAGTACACCTTTTCACCGAAATAGCTCCAGTTCAGTTCCACAGAATTAAAATAGATCTTCATGTCATACAGCCCGAGATAGACGCCGTCCCGCTTTACTTTCTGCATCCGGGTATTCCGCAGCATCATCAGGTTTAACTGTTCCCTTGTCGCCGTCCGCTTCTCGATCAGTTCCGCTGCATACACTTCATTCCTTGTCCGGCCGTACATCCCCGATCCGCTGTGTGAACGGGTGTTGAAGTAGCCTTCAATATAGGTGTCCACATATTTCACAAACTCCGGCAGCAGGGTGAAGTTCTCCGCCGACTTCCCGGTCTTTTTAAGCCGCTCCGGGCGTTCCGCGATGGTGCCGCCGGTATAGCCTTCAAACAGTTTGGAAAAATCCTCCTTAACATCCCGGAAAGCGCGCTCGATGATCTTCGCCCTAGCGTTGGTGGGCAGCGCCGTCCGGAACTCGATCCCCAGATTCTCTAAGATCGTCGGGGCCACATGTTCCTCATCCTTCCTGCTTGTCCGAAAGCCCCGGCCGCCGATATCGAAGGTTAAAAACTCCCGGCCGTTATCGGACAGGATCATCTTCGGGATCCCGTACCGCTCGATCCCCCGGCGCAGGGCAAAAAGTGTTGCATCCGAGCAGGGATTCAGGGTGACGTACCACCCCATCATCTTCCGGCTCCGGATATCCAGAAATGCCGTCAGGTATACGCGGATCGGCTTCTCATGCTCGCCGTCGTTTACAAATACATCGAAGGTGTGGTTGTCGCATACCCAGATATCATTGGAGTGCAGGTCTTCGTAGGTCCTCTGTATGTACGGCGCGCAGGCGTCGCGGAATGCCTTTTCCCCGAGCCGGTAATATTTCAGTACCGGCACCGGGATGTCCTTCGTGATCTTCCTGGCAAAGCTTTCGCTGGACGCCAATGGCAGCAGTCCCTCCTTTCCCTGCTCCTTCAGGTACAGTTCCGTCAGCTCCATGCACTTTTTCACGCTCATCTTCGTCTGATCGAGATAGTAATACTGGAAAACGTCAAACACTTCCTCTGGTACCGCCTTTTTATGGTTCCCGTGCTTGCCTCGCCTGTCGATCAGCGCCCCTTCTCCCTGCTCGTTCAGTGCTTTCCACTGTCTCTGCAGGATCCGCGGGGAAAAGTTCTTCCCCGGGTATTTAATATGTAATAATCCGATAAATTTCATGTCTGCTTCCTCCTTCGTTCCTTCATAGCTGTTCCGGTATTCCTGCCAGTCTTCCAGTATCCCTTTCCAGAGGTTTACCTCCTGCCGCTCCTCAAAGCTTAAATCTTCCAGGCACTTCACCTCTACTGGTTTTGCCTCCAGCTTCGGGAACTTCTCCCTGTGGAGCCGCATGTATTTTTTCTGCAGCTTCGGCTCGATCGCCGCCAATGGGATCAAGTAGCCCCTGCCGGATGCTCCGCCAGAGCCAAAAGAAACCGTTGCCTGTAATTGACCTTTAGATATAAGCTGACGCACATATTGAACTGTAACGCCTCGTAAATCTGCATACTCTGCGACTTTTAACTGTTCCATCAAAACACCTTCTTGCTTTTTTGCCCTGATAATGTTACTATGTAACTGCTTTTTTTATTTTGTAGGTCGCCGTTCCTGTCCGCAGGGCGGCGGTCTTCTTTTTTCAGCCCTCTTCTGCATACTCACACTCTCTTTCACAAAACACTCACAACATCTCTAATCAGCGCTATGCCGGAATCTGCTTCCACACATACATTCTTCTTGTAGCCATTCTCCCAGATGATCGTGACAAAGTTCTCATCTTCACTCAAAGTTAACATCTTGATATCGTCTCCCGCCCTGGTCGCCTTCAGGAGAATCCCCAGGCGGATTACAATTTTTTTTTGTTTTCACTCATTTACATCTCCTTCTTTCTCATCACTATCTATCCTCTACAAACAAAAAATCTTTGACATCAATATCGATAATCTTTGCCAGTTCTATTATCGTTCTAACTGCCCTTCGCTGCTTTCCCTCCATCTCCCTCATCTGCTTCTCTAGGATGATAATTCTTTTTGCCATCTCCTTCTTTTTCACTGCTTTCACCTCCTCTCTTGCCATTTCCTGATTTCCCATCTATACTGTACATACAGGTGTTGCCGCACCGAGTAATTAAGAAATAAGAATTGGCAGTAAATCCAGATTAGGGCTCTAAACTATCTGAATATCATCTAACAATCTCCGGGCTTCATTTAAAAAGTCCACGATCTGCCCCACGCTTACTCCCACCGGATATTTATCGAATATCAGCTTTAGGATCTCGTGGGGTATATCCAATTTCTCTTTTGCTCCCTCTATTTCCTGAATTTTGTCCCCGATCTCCCTGCTGGCATTCTCTAACTCGTCAGCCAGACGGCCTGCAATATCCTTGACGTCATACCCGGATTTTCCGGAAAGATACTCAATGAGTTCCTGCGCTTCCTTTAACGTCTGAACAAGTTGCTTCGCTTCCTTCATTATTTCCCCCAGATCCTCTAATCCATTAAATTTCACATCAAATGTCAAAAAGTCACGTTCTGGTTTCTCTTTCAGTTCTGTCATTTTCTCTCCTCTCTACAAACTCTTCAAAATAACCTGTCTCCTCCGGCCGATCCGCCTGAGCGACGCCCGGTTCACGCCTCCTCCAGCAATTTCTCCATCCCGCACCCGAGCACCCTTGCAATATCCCTTCCCAGTATCATGTTCGGTATCTTGCTTCCGCGCTCGATCTGGGCCACCATAGACCTCCCGATCCCGATCGCACCGGCAAGATCTTCCTGCGTCATACCAAGGGACTGCCGTCGGGTTTTAATGTTTTCACCAATACTCATACTTTTCACTTCCTTTCTGCACGTTACCGTGCTAACATGTATTTGATAAGTAACTACAGTAACAGTATATCCTATTAAAGTTGGATTGTAAATATAAATTTCCTATTTTTATTTGATTTTTATGTATTTACTCCTCTTTTAGTTGGAAGAAAGGATCTATAATATGTATGACGCTATAGAAATTGCGACAAAAATCAATTATGTCTTAAAAGTAAAACAATTATCACAAAAGGAAATGTTAAGAAAATGCAATTTAAACAAAAATGCAATATCTACAATGCTATCAAGAGGAGCAATGCCGCGCGCAGATAATTTAGCACAAATTGCTGACTATTTAGATTGTTCTATGGATTATCTAATGGGAAGAGATAATTACTCTCAGCAATTTTCTCCTTTAATTCATGAACTAATAAGTAAATACACTGCTCTTTCAAAAGACAGTCAGGATGAAATTGTACATATTCTTAATTACAAATATGACCAGCAACAACTAAAAAGAAAAGAAGCATCATCCCATTTAGAACCCAAAATACTAAATAATGTAGGATCTAATAAACTTGCATAACGAGGAGGAATAAAATGACAAGAGAAGATCGAGATTTTTTTGACGTGCAAAAAGGCATTGAATATGAAAAAAGGGGAGAAATTGATAAAGCAATTTCTATATACGAAAAATTAGTACGAAGAAAATTCGAAGGTTCTCACGCATATGATAGACTTTGTGTAATATACAGAAAGCAAAAAGCTTATGAGCTCGAAGAACGGGTTCTTTTAAAAGCAATAGCTGTATTTTCAAAAATTGTAGACGAAGGATTTCGCAGTGACGGTCCTCCTAAATTAGCTCGTTATAAAGAACGACTTGAAAAATTGCATAAGAAAATGGATGAATCAAAATAAAGAGCATTGTCTTTAATTCATCTTCAAAATAAAGGAAACTATCTTCAAATTTCATGATAAAATAGTTATTTATTTGGTAATTTACCATTCTTTTTATGGAACTTATATTTTATTACATATTGGGAAACTAAATAAGCACATATAAATAAAGGAAATTTTGCAGATAGCTATTTTTCTCCGTCTTGTTTCCCAATATTAGCAGTAATATCTGAAACCCGCATAAACACTGAAAAATATTGGGAAACTCTCGCTATTCAATTACTCAAAAAGTTTCTCAATATTTTTAATGTTGAATTTTCTCATCTTCAACAAAGTTTATTAAGTCTTCAAAAGTGCCTATTATCGGGCATTTTAAACATTTAAACTATTGAAGATTTTTTGAATAAAAAAATAAGAGCTTTTGAAGCCCTATTTTTCTCTATTTTTTCTTCTCAATAAGAATGACATTCTTATATCAACGGAACCTCTGAAACCCGCAGTTTTTCGGCGTTTGTAAGGTTTTTTCGGGATTTTTCACTTTTTTGTTTTTTTGTCATTCTTAATGAGAAATCACATTAAATTCTACGCCTTCCTCCTGCAACCGTTCTTTCTGCCCATAAAAGAGCGGCGCAAGACGTCCCACATGATTCACAACCCGGTGGCAGGGGTATTCTCCGTAATACTCCGCCATGCTGAGCACTTTCCCCACCAGCCTTGCATTCTTATCCCTGCCGATCAGCTTCGCGATCTGTCCGTAGGAAGCGACTTTTCCCTCTGGTATTTCTTCCACCACCGACAGTATTTCATAGATGAGATCTTCCGTAAGAATTCCTGACATATCCTGATAACCATGCCCTTTCTGCCGCCTGCCAATACATATTTCTCACGCATTGCTGCGCTATTCCCGGCTCTGTCGTTCAAAACAGCTGTCCTCCGCCTCTTACCGGACAACCTTCTTTTTAAAGGTATAATATTTCCACGCAAACTGTACCAGCATAAAAGCGTACAGTATAAACATGACTACCCAAAACACAAGAAAGCCTTTCGCATAGGACTTACCGGAATCATAATCCATAATATTCTGAATAAGCTGCGGAAGAACGGTGACCAAAAATATGACAAGAAGAAATACCACTCTTCCCCTGAAAACCCTCCGCATCATATCAAGGCGCGATTCATCGTCACAGAATATCTCTTCCTGCCCATCCATTGCGGCCGCCGGCTTCCGAAAATAATGATAGTCCATGAAGTCAAACAGATACTCCCAGCCGCAGTCCTCAAACAATTTGAGGTACTCTTCTCTACTGAATTTACTTTCCTGATAATAGTCCAGCTGATAGACCATATTCTCAGGCACACAGGCCTCAAAGTGATAAAAACAGGGCAGACCGACGCGGACGATCTTCCAGCCCATCCGGTGCATTTCGCTTAAATATTCCTGTTCTTTTTCGTGGTCTGCTATGGTGAAAAAACGGATTCCCAACTTAGTTGTTTTCATAATGTCATCTCCTTTGCATTCCGATAGATGCGTTCAATTCTTTTCAGTTCCAGATTTAAGACCTCAAGTCCCAGTTCCGTAATCTGATAGATTTTACGCTTTTCCTCCTCCCGCAGAAATGTGATCAGTCCGTCTTTCTCCATCTTGGAAAGACTGCCATACATTGTCCCCGGGCTTAAGATGATCTCGTGATCTGTCAGCTCCTTTACCGTCTGGACGATTCCGTAGCCATGGTTCGGTCTGCGCAGACACAAAAGGATATAAAAACCGGTCTCGGTCATCGGCACATAGACCTTCTTGATATGAGCATCCATATTGTTTTCCCCCAGAAAAATTATATTGCACCGCTTTGTATTCGCTATTTACCGTCAGCCGTAAATATAAACTCATTATATCATGTCTTTCAGACATGATACGCTTCGCGATACACACTTGCTTCGCTCGGCGCTGATATAATATCTGACGATATTATATCATGTCTTTCAGACATGATACGCTTCGCGATGCACACTCGCTTCGCTCGGCGCTGATATAATATCTGACGATATTATATCATAGCACAATATATCGCAGTACAATATAAATATATCGTACTGCGATATATTTGTCAAGAAAATTATTTTTCTGGAACAGGACAACAGTAAAAGTTGAAGTTTTTCCTGTTACCCGCTCCCGGGATTCCCGCCTCCATACTGCTATTGACTATTTCCATGCCCTTCTCTTTCCTCCTCGCGCTGCCCAGGCCGGGTACCATTTTTCAAACCATACCGTGAACATTCCCATCACCACAGGAACCAGATTGTTTATAACGAGAAGAGAATTTCCCAGTCCCATTCTCCTGAATATCCATGTCCAGACTGCGGTCAGCACATACAACATTCCCCAGCATGCCGCAAGTATATAGTTTGTTCTCATAAAGATAGGGTTTCGTAACGCGCTGTCTCCACCATAGCCATATTTTACATAGGCCGCGCAAAGCGGTTCCTTTGTCAGACAGGAACCTAACCACATAAGCCCGAAGATCAGATAACCCGCATTGGTGGGAAGATCGCCGTTTCCGGTTATATTGGCGGCTGCCGCCAGCAAAGCTGCGGCGGCAAATGAAATCTGATCCCATATCACAAATCTGTGTTTTCTCATAAGCAGAGGTACAAGAGCCGTTATCGCAAGGGTGACTGCCGAACCCACCATTGGATCTATAGAGACCGCAATCCAAAGCGCCATCCAGGGAATCAGCATGGATATCATAGCGGGCGGCTTTAATCCGTCAGATTCTCCGGTTTCTTCCTTCTTATTCCCGGCTTCCCTCTTTTGATCTCCAAAAAACTTATCCCAGTGTATCATCAGAGAAAAATCGCCGGACACGCTATACATCTGTCTTCCCAGCGCCTCGGGCCCTTCTATCTCCCCTTTTGCAATGGAGAGCCATACGGTATAGGGCGTATCTATGCGGGTAGTGGCGATCAGACTGCCATCTGTAAAGACCTTGCTCCCCTCTTTGCCCAGCAGGATCTGCCAGGTTGTCCCCAGATCCGTATAATGCATTTCAAGAACGCGGTCCTTTCCGTCATAAGCCTGTACATTATACAATGCAGCCATCTGTCTGGTAAAAATCAGATCTTCGGATTCCTTCTCCCCGGTGCTCCTGTCGATCCCCCAGCTCGCATCTGCCATCTTCTCAAATACTTCTTTCGGATACAGCAGCTTTCCAAGTTCCTCCCTTGTCCCCTGTGCGATTCCCCCTGCCGCATACTCTTCCCCTGCTCTTTTTACTACTTCAAGGTATTCATCCGTTCTGGCCGAAAGCTCCTTTACCCGAAACAGTTCTCCCTGTCCACAGAACAGCGCCACATAATTCCCCTGACCAAGAAAATGATCATACATCTTCAACACACTGTCATAATTTCCTTCTGCAGAATAAAAACCGCAGGTGGATATGAGAACATGCTTTGTCCCTGCCATATCGTACCGCCCCTCATGGCTGCCGCTTCCATACCCATCGCCGCGCTCGGCCATAAAGGGAAGGTTCATCGGTAGCTGGCGGTCGATCAGGTTTTTCAGAATTCCCGGCACATTAAAGTAATACAGTGGAAAGGACCACACAATCAGATCCGCCCATAGCTGCTTCTCGATGACCATCTGCATGTCGTCTTTGATAAAACATACTCCCGGTGTGCTCTGCCAGCAGGCAAAGCAGCCCCGGCAGGATCCTATTTTAAGAGATGCAATCTCAAGTTCTGTCAGCTCGATCTCTCCCCCGATCGTCTTCGTTTCAGCCCGTATTCCCTCGATAAATTTTTCCGCCAGTCTTAAAGAATTGCTCCGCTTCCCCTTAGGACTTCCGTTAATCAACAGTATTTTCATGTTTCAGCGCCTCCAATTTACTGATGCAGTATTCGCTCCATTCCTTGAGCATTTTTTCATACATTACCCCATATTCAATCGTAAACTGCCAGTATATCGCCTTTTCGGGAACATCCAGCATTTCTTCGTATTCATTCTTTGCCTCATCGGCCGCGTGGCTGCCTTCCGGAAAGATTGCTATTCGTTCTGCGTATGCTTTAAAAAATTCCAGGTTCTCGTCGATACTGCATTCCCCCCGAAAGAACGTCTTCATCAGCATCGGATTCCTGATGTTCTCCTTCCATTCATCCTCCCTCAGCCATCTCAAAAGTTCCTCTCTGCCTTTCTCTGTGATCGAGAGGATATTTTTATCCGGCCGACTCTCCTGGGCTACATGGGTGATCCTGATCCAACCGTTTTTCTCCAGGCCCTGCAGTTCCCTGTAGATCTGACTTGTCTGGGCTACCCAAAAATGACTCAGGGAAGCCCGGAATGCGGTCATAATTTCATAACCTGTCATCTGTCCATAATTCAGTAATCCCAAAATACCATGCTTTAACATATCTTCTCCTTTATATTCCACTTGTAGAATATATTATAATTCCACTTGTGGAATATGTCAACACCATATAAGCTTTTAAGCAGATCCCAGGCAACAATTCAGCCCTGCGCTTGTCTGTTGGACCTTCGCAGGGCTGAATTGCAATGATTTTGGTTATTTACTTCGTCTGCCTGAAAGACGGCCTGTCACGGAATAATTACCGACTGTTTTTCTCCAACAAATACCGCACCGCCGCCTCGATATCCACCACATATTCCGCCTTTTCCCCGGCGTACTCCACAGGTCTGCTCGTCTCGATCAGTATCTCCTTATATTCCGCCGGTGTGAGCGTATCGTCTATCTCCTGCAGCAGCGCCACAAATCCCGCCGTCACTACAGACATGGAAGAAACGGACACATAAAGGTTATCTTTATAGTTCCTGTCAAACTCCGGATCTGTCATAACCTCTTTATAGTTGTCGAGAAACAGCGTATTGTAATCATACTGGAAGATATTGATATCCGCTTCCCGCCTGTAATACCCCTCTCCCCCGTCGCTCCAGATGCCCCAGGGCAGAATATTGTTCGGATTGTCATAATGGATAAACGTTGTCACGATCCCCTGTTCCACCGCCTTATTTACCTCCGCATCAAAGCGTTCTCTGCTCTCCTCGGAAAGCGCCTGATGGGACAGCGTCAGGATATCCATATCCTGCTCCATCGCAAAATGAATGGCCTCGATCATCGCGTCAACCCACTCCTCTTCGCTGTCCGGCACATAGGTCCCCAGCGCATAGACCTCGACGTCAGGCGCTATTTCCTTCAGCGTCTGCGCCATCCAGAAACCGTGCTCACTGGTGTGATTAAAATTGTCGTCATGATAACTGTAAGTCGTAAAATCTTTTCCTCCCGCGTAAAGTCCTGCATGTTCCTCAAATCCAAATCCCCAGTCCATGATCCCGACTTTTACTCCGGCTCCTGTGCTCAACTTCTGCGCCGCTTTTACATGGTGAATCGAATCGTAAGTATCTCTTGAATTGGCATCCGGAAAATTGATGTTCCAGATGTTTTCCGCAGGGGAAAAGTTCTTCCACATCCAGACATTTAAGCCTGCCGAACCTAAAAATACCGCTGCCAACGCAATGATGCCGATTCTTTTAACAATTTTTTTCATTCTTTTCGTTCTCCTTTCCTTTCACCCACGCAGCAGTCGCCAGAAAATATCCAAGATAACCTATGGTTAGCTTTAAGCACGGCTGCCTGGCTCGTTGCCCGCGGAAATAAACTGTAAAATTTAGATCAAAAATTCCGAATACCGGAAAATCCGCTCCTACCCGTTATACTATCTCCTATATCCGACTCATACAACCGGATACAATATATATTAAGCATTTCTTCATAAAATTTTAAATACTACTCAGATTATACTTTTGTACTACCTCCGTATACTTTTAAACAACAATCAAAAAGGTACACTCATCTCTCTGCCGCTGATGCACAGTTCCTGTGCTGCGTCAATAGTACATTTCAAACTTACGCACAAAAAAAGACCTCCCGTTCAATCCGGAAGGCCCTCCATTTACATCTCACATTATGCTTCTACATTAACGATTTCCCGCTTATTGTAAGAACCGCAACTCTTGCATACTCTGTGGGGCACCATCAGTGCGCCGCACTTGCTGCATTTTACCAGAGTCGGAGCAGACATTTTCCAGTTTGCTCTCCTCTTGTCTCTTCTCGAACGGGAAGATTTATTCTTGGGACAAATAGACATACGTTACACCTCCTTATTTGCGTTAAAGATATCCTTTATCGCCGCCATCCTGGGATCCGGAACGAAGGTATCGCATCCACATTCTCCCAAGTTCAGATCCTTTCCGCACACCCTGCAAATTCCCTTGCAGTCCGGTCTGCATAAAACCTTGGTCGGCAGGCTCATCAATATTTCGTTACTAAACAGGCTCTCCACATTCAGCTGATACCCTTCCATAAAGGTTTGATCATCAGCTTCCTCTAACGGAACCTCCGGCGATACTACATCTACCGAAAAAGAAAACTCTATCTTCTGCTCCACATCTTTTAAGCATCTGCTGCACTGCATTCCCAGCACAACTTCCGCCTCTCCCTCCACACGCACCTTGCCTGGGGCAAGATTCGTAAACAGAAAGGTTACAGGTGTTTTCTGCAGTATCTGATAACTTTCCGTGCCGCCTGTAAATACTTCCAGTTCCGGCATAATCTCTTTCTTCTCCTTATGCCCAGGCTGGCAGGCAAACAATTCCGTCAAATTTATTAACATAGAAAGCTCCTATTCACGCACCCAATCATTATACCTGCTTCCCCTTTTTTTGTCAACCGCTTTCCTGCCAAATTCTACAAAATATAGGGCAAATTCGTAACAGTTCAGCTCTGGGGCGTTCCCGCCCGCCAGGACGCCCCAGGGCTGAATCCTTACCAAAATTCAGGCGCACCGGCTTTATTTTTTCAGTTCACCCGCATACTTCTCCAGATTCCGCAGCACAAATTCCATCATTTTCCCCAGACAGACACATGCTGCTATTGTTCCGATTCCGATGGATCCTTTCATCAACACACCGAATGCAGCCAGACAGGCATCTGTACAGAACCGCACAGCGGCATAAGACTTTTTGAAAATCCTCATAAAACCGTAAATAAAACAATCATACGCCGTCTTCCCGCAGTCCGCATGAATGCTGACCGCAATGCCCACAGCCATCAGAGTTAACCCTGTCGGAAACAGCACCAGAGAATGCAGACCTGCAAAATAATCAGGAACCAGACCGATCCCCAGGGAACAGATAAATGGACTTGCCAACGTCATAACCGTGATGTCCTTTCTGTTTATCACAAAAGAAACGACTATGAAAAAAATGCATATCAGTATATTGGCGCCGCCAAATGAAATCCCAAGCCTTCTCGCCGTACCGGTCTGGAAGATCCCCAGAGGATCCATCCCGAGATCTGCCAGATTGCATAACTGCATCCCGAAACCCATCACTGCTGTCCCAATAAAAAAAATCATCCATTTTTTAATATATATAATATTTTTGTCTTTTTCAATCTTCACTCGCTCTTTACGTTATCCCTATCTCTTAGCTGCCCTTTCTTTTCACTGGCAGTTTAACAGTTATAAAAATCACCTTTCCCTTCTCTGACAGAGTTTTGCCGCCCTGTCATAGCGGAAAGGTGATTTTCATCGATATATCCTGACACACTTTCACTCAGATCGTTTCGCTTACTCCGCCTTCTCCGCCTTCATCGTAGAACGCTCATATGCCTTGAAGAACGGATAGTAAATCGCCATATCCACCAGAATCAGCACTACGATCAGCACTGCCGCCTTGAAATCACCGGTTGACAGGAAAGAACCGAAAATAGAAGGCATATTGTAGGATAACATGGCATAAGTCCTTCCGATCACACCGCCTGACATTAACAGGAATGTCACTGCACAGTTTACCATGCTGGTCACGATGGACGGTATAAACAGGATCGGGTTCAACATAATCGGCAGGCCGAAGGTGATCGGCTCAGAAATACCGAAGAAGGCAGGCGCAATACCCAGTCGTCCCACTGTCTTAAATTCTTTTGATTTGGAGAGCAGGCACAATATACCGAGCGCCAGACAGTTCCCCAGACCGCCGATAATTCCGAAATAAGCCCAGAAAGATACTGTAAATACGTTAGGCAACGCCGTTCCGGCTGCAAACGCCGCGGCGTTGTTTGCCAGGTTTCCGTATTCGATAGGGCTTAAGAACCCGGAGAACACCGTATCATGTACACCGAAGAACCAACCGAAGTTCAGAAGGAAGCCCACCAGCATTGCAAACCAGAGACTGTCTGTCGCTTCCAATGCCGGAGATAACATTGCCAGGATCCATTTCGCCATTGTCGTGCCCAAAGTATTGAAGATAAAGAACAGTATGGTATCTGCCAGCAAAACGATCAGTATCGGCACTAAAGACGCAAAGGATTCCGTCAGTGCCCCCGGCACACTGTCCGGCAGCTTGATCCGTCCCACATTTTTATTTCGCAGGAAACGGTACAGTTCAACGGTAAGAATAGCCACAACGATCGCAACTAATATACCTTTTCCATCAAAATACGTCACCTGCACCTGGGCGTCGCCGTAGCCCAGCGAGATTGCATCCCCCGCCAACATCATAAATCCTGCGATAGATGTCAGGATCGGTGCAAACACATTCATCTTATATCCTACACACAGATAATATGTAATACCGATACAGACATATAACGCCAGAAACCCCATCGTCACAAGATTCAGCCAGCTCAACTGAACCGCAAATTTTGCGTCAAAAGCCGACCATGCCAGAAGAAAACCGTTCGTCGTCTCCTCTGTCGCCGGATTGGCATTCAATACCGCAACCATACCTCCGAAAAATAGTATCGGTAAAATCGTCATAAAGGTATCACGGATCGCCTTGATATGGCGCTGTGTCGAAATTTTGTTTGCTATTGGCATCAATTTCGCCTCTAAAAGATCTATAAATTTCTGCATACTGCTTCCCTCCTTGTCCACTCATTCGTAAACTCTTCATATTCTATCGTTTTCTTCAGTCTGCCGCCTTCTTCCGATTCTGGCTGTTCCTGACAGATTACCTTCTATTCTCCCAGAAGTTTCTCCACCATCTCAAGCACTGCCTTCGCGTCCATCCTGCCATAGATCTGCGGCTTGATGCTTTCCACCGGCACACTCACATTCTGCTTAATCTGCGGAATCAGATAACGGATCTGCGGCCCCACAAGCACACATGCCGCCCCGTCCAGGTGCTCCGTATACTCCTGTTCCCCATAGGCGGAAACCTCATATTTTCCGCCGCCCTCGTCATTCATCCTCTTTGCCAGCATGGAAGTAGACATACCGCCGTTACACACAAGTATAATTTTTTTCATGCTATTTCCACTCCTTTTCAATTGCTTCTTTATACCAGTAATAAGATTTCTTCGGTTTCCTTACGCAGCCGTTCTCAAAATCGATTCCTATCAGACCGTAGCGCTTTTCACAGCCGTTTTTCCAGGAATACAGATCGAATGGCGACCAGGCAAAATACCCTCTGACATCCACTCCGTCATTCTTTGCATGAATGATCTCCTTTATATGGGAATCCATATAGTCGATCCGCTGATCATCCTCGATCCGGTCCGGCGCGATATCCTCATATAAACCGATCCCGTTCTCCGTGATATAGAGCGGCGTATGATATCTCTCCCAGTAGTTCATAAGCAGCTCATAAATGCCCTTCGGATAGGTCTGCGTTCCCCAGGCAGTCGTCGGCAGATCCGGGTTTTTCGTATATTCATACCAGTCTTTTATGCGGTTGATCACTTTCCCTTTAAATCTTGTACCGGAATTGTTTGTCACAAAACAGGTGTCCCCTTCCTCATTTGCCTTTACAAACACCGGGCCGTAATAATTGCATCCCAAAAAATCCACACGGTTTTTCGCGATCACATCCAGATCCTCTTTTTTCACAAAGGACAGATCAAAGCCCCGGGATCTGATCTTTTCCACCATGTCCTTCGGAAATTCTCCCTTACAGGCCGGATCGCAAACCCAGTTATTTGCATAATTGTCCGCATTCCTCACCGCCTGCAGCGTTTCCGGTTTATCATCGATCGGATACATTGGTTCGGTGGACATGACAATACCGATTTTTCCCTTTATGTTTTCTTTCCGAAACAGATCCACCGCCTTTGCATGGGCAACCATAACATTGTAACAGCACTGGATATATTCCTGGGGATTATGATGCTCCGGCGGGTAATTCCCTGCCATATAACCGCAATGCGTGAACCATTTCGGCTCATTAAAAGTTGTCCATAAATTGATCTTTCCATCAAAAGCCTTATAACAGACCTCTGCGTAATGTACAAATGCATCTGCTGTCGCCGGGTTGAGCCATCCCCCGATATCCTCCAGGTACTGCGGCAGGTCCCAGTGATAGAGCGTCACCAGAGGCTCGATCCCCTGCATATGGCACTCATCCAGCACATCTATATAATGTTTTATGCCCGCTTCATTGACTTCTCCCTCGAGATTTTTGATGATTCGCGGCCAGGCAATCGAAAACCGGTAGGCATTCTGTCCGCCCTCTTTCATCATGCGGATATCTTCTTTGTATCTGTGATAATGATCGCTGGCCACATCCCCGTTTTCATAATTGTTTTTGTGAAGATACACATCCCACATAGACTCAGCCTTGCCGTCCTCGTTCCATGCGCCCTCACACTGATAGGAAGCGGTGGCGCCGCCAAACAGAAACTCTTCCTTATTATCAATATTTTTCATCCCATCTACATTCCTTTCGTTTTTGCTAAAACCCAAGTTATCAGTTTGTGTTTTCCTGACTTTCCTGCTGATGCAGTTTCGAATAGAGTTCCACCATCTCTGCGCCCATCTCAAGAGCCAGTTCCGCACACATCAGATGTCCCATTGCATGGGATAGCAGGATGCTGTTTTCCACTTTCTTCCCATCCGCATAGTTGGATATCAGGCTAAACTGTTCATTGTGTGCCAGACAAGCAGACTTTTTTCCCTCTTCGATCGCTTCAAACGCCTGATCGATCTGTTTTCCCTTTGCCAGCGAAATGGCCTGAACCGCGTAGGAGCGGGCATCTCCGCCATAAGCGATAATCGACATTGCCACACTGTCAACATCGATCACTTCTGCATTGTTTTCCGGATTTTCCATGTCATACCTCCTTCCTGTTTCTAGTAAACCATTTTGAAAAACGATTGTAAAATCAGATTTTACCGTTAAGAAACGGTACTTCACTGTTACATATCACTTTATAAATTCCTGCACAAACTCCTCGTAACTGTCACAGGCGCATATCCGCTTCACTTTTCTGGCATCGTCCAACAGTTCGATAATCACTTCAAACAACTGCATCACATGGGTATTGTTTTCAGCCAGTGAAAACAGAAAGATCAAGCTTACCTCTTTATGGTCTTTTGACCACTCGATCGGATGCTCCAACGTGGCGACAGCAATGCCGGACCGGACAGCCATCTTTTTTACCGGATGGGGAATGGCAAAATGGTTTCCAAAGCAGGTGGCCGCAATCTGTTCCCGCTCCCACACTAAATCTGCATAATGTTCGTCACAGTAACCGTTTTCTACTAACGCATTACACAAAAGCGATATGACTTCCGCCTTATCTTTACATCGGGCATGCGGAAAAAACAGCTTTCTGTCAAACTGGGAGATCGGCAGTTTATTCTTCTTATCGATTTCTTCCAGCTTTTCCAGTTTTTTGGCTATATGCTTAATATCCTCATCGTTAAATAGCGATGAACAGTAAATGACAGGACTCTCAAAATTCAGATTCAAATGAACGGTACTGATGATCAGCTGCGGATCAAACGCATACATTTTTTCCAGACTGTATACCGAAAAAGATTCCACCGTCAGCGCATATGTCGGCAGATTATGACTGAACCTGTTCTTATAATAGCCTATATTGCGGGCGCCTATCGGATCCACGACAGCAATCCTGTATCTGGGCTTTTTCATCTTTTCCACCGCGCACATCAAATGCATCGCTAAAAAACAGGTTTCATCTTCTGAAATTTCATAAGAAAAGGCCTCGGTAAATTTCATGGACAGAAATACACTGATATCATAAATCATGGGAAACTGGCTTTTGATCTCTCTGATCAGCGGATTTTTCACGCTGCTTTTCGGCAGACGGTTATACAGATTGATAAAATGAACCAGAATATTCTTTTTCAGTTCGTCATCTTCAGCAAAGTCAAGACCATAAAAACTGTCAATTTCCGGCAGTGCCCTGTCAACAAAGGCCTGGACACGCTTTTCATCCTGCCCCAAAGTAACCGTATTATTCCATAACAGAGAGGCAACATAATGGTATTCCGCCTCATTTAACTGTATCTGATACCGTTTTTCCAGCTTTTTGCAGAAATCGATACAGATCTCCCGCTGGCTTTTGCTTTCTTCCATCACAACACTGGATGTCATGGAGTATCCCTTTTTTATTCTGTCAATCGTCAGTCCAAGATGCAGTACCAGAATCAGTATTTCAATATCCGAAAACCGAATCTCATAGGACTCCGCAAACTGATCGATAAATGACTTGACCTCTTCCAGTTCACAGAATTCAAAATAATGGTTATATTCTGCCACCCGAAAATTGAAACCGCCGATCTCTTCTAACAGGAAATGCGTCATGATGCTTCTCTTTTTCTTTTCACCACACTCCAAAACAAGTCTGTTATTTATCCTCTCAATTTTAGCCTGAAACGTGCTGAGAATCCTTTCATTGATTCTGTCCACATCTCTTTTCAGAGTCGCCTCGCTGATATAATAATTGTCGCACAAATATGCGATATCCGTGTTTTCCGACACCAGTATATATTTTAACAGCGTGATCCTTCTGTTTTCTTCTCCCGTTTCATGATCGATATTCTGAGATATAAAATCCTTATCCTCAATATAATAGCCGCTTCCTTTTTTGGATTTAATAAAATTCCCGTCCGTGCGCACTTCTTGATTGATCGCTTTTATCTCGTTATATATCGTTTTCTCACTGAGATTCAGCTTTTTGGAAAGTACAGAAGCAGTAAACATATCTCCTTCCGAAATAACCCTGATAATCTGGATCTGACGTTTTGATAGCTCCATGATAACCCTCCCCATTTTTTAAGTAGACCATGTTTTCACAGAGTTGTAAAATCAAGTTTTACCGTTAAGAAACGGTATATTCATTATCCGTCCAATAATTTATATGATTACACAGGGCACCTGTCAGCTCTGCTGGCATACTTTTTCCGGGCTGCCTCTGCAGATAAAGCAAAAGCAGACACTGGATAAACCAGTGGCTGCCAATTTCTCATATCATAGTTACCGGCCGGACAGCCGGATTGGATGTTGAGACTTTTACAGTAATTTCCCTGTACATTTCAGACTAACGCTGCCGTCTCTCTGGCGATCGCCAGTTCCTCGTTGGTGGGGATCACCATGACTTTCACCTTACTGTCAGGGGTAGAGATCACCACGTCCTCGCCCCGCTTTTTATTCTGCTCCTCATCGATCCCGATACCCAGATAGCCCAGATATTCACAGACTGCCGCTCTGGTCTCGGCAGAATTTTCGCCGATACCCGCTGTAAAACAGATCGCGTCCACACCGTTCATTGCCGCCGCGTATGCGCCAATATATTTCGCCACCCGGTAGCAATAGGTCTTAACAGTCCTGATCCCTTCCGGCTTCCCCGCATCGCATGCCGCATGCAGATCCCTGGAGTCCGAAGAAAGATAGCCGGACAGACCATACATACCGGACTTCTTGTTTAAGATCGACATAATATCGTCAATACTCAGTCCCTCTTTATGGGCAAGAAATTCAATAATAGCGGGATCGATGTCACCGGATCTAGTGCCCATCATCAGCCCCTCAAGGGGGGTAAGTCCCATGGAGGTATCCACACATTTCCCGTTCTTTACCGCCGATACCGATGCACCGTTCCCGAGATGGCAGACGATAATCTTTGCATCTGTGTAGTCTTTTCCAAGCATTTCCGCCGCCCTTTTGGATACATAGGAATGGCTGGTACCGTGGAAACCGTATCTTCTGATCCGGTACTTCTCATAGTACTCATAGGGGATGCCATACAGATACGCCTCCTCCGGCATGGTCTGGTGGAATGCCGTATCGAATACGCCCGCCTGGGGCACGTCAGGCATCAGCTCTTTACAGGCGCGGATGCCGATCAGGTTCGCCGGATTATGAAGCGGCGCCAGATCGTTGCACTCGGTGATGGCCGCGATCACTTCCTCGTTTATCAGGGTAGAGGAAGCAAATTTTTCTCCGCCATGGACTAACCTGTGGCCCACCGCATTGATCTCGGAAAGGCTTGTGAGTACGCCTGTTTCCTTATCTGTCAACGCGTCAATGACAAGGGAAACCGCTTTCTTATGATCCTCCATCGGCTCCTCGATCTCCTGTTTCTCACCACCCGTGGGCGTGTAAATCAGTTTGCTTCCCTCGATGCCGATTCTCTCGCACAGCCCTTTTGCGATGACAGCCTCTGTCTCCGAATCAATGAGCTGAAATTTCAAAGAAGAGCTGCCACAGTTGATTACTAATATTTTCATGGTTTTTTACCTCGATTCCTGTTGTTCTTTTTCCGTTTTCTGTTATTTATCGACCTGCACATGCTTATCGTATTTGGATATGATATATTCCGGACGCCTGGCAGATTCATCCTTCTCCCATTGCATATCCTCGTATTTATAACAATATACCCGATATCGGCGTACTGTATCCAGATGTTATAGGTATCATCCTCCCAGCAGATCCCCAAGACTGTAAGTCTTTTCCGCGGTAAACGAACCCCAGTATCCGGATGCGGCTTCTGTTTTTACATGATCTGTGCCTGCACTGCCGTCAGGGCTACAACACCCACGATATCCTCCCAGGAACAACCTCTGGAAAGATCATTCACCGGTTTGGCGATGCCCTGTAACATGGGGCCGTAGGCTTCTGCCTTCGCCAGTCTCTGCACCAGCTTATAGCCGATGTTGCCGCAGTCCAGATTCGGGAAGATCAGCACGTTGGCTTTGCCGGTTACCTCGCTGAGAGCTCCCTTTGTCTTCGCCACCTTGGCATCCAGCGCCGCATCCAGCTGTAACTCGCCGTCCAGCAACAGGTTTGGATACTGCTCATGGGCGATTCTGGTGGCCTCCACCACCTTGTCCACTAGCGCGTGCTTCGCACTGCCCTTTGTGGAGTGGGACAACATGGCAACGATGGGTTTGCTGCCCACCAGATTCTGGAAGCTTCTGGCGGAAGAATCGGCGATGGCCGCAAGCTCCTCTGCCGTAGGATCCTGATTCAAACCGCAGTCCGCAAACAGGAATGTCCCGCCGTCGCCGTAAGCGCAATTCGGCACATCCATAATGAAAAATCCCGATACCAGCTTTACGCCGGGAGCGGTCTTTAAGATCTGCAGGGACGGGCGAAGGGTGTCCGCCGTGGCATGGCAGGCCCCCGCCACCATACCGTCCGCATCGTTAGCCTTCACCATGATCACCCCGAAAGTCAGATAATCCTTTTTCAGGATCTCCGTCGCCTTCTCCAGCGTCATGCCCTTGGACTTTCTCGTCTCGTACAACAGGTTCGCATACTCATCAAATTTTTCGCAATTTTCCGGATTTACCACCGTAACGCCGTCCAGTTCGATCTCCAGCCAGCCGGCGCCGTCCATGATCTTCTCTTCATCGCCCACCATGATGATGTCCGCGATCCCCTCCTCAAGAATATGGGACGCGGCGATCAGAGTTCTCTTGTCGTTTGATTCCGGCAGAACGATCGTTTTTTTGTCTTTTCTTGCTTTTTCCTTGATGCTGTCAATATAAGCCATCCCCGTATTTTACCTCCTGTTATTTGATCCTTCATGCAAGTTTTTACCGCATCCGTGGCCATTTACAGGATGCGGTAAAATACTTTTTTATTTCTTTCAGTATACCTTTATTTTCCATATCAGACAAGTCAAAAAACAGAAAATTCCTTGTTAAAAAAACATCAATCCAGCTCGAAGATCAGCATTTGTTTTCCTCAGTCATCATCCCACTTGTATTCCCGGATAGCTCCTGTCTGCGCATCGATCTCGTACTCGTATTCCGTGCCTTTGGCCGCAAACTCCAGCTCATAAACCAGTATGCCATCGTCATAGTCCTGTTCTGCCTTTTCAAACCAGACTGCATCTGCTGTTTGCCCCGCGTGGGTAAGTGCGATCTCTTTTGCCTGATCCAGCGTGATGGAGGCAGAAGTATTCCCGGCATTTCCGTTATTCCCGGTATTCCCACTATGCGGTGTGTCCGCCGCTTCCGTCTTGTTTTTCACAATGCCTCCGGTCTGTGCATTGATCTCATATTCGTACTCCGTACTTCCGGCAATAAACTCGATCTCATAGATCAGCAGGCCGTCATCATAGTCCTGTTTTGCCTTTTTAAAGTATACCGCATCTGCGGTCTGCCCCGCATGGGTAAGCGCAATCTCTTTTGCCTGATCCAGCGTGATGGAGGCGGAAGTATTCCTGGCATTTCCGTTATTCCCGGTATTCCCACTATGCGGTGTGTCCGCCGCTTCCGTCTTGTTTTTCACAATGTCTCCGGTCTGTGCATTGATCTCATATTCGTACTCCGTACTTCCGGCAATGAACTCGATCTCATAGATCAGCAGGCCGTCATCATAGTCCTGTTTTGCCTTTTTAAAGTATACCGCATCCGCGGTCTGCCCCGCGTGGTTCAACGCGATCTCCTTTGCCTGATCCAGCGTGATGGAGACGGAAGTATTTCCACTGTTCTCTGTATTTGCATTATTTCCCGTACCGGAGCTGTTTCCTGCATTCCCTTTATTTCCCGTACCGGAACTGTTTCCTGCATTCCCTTTATTTCCCGTACCGGAGCTGTTTCCCGCATTCACCTCACTGTGGTGATGATTCTCATCGATCTCTTTCTTATTCTTCACAATCGTTCCGGCTAAGGCATCAATATCATACTCATATTCATAACCGCCGCAGTAAAATTCTATCTCATAGACCATAACCCCTTTTTCCAGGTCCATATCCACCTCATAAAAAGCGATATCCGCCTCCGAAATTCCGGCATGGCCGAAAGCGATCTGTTTTGCCTTTTGTTCCCCGATATATGCCTTATCGCTGGCATTTCCCATAGCCGAAACTTTCGTCATCTCTGCTTCTGTTGTCGTAATCAGCAGATTCAGCTCATTGATGGAAAGGGGAGCCAGCTCCTCAAAAGTATGCCCCTGCTTGCTTTCCAGGATCTGCTCGATCAGCTGTGCCTTCCCCGGCGTGATACCATACTGATCAGCCTCTTTCTGCAATGTGCTCTTTTCTGTCAGTGTCTGACTTAACACGGCTCCCGGAAGACCGCCGGATTCCAGTACTTTGTTGACTTCTTCGGTCAGTTTTCCCTGCAGTGCAGCGCCCTTTTCTGGATCCTCATTGTCCACACTGATCAGGATAGAATTTGCCAGTTCGTTCAGATAACCGTTACGCAACATGGAACCGATCAGGGCATTGACTGCCACATTGATGTCACTCCCCGAAAAATCCATATCCCCGATCACGATTTCTCCGTCCTGATTCAGGGCTTTTACCTCCAGCACCCTGTCTTTCCCATTCACCATGATCTGAAGGCTGGGATTCACCTCCAGCGACACGGTAGAAGCCACCCTGTGGTTAAACTGATAGGTACTCAGCCCAAACCCGCCGCCAAACACCAGAAGCAGGCATGCCGCTGCCGCCAGCACATATTTTACAGTACTCTTCTTTTTCCTTGTTTCTTCCATCATGATCACCTGTCCCTTCTCTATTTTGCAGTCAGAGAGGATCACATCACAGATATCCGGAACAGCATTCGCATATGCCTGTCTGATTTTTGCAGTTTCATCAGCTTCTCTTATCTTCATTGCTCTCCTCCATCCATTTTTGCAGTTTTTTCAAAGCTCTGTTATACCTTGAAAGAATCGTGGAAAGGGGAGCTTCCAGCAGTCTTGCAATCTCCCTGTGCTTAAATCCGGCCACCGCGTGGAGCACGACGATCTGTCTCTCTTCGTCCGACAGCGTCCTTAGACACTCCGCCAGAATCAGTTTATCCTCAGCGGACATGTTCTGATTGCCACTGATATAGGTTTCCCAGTCCTCTTCGGGAATATCCGACCGCTTCTGGTATTCTCTGAGCTTCTGCAGACACAGATTCCTCGTGATCGTAATGATCCAGGCCATCGGCTTGCCATCCGGAGAATACTTCCAGACCGCGGACCAGACGAGCACATACAGATCGTGCATCACATCCTCCGCATCCTGCACATTTTTTAAGACAGACAGAGCATACCCGAAAACGGACGCACTCGTCCTGCGGTACAGTTCTTCCAGCGCCTTCAGATCCTGATTTCTCATGGCTGAAAGGCACTGCTCGACCTGACCTGCATCGCAGTTTTCTTTTCTGTTGTCCGAAGGCGCCAAGCTGAACATCCTACTGTTTTACCCCTTTCCCTTAGTTAATGCATAAGCAGGTGGTTTTATTGCATGGTTTTTAAATTATTTTCAATTTTCTTCTCCGGCCCGCTCCCGGCAGTTCCCGACATACTTCCTCCGGCCCGCCACTCGCTGCGCGGCCCGCGCGCCTTCTTACCGGCATATTCCTCTGTATGAGCCTGTGCATCAAAAAGCGATGCGAAACCTGAATTCACATCGCCTCTCAAAAGCTCCCGGCTATTCAAAGATATTGGTTATATCCCCATCATCGTCAGCTTTTTCCCGATCTTTTCACCGATAAACTCTCCCACCTTTTCTTTTGGCATCTGCAGGGAAAACGCCAGTTCCCCGAACAGATTCTCCTCCGCCATCTGCAGATACCGCTCATCGCTGCTGGTCACTTTCTTGCCTCTTGAAAGCCTGTCCATCTTTCGGGAGTATAACGTCTTGATGATCCGCACCCACTCTTTACAGTCGCAGGTCCGCATGGTCTCCTTATAGATCTCCTCCCGCCGTTTCTCATCGCCGATTCTCAGCGCATCGATTTCTTCCATTTCATTGATCAGCGCATCGCTCTCCTGCTTTGTCATAATCGGCCGGATCACTACTTTATCGCTGTCCACAGCCGTGTAAAGTTTACTGTTCCTCCCGTATACCGGAACCAACGTGTAATACTCCTTATCGCTGCTGCCAATCGACAGGGGCCCGATATCCTCTATCTTACATACCCCTGTGTTTCCATACACAACATAGTCTCCTACTTTAAACATAGTTTCACCTTTCTGTCCAAAAATCATGCCGCATCACGCGAAATGATCCACGCTGTCACTCTTTTCCCCTGCTTCTCCCAAAAACCTCCGCCCTGTACTTGTTCACTTTCTAAAAAAACCATCCACTTTTTCAGTAAGCGAACGGATTTTTATTGATACTGCCTGCTGGTTATGTTATATTTATTTTAACAGATTTTTCAGCATTTTGTAAGTCAATAATTCAATTTTTTTCAAATTTGGCATTATTGTCAAATAAATTATGTAAACTTTTATGCAATTTTACAAGAAAGATGAATTTTATCATGAAAAAGCACATTTTTCCACTGTTTTTCCATATATTTTTATTGATTATGACAACCCTGTCGCTCACAGGATGCGGCAATTCTTTTTCTGATTTTCCGACAGTTCCGGAGGAGGAAAAGGAAGACTTACCTGGTACAGAAGATGAGACCGGTAAATCCGACGCCCCTGCGCCTTTTTCCCATGCCGGGCGGCAGGCAGCTCCCGGAAACACAGACTACGTTTTCCCCGAAACCTCCCCTTTTATTGACGACACCGGAAAGTCCATGCAGCGGGACGGCAGTTATCTTTACAGTTACTATGAAGGCCGGCTGATCCGCTTTGATCAGGAAACAGGAAAGACCGATGTCCTCTATCAGACTGCCGCCACCCACCTGTTAGATTTCTGCCTCTACGAAAACGATATCTACTTTGTGGAACGGCCGGGATACGATTCACTGGATGACAAAGATACGTGCCTTATGCGGATCGGAAAGGACGGCAAAAACTTCGCCCTGCTGCAGGAAGACATTATCAATGCCGGAACATTCAGAGACTATACCAACTATACCATCGATCTGTACGACAATATCATTTATCTGCTCCTCAACAGTCACCGGTACGATAACGGAGACTATATTACGGAGACCTCCAATGTATACTACCGGCTGGAGCCGGACGGTACTGTCAGCGAGGCTTCGGAAAAAGAAACGCTCTATGGCATGCTGCCCTATCGCTTTTCTCCTGTCAGGAATTCCGACTTTCCGTCCTTTCCCTATGCCATGCGCAACTATGGCTATTTTTTTATACAGGATTCTCAGGGAACGCTGTACCGCATGGAACCCGTGAGCGGCGTCAGGGAACCTCTGGGCTTTCATGCAGAAGCTGTCTCCCGGTTGTCTTTTTCCGGAGATCTGATCGCACTGTATTCCTATTTTGACTTCGATATTTCCCTGTACAGCCTCACAGACAAAACTTTTGTCGAGGCGGACTTCCCTTTCGCTGAATCCATCACCTACTCCGCCACTTTTCCCTCGAAGCAGGGATTTTTCTGCTGCTTCACTTTATGGAAACAGAAATCCGCCTCCGAAGAATCCGTTCCCTGTTTTACTGTCCTGCATATCTTGCCGGACGGTTCTGTGGAGACACTGTTTTCTGATACCGACCAGGCTCTTGCAGGCAGCATAGACGATCTGGTCTACAGAAGCGACAGCTGTGTCGACGACGGTTTTTTCTATTTCTACAACAAGAATGAGACGCGTGGCAGACTGATGCGGCTTTCCCTCAAAGAACAGAGAAAGCCCTCTCCGGAGGAACTGGATACCTGGTCCATCTGGCCTGCTTCCTCCCCTGCCTCTGTCCGGGCGGAAGAACGAGATGATGAGACAGCGATCGGAGACGCAGGCTCCGTCTCCTGTTCCACAACAAAACTTTTTCTCGAGGAAAAGACAGAAGCCGACCGTCTGATCAACCGGTCTCTCACCGAGGTCTACACGGATTTTGATGCTAACGTAAAGAGCGTTATTGAAGAAGAAGAAAAACAGCTTGAGGAGGATCCGGAATTTTACGAGGGGTTTGACTATGCCGCCAGATACGATTTTTCCCTCTCTGTGTTCCTGGACTATATGGATGATGATACCGTCTCTTTCTGCTGCAGCTACTACCAGTATTATGCTTACGCCGCTCACGGCTACTACTGGAACGATTACTATGTGTTCGACAGAAAGACCGGCGAGAGGCTTTCTTTCGAGGATTTTGCCGGGGACTCCTCCTCCATCTTGAAGACCGCGCGCCCTTATGTGGAAAAGGCAGCGGGATGGGAATTTGATCAGGAAATGCTTCTGGATATCTCCCGCTTCTCCCTCTCGGAGGATGGGTACACGCTGTACTTCGCGCCCTACGATATCGACTGCTACGCCGCCGGATCGTTTCTGATCACGATCCCCTATGAGGCGTTTGAAAAGGAATTATAGATCTTCAACGATTTTCCGGTATTACATAAGGAGGAATTTCTCTTATGAAAAAAATATATTTTCCCTGTCTGCTGATATCTCTCCTGCTTCTGTCCGCATGTGCGCTGACCGGATGCGGTGATGGCCGTGGCGACAGTGTTTCTGAGAACATCGAGCTTTCCACCGGGAAAATAAACGATACGGATTCTGTTTTTCCAAAAGCAGAACCTTTTATCGACGATACCGGAAAACCCATGCAGCGCCACGGAGATTATCTCTACAGCTATTATGACGGCAGGCTGATGCGCACCCACAAAGAAGACGGCGAAACTTCCCTTCTGTACCAGACAAGCCCAAACAGCAGGCTGCGGTTCTGTTTTTATGAAGATCTTATCTATTTTGTGGAGCGGACAGGCTATGACTCACCAGATAACGCAGATACCGCTCTTTACCGGATGGAGAAGGACGGCAGCGGCCTGACGCTTTTACAGGATCATATTGTAAATGCCGCTCCGCTTCGATTTATCACATACTTTGGAGAGGGCAAATATAATATCGACGAATATGATATTGATATCTATGATGATATTATCTATCTGCTCAACTATACCTATCATTCTCAGGATGGAGAACCTTTCTCCAAAAGTGCCAATGTATATTTCAAACTGGAAAAAGATGGATCTGTAAACAGAATCGCAGAGGAGGATACCCTTTATGGCAGACTGCCGGAGGGTTTTTCAGCAGTCCGCAATACTGACAGTCCGACACAGTCTGATTTTCCCTCCCTGCCCTATTTTATGCGCAATTATGGCTATCTCTTTGTGAAAGACGACAGTGATATGTTATGGCGTATTGATCCCGTAAATGGCTTTCAGGAAAACCTTTCCGTCGTTGTGACGGATTCTTTTACTGATTATGCATTCTCCGGTGATACGATTCTTTTCTATTCCTGTTCCGGAGGCGGTCTTCTCCTTTTCAGGCTCTCCGACAGGGCAATCATTCCGCTTTACTACTATGCATTGGATCATACGATCCAAAGCTGCGTTTTTACCGCTGAACAGGGATTTTACTACTGTTATAACTATCATTATGATTCTCTCTTTCCCGATGAAACAAATTCTCACTTTACTGTCACAAATATCCTGCCGGATGGTTCCGATACTTCTTTGTTGTATTATACATTGCCTGAGGAAAATCAGTCTGATCTTGCCGCCATCCGATATGACAGCTGTCCTTTCGGAAACTGTTTTTACTATTTTAAGGCAGAGGAAGCGCAGCATTCCCTGATGCGGCTTTCTCTCACAACCTCTGACGAATCATCTGAATCGAAAACCACTGCTGATACCGTTTGCAGCTGGTCTGTCTATTCTGCTTCCACACCGGCAGTTATCATAACAGAGGAAAAAGATGAAAAAATCGAGCCCGGAAATTTCTGTTCCATTTCCCGCTCTGTAAAAAAGCTTTCCTTGGAAGAAAAGACCGCTGCTGATAAACTGATCAACCGGTTTCTAAACAAAGAAGCCTATGAAGATTTTGAAGCATATATGGAAGACATGATACAGAATGAAAAGATCCGCCTTGCCGAAAATCCTGATTATTATAAACAGTATGACGAGCCCTATTCCATTGATTTTTCTCTCACCACCACCTGTGAATACATGGATGATGATACCATTTCCTTTTGCTGTGCTTACTACGAGTACTTTTCCGACATGGTGCACAGTTCTCACTGGTGCCACTATTATACCTTTGACAGGCATACCGGAGAGCGTCTCTCTTTTGAAGACTTTATCGAGGACACCGATCTTATCCTGACTGTGGCCGCTCCCTATGTGGAAAACAAAGCCGACTGGAGCCTTTCGCCGGAAAGTATTCTGGAGCCTGACCGGTTTTCCCTGTCAGCAGACGGTTACACTGTGCACTTTTCTCCCTATGAAATCGGCCCCTATGCATCCGGCCATATTACTGTTACGATTCCTTACAGTGCCTTTTACTAACCTTTTACGGCTCTCTTCTCAATGTCTCATAATTATACCGATCTGCCTCAGAGACCTTCTCCGTGCGGATCTCGCCATCCTGGCTGCTGAGCAGCAGGTGGCTGTTTGCCAGATAGAAAGAAAGATCGTCCGCCCAGGCATGAAACATCTCGTCGTCATACCGGAGATTTTCGCCGAACTCGAATCTGCTGCCTGCAATCTGTCTGATCTCCTCTACTTCAAGGATATTGTTCCAGCCGGCCCGCGCCGCATGGGCAAACTCTGAGCCCAGAACAGTACCGTCTGCATCCTTAAAGAGCACTACGCCGCTCTCCCCGTCCCCGATATTGCCGGTATAGACCTCGATCTGTTCCATGCCGGCACCGTCTCCGATATCCGCTTTCTCCGTGGAAGACAGAGCATAATAGTTTCCCAGTACTTCCTCCGCCGTCATCTGCTGATCTCTCTCCACGGTCTCCATATACTGATTCCACTCCTGACTGCCCTCCGCTGGCCTCTCATCGGAAAGTTCTTTATTCTTTAACCGCTCCGTCGACAGAGAATACAGCCCGCTCCCCGTATCCTCCGAAAGAACGTCGGTATAGGATGTGACAGCACTCTCCGATGCCTCTCCTGACGTCTCTTCTTAATCCTGCATTGACGTCTGTTCCGAGGCCGACGGCGATGTCCCATCCGCCCCTGCCGCTGTTCCAGCGGGGCTCTGTATCTGTATCAGCTTTGCCGTAACACCGAAGCCAAACTCTGACAGAAAGATCTCCGCCTCCTCCGCGCCAAGCTCCACCCAGATATCATAATGCTCTGCATCCACCGACAAAACCTCCACAGCGGCAAAAAGCACCTGCTCCGGTGTAGCTTCCTGTGCAGATAGATAGATCTCCTCCGTACTGTCCGCGTTCGGATCATGGAAAAGCTCCAGCGTATCCCCGGCTTTTGCCTGATCCGCCATGCCGAGAGGCACCGCAAAGAGATATCTGTCTCCTTCCCTTCTCTCCAGGGAAAAGCCCTCTCCCATGACCTGAATGCTCTCTGCCGCTTCTTCCGGCATGGCAGCAAATCGGTACAGTGTCTTTCCATACTGTTCCGTAGCAGCTAACTGTACCTCCTGATCCGTTGAAAAAGTGATCCGCAGCAGATCTCCTGACAAAATGATCTGCTCCGCATCCCGCTCCAGATAGAGGGAAACATCCTTCGCCTCCGGCAGCACCACGTCCCCATAACCCGGAATGCGCACAATCGTCTCCTGTACGTTCTCCGCCTCCCCGGTCTGTATCACCACGCCATAAAAGATATTCTTATTCTCCTTTGCCTTCGCCGGATTGGCAAGAAAAGCCACGGAAAGTACGGCGCTTAAGAGCGCCGCCCCGCCCACAAACAAAGCCGCAGGTTTTTTATAGTGCAGCACATTCTTAACCCTGCTTCCGGTATCACTCTCACCGAAAGCAATCGGGATTCCTTTCACGATCCTTCCGCCTGCCGCCATATTTAACAGGGAAGCTGAATACTCTTTTTTTACCTTACTGCCAAGTTTCCTGATCACCGCTTCATCACAGGACATTTCCATATCCCTGCCGCTGAGTAAAAAGGCGGCCCACACAAGGGGATTGAACCAGTGTAGTATAAGCGCCAGCCAGGCGAGCAGCCTGAATACCGCGTCCCCGCGTTTTATGTGAATCTGTTCATGTAACAGAATATACTGTTCTTCCTCCTCTTCCATTTTCTCCGGCAGATAAATACGCGGATGAAGCAGCCCGCAGACAAAAGGCGAGCCTTTTTTCCGAAAGCGGTAAATATTCTCCTTTTCCTGTACGGCATCTGCCAGGTACCTGCGAAATCTCCGGAGAGAGAGCATGCTGTAGATTCCCATGCTCATAACCCCGAGAAGCCATAGATAAGCGCCCACCGTCAGGTAGATCTGCATCGGATTGACAGACGCCTCCCTGTTCTCCGCAGGCAGGATTTCATTGACAACCTCACTGATACCGGGCACAGGCAGGGCTACCTCCGGCTTTTCCCAGTACCCGATGTCCTCCGCAATATATTCCATTCTCCCTTCCACTGCCGGCTCGTTTTGCAGCACGCCCAGCAGAGATACAGTCAGAGAAAAAGAAACCGGACAAAGCAGTCTGAACAGTACCACCGCCCAGAGGGCATAAGAAAATATCCTTGGCGCTTTTTTTAACAGAAGTCTCGAAAGAATCACGGCCAGAATCATCACGCTGGCCGTCAGGCTCATATTTAATACAAGAATAAAAAATTTTTGCAGTCCCTGCTCAAATATCTGCAGCATCATTGTCTTTTTCCTCATACTCTTCGATCAGTTTTTTCAGTTCCGTTATCTCTTTCTCGCTGAGCTTTCTCCTGCGGGAAAAGGCGGCCAGAAAGATCGGCAGCGAGCCCCCGAAATGTTCTTCCAGAAACTGTTCACCTCTGGCCACCTGGAACTCTTCCTTTGTCATGCGCACCACTACCGTGCCATTCTCATTAGCAAACAAATTTCTGTCGCAGAGTCTTTTTAACATCGTGTAGGTGGTCGTCCGTTTCCAGTTAAAAACCCCCCCGCACAGCTTTACTAACTCCCCGCTGGCAACGGGCGCCTTTTCCCAGATCAGGTCCGCAAATTTCTGTTCCATTTCTCCCAGTTTATATTGCTGCATTGTGGTCTCCTTTTTCCTGCTTATTTCCGCGGACAAAATGCCGGGGTTACCTGGCATTAGCCAAAGCAGCCGTGCTTGCAGGCAAACTTCTTCACCTCAGATATCTATTGGCGACTGCCGCGAAGGTGAAATACATAATATTTTCCGGATATCCTGTATAGAAATTGGTATAAATAGTATCCGACAGCAAAAGCCGTCTAATGATATTAGACATTTTTAGTCTAACATCATTAGACGGCTTTGTCAAGGATTCCACATGGGATGAAAATATCTTACGCAGCTTACCGGTCGCTCAGGCTCTTCAAAAGCAAAGCTGCCTGAAGCCTTACCTCAGACCGGATCTGTATAATGCTCCTGCACCGCCTCAGGCAGTTCCTCATACTGCACCTCACTCCATTCGACAACGCCACGAACGGGTTTTAACGTCAGGCGGATAAACGCTCCCTCCCGCAACTCTCTGGATGCCCCAAAGGTGATATCCTTTCCGCCACCCTTTTCATCGTAAGCGGGAAGCGTATAAGAATAAGCCATTCCTCCCTGCATATCAATCACGCCGTCCCGGGGCCCGCCCTCCTCCAGTTTACTGTTGTCGATCTGCGCGTAATAATATGTGCCGCCTGCTTCTGAAAAAAAACATTGCCAGATACAAATAAGACTGCCAATCAGCACTGCCGCCACCGCTATCCCAACTATTGTTTTTTTCCTCATGTTCCTGTCCTCTCTTTCTTTTTCCTCAGCTCCATCCAAAAAATGTGCATGGAATCAAATCCTCTGGACATGATGCGTTTCGCGTTGCATATTTGCTTTACGTTACACAGATGTCCATATTGCCGCTTTCCTCCTGGCTTTCTGATATTCTGCCACACCGACCTTTCATAAATCTAACACCAACCTTACATAAACCTTATTTTCAATCCTCTTTCATTGCCAGACATACTTTTTATCCTGCCAGGAACGCTTCTCTCTTTCATGCAGCCGGCACATTTCCCCATATTTCCAGCATTTTGGGACATCCATGCTTTTAGCCGCTTTATCCGTATTTCAAAAGTATGTCAGCAGAGCTGACAGGCCTCCTGCGCGGTGCATGGCGAAAGAAAATCTCCCTGCCCGCATATGACCCACACGCCGCCTTAACGACATATTCCTCTGTGCAGGCCCGCGCAGAAAAAAACAGGAACTGCACCGCAGCTCCCGTCTCAATCATACACAATTATTTACTTTTCTGGAAAAGACAACTTCATAGCCATTCTCTTTCCATAACTCTTCTGACCTTATCCGAACAACTCCCTTGTCTTCTCCATGCGCTTAGCCACAGGCACATGGAAAGGGCATCTACTCTCACAGCTCTTACAGCCGATGCAGTCCGAAGCGTTTGCCTTCAGATCGCTGTAGTGGGCCCGCACCGTCGCCGGCACCTCCTCCTGCATGGTTGCAAGATCGTACAGCTTATTCACCATGGCGATATCGATCTTTTTCGGGCAGGGCGCACAGTGACCGCAGTAGGTACACTGCCCTGTGGAAAAGGCATGTTTCGGCGCAGCCGCCAGCACGCTGGCGTAATCCTTTTCCTCCTCCGTCGCCCCCTCATAGGCTGTGGCGGCATATACATGTTCCGGCGTATCAAAACCGGCCATCACGCTGGCCACCGCCGGTCTTGTCAACGCATAGTGCAGACACTGCACCGGCGTCAGCGCCACGCCGAAGGGCGATGTCTTTGCATCGAACAGACGGCCTCCCGCGTAGCCCTTCATCACCGTGATCCCCACATTCTGCTGTTCACAGAGTTTGTACAGTTCCTCTCTGAGGGGATCTATCCCTCCCAGATTCTCATCGTATGTATCTGCAAAATACTGATCCAGATCCCGCACCGCCGGCATCATATCAAAAGCCGGATTGACGCTGAACAGAATCATCTCGATCTCCCCCTGCAGTGCTGCCATCTTCGCCACCTCCGGGTTGTGGGTGCTCAGACCGATGTGACGGATCCTCCCTTCCTCCTTCAGGGCACGCACATAATCCATGAACTCGCCGCCTGTCACCGACTTAAACTCGTCCGGTTCATCGATAAAATGTATCATGCCGAGGTCCATATAATCGGTCTGCATCCGCGAAAGCAGATCCTCAAAGGCAGGCTTCACCAAAGCCAGATTCCTTGTCCGCACATACTGGCCGTTTTGCCAGGTGGAACCGATATGCCCCTGGATGATCCACCTGTCCCTTCTTCCCTTCAGTGCCGCCCCGATATTGGAACGCACATTCGGCTCGGACATCCAGCAGTCCAAAATATTGATCCCTTCTTTCTCGCAGGTATCAATAACTTCCTTTACCTCCTCCGTATTATGCCGCTCCAGCCATTCGCCGCCAAGTCCGATCTCGCTCACCTTAAGTCCTGTTTTTCCTAATGTTCTGTACCTCATCTTTTTCCTCCGTTTTCTGTATTTATTTTATAAATTCTTCATAATGCTCTTTATATGACTTCTTTTTCAACTTTTCCACCTTCCCATATAAAACAAGAGCGTAAGCTATATATAATAGACTTGCGCCCTGATTATTGCTTACTATTTAATTCTTTCTTACTTATTCTTTGATCTCATCAATTTCTGTTAAGTTCACGCACAACGATTTTCGTCACTGCTGACAGCGGAACAGGGTTCAAGTCCCACTTTCAGTTATTCTCATCATTTAATGCCGGCAGCGGGACTTGAACCCGCACGTGGTTGCCCACAACAGATTTTGAGTCTGCCTCGTCTGCCATTCCGACACGCCGGCTGATTTTTATGCAGACATTATAAATAGCCTTCCATCCTGCAACGAAAATAATCATACCATATTTACCTGCTCTTGGCAAGCGGGAAAATCTTTATAACACCTTATTTTTTACAAAACCCGATAGCCAATCCCTTCTTCCTGTGTTAGAATAGATATGGTTTTAAGATGTGAAAAAGAAAGGGGATCTGACAAACTATGTTTATCACAAATGACATTAAATATCTCGGCGTAAACGATTATGACATTGACCTGTTCGAGGGACAGTACGATGTGCCAAACGGCATGGCCTACAATTCCTATGTGGTCTGCGATGAAAAAACGGCAGTATTTGATACGGTAGACGCAAGCTTTACCGATGCCTGGCTGAAAAATCTGGAAGAAGCGCTCTCCGGAAAGTCTCCGGATTACCTGATCGTACAGCATATGGAACCGGATCATTCCGCAGGTATTCACATTTTTATGGACAAGTATCCGGACGCCATGATCGTCGCTACTGCTCAGGCGTTCCGTATGATGAAACAGTTCTTCGGGGAAGAGTTTGAGGACCGCCGTATTATTGCTGTGGAAAAAAGTACGCTTTCTCTCGGCAGACATACTCTCACCTTTGTCACCGCGCCGATGGTGCACTGGCCTGAGGTCATGGTAACCTGGGATAATGTGGACAAAGTCCTGTTTTCCGCTGATGCCTTCGGAAAATTCGGCGCTTTGGATGCAGACGAGGACTGGGTCTGTGAAGCCCGCCGCTATTACATCGGTATCGTCGGAAAATACGGTATGCAGGTGCAGGCGCTTCTCAAAAAAGCTGCCGATCTGGATATTCAGAAGATCTGCCCGCTGCACGGTCCCATCCTGACGGAGGATCTGGGCTACTATCTGAATCTCTACCATATCTGGTCCTCCTACGGCGTGGAGTCTGAGGGCGTTATGATCGCCTACACTTCCGTTTACGGCCATACAAAAGAGGCAGCAGAGCTGCTTGCAAAAAAACTGGAGGAAAAGGGCTGTCCGAAAGTTGTCCTCACCGATCTGGCAAGAGAAGATATGGCGGAAGCCGTGGAGGACGCTTTCCGGTACGGGAAACTGGCGCTCGCCACCACCACCTACAACATGGACATCTTCCCCTTTATGAAGCAGTTTATCGAGCATCTGACAGAGCGTAACTTCCAGAACCGCACCATCGCTATCATCGAAAACGGTTCCTGGGCTCCCGCTGCCGCCCGCACGATTAAAAAAATGTTGGAAAACAGCCAGAATATTACTTACGCAGAGACCACTGTCACCATCAAATCCGCTATGACCGAGGAAAATAAAGCGGAACTGGACAAACTGGTGGAAGAATTGCTGTAGGTAGAATCTCCTCTATGCTTCAGCAAACGGCGCTATGTCTCCCCGCCGGATACATAGCGCCGTTTTGTTATAGATCTGATTGAGGTTTATCTACTACTCTACAGGCAGATTATGTTGTTTCAGAAAAGACAGTTTATCCCAATCTGTCCCTCGTTGAATCTGTTTGTCTTTTGGTTTCAGAGTATTCCGGCCGGCTTCAAATATTCAGCTTCCCATACACATCCAGCGTATCAAAGGTCGCAAAGTAATCCTTCGGCGTCTCCGCCCGGCGGATCAGTTTTACGCTGCCGTCCTCCTGCAGCAGAAGTTCCGCGGAACGCAGTTTCCCATTGTAGTTATATCCCATGGAAAAGCCGTGTGCGCCGGTATCATGGATAAACAGATAATCTCCCATCTCAATTTCCGGCAACTTCCTGTCTATGGCAAATTTATCATTATTCTCACAGAGAGAACCTGCCACATCATACTGATGATCGCAGGGCGCATCCTCCCTGCCCAATACGGTGATATGGTGATACGCGCCGTACATGGCCGGACGCATCAGGTTTACCGCGCAGGCGTCCACTCCGATATATTCTTTATGGATATGCTTCTCATGGATGGCCTTCGTCACAAGGGCGCCGTAAGGCCCCATCATGAACCGTCCCATCTCCGTATAGATTGCTACGTCTCCCATACCTGCAGGAATCAGGATCCTTTCGTAGGCCTCCTTTACGCCCTCGCCGATCACTTTGATGTCATTGGGCGTCTCCCCCGGTCTGTAGGGAATCCCTACGCCGCCGGAGAGATTGATAAAAGCAATGTGAGCTCCCGTCTCCTCTTTCAATTTCACCGCCAGCTCAAACAGTTGTCCCGCCAGCACCGGATAATACTCGTTGGTCACAGTATTGCTGGCCAAAAATGCATGAATGCCGAAATGCTTCACACCCTTTTTCAGCAATATCCTGTAAGCCTCCGTCATCTGATCCGGCATCATGCCGTATTTGGAATCGCCCGGGTTGTCCATAATACCGTTGCTCATCCGGAACACGCCCCCCGGATTGTAGCGGCAGCTCATGGTTTCCGGCAGCTTCCCGCCGCAGGCCTTTTCACAGAAATCGATGTGAGTAATATCATCCAGATTGATGATCGCTCCCATCTCATTCGCATACGTGTACTCCTCCGCCGGCGTATCGTTGGAAGAAAACATCACCTGTTCTCCCTTCAGGCCGATCGCCTCGCTGAGCATCAGTTCTGTCATGGAAGAACAGTCCGCCCCACAGCCGTACTCCTTAAGAATCTGCATCAGATACGGGTTCGGCGTCGCCTTCACCGCAAAATATTCCCGGAATCCGGGATTCCATGAGAAAGCGTCTTTCACAGCCTTTGCATTTTCCCGTATGCCTTTCTCATCATAGATATGAAACGGCGTCGGATATTTCTCTGCGATCTCCTCCGCCTGTGATTTTGTGATAAATGGTATTTTCTGCATTCTTTCTTCTGTCCTTTCCTGCAGCCTGTCCGCTCAGACAACCTGTCATGCACTAAGACAGTTTTTCATTCTGTCTCTTCCTGCTTTTTCTTCCCCAGATCAACATACATATGCGTTGTGGAAATATCGGAATGCCCGAGCATCTCCTGTACGCTCTTTAAATCCGTGCCGCTTTCCACCATATGGGCCGCAAAGGTATGACGCAGCGTATGCGGCGTAATGTCTGTTGAGATTCCTGCTTTTTTCGCATAGCTTTTTACCAGTTTCCAGAACCCCTGTCTGCTCATCGGCATACCTGAACAATTCACAAACAGAATATCCTTTGCCTCATTGGTCACCATATGATCTCTCACCTTCGCCAGATATCTCTGCAGCGCTTCTCTCACCTCATTGCCGAAAGGGATCATTCTCTCCCTGCCGCCCTCTCTGCAGATCAGAAAACCCATGTGCATGTTCACACCCGAAAGTCTCAGGCTGATCAGTTCCGATACCCGTATCCCAGTGGCATACAGAAGCTGTAACATGGCGTTATCCCTGATCTCCTTATCGGAATCTCCCGAAGGCTGGTCAAGCAGTCTCTCCATCTCTTCCGCCGAAAGAATATCCGGCGTCTTTCGCTTAACCTTCGGCGCTTTCAGGCATTCCGAAATATCTTCCCGTACCAGCCCTTCCTTTAAAAGATAATGGTAAAAAGCCCTGATGGAAGCAATACTCCGGGATATTGTTGAAGCCTTAAATTTCTTCCGCTCCATATAGGCAATATATCTTTTCAGATTCTCCTTTGTCACTTCATGAACCTCAGGGGAACCCGCTGTTATCTCAAGATAGATACGCAATTTTGTCAGATCGCGCCTGTAGGACATCTCCGTATTGTGAGAGGTCTTCCTGATATTGTGCAAATATGAAATAAAAGAATCGATTTCCCGTTCCATGTTTTACCGTACCTTTCCCCACAGATCTCTGTGGGTTCCTCATGACCATCTTTCCGTATTCATGAAGTGATGAAAAGCTTTGTCTGTCTTTCTCACGACTATTTTTCATCATAGTATATTTTTCATGGAAAAGCAACGCAAAAATCAAAAAAGCCGCAATACCAGTTTCAGTATTCTTGGATTGATATATGCCTCTACAAAACAGCCTGCTGCAATGAGCGTAATGGCGGTCGTCATATTTAACCCCTTCTTCAGAAGAAACCTGAACCTGTCTCTCCCGGAAATCCCACCCGGAATTCCCCGGAAATACAGATTTTTACACAGTTCACAGCATTTTAATGACAACATCAGAAATGCCGGAATCAGAATAAGCTGCTGCGGCAGCAGACTCCCCAGAACTAAAAGTATCCCTTTCACGCCGTAGCGTATCATGCTGCCAGCAGTTAAAATCCCTATTGCCAGACCGCTCCACGCCTGATAAAAATACGCCGCTACGCCGCCCAGATAAGTCGTTGCCAGAACTGCAAGCAACGCCGCCATGCCCAGCCGCTGCATAAGGACAGCGGTCAGAAGCTTACCGGTGTCCGGCTCCAGATATTTCACAGGCCCCAGCGTATAGCTGTCCAAAAAGCCGGTATGATAAAGCAGGCTCTCCTGCTTTAAGATCATACCCAAAATCCCCGCAAAAAATCCAAAAAATAATGTATACAGCAGTTTTGCCATCTGCTCTGCTTCTTCTGATTGTCTGAAGATACGAAGACCATTCTCCGTATTTTTTTGTCTTATCAAACTGATTGCCATAAAGAAGGACTTCCTATATATTCCATTTAATATATGAGAAAGTCCCCCCAGGTATGCCAGCATGTATCAGATAAATAATTTTTACAGTCTTCCGTCCGCCAGAAAACTTTTATAAGTCATGATCGCGCTGACTGTTTTGGAATCCTCGATTTTTCCGTCGTAAATCATCTGTACAAGTTCTTCCAGTTCCACAGCCTTCACATCGATAAACTCGTCCTCATCCAGATGCTGACTTTCACGGCGCTTTAAATCCCTGGCCAGATAAATATCGATTTTTTCATTGCAGAAGGCCACTGTCGTATAGATGCTAAGTAAAAACTGCACCTTTCCTGCAATATAACCGGTCTCCTCCTCCAGCTCCCTGACCGCCGCCGTCTCAGTGGGCTCATCCACACTGTTCCTGCCCCCTGCCGGTATTTCCAGGGTATAACGATCCAGTGCGTTTCTCCACTGACGCACCATCAGAAGCTTGCCGTCCTCCCTGACGGCCAGCATGGCTGCAGCACCTCTGTGCCCGATAAAATCCCATTTTACCACATTCCCATTGGGAACCTGCACTGTATCCTGATAATAATCGATAATCTTTCCGTTCTGTACAAGCGTCCTCTCAAGGCGTTTAAATTCTTCCGACATGATATCTCCTGGCCTTTCCTTCCCACCGAATTCTTTGCATTTTCTGTTCAGCTGACAGTCTCATTTATAACTTATGGCATTTGTGGCATTTCAAATCTGTTCCAGTATTTTATCAATGCTGACTAATTTCACACACAATATAAACAGTTTCGTAGCTTCTTTCATCTCCGCCAGAGAGGGATAAGAAGGGGCAATTCTGATATTGCTGTCTTTCGGATCCACGCCGTAAGGATATGTTGCACCGGCGCCGGTCAATACCATGCCGCCCTCCTTACATTTTGCCACAATGGCTTTCGCACAGCCTTCCACTGCATCAAAGGAGATAAAATAGCCGCCCAGCGGATTGGTCCACCTGCCGATGCCAAGCCCCCCCAGTTCCTCTTTCAACATCTCTAACACCAGCTCAAATTTCGGCCGGATCAATGCGGAGTTTTTCATCATCTGTGCTTTTAATCCCGCTCTGTCCTTATAATATCTGACATGACGCAGCTGGTTGATCTTGTCCGGCCCAATGGTCTGAACAGTCATGGCCTTTTTAAACCATTCCAGATTCTTTGGAGAACTTGCCACCGCGGAAACGCCTGCGCCGGCAAAGCTGATTTTTGAGGTGGAAGCAAACTCAAATACAAGATCCGGATTGCCTGCCTTTTCACATTCCGCTAAAATTTCCAACAGCGTATCCTGCTTATCCTCATACAGATCATGGATGCAGTATGCATTATCCCAGTAAATTCTGAAATCCCGGGCCGCCGGTTTCAGATTTGCGAACCTTCTTACCGTCTCATCCGAACAGGTATATCCCTGCGGGTTGGAGTATTTCGGCACGCACCAGATTCCCTTCACAGACTCATCTTCCTGTACATATTTTTCCACCAGATCCATGTCCGGTCCATCTTCCGTCATCGGAATCGTGATCATCTCAATTCCAAAATATTCCGTCACCTTGAAATGCCTGTCATAGCCTGGCGCAGGACATAAAAATTTCACATGATCCAACTTACACCAGGGCGTACTCCCGCATACTCCATGGGTTACAGAATGAGATACCGTATCAAACATAAGCGACAGGCTCGCATTACCGTCAACAATCACATTTTCCGGTTTCGTCTCGAGCATTTCCGCTATCAGCCTCTTCGCCTCAGGAAGGCCATCCATAAGACCATAGTTTCTGCAGTCCGTTCCATTTTCCGCCTGCATATCAGATTCTGCATTTAAAACATTAAGCAGCGGCATTGCTGTATCCAACTGTTCCGGCGCCGGTTTCCCTCTTGACATGTCAAGCTTCAGCCCTTCCGCCTTGATCTCCTCAAACCGGGCAGTCAGCTCACCGCGCATCTCTTCCAGTTCCTGTCTGCTCATTTCCTGAAATGTTTTCATGATGACTCCTCCTGATCACTCTTTTCATATCCTTACCATAATACCCGTCAATCTCTGCTCCCGCAAAAATATGCCGGATCGGCACAGTGCAGTATTATTGTATACAATTATCCACTCCTGCTATTTTACTACACTACCGCAAAACAGAGCAATAGAAAAACCATAAAAATAAAACCGCAAATTGCACGGTTTTTAAGGTAAATAGCACAAAAACAGCCCTGCAGCGACTTGCTGCAGGGCTTATTTTTCATGCACTATTTTGCATAATCAATTACGCGGCTTTCTCTGATCACATTGACCTTGATCTGTCCGGGATATTCCAGTTCAGCCTCTATCTTCTTGGAAACATCCCGCGCCAACAGAACCATGTCGGAATCAGATATCTGCTCCGGAACTACCATTACTCGAACCTCTCTGCCCGCCTGAATTGCAAAAGATTTATCTACGCCTTTAAAATTGTTTGTGATTTCTTCTAATTGTCTCAGTCTGCTTGTGTAAGTCTCAAGAGTCTCTCTTCTTGCACCTGGTCTCGCTGCAGAAATGGTATCAGCTGCCTGTACAATACACGCAATAAGAGACTGTGCCTCTACATCGCCATGATGAGATTCCACCGCATTGATAACAGTTGCAGATTCCTTGTATTTTCTGCAAAGTTCAGAACCCAGCTGTATATGAGAGCCTTCCATTTCATGATCTACAGCCTTGCCGATATCATGGAGAAGTCCCGCTCTCTTTGCCATTCTGACATCCAGTCCCATCTCAGCCGCAAGCAGCCCGGAAAGCTGTGCCACTTCGATGGAATGCTTCAGCGCATTCTGTCCATAGCTTGTTCTGAACTTCATCTTACCAAGTAATCTGATCAGTTCAGGGTGAATACCATGTACTCCTACCTCAAGAGTTGCTGCCTCACCTTCCTCTTTAATCATTACTTCGACTTCTTTTTGCGCTTTTTCAACCATCTCCTCGATTCTTGCCGGATGGATACGGCCATCGACGATCAGTTTTTCCAGCGCAATACGTGCCACTTCCCTCCTGATCGGATCAAATGCAGAAAGAATAACCGCTTCCGGTGTATCGTCAATAATCAGATCTACACCCGTCATCGTCTCGAGAGTTCTGATATTTCTTCCCTCTCTGCCGATAATTCTTCCTTTCATTTCATCATTCGGAAGCTGCACAACAGATATTGTAGTTTCTGAAACATGGTCAGCTGCACATTTCTGTATCGCAGTGACAACATATTCCTTCGCCCTCTTGTCTGCTTCTTCCTTCGCCCGCGTTTCCATTTCTTTGATCATGACTGCGGACTCATGTTTCACTTCATCTTCAACAATTTTCAGTAAATATTCTTTTGCCTGTTCAGAGGTTAATCCAGAGATTCTTTCCAGTTCCTGTAATCTTTGCTCGTTCAGTTTTGAAACTTCTTCCCGCTGCTTCGACAAACGATCTTCTCTTGCAGCAAGGCTCGCTTCTTTTTTCTCAATGGCATCGGCCTTTTTTTCGATGTTCTCTTCTTTCTGCTGTACCCGGCGTTCATAACGCTGCGCTTCCGCTCTCCGCTCTTTGATCTCCCTGTCCAGTTCATTTTTTACACGAATGGACTCTTCCTTTGTCTCGAGCTGTGCTTCACGCTTTTTTGTCTCAGCAGTTTTCAAAGCTTCATCAATAATCTCTCTTGCCTTCTCTTCCGCACTTCCAATCTTGGATTCCACGACCTTTTTCCGATAATTGATCGCAACATAAGCTGATACGGGAGCTGCAATAACAAGAGTGACCAATACCGCTATGATAACATCAAGCATGTACAGGAGCACCTCCTTATTCAGTTTTCATTGTACAAATCTATCATAGAATATCTGTTTCCTGATCGGATATTCTAATTAGCATATTTACAACACTTCAATTCTAAACAAAAAAAAGTATTATGTCAAGCATTTGTACGATAAGCTTAGAGGATTTTCTCTATTTTTTCCAAAGAAAAACCTTTTCTGTATAAAAAAGCGCCCATTTTCTGTCTTTCCTGATAATCAGCATGGTCCCTGTCATAATTTTTTTTCTGTAAAAGTTTCTTTATCAGAACCGTCTCATCCGGCAGTTCTTCCTCCAGATCTTCCTCGTAAACCACCCGGATCAGATCCCTGCCGATCCCCTTTCTGCACAGATCCTGCTCTATCCTTCCCCGACTGCGGCTCTCGCAGTGATACACAATATAATCCTTTACATAACGTCTGTCATCTATGTAATGGAATGATTTGATATATTCCAGAGCCTCGTCGATCACTGTCTCCGGATAGAAGCCCTGCCGCAGTTTTTCCCGGATCTGATGTTCCGTGTAGGCCCGGCTCTTCAAAAGGTTCATACTGCGCAGTTTCGCCCGTTTCGGAAGGAGCTCAGATAAGATCTCCTCCAGATCTTTCTCTGAAATTCTTTCTCCTTCCTTCAGTCCATAGGTATGCAGCTCTCCCCTGTACAGTACAAATCCGGGCTCTCCATCGATCTCGATTCTGTAGCGACCTTTCGTAAGCGCGGTAATCGCTGTCACAATGTTTTCTTCCTGCATGCTCACTCCTCATTTCCCGGAAATACTCCCAGATCTATCCTGCAGACTTCTTCGCATTCACTCCCACAGTCCTCATCCGTAACAGTGAAAACTTCAGGCTCCCCTGTTACATGCGCTCTCTGAACGCATTATGCATACAATTTTCATTCTGCAGCTTTCTTTTTGGACGCTTTCTCCTCTTTCGCAGGTTCCGCCGCCTTCTCTTCCGCCGAAGCCTCCGCTCCTTCCGTCATGGAATAATGTTTTCTCACTTTACTCTCGATCTCTTCACAGACTGCCGGATTATCTTTCAGATACTGCTTGGCATTCTCTCTTCCCTGGCCGATCTTATTTCCCTCATAAGCATACCAGGCGCCGCTCTTATTCACCACATCAATGCCTGCCGCAATGTCCAGAATGTCGCCTACCCGGGAGATTCCCTCTCCGAACATAATATCAAATTCCGCTTCTTTAAAAGGCGGCGCGATCTTATTTTTCACCACTTTCACGCGGGTTCTGTTGCCGATCATCTCTCCGGCCTGTTTCAGAGATTCTATCTTTCTCACATCCAATCTCACTGAAGAGTAAAACTTTAATGCACGGCCGCCGGTAGTCGTCTCCGGGCTTCCGAACATCACACCCACCTTCTCACGCAGCTGATTAATAAATATCACAGTGCAGTTCGACTTGCTGATCACCGCAGTCAGTTTCCTCAGCGCCTGAGACATCAGTCTCGCCTGCAGTCCCACATGGGAATCTCCCATATCCCCGTCGATCTCCGCCTTGGGCACAAGCGCCGCCACAGAGTCCACCACGATAATGTCCACCGCGCCGGAACGCACCATTGTCTCCGTGATCTCCAATGCCTGTTCTCCGCAGTCAGGCTGAGAGATATACAGATTATCCACATCTACTCCAATATTTCTCGCATAGACCGGATCAAGCGCATGCTCCGCATCAATAAACCCTGCGATACCGCCCCTCTTCTGCACCTCCGCTATCATATGAAGCGTTACGGTAGTCTTACCGCTGGACTCCGGCCCGTAGATCTCAACGATCCTGCCCTTCGGGATTCCCCCGAGCCCCAGCGCCAGATCCAGGCTCAAAGAACCCGTCGGTATCGTCTCAATATTCATCTGCGCGGCAGGATCACCGAGCTTCATCACGGTTCCCTTCCCGTACTGCTTTTCAATCTGGGCTATCGCCGCATCCAATGCTTTCAATTTTTCACTGTTATCCATTTTTCGCATCCTTTCTTTGTGCAGAACGCCTGTTCTTTCCTCATTTTAGAACAAGCGTTCTGATTTGTCAACATCAATTTTCTCAACTATAACACAACAGGTGTCCCATAAATAACCCTCAAAGGCATCTCTCCCATCTTTTTTTTATTTTTTTTCGTTTTCGCTTTGAATGAAATGGCGATCCGCCGGATATGCAAAGCAGACAAACTGAAACCACATCGCTGCACCCAGGCAACAACAAAAACTGCAAACAACCCGCCTGCAAGTTTTCTCAGTTCGTTAAACAAAAATATAAGATTTCACTAACACCCTTACTCTACCACGGCAATCATACACCGTCAACCCCAAAATCGACAAATCCCTCAATCGCTCAATAAATCCCCCCAAATTTTGTCCAAATAATCCAGTAAATCTGCAAAACAAATCATACCACACCAAACTTTTTTACCTATATAAATTTTTCAAACGGATCCTCTTTCATCAAATCCTGCTAATCCCTCAGCCGCCCAACTTCACTGTCACAGATGCCCCTCTATCCAATAGCCCAGCGCATGGCTCCCACGGCGGCGTCCGCATTAAGAACCCCTCTACATCTTATTCAGATACTCCTCATAATCCGCATAAGTCACCGTCACCCATCCATTATCCAGATTGAGTCCGATCTCCATACCCTGGGGACAGTAAAACAGAATCAGATTGTAGGGATTTTCCAGATAATACATGACATCCTCGTCGTCACAGTCATCCAGTACGCTGTCCGCATTTTGTTTTTCGCTTCTCTCACGGAAATCTTCCACAAACTCCTCATCAATATCCAGCATCCCCGTATTTTCCAGAAGCTGACCGTTTTTCATATCAAAATTCAGACAGTACAGATAGATATCTACATCATAATCCCCATACTCGCCGTAATAAACGGTTTCCTGGTAGACAACGCTCAGAATATCTTCCGACATAAAAGTGACATTGCAGTCTAACTCCGCTATGATCCCGTCACTCTTTCCGTAATCCTCATAGTCTTCCCCGTAATAATCCGGCAAACCTGCCTTGTAATCATCCTCATAGTATTCCAACAGGCTTTCCCATTCCGAACAGATCACATCATTGATGTAATCTATGTTCGGCACATCTCCGTCCACTATGGGATAGCTGTAATAAATATAGGTGTTGAAATCATCCTCGTATTCTTTCTCTTCTATGTCCACAGAGTAGGCAAGCCCATCCACCCGGTTGTCCGCCGGCAGAGAAAAATATTCACCGGTGGCGTACCCTTCGATATCCTCATCATGAGTGGGGCGGTCAAACCGGTCCCTCGGATCTGTCTCATTCTCAAAATAGTGGAATTCGCCGTCTTCATCGTAATAACCGAAGCCGTCATCCCCATCGTCCTCTCCATAATAATGAAAATAACCATCCTCATCATAATAGCCGTAATCCGATAAGATGTCGTCCTCCTCCACATCCGCGTTCGCTTCCAGCCACCTGTCCAACTTCCCGCTCTTATCCAGTTCCACATACCGCATCACAACAGAGACGCAGCCCGCAAAAAGCCCGATAAAAACAAGTGAGACAACAATACCTATCGCAATATTTCTTCCTTTATTTGAGTTGTTATTTTCTGGATACATTATGCTTCCTCATTTCCATCCTTATTCAGAGAACATCACACTGCTGCAATACTGTAAAATGCATTCCCGCATCAGACTGAGCGCCGCCGACACCGATGCTTCCCTGATCTTATTTCTGTTTCCCTTAAAATGATATTCCTTTACCGCACTCTTCCCGCACACCTGACAGCCTATATACACAAGCCCCACCGGCTTCTCCTCGCTGCCGCCGTCGGGGCCTGCGATCCCCGTTACGGAAACCGTCACATCCGCTTTGCTGAGCATGGCCGCCCCTTTTGCCATCTCCTTTGCCACAACGCTGCTGACGGCGCCGTATTTTTCCAGAGAACTTCTCTTCACGCCGATCAATTTCCGCTTGGTTTTGTTGGAGTAGCTGACATAGCCGGCCTTAAATACCTCGGATGCCCCGGGCACATTGATTAACCTCGCCGAAACCAGTCCGCCCGTGCAGGATTCCGCCGTGGACACCGTCAAATGATTTGCCGCCAGCAGATCGATCACAGATTTTTCCAGCGTCACTTCCGTATCCGTGGTGTAGATGCTGTTGCCAAACCTTCCCTTTAACTCCTTCACCATGGGCTTCACCAGTTTGCGCGCCTCTTTTTCGTTCTCCGCCTTCGCCGTCACCCGCAGATGCACCTCGCCTGTCTTTGCGTAGGTTGCGATCGTGGGATTATCCTGGGCTGCGATCAGATCCTTGATCATGGTCTCGGCAACGCTCTCCCCCACACCGCAGACTTTGACGGTCTTTGAATAGATCACACCGGGCTGCAGCTCATTTAAATAGGGATAAATGCTCTTCTCAAACATCGGCCGCATCTCATTCGGCGGTCCGGGCAGCAAAATCACCCGCTTGTCGCCCTTCTCAATGATCAGTCCCGGCGCCGTACCGTTCTCATTGTCAATGACAACCGCCCCTTCCGGCGCAAGAGCCTGTTTCCAGTTGTTTTCCGTCACAGTAAAGCCCCTGGTCTCCAGATATTCCCGGATCCGCTCCCTGCTGTGGGCATCTTCCACAAGCTTTAACCCCAGCACTCTCGCCGTCACTTCCTTTGTCAGATCGTCCTGAGTCGGTCCGAGCCCTCCGCCTAAGATCACAATATCCGACCGCTCAAGCGCCGTCTGCAGCGTCCCCTGCAGTCTCTCCGCATTGTCCCCCACCACGCTCTGGTAATAGCAGGAAAGCCCAAGCGATGCGCACTGTTCCGCCAGATACGCCGCGTTGGTATTGACAATATTTCCCAGCAGAATCTCCGTTCCCACGCTGATCAGTTCTACGACCATAATTATCTTATCTCCCTTTCGGTGTATTGATGATATATCCGCTCTGTTCAAGCCGCCATACCATTGTTTTATGCACTGTTTATGATGACGCCGGAGATCACTTTGTCCCCTGCATCACCTCTTTATTTTTGATCAGATAATCCAATAATGACACCACTGTCAGAATCAGGGAGATCCACATCACAAGATCCGTCGCAAACCTGAGCGCCTGAATATTCGCAATCATCAGAATCACCATCACCATCTGGAAAGTCGTTTTAAATTTCCCCCACCAGCTGGCTGCGATCACCCTGCCGTTATCCGAGGCGATCAGCCTGAAACCGCTGATCACAAATTCCCTGGCTATAATGATGATCACGATCCACGCCGGAATCCTGCCCATCGCCGTCAGACAGATCATCGCCGAACAGACAAGCAGTTTATCCGCAAGCGGATCCATAAACTTCCCGAAGTTAGTGATCAGATTATACTTTCTTGCAATTTTTCCGTCCAACAGATCCGTCAGGCTGGCAATCACAAAGATTGCCAGTGCAATATAATCCGTATAGCCCGAGATACCGCTAAAGAGTGCCGTAAACCATCCCCATCCCTCATGCCCGCCCAGAAGCAGGATCACAAAGGGAAAGATCAGCACCATGCGAAACACCGTCAGTTTATTTGGTAAATTCATTGTTCTCCTCCCATCAGATCATACCCGCTGCTGCCCGTCACCCTCGCCGTGACAAACTGCCCGGAAGCAAGCTCCCTGTCCGATGTCAGAAACAGATAACCGTCCACATTCGGCGCATCCATATAAGTCCTCGCCACATAGACGCCCTCTTTTGGCAAATACCCTTCCACCACTGCTTCCAGAAGCTTTCCTTCCTTCTCCGCCGCCTTTTCAAAAGCGATCTCCTGCTGCAGTTCCATCAGCTCATCCCGTCTTTTTTCTTTGATCTCCTCCGGGATCTGGTCAGGCATCAAAGCCGCCGGCGTATCCTCCTCCGCAGAATAGGCAAAAACGCCCAGTCTGTCAAACTCCATCTCATTGACAAACCGGTACAGCTTTTCAAAATCCTCCTCACACTCCCCCGGAAATCCGGAAATCAGCGTGGTTCGCAGACAGATATCCTGTATTTCTGTCCGAAGTTTCGCGACAATCTGCCGCAGATCTTCCTCCGTAGTATGCCGCCCCATGCGCTTCAGTACGCTGTCTGAGGCATGTTGTATGGGGATATCCAGATAATGACAGATTTTCGGCTCCCGCTTTATAACCTCGATCAACTCCTCCGTGATCTCCTCCGGATAGCAGTACAGAAGCCTGATCCAGTGCAGATCCTCGATCCTGCACAACTTTTCAAGCAGCGCGGGCAGCATCTTTTTCCCATAGAGATCCAGACCGTAAAGCGTTGTTTCCTGGGCCACCAGAATGAGCTCCCGAACGCCCTCCCCCACTAACAGCCGCGCCTCCTCAAGCAGGCTCTCCATGGGCACGCTGCGATAGCTCCCTCTGATTTTCGGGATAATACAGTAGGTACAATGTTTATCGCAGCCCTCCGCTATCTTTAAATAGGCATAGTGTCCGCCTGTGGTCACAAGCCGCTTTTTTCCGGATGAAGGCGCCCCTTCTCCCACATGGTTTCTCGCCTTTCCGTTTAATGTCTCCTCCACAGCCTGTACAATACTGTGAATATCCGTGACGCCAAGCACCGCGTCCACCTCGGGAATCTCTTTCTGAATCTCCTCTCTGTAGCGCTCGGCAAGGCATCCCGTCACAAGAAGCGCTCTGATCTGACCGGCCTTTTTGAGTTCCGCCATCTCCAGTATGGTTTCGATACTCTCTTCCTTGGCGTCCCTGATAAAGCAGCAGGTATTGATGATCACAATATCCGCTTCCGCCTCTTCATCCGTAAAGAAATATCCCTCTTCCGCAAGTTCCCCTAGCATGACTTCCGTATCCACCAGATTCTTGTCACAGCCAAGGGATGTAAATAATATCTTCATATAATTCCGCCGTATTACTCTTCTTCGTCATTTAAAATATGGATCTTTCCCTGCTCCAGTTCGCTGACTGCAACGGAAAGCGGTTTTTCCACAGACAGATTATCTACCAACGGCTCATCGCCCGCGATAAGCTGTCTTGCCCGTTTTGCCGTAGCCATCACGATGGAATACCTGCTGTTGACAACAGGCGCCTCCCCGGGTTCTACCTCGCTGTTTACTACTTTCATCAGATCTGCATAAGATGGATGTAACATTTAATGATCTCCTTTCCATAACGTCCTCAGGTCATCTTTGATGCCCCGGATAAACTCCTCATTTCTGCCCGGTGTAAAATGGGCCGCTTCGATCAGGCTGTGGAGCCTCTTTACACTCTCCTCCACCTCATCGTTTATCATAATGTAATCATATCTGTCAATCGTGTCAGCCTCTTTTTCTGCTCTATGCATCCGCTTTTCGATCACATCTTCCGCTTCCGTTCCCCGTTCTTTTAATCTCCGGTACAGTTCTTTCACACTGGGCGGAAGCACAAAGATCAAAACAGCCTCCGGAAAGCGTTCTTTTACTTTCAGGGCCCCCTGAATCTCTATCTCCAGAACAACATTCTTTCCTTTCGCCATCTGTTCTTCCACATAGACCCGCGGTGTTCCATAATAGTTTTCCACATAAACCGCGTATTCAATCAGTCCGTCATCCTGTATTTTCTGCTCAAATTCCTCTTTTGTCACAAAAAAATACTCCCTGCCATGCACTTCGCCTGGTCTGGGCTTTCTTGTTGTCATGGAGACAGACAGTGCATAATTGTCATAATCCCCTGTCAGCCGCTTCATCAGTGTCCCCTTACCGGAACCTGCAAAACCTGAAACTACGATCAGAAGTCCCCTTTTTTTCATTCGCTCCTCCATCATTTCTCTAACAATGAATCTTTTGCGAAAAGCGGTCAGTCTTTTCGACCGTCAGTATATTCGCTGTCTGTCAGTTCAAGGGAGACGCCGACTCTGCCGGCAAGCGTCTCCGGCGTCAGGGCGGACAACACGACACTGCCATTCTCCATGACGAGCACTGCTTTTGTCTTTCGTCCCTGGGTTGCGTCGATCGCCGTGCGCCCTTCCTTTGCTCCCTGCACCATACGCTTCACCGGTGCGGAATCCGGGCAGACGATAGCTATGATCTTATCCGCATTTATCATATTGCCGAATCCGATATGAATCAGTTTACTCAATGTTCTGAATCTGCTCCCTCACTTTTTCTATTTCATTTTTCAGCTCAATCGCTCTGGCGGATATCTCCAGATCATTTGCTTTCGACAGGATCGTATTGGCCTCTCTGTTCATTTCCTGTGCGATGAAATCAAGTTTTCTGCCGATACTCCCGCCGCCGGCAAGCTCCTTTTTTGTACTTTCCACATGACTGCGCAGGCGGACTAACTCCTCATCCACGCAGACCTTATCCGCAAAGATCGTCACTTCCATATAGAGACGGCTTTCGTCGATCTGGACATCCTCCAACAGTTCACGTACTTTTTCCTTCAGTTTTTCTTTGTATTCCTGAATCAGTTTCGGGGAACGTTCTGTGATAAAATCAACATGGGCAAGCATCGTATCCAGCTTGACATTCAGATCCTTTAACAGATTTTCCCCCTCTACGATCCTAGTCTTTACAAAATTTTCCGCCGCCCCTTTTATGGCGCTCTGCAGATCCTTCCAGAGCTCCTCCTCGTCGATATTCTGTTCTTCCATGACAAACACATCCGGATATCTGGAAAGCGTGGAAACCCGGATATCATTATCCAACTCAAGCTCCTCCGCCATCTGGCGCAGATAGGTCAGATATTCTTTGGCTAACGCCTTATTATACTTTAAGGATCCACTGTCTTCGCTGTAGTCCTCGCAGGTGATAAACACATCCACCTTGCCGCGGCTTATGTAATTTTTCAGTTCTGTCCGGATGGCGCTCTCAAAAAAATTAAACTTCTTTGGCATCTTAATGGCGACATCCAGATAGCGGTGGTTGACGGATTTCATCTCCACCGTCAGCTTACGGTCCTTGCCTGCTATCTCACATCTGCCGAAACCGGTCATGCTTTTGATCATGGTCTTTGTCCTTTTTTCTTCTGTTGTTTTGCGGATTTTCGTAAAGTCACACCGCCAGATCTATATTCTCCCCCCGAAGTCCCATGCTGTGCTGGAATTTCCGTTCCTTCTGATACGGATTATCCTCATTCGGATAACTGATCTTCGTGTGCGTTGTCCCGCCGGACACATAGGTTCTGCCGCACTCCGGACAGATAGCCGTGCGGATGCTGACGGAAGCCTGCAGTACTTTCCCGCCGTCTTCCTTTGCCTTCGTATAGGCGTTGGACACATGTTCCCCCTCATGGGCACGCACCCTTGCACCTGCACTGCCGGGAGAAATATGTTGCGCCGATTTAAAGGAAACATTCTCATCGGAACCGTCCTGGTATTTCCGCTCCTTACAGGTCTGACACTCTTCCGGGGAAGATGCTCTGCCCGGCTTCCTTACGGAATCCTTATCGCCGGAGACCTTTCCTGCCTTCTCGCTTTCTGAAACACCTGATACACCTTTGGTATCCGGGCCTCCCATTCCCGGTATCCCGGAAACGGCACCCCTCTCCGCATTTTCTTTTTCGTCACCCCAGGGCGCAATAACAAGGACCGCCTCTTCACCGGGGCGCCCCCAGACCTTCTGCCATGCGGCTTCATATGGATTTTGTAGTCCTTCAATATTCATATTCTTTTACCTGTGAATATTCAGATATGATTTTCTGCCGTCAGATTGGTCCGCCTTCCATGCCGGACCGATCTGACGCTCAAAACTTCAGTTATCTGAATTGTAGCACAAAAAACAAAAATGGGAAATACCCTATCTTGTTTTTCAGAAATAAATTTGCTATGATACCAAAAAAGGAGACCACTATTATGGCTTTTGATGGAATTACAGTTGCTGCCGTCGTCAGGGAATGCAAAGACCTTCTGACAGGCAGCCGTATTTATAAAATTGCACAGCCTGAGGCGGATGAGCTGCAGCTCACCTTAAAGACCAGGACAGGACAGCACTATCTGTTGCTCTCCGCAAACGCTTCTCTGCCTTTGATCTATCTGACCGGTAAAACAAAACAGAGCCCTTTAACGGCCCCCAATTTCTGTATGCTGCTCAGAAAGCATATCCAGAATGGCCGGATCATAGAGATCACGCAGCCCGGGCTGGAACGGATCGTGCAGATCGATATTGAGCATTTAAATGAGCTGGGGGATCTGTGCAGAAAAAAACTGGTTGTCGAAGTTATGGGAAAACACAGCAATATCATCTTCTGTAACGAAGAAGGTATGATCATCGACAGCATCAAACATATCTCCGGCATGGTAAGCTCCGTCAGGGAAGTGCTGCCTGGAAAAACCTATTTTATTCCGAAAACCGAGGATAAGGCGGATCCTGCAGCCTTTATGGGTGATTCCATGTCCGAAACAGAAAAAGAGCGCACATTCAGTGACCTTGTGTTTCAAAAACCGGCTCCCTTATACAAAGCGCTCTATTCCACCTTCACCGGCTTTTCTCCGATCCTGGCCCAGGAACTCTGTTTCCGTGCAGGCCTGGATCCCGACCGCTCTGCACTCAGCTACAGGCAGGAAGGAGCTTCGGTTTCAGCTGATGGTTTAACTGACACATCTGTCACAACTGATGTTCTGTCCGATATCCCGCCCTTCAGATCAGAACAGGCAGACTTTCGTCAATCTGCCGCCGGACTACTCTACCGGGAATTTGCTATAATCATGAATCAGGTCATGACAGGCGGTTTTTCTCCCGCCATATATTACGACAAAAAAGCGCCCGTGGAATTTTCCGCCCTGCCCATGCAGCTTTACAGCGATGCTTCTGCCAAAACTTTTTCCTCTGTCTCCGCGCTTCTGGAAGCGTACTATGCGGAAAGAAACGCGTTAACGCGCATCAGACAGCGATCAGCGGATCTCCGGAAGATCGTACAGACCATTCTGGAGCGCACCGTAAAGAAATATGATCTCCAGTGCCTGCAGATAAAGGACACGGAAAAACGGGAGAAATACAAGCTTTACGGAGAACTGCTGCACACCTACGGCTACGATGCGGAGCCCGGCGCCAGATCTCTGGAAGCATTAAATTACTATACCGGCGAGATCGTGAAGATCCCTTTGGATCCCACCCTCACCGCCTCGGAAAATGCAAAGAAATATTTCGACCGATACGGGAAACTGAAACGCACCTATGAGACGCTCTCCGAGCTCACTGTACAGGTGAAGGAAGAGATCGATCATCTGGAATCCATCGCCGCCTCCTTAGAGATCGCCGAACAGGAATCCGATCTCGTGCAGATCAAGGAAGAACTGATTGCGGCAGGCTACATCCGCAGAAAAGGTGGTGCAAAAAAAGAAAAGATCACCAGCAGACCTTTTCACTATATCAGCAGCGACGGTTTTCATATGTATGTCGGAAAAAATAATTTCCAGAACGATGAACTGACCTTTAAATTCGCTGTGGGGAACGACTGGTGGTTCCACGCCAAAGGACAACCCGGCTCCCATGTGATTGTCCGCACGGACGGCGCAGAGTTGCCCGATTCCACTTTCGAGGAAGCTGCAAGGCTCGCCGCCCATTATTCCAGAGGCAGAGGACAGGCGAAAGTGGAGATCGACTACACGGAAAAGAAGAATGTCAAAAAACCGGGCGGAGCCAAACCGGGATTTGTGGTCTACTATACCAACTACTCCATGATGATCGATTCCGATATTTCCGGCATCAAACAGGTCAGTCCCTGACTGTTTGATACAATCGTAACCCTTCAGCCATCCGGCTTCCATATTACGTTGAGGTATACAAAGAAAAAGCGCTGCCCTGCCATTCTGACCTGATGGCGGCTGCGGCGCTTTTGACGGCTTTTTTATTCTGCATGCTGATCTTGTTTTGCCAGGGCAGCCTCCTGTTATATTTTTCTGAAATAGCTTATCACGATATAATGATCCCGATCAGGTTTCTTCTGGAACTCCTCATCATACTCTGCGTCATATATCGCAATATCACTCATCCCTTCATAGGCATAGATCTGAATATCTTTCAACTTTTCGTTACTGTTATGCGCCTCAATATATTCCCTTGCTGCCTGTGCATCCAGATCACATTTTATTACTTTCTCCCCTTTGATATGCAGCCAATATACATCTGAAATCCTGACCTTTACCGGATATACCGTTTCATATCCCGTCGGCAGATGCAGGCTTTCTATCCGAACCAAAACCGGTATCTTCCAGCCAGACACTAACAGCAGGCCCATAACGACAGCACACGTACCGACGATCCATCTTTTATTTCTGCGGGGTATTTCACCTGCAGAAGGCTTTCTGAATTTCAACCGATCCCCTCTCTTTCTCCCTGATAGCCCGATGCAGCGCATTTAGCACTCTCTTTTTATCTGTGCTCCACCTGGGAGCAAGCAGCGTTTTCTTATCTCCGTCTCCCGTCATCCGGTGAATGACCATCCTTTCCGGCAGCAGTGCAATACAGTCCGCCACCAACGTGACATATTCCTCAAATTCCATCACCGGGCATCTTCCTTCCAGGTACTCTCTCTCCAGATCTGTTCCCCTTATTACATGTAACAGCTGCAGCTTGATCCCGTCCGCGCCGCTTCTTCCCACATAGGATACCGTTTCCTTTATATCTTCCGCGCTCTCCCCGGGAAGCCCCAAAATCACATGAACGATCACCTGCACCCCGATTTTCTTTAGTTTCACCACCGCCTCATCGTAAACCGGCAGCGGATATCCTCTCCGAATATATTCCGCCGTCCTTTCATGGATCGTCTGCAGCCCCAGTTCTACCCACACCGGTTTTCTCCGGTTCATCTCCTGTAACAGTGCCATCACTTCATCGGGAAGGCAGTCCGGCCTTGTAGCGATGGACAGTGCGACAACATCCGGATGGGATATGGCTTCCCCGTAGAGTTTTCTCAATTTTTCAACCGGGGCATAGGTACCGGTAAAAGCCTGAAAATAGGCGATATATTTTCCATTCCTCGCCTTTCCCCTGGCTTTCTCCTTCCCTTTTTCGATCTGGATAGTAATCGAATCCTCCGACCTTCCGGCAAATTCCCCGGAACCCATGCCGGAACAGAAAATACATCCCCGCCTGCCCAGTATACCGTCTCTGTTCGGACAGGTGAAACCACCATTAAGCGCAATCTTATAGACTTTTTGTCCGAAAGTATCCTGCAGATAATCGTTTAAAGCGTAGTATTTCATTTTTCTCCTGCTTCCTGTCCACATTCGCTTACCGGGGCACAGAAAAAGCAGATACATCGACGCCTTCGTGCTTCAGTAGTTTTATCTTCTTATCGATCCCCCCGGCATATCCCGTCAGGCTCCCGCCTGTTCCTACCACCCGGTGGCAGGGAATAATCACGGAGACAGGATTATGAGCCACGGCATTTCCCACTGCCTGGGCAGACATGGTCTCCCGTCCCATCTTAACCGCCATCTTTTTTGCAATTTCTTTGTAAGTGGTCACGCTCCCGTAGGGAATCTCGCAGAGGATCTTCCACACATCCTGTCTGAATTCTCCGCCCTCCGGCGCAAGAGGAAGATCCGATACCTGCGGTTTTTTTCCTGCAAAATAGGCATCCAGCCAGTTTGCGGCTTTCTGCAGTACGGAAATATCTTCTCCCGGAATCGGCTCTTGTCTTAAAGTGGCCTGAAAATATTTCTGTCCCTCTATCCACAGTCCTGTGATATGTTTCTGCTGTCCGTCGCATACGACCATCATGATACCGACAGGTGATTTATACTTTATCTGATAATACATGTTTTCCTCCACAATCTTTTCGTTTTTGATACTATTTTACTCTACTTCAGCAGAAAGATCACCCGGATACAGGAATGATTTTTACAGAATACCACCAAAATTTCCTCTTAAGGTTCCCCTCGATAACCCTCTCGGATCTCCTTCCCCCACATCTCCGCCAGCTTTTCCAGAGACCAAGCGGCATTTGCCGGACTGGTGGAAGGCAGCGCCGTGACAGGCATTTTCGTTTTCGGAAAAATATATTTCCGGTACAGGCTCTCCGCCTTTTTTCCGTTGGCATATATCCTGTCGATAGCTGCCTTTTCCAATAGCATCCCAACGTCAGCAGGTACCACATTTTTGATACTACTGTCACTGGAACCTACAATATCGCAACTCTCGATCACGTCCCAGAGCGCTATGCGATGCTCAAGCAGCATCTCTTTCTTTTCCTGAATCGACACCGGAACGGGGCAGGACAAAACCGCCGCCAGAACTTTCCAGAACCGGTTCTGCGGATGCCCATAGTAAAAACCTGCCTCCCGGGATTTCACGGAAGGCAGACTGCCCAAAATTAAAATTTTAGAATGTTCGTCATATACCGGACTGAAGGTATGACAAATGTGCTGGTATTCCGTCATGTTGTGCTCTTTCTTTTTTCACTGTCAGGAATGCGTCGCTGTCTGGCGACGTTATTTTATTATTTTGAAAATTGCTTCGGAGTTATGAGTTCACGAAGCGAAAATCGCAATGCGGGCTCTGCTCGCTATTTTACAGGATGTCTGACTACTGTGCGCAATTTTTCCGGTGCCGCTCTCCTTGGATCGCTCAGATAGATTTCATGGTGCAGGCGGCTATCCGAAAAATCCTCCTCATATCCCTGTTCCTTCACATATTCCTGCATCAGCCGGATCGTCTCCGGCTCCTCATCGTAACTTCCGATATGCATGCACTGCACACAGGTCCCCTCGTCATAGGTAAAGAACTGCACTTTCGAAAAATCCTGCTTCTTTTTCTCTGTGGCCTCCCTGATAGCCCAGTCAAATTCTTCCCTTGTCACAAACTCCGGCAGTCGTATCATGGAAGTCCACTCAAAATTTTCCTTATGTGCATAGTCTATCATACCGCCGTCTCCCTGTCTCCACAATCCTTCCAGAGGCGGAACCACATAGGGAAAATAGCCTTCGATCTTATGACTTCCTTTATAACTCATTTTGATTGTAAATGCAATAGCATAGAGCATCCCTAACGCCGCTTTATACTCTCCCTCCGGCTCGTTGGGATCCCCTTTCCCGTTTACCGCAATAAAATGCATTTCCGGCACTGTCACAATACCGGGTTTCCTGGGCGGAAGATAAAATTCCTTATACTCTTTCTTATAATCAAATGCCATTTCTTCCTGGTCCTTTCTGCTTCTTCGTTTTAGGTGCCGGCAGTTCCGTACAGGTGGCTATCACAAATTCCACAAGCGCCTCCTTATCGTCAATATCATCCACCAGCAGGTAATTTTTAGCGCCTTCATAGGGCGGCGCTTCCGGAAACTCCGGCCTCATTTTTCTGCCGGCCTCCGTGATTTTCACAAACAGCTGATCCTCGCAGATCAACGCAAAGATCTTTCCGTCAAGGTACATGCCGTACTCTCCGAACATTTTCCGATAAGTGATCTCTCCCGCCCCGCTCAACTGATCGGCGATGTACTGTACATATTCTGTTTTTGATGCCATATCCTTTTTCTCCTGTATTCACTCTCACCCTGCGTTTCGACTCCATGTTCCGCTTCTTCGCCTTGCAGAGATCCTCTCAGAGATTCTCACAAAGATTCGATCAGCGCAAGAAACTTCTTTTCCGACAGGATTTCATGTGTCACATAAGCCCCGTTGTAAAACAGCGCATAATTTGTCCAGGCCGCCGGAGCATTCTGCGCTTTTTCCGTACTGTCTATCTTCATCACTTTCATAAAAATATTCTTCTCTTTTGCCCATTGTTCCAACAGCGGCACATATTTTGCCGTAAACGGACAGCCGCCCGTATAATACAGAACAAACCCTTCCCCATCGCATACAGGATTTTTTGCGCATTCCCGGAACTGCGGCATCTCCGCCTGCTCCTCAAAAGGCAGATACCACAGCTCAAAGTAAGGTTTTGCCATATCTGCTCTCCGGAATCCCTTATAGGCGAGATATTTCGGATCCGACAGGAAAGACTTTTTCTTCTCCGACGTGATCACCGTAAGTCCGATCTTTCCCTTCCTCTTTGCATCCGCAATACACCGCTCCAACAAATCATTGGCATATCCATGTCCCTTGCAGGAACCGGAAACCCAAAAGCAATTGATATGCATATAGCCCTCCGCCAGAATCGGCACCCAGGCGTATTCCGCAGGGATGTACTCGATAAAGCATTTTCCCCGGATATCCCCCTTTAAAAATACCAGCCCCTCTTTCAGCCTCTCATACATCCATTCCTTCTTGGCCATAACCTGCGGATCTTTGTTGTTGGCGATCGCACAGCAGATATGTTCCTTCTCCAAATTTTCTTCCGTGATCTGAATATAATCCATCATCTTTCCTTATCCTCCCTGTAATGCTCCAATGTCTTTTGCAACGTCCGGCACAGCTCTTCCCGCAGTTTGGCCGGTTCCAGAATCTCCGCCTTCTCCCGGAAGGAAAGCAGCCAGGTGACCAGATTTTCCTGATCGGTGTAATCCGCTTCAAAGAGCAGCCTGCCGTCCGCCTGCTCCGTGAAACTGTCCATTCCGAACTCTTCCACCAGCCGCCACTTGCAGCTTTTATCGATCAGCGCTTTCACCCTGATACCGCCGGGAAAAATACTCTCATTACTCAGATCCGGCAGTGGGACTGCTCTTCCTGTAAACTCTGCCTCCACCCGCAGCTTTTCCATACGATTCAGTTTGAATAGCCGGAAATCCTGTCTGCTTTTGCACCATCCCCAGAGGTACCAGCTTGACCACCGAAAGATCAGATAATAGGGCTCTGCACATCTCTCCTGTTCCCCCTTCGGTGAAAAATAGAGAAACCGAAGTTCCCTGCAGCCGCCTATGGCGCTGCGAATCAGCTCGATCTTCGGCGCAAGAGATTCCCTGTACCAGGAAGAGAGATCGATCAGCACAGACTGGCTTCCCACCATGAAATCCGAAGAACCGGCGGAGAGTTTTTCCATCAGCTGGCCGTAGCGGTTTGTGCCGTTTACACTGTCAAGCCCTCGTAGTCCCGCCAGAATATCCTGCATCTCCGCGTTTGTCAGCAAGGTTTTTTCTATTTTGTAATCCTTCATAATAGAGATTCCGCCGCCCGTCCCCTGTCTTGTCACAATCGGGATTCCGGCTTTGCACAGATCCTCAATATCCCGGTTTATCGTCCGCCTGGAAACTTCAAACTGCGCCGCCAGTTCAGGCGCCGTCACCGTATCCTTCTGCAGTAACAGAGACAGGATCCCGATCAGTCTGTCTATTTTCATCGCTACTCCTTAATCATCTTCATCATGCCGCTTTCTCCTGAAAGAATGGCATACGTGCCTTTTCTCTCTGGTTCCTGTTATATCGTAATTCTATCACAACAAACAGGACGCCTGTATGTCATGTTTTGGAAAATATTTTTCCCTGCATCGTGCTTCTGAACACTCCTGTCAGCGGGATAAACACACCGCAGAGCGTAAACCCTGTTCCCGTAGTCAGACAGCTCCGTTATCTCATCTCTTAGTGGATCCATACACAGATATTCGCCGTCTCCTGCACCCACGATCAGCACATAATGGATATTTCCCAATGCGTACATCCGCACTCTGACGATCGGGTAATGTCCCTCTGAGAGGCAGTCCTCTATCACATCTGTCGAAACTTCCCCGTAAACATCAGCCTGACATTCCCCTGCCTCGGACAACAATCCCCACTGCAGATTTCCCTCCACATCATATACCTGTTTTGCGGAAAACCTTTCATTCAGGGCTCCGGGCGTCTCCTCCATGCTGCTTTCCATGGAGAGCGCAGAGGCAATACAGCTCACCAGACAGCCGGAAGAACCCATCGTATACTTCGACTCTCCAAGCCTGTCCTCCCGCCATCGTTCATCATCCTGCCTGTAAAAAACTACTTCCGCATCCGAGAGATACTCCCTGTCCCGCGGCGCCT
>Ga0137297_10064_pt2 | contig 79548 bp, 56 predicted proteins | sample RamsorincwithD2O_FD_97191 | JGI IMG/M metagenome (GOLD analysis project Ga0137297, IMG submission 97191) | Mouse cecal microbial communities from Vienna, Austria - Mucin amended with D2O | ecosystem: Host-associated > Mammals > Digestive system > Large intestine > Cecum | place: Austria: Vienna...
GCTGGGAGTGGAGGCGCTGGGGGTCAACTGTTCCCTGGGGCCTGAAGAGCTGGTGCCTCTTGTCAGGGAACTTCGACAGTGGACAGATCTCCCGATCATTGTAAAACCCAATGCGGGACTGCCGGATCCCGCTACGGGAGAATACGGTATGAAGGCAGAGGAATTCGGGCGCTGTATGGCGGAGTTTCCGAAGCTGGGGGCTTCTATTTTCGGGGGCTGCTGTGGGACAGACCCTGATTTTATCAGAGCTCTGACCGGCCTGCAGGAGAAAGAAGAAAGCGGCAGGAGCGGAAGACTTCGTCGGGGCGTCTGTTCGGCAGGTCAGGTGGCAGAGTTTGGCGGACGGCAGAGTTTTGAGACAGGCGGGGAGCCGGAACGAATCCAGGAGCCGGAACGAATCCAGGAGTCGGAACGAATCCTTGTTATCGGAGAGCGGATCAATCCTACAGGAAAAAAACGGTTTCAGGAGGCATTGCGAGCCGGGGATATGAACTATATTATGGAGCGGGCCATTGAACAGGCGGATGCCGGAGCAGATATTCTGGATATCAATGTAGGACTGCCGGGAATCGATGAGGCGGAAATGATGACCAGAGTGGTCAAAGCAGTACAGAGTGTGGTGTCTCTGCCGCTGCAGATCGACTCCTCTGATCCTGTGGTAATCGAGGCGGGACTTCGGGCCTGCAATGGGCGGGCGATCGTGAACTCTGTAAACGGGGAGCAGGAAGTGTTAAAAAAGGTGCTGCCCCTTGTGAAAAAATATGGCGCGGCGGTGGTGGGGCTCACCATGGATAAGGGTGGTATTCCGGAGACGGCGGAGGCGAGAATATCCATCGCCGGACGGATATTGGAAACGGCGCTGCAGTACGGCATACCGAAAGAGGATGTATTGATCGATGCGCTGACCCTTACCATATCCGCCCAGCAGAGGCAGGCGGCGGAGACTTTGCGGGCAGTGCGGTATATTCGGGAGAAGATGGGGTTACACTGTGTGCTGGGCGTCAGCAATATATCGTTTGGTCTGCCGGAGCGGTTTCATGTGACGGCCAGCTTTCTGACACAGGCGATGTGCTGTGGATTAGATTTTCCGATCATCAATCCAAACCAGAAAGAGATCATGGATATGGTCTTTTCCTATCGGGCGCTGTCCGGAGAGGATGCTGACTGCGGGGCCTATATTGAACGGTTTGCGAATGCCGCTTCGGATAAAACAGTACCTGCCGCCGCTTCTGTGGAAATGACAATAGAGACAGCAATAATGAAGGGCTTGAAACAGGAAGTGGCAAATCTGACAGAGGGATGTCTCGAAACCATGTCTGAACTGGATGTGATCAATCAGAGACTGATCCCGGCGCTGGATATTGTGGGAGAGAAGTATGAAAAGCAGCAGATATTTCTCCCACAGCTGATCAATGCGGCAAATGCCGCCTGTGCCGGTTTTGATCTGATCAAAGAGAAGATAGCGGGCAGAGGCGGGGAGAATCTGTCCAAAGGGAAGATAATCCTGGCCACAGTGGAGGGCGATATCCATGATATCGGCAAGAACATCGTCCGGGTGGTATTGGAAAACTACGGATATCAGGTGATAGACCTGGGCAGGGATGTGCCTGTGCAGTCTGTGGTGGAGGCGGCGCGCAAAGAGGAGGTGTCTCTTGTGGGGCTGTCCGCCCTGATGACCACTACGGTCTCTTCCATGCAGAAGACGATCGCAGCATTGAGGGAGAGCGGACATGCCTGCAAAGTCTTTGTGGGGGGAGCGGTTCTGACGGAAAATTATGCCATGGAGATCGGTGCAGATTTTTACGCGAAGGATGCGAAGGCTTCCGTGGATATTGCAAAGGAAGTGCTGGGATAGAGATCCGGAAGAAGATAATGAAGTATTAAAACGAACAGTCCCGAAAAAACAGATGTCATCTGCTTTTTCGGGACTGTTCGTTTATGTGGTTTCCCACATGATATCCATATTCAGTTTTTTAAGTAAGGAAGACAAATCTTTTCTGATCTGCCGGTCAGTTGGTTGCAGCGAGGCCAATCATGGTTCTTTTGGCGTCAAACGGGTAGATGTTATCCTGTGTCTGGTTTAGCAGCTCTTTATACCACTTGCTGTATTTATACATCCGGTAGGTGGTACCAAGCTTTTCGAGCCGCTCAGGGTCTTTCAGACGCACGGTGAAAGCGGTGCGCTCCTCCCTGGACATATTTGTGTAATCCAGATAGGAGATCTGTAATTCCGTGAGAGGCGCTTCGCATCTCGGACAGGACATTTTATGTCCGTTTAACATGTGAACCTTTTGGCAACGCTTACAATAATGCATGTACATCATGAAAAATTCCCCTTTTTTCAAAAAATATTGTAATACGTTAGTTAAATTCTGGCAGTTTTTGCCAGAAAAGTCAATAGTTTTTCTTTTTTTTCATCGACAAAAAATTTTCAGGGATTTTTTTTGCAAACTTTTGGAAGTTGTGGTGAATCCTTGAATTAACAGGAAAAAGATGCTACAATATAACAGATACTGCGCAAAATGAAACGTGGGCGATCAGTGCCCGGTTGTCTGTGGCCTGTGATCAGAGAAATGCAGGCACAGCAGTTTACCATAAAAAAGAAAGGTACCATGAAAGATGAGTTTATTTGGAAAGGGAAGGAAGCACAAAAATAGCAGGAAGCGGGAACTTTCGGGTGACAGAAAGTATTTTTCCGGGATAGATGATTATGATGAAGATGAGTACTACGAGGATGATGAGTACGAGGAGGATGAATACTACGAGGATGAGGCTGAGGAGGAAGAAACGGAAGAGTCTGAGGAGAAGTACTATGAGGATGAACTGTCTGAAAGATATGGCAGTGAGGTATATTATGGAAAGAAGTCCGGCAAATATGACGGGGACGGAGCGTATTATGAGGAGGAATATTACGGCGACGATATAGATTATTATGAGGACGAAGAGGAAGGAGAAGACTACGAAGAGAACGAGGATGACGATGATCTTGATTATATAGAGGACGGCGAGTACGAGGATGATGACGAGGACGACGATGAGTTTATAGCTTACCGGAGGAAAAAGGGAGTGGCAGGAGCGGTGCTTGCTTTCCGTAATCTCCCCCTGATCGACAAAGTAATTGCCGGTACAGGTGTTGCGGTATTGTTCTTTGCGGTGCTGACCGGCGTAATATTAATGACAGCAAAGCAGGAAGATAAAGCGGTAGCGGCCTTTGCGGAAGTGGGAACTTCATTAAAAGGGGTCAATATTATCGGCGAGAGCGGCCTGCTTGCGGTGGCGGACGCCCAGATGGCTAAAGAGGCGGCAATGGAGACGATTGAGGAAGAGCCTGAGGAGGTGGTGGAAGAAGAACCTGCTCAGGGGATTGATATTTCCCTAAAAATGACTTCTATTGTAAAGGATCTGAAAATAAAATTTGTCAATACAAAGACGGACAAACTGGTGGCGAATGTACCCTTCGAGGTGGAGATCACGACGCCTTCAAAGAGGACGGAAACATGGACAGATGATGATAAAGACGGTGTGATCTACAGGGAGAATATTGAAGCTGGCACTTATAAGGTAAAAATGTCAGAACTGACCGGGTACGATGAGTACACGTTTTCCACAGAGACTCAGAGTGTGGAAGTGAAGGCAAACATTGCCTACAAAAAGGTGGATATCAGGGAGGAGATCAAGACAGAGGAGGAGGTCAATGCGGCCGTGGAGGATACTGCCGTCGAGGAGGTGGTGGAAGAGTCCAGGCTGGCGGATACGGTGCCTTTTGTGCAGTCCACCCAGTCCGCAGAAGGGGAGCCCACCTATAAAGCCATTGATAAAAACACGATCAAAGATCCTGCGACAGTGGTTGCTTCAGCCAGGACGGCAGATTATTATCTGATGACGGCGTTGGGGACTGTCAGCGGCAATAATCCGTCTCCTGTTCCGGAACTTTCGATTACGGGCGTCAACGTGGAAGTAGGAAAAACGGCGGCCATCGGCGTGAGCCAGAAGAATGTGGCTTCCATAACCTGGTCTTCGGATAATCCATCCATAGCGAAAGTGGACAATAAAGGTAATGTTACCGGAGTGGCAGCGGGCACGGTGACGATCAGAGCTAAGGGAAGTGCGTCGGGCGGCAGCGCTTCGGTATCTGCTTTCTGTACGGTGAAAGTGACGGCAGCGCCTGTGGCGGCAACTCTGAAGATCGATCAGACGGCGGTATCTCTGGCAGTGGGAGATAGCAAAACCATTAAGGCGGAGAGTAATCAGGCAGCCGTTGTGTGGGAGATAACGGATAAAAATGCGGAATTTGCAGATGTAACGGTGTCTTCGGACGGGAAAACGGTGACGGTAAAAGGAAAGAAAGCGGGCACAATAAAGCTGACAGCAACTGTGAAAGGCAGTGACGTGCAGCCTCAGACCTGTACTGTGACAATAACGGACAGCACTGTCACACCAGATAAGACATCCGTGCAGGTGGCTGTAAAAAAGACGGTGGATATCAATGTGGCTACCCGGCCCGACAACATTACCATAACAGCGGAGTCATCCAGAAAGGATATTGCCACGGTGGCGGTAAGCGGTAAAAAAGTGACGGTGACCGGCGTGAAGATCGGGGAGAGTATTGTCACGATCAAAGGCAGTAATGGAAAGGAAGCAAAGGTCACGGTAAAAGTAGTGGGCGGATATGAGGAGGACACTACCTCGCTGTTAAAGGATAAGGACGGCAATCAGGTATATGTGCTGGAAAACGGTAAGTACAGAGAGGCGGTCTATGCGGATTACTATAAGACTGACATGCAGTACTTCCTGAAAACAGAGGGAATATTGTACACAGGCTGGCAGAATATTGACGGCAAGACATATTATTACCTGGAGAATCATCAGTATGTGACCGGAGAACAGGTGATTCAGGGAGCAAAATATAATTTTGCCAGCGATGGCAGTCTTGTGACAAGCTCCGGCACGTTCGGCATTGATGTTTCCAAGTGGAACGGCAATATCGACTGGAACAGTGTGAAGGCTTCCGGTGCATCCTATGCGATCATCCGGTGTGGTTACCGCGGTTCTTCCACAGGGGCGCTGATTACGGATCCGAAGTTTGCAGCGAATATTTCCGGTGCAAATGCGGCTGGTATGAAAGTAGGAGTGTATTTCTTTACTCAGGCAGTCAATGAGAAAGAGGCTGTGGAAGAGGCTTCCATGGTACTGGATCTGGTGAAGAAATATAAGATATCTTATCCGATCTTTCTGGATGTGGAGAGCAGCGGCGGCAGAGCGGACGGTATCGATAAGGGAACCCGTACCGCGGTCTGCAAGGCATTCTGTGCTACGATTCAGAATTCAGGTTATACGGCCGGCGTTTATGCAAATAAGACATGGTTAAATAATAAGATAGATGCAGGGGCATTGGGTTCCTATAAGATCTGGCTGGCACAGTATGCGGCGGCGCCTACGTACAATGGAAGATACAATTTGTGGCAGTACAGTTCCAAAGGTTCCGTGCCCGGTATCAAGGGAAATGTGGATCTGAACCTGAGTTTTCTGGGATATTGATGGTTTGCAGTATATAAAATATAGTTACTAAAAATGGGAGAGAGGCTTATGAGGACTTATCTGGTAACGGGAGGTGCGGGTTTTATCGGCTCCAACTACATTCATTACATGTTTAAAAAGTACGGCAGCGAGATCCGCATCATCAATGTGGATGCGCTGACCTATGCCGGCAATCTGGAAAACCTGCGGGATATTGAGAAGCGTGACAATTATACATTTATCAGGGCTGATATCTGCGATAAGGAAGCCATTGGCAGAATATTTGCAGAGAATGATATCGACAGGGTAGTCCATTTTGCGGCGGAGAGTCATGTGGACAGAAGTATCAAAGAGCCGGAGGTGTTTGTGAAAACCAATGTGCTTGGTACGGCGGTTATGTTGAACTGCGCGAAAGCAGCCTGGGAGAATGCGGACGGCAGTTACAGAGAAGGGAAGAGATTTTTACATGTCTCCACGGATGAGGTATATGGTTCCTTGGAAAGTGACGGCGAATACTTTTATGAGACGACCCCCTATGCGCCCCACAGTCCCTACTCGGCCAGCAAGGCCAGTTCGGACATGCTTGTGAAGGCTTATATGGACACCTATAAATTCCCGGCCAACATCACAAACTGTTCCAACAATTATGGTCCCTATCAGTTCCCGGAAAAACTGATTCCGCTGATCATCAACAATGCACTGCAGGGAAAGAAGCTGCCGGTGTATGGCGATGGAAAGAATGTCAGGGACTGGCTGTATGTGGAAGATCATGCGAAGGCGATCGATATGGTACAGGAGCAGGGAAGGCTGTTTGAAACTTACAATATCGGCGGACACAATGAAAAGCAGAATATTGAGATCATCCATATTATTATAGAAACGCTGCAGGAGATGCTGTCTGAGGATGACCCGAGAAAAGCTCTTGTGAGCAGGGAGCTGATCACCTATGTGGAGGACAGAAAAGGACACGACAGACGCTATGCGATTGCGCCGGATAAGATCAGGGCAGAAATCGGCTGGGAGCCCGAGACGATGTTTAAAGAGGGCATTCGCAAAACTATCGCCTGGTTTTTTGAGCATGAGGACTGGATGAAAAATGTGACGAGCGGCAGTTACCAGAAGTACTACGAGGAAATGTATAAAATATGATCATGTTCACAGAGGTGAGACTGTCGACGTGAAAGATGGAGGAATTATGAAGGGAATTATACTTGCAGGTGGATCGGGAACGAGGCTCTATCCGTTAACCAAGGCTATTTCAAAACAGATGATGCCTGTCTATGACAAGCCGATGATCTATTATCCGCTGTCTACGCTGATGTTGGCGGGAATCCGGGAGATACTGATCATTTCCACCCCGAGGGATCTGCCGATGTTTGAACAACTCTTCGGGGATGGGGCGCAGCTTGGCTTACAGTTTTCCTATGCGGTGCAGGAATACCCCCGAGGGCTGGCGGATGCCTTTCTGATCGGAGAGGAGTTCATTGGAAAGGACCCTGTGGCGTTAGTGTTGGGCGATAATATTTTTTATGGGCAGAGCTTTTCCAGATTGCTTCTGGAGGTGGCCGCCAGGAAAAAGGGAGCTACGATTTTTGGCTATTATGTGAGAGATCCCAGAGAATACGGAGTTGTGGAGTTTGACGAAGACGGGAAGGCGCTCTCTATCGAAGAAAAACCGCAGAACCCCAGGAGCAATTACGCTGTGCCGGGACTCTATTTTTACGATAATGATGTGGTGGAGATCGCAAAAAATGTAAAACCCTCCGCGAGAGGAGAAATTGAGATCACAAGCGTCAACAATGCCTACATGGAGCGGGGAGATCTGCGCGTTGAGAAGATGGGCAGGGGTTTTGCGTGGTTAGATACGGGAAATCATGATTCGCTGCTTGATGCGTCGGATTTTGTGGCGGCATTCCAGAAGAGACAGGGACTGTATATTTCCTGTATCGAGGAAATTGCTTATAAGCGGGGATTTATTACGAAGGAACAGCTGCTTGCGCTGGCGGAGCCGCTTCTTAAAACGAATTACGGGAAATATCTGACAGAGGTTGCAAATGGACTCTAGGATAAAAAAACGCGCTGTTCTGATCAGCGCCATTATGGTACTGCTTGTGGTTTTTGTGACATTTCTGGGGAATATGTCACGGATGAAGTCTCTGTTTGGAAAAGATCAGTCTGAAGAAGAGCAGACGGAACAGGAAACACCCTCAGAGATCGAATCCCTGGTACAGGAGACAGATGAGGGGACCGAAACGGAAGATGATGGAAGTTTTGCGCAGGACGGGTTTGCCGGAGCGGATAAGACCAAACAGGTGGGTGATGATCTGAGGGCATTTTTGAGAGATTCGACTTTTTTTGACAGGGAACTGAGCAGCTACGAGAAGAAGCTGCTTGAGGCGAATGAAAAAAGTCTTTCTTTTGTGACGACTTCAGTGGAGCGGGATCTGAGGGTTCAGATTCTGGATGGTGCGGGCAATGTGGTGACCGGTGTGCCCTTTGTCGTCAGTTTAAAAGAGCAGGGCAGCTATATTGACCAGGATAAAGACGGCATAGTCTATATCAGTAATCTGAGTGCAGGCGATTATGAGGTGACACTGACGGAGGCAGGGGAGTTTGAAAAACCGAAACCGACAGTGGTGTCAGTCAGAGATAAAGTAGAGTATACGGCGATTCCGGATATTACGTTACTCATGAAGACCGAGGCGGATGTCATTGCGGAGGAGGAGGACACCGAGGAGAAAGATGCGCTGGCAGATGCCGACGATACGGAGGTCGTGGATGTCAGGGATCTGGGCGAAGAAGGACAGATGGGCATTGATGTATCCAAGTGGAACGGCGAGATCGATTGGGACAGAGTGCAGAATGCCGGGATTACATATGCGATCATCCGCTGTGGTTACCGCGGTTCTTCTACGGGCGCGCTTGTAGAGGATCCGTACTTCAGGCAGAACATGCAGGGGGCTCTGGCAGCCGGCCTGAAAGTCGGGGTCTATTTCTTTACCCAGGCCACCAATGAGGTGGAAGCTGTGGAGGAGGCGAGTATGGCTCTTGCACTGTGTGAGGGATACAGGATAACTTATCCGATTTTTATTGACAGCGAGAGCGCCGGTGGAAATGGACGGGCGGATGGACTGGATATGGAGACAAGAACCAGGGTCTGTCAGGCTTTCTGTGAGACCGTGGAAGATGCAGGTTACAGCGGCGGCGTTTATGGCGGCAGAAACTGGTTTCGGTCAAAGCTCCGGATGGATGCGCTGACAGATCATATTATCTGGCTGGCAGAATACCGGGAGAAACCGATATACGGCGGAAATTATCATTTCTGGCAGTACACGTCCTCCGGAAATGTGGACGGTATCGAAGGCAGAGTGGATCTGGATATCAGCTACCTGGCGTATTAGATTTGCAGTGCGCCGGCAATCACATCAGAAGAACATCAGTTTCCCGGATGGCGCACTGCAATTGTGATACCTGTATTACAAAAGAATATGAGGAATGGGAGAGGGAAGGATATAAGAATGGGAAAGATTAAAGTAGAGACTTGTGAGATCGAGGGATTGAAAATTATAACGCCTGCTGTTTTCGGGGATAGCAGAGGGTATTTTATGGAAACCTATCAGTACAATGATTTTAAGGAGGCCGGGATCGATCAGGTTTTTGTGCAGGATAATCAGTCTTCCTCGAAAAGGGGCGTGCTGCGTGGACTTCATTTCCAGAAAAACTTTCCGCAGGATAAACTGGTGCGGGTGATAAAAGGCGAAGTCTTTGATGTGGCAGTGGATCTGCGGAAAGGGTCTCCTACATTCGGAAAGTGGCATGGAGAAATTTTGTCTGACGAGAATAAAAAACAGTTTTTCATTCCGAAAAATTTTGCCCATGGATTTCTGGTACTTTCCGGGGAGGCGGAATTTTGTTATAAGTGTACGGATTTCTATCATGGGGACGATGAGGGAGGCATTTACTTCGGGGATAGCGAGATCGGTGTGAAATGGCCGATTCCGGATGGAATGGAGTTGATCTTATCGGAAAAGGATACAAAGTGGGCAGGATTTTCTGCTTTCAGACAGACTATGGGCGTGTAGGAGATTGCCGCAAATGAAGCATAAAAGAATTTCAAAGAAAATGGGGATCGCCATTTTCTGTATATTAGCGGGGATCATGGCGCTTATTATCGTGCTGCATCACAATCCCTTTGCCGATCAGCAGGAGGAGCTGTTAAAGAAAATAATAGCCTGTGTGCTGATCATGATATCCTGTGTTGTTTTCATACTGCTCTATGATAAGCTGACGGTCCTTCCGATGGAACTGTTTGAGAACAGAAGGCTGATCTGGAAGTTAGCTAAAAATGACTTTAAAAAGCGTTATGCAGGTTCTTATCTGGGGATCATTTGGGCACTGATCCAGCCGGTAGTCACGGTTTTCATGTACTGGTTTGTGTTTGAAAATTTTATGGGTTCCAGGGCACAGTTTCTCTCCAGTGGGACAAGTATGCCTTATGTACTGTTTCTGGCGGCAGGGCTTTGTCCCTGGTTTTATTTTTCTGAGGCACTGAATAACGGAACTACGGCTCTTCTTGAGTATAATTATCTGGTAAAGAAAGTGGTCTTTAAGATCAGCATTCTGCCGATCATCAAAATTATTGCGGCCACATTCATTCATCTGTTTTTTGTGCTGGTGCTTTTAATTGTGGCGGTGATCTATGGCTGTTATCCTACGGTTTATACGATTCAGATCATCTATTACAGTATCTGTACGTTTATTCTGGTGCTGGGACTTTCCTATACGACCTGTGCGATCGTGATATTTTTCAGGGATCTGACGCAGATCATATCCATTGTGTTGCAGGTGGGGATGTGGGCGACCCCGATTCTGTGGAGCATTGCAGTGCTGGAGAATAAGCCGCCGCTTTGGAATACAATCATAAAATTAAATCCATTAGTATATATTGTGAATGGTTACCGCAGCGCGATCTGCGAAAAGGAATGGTTTTTTGAGGATTTTTATTCCACCATGTATTTTTGGATCTTTACTGTGGTGGTGTTTGGCATCGGTGCGCTTATTTTTAAGCGGCTGAAAGTACATTTTGCGGATGTACTGTAAAAGGCAGAGCAATGTTCTGATGGCATAAATGGTGGACAGAGAGCAGGAAACGGAATATGGGAAAGGTAAAGAACTGGATAAACAGAATAGCGAATTGGAGGCCGTCCGATCCGGTGACCAGTGCCGGGGCGGTGGTGGTTTTACTGATTTTGCTGGCGCCGTTACTTCGTATTGCGGTTTACGCAGTGCCCTGGTATGATGATTTCAATTATGCGATATATGCCCGAAACTTCATGACGGAGGTGCCGGGTATCCGTGGCGCATTAAAAGGGGCGTGGTACTGTGCATCGATGTCCTGGTATGCATGGCAGGGGACATTTTCCTCGATCTTTTTTATGTCCCTGGCGCCTCATATCTGGGGGGAACAGTATTATGGAATCGGCAGCATGTTCCTGATCCTGATTCTCACCACATCGGTGTTTGTGCTGGTGGGAACGCTGACAAAGAAAGTGCTCCATGTGAACAGAGCCTCTTCGATCAGTCTGCAGGCGATTGCTGCAATGATGGTGATAGAGCTGACATATACGACGCCGTCGGCATTGTTCTGGTACAATCCGGGGATACATTATATGGGAATGCATTCGTTTGCCATGCTCTCTGTGGCCGGGTTCATCTGTCTGTTTACAGTTGAGCGTGTAAAAAGCGTGAAGGGGATCCTTTTGATAATAGCCGGGATGGCAGGTGCGCTGTTGGCGGGCGGCAGCAACTTTGTCACTTCCCTGCAGGGGCTGGTGATACTGGTATCCATAATGATACTGGCATTTCTGGCGGACAGGAAGAAAGTGTTCCGCTATTTTCCCATATTGGCGGTCTATGGGTTTGCCTTCTATAAAAATGTGTCGGCGCCGGGGAATGGTGTGAGGGCGCAGTCCTATGTGGGCTGGGGATATTCGCCGGTGGAGTCGGTGCTTCGTTCTTTTCTGGAGGCTTTTCGTTATATGGGAGAGTTTTCAGGATGGATTACGCTGGTGGCAGTCATACTGATACTGCCGATCGCCTGGAGGATCGCAGGGAAAAGCAGCTTTTCATTCAGACTGCCGGGGCTTGTTCTTTTATGGTCTTTGTGTCTGTATGCCACGGGGTTTACTCCAAGCCTTTACTCTCTGGGGCATGCGGGACTCAGCAGAACGTTAAATGCGGTAAAAGTTACATACCAGATCCTGTTAGTGATCAATGAGGTATATTGGACCGGCTGGATGAGAAGACTTCTGGAGAAGAGGGGGAGGCAGTTTGCGGACAGGGGATGTCCTTGGTGGTTTTACGGGCTGATAGCACTTTCAGTCGTATTTGTGGTAAAACATTCCTCCAATCAGTATGGGTGGTACTCCTCCTGGGGAGCATATCACTATATTCACTCGGGGGAGGCCTACAATTTCCACTGCGAGTATCTAGAGCGGCTGGAAATTTTAAAGAACGGTGAAAAAAATGTGGTGCTGGAACCCTATATCTTTAAGCCCTGGATGTTGTGCATCGGAGATCTGAGTGAGGATCCGGAGAGAGAGGAAAACCGGGCGATGGCGAACTGGTATGGGAAAGAATCTCTGGCGGTGAGAGCAGTTGAGGAAGAGGAATAGAACTGTCCGGCCGGGAGGCGGAACTGTTGTGGTGGAACAGGATAACAGTGAAGCCATATGGCCGAACTGTTATGAAATAGGAGAAGTTATGTCACAAGATAAGCCTGTAGCCATTTCTGTAAAGGGAGTGGAAAAAATATATAAACTGTATGACAGGTCTTCCGACAGAGTGCGGGAAGCGCTGGGGTTTACCAAAAAGCCAAAGCATAAGAAGCACTATGCTTTAAACGGCATTGATATGGATATTTATCAGGGAGAGTGTGTGGGGATCATTGGCACAAACGGTTCCGGCAAGTCCACGATTCTGAAGATTATCACAGGTGTTCTGTCTCCCAGTGAGGGTCAGGTGTTGGTGAACGGGCGTATCTCAGCCCTTCTGGAACTTGGGGCAGGGTTTAACATGGAGTATAACGGGATCGAAAATATCTATTTAAACGGTATGATGATCGGTTTTTCGGAGAAGGAGATCGATGAAAAGCTGCAGGACATTCTGGATTTTGCGGACATCGGAGAGTATGTGTATCAGCCGGTGAAGACTTACTCCAGCGGGATGTTTGTCCGTCTGGCTTTCGCGGTTGCCATCAACATTGAACCGGAGATCCTGATCGTGGATGAGGCGCTTTCCGTGGGGGATGTATTTTTTCAGGCGAAGTGCTACCATAAATTTGAGGAATTCAAGGAAATGGGCAAAACCATTGTCTTTGTCAGTCATGATCTGAGCAGTATCAGCAAATACTGTGACAGGGTGGTGCTGTTAAACAAGGGCGTGAAGCTGGGGGAAGGCAGCCCCAAAGAGATGATCGATACCTATAAGCGGGTGCTTGTGGGACAGTATGAGATACCGGACGATACGGAACATACGAATCTGCTTCACGATGAGGAACTGCGGGAGAAGGCGGCGGGCAGTCTGCAAAAAAAAGAAAAAGAGGAGAAGACTGCGGGGCAGGGGATCAATCCCGAACTGTTGGAGTACGGTTCCGGGAAGGCGAGAATTACGGAGTACGATCTGACCGACCAGAACGGGGTGAGGACTACGGCGGTGATCAAAGGGCAGGAATATACGATCCGCATGAAAGTGGAATTTGCGCAGAACTGTCCGGCACCGATTTTTGCGTTTACGATAAAAAATATCAAAGGGACGGAGATTACCGGTACGAATACCATGGTGGAAAAAGCTTTTCTGGAAGCAGTGAAGGCAGGGGAGACAAAGGAGATTACGTTTACCCAGCATATGAACTTACAAGGGGGAGAGTATCTGCTGTCTCTGGGGGTGACCGGCTATGAGGGGGATGATTTTACGGTGTATCACAGGCTGTATGATGTGCTGAATCTGACGGTGATCTCGGATAAAGATACGGTGGGATTTTTTGATCCGGAGTCTGTGGTGGAGGTGAGGCCACCTGCGGACGCCATCAGTGGATCATAATATCCTGATGGCTGACTGAGGTGAAGCGAAACGGAAACTCATAGGAGGACTATTATCTTCTGGTAGAAGACAGAGAGATATTTTCGACGCCCGGGTAAAAAAATGGTAGGGATAAAGGAAAACTATGATGACAGCTGATACGATAAAGAAAGTATTGAGTATGGGGAAAATAGAGCAGATCGGAAAAGTAAATCTGGATTTCACATTTTACTCCGGCGAGGATGTGTACTGTGATGGGGCGGTGGAGGATGAGCTGCTGCAGATCGCAAGGGATTATGCCGAGGTGGAGTATCCGCGTATTATTGAGGAGAAAAAGAGTTGGGAGGTTCTTTATCATCTTTCCGCCCAGAGGGAAAATATCGTGGAGTGGCTGCCCATCGACAAAACGATGAGCGTGCTGGAAGTGGGTTCGGGCTGCGGCGCGATAACGGGTGTGCTTTCCAGAAAGGCACAGAGCGTCACCTGTGTGGAACTGTCGAAAAAGCGCAGTATGATCAATGCATACAGGCATATGGACTGTGATAATGTGACGATCCATGTGGGGAATTTTCAGGATGTGGAACCTTCTCTTCCAAATAACTATGATTATATCTGCCTGATCGGTGTGTTTGAGTATGCCCAGGCTTATATCGGCGGCGATGCGCCTTTTGAGAATTTTCTGAATATTATAAAACGCCATCTGAAAAAGGATGGGCGTATCGTCATCGCCATAGAGAATAAATTTGGATTGAAGTACTGGGCCGGGTGCAGAGAGGATCATCTGGGAACCTTTTTTTCCGGGATCGAGGGTTATCCGGAGGGCGGCGTGGTCCGGACCTTTACGAGGAACGGCCTGGAGCGCATTTTTGCGGACTGCGGGATGACAGAGTACGCCTTTTATTATCCCTATCCGGATTACAAGTTTATGACAAACCTTTATTCGGACGAATATCAGCCAAAGATCGGGGAGCTGTCCGATAATCTGCGCAATTTTGACAGAGACAGAATGGTGCTGTTTGATGAGCGGAGAGCCTTTGATTCCATTCTGCGGGAAGGGTTGTTTCCGTTATATTCCAATTCCTATCTGGTGGTGCTTGGGGAGAAGCCGGACACCTGTTATGTGAAGTATTCGTGTGACAGAAAGAGAGATTACCGGATCCGGACAGAGATTTTGCCGGTTACGCTGACAGGGTTGGAGAACAGAGGGGATATGACGTCCGCAGAGAGAAGCGGTCTGCCGAGGCAGCTGGCAGTGAGAAAGCATCCTTTGTGCGAGGAGGCGGATACCCATATCAGGAATATTGAGGTGGCTTACCGGAAGCTGAAGGACCGCTACGGCGGCGGGGAGCTGCGGATCAACCGCTGCAAGCTGGTGGAGAGAGAGGAAGAGCGGCCCTATGTGGAGCTTGAGTATATCGAGGGGGTAACGCTGACGGAACTGTTGGATGCCAGACTGGCGGAAAATGATATGGAAGGCTTTTTAGAGCTTTTCCGGAAGTATCTGCGGCTGGTAGATCACCACAGCAAAGAGCCGGTGGCGGATTTTGACCTGATTTTTTCCAATATTCTGATCGGGAGAAAGGATGGGGCAAAACCCTTTGACGCATTGGAAAACAGTGTCTGGACGCTGATCGATTATGAGTGGACTTTCGGAAAACAGGTGGATACGAAGGAACTGGCTTTCCGTGCGGTCTACTGCTATCTGCTGGAGGATAAAAAGAGGAATGCCCTTGATCTGGATCTGATTTTGGAGGAGCTTGGCGTCACGGACGCGGATGCGGAGGAATACAGAGCCCAGGAAAAGGCTTTTCAACGGTTTGTGACGGGAAAGCGCCGGTCTATGGTGGAGCTGCGGGATCTGCTGGAGCACAGCTGTTATGATCCGGTGGAGTTTCTGGAGAAAATACGCCTGGAGGAAGCCCAGGGCCATATTCAGATCTATGAGGACACCGGACTGGGCTTTCAGGAAGAGACTTCCTTTTTTGTGGACAATATGGTGGTAAAAAGCGGACGGGATCTGCAACTGACGCTGACGGTGGAGGCCGGGGTGCGGCAGGTCAGGATCGATCCGGCTTTTGTGGACTGTATGGTGCGGATCAAAGAATTGAGATGGAATGATGTCGATCTGCCCTGGACCGGAAAGACCTCTGTGCTGACGAGTAACGGAACAGGATTGGATGACACCGGAAGCTTTGTATTTCCGACAAATGATCCGAACCTGGTGATTTCTCTGGAAGGGCTGCCCCAGGAAGAGGTGAATACGCTGGAATTTGGTATGGAGCGTATTTTTGTGGGAAGAGAAATGGCACAGGATATGGAAAATGCGGCAAAGAGGAGGCTTCGCCTGTGAAGGAGCATATGAAAAGGGCTGTGCAGAAGCTGCTGATAAAAAAGAGGCACCGATTATATGAGGAGCGGGTTGCAGGACAAACCGTTCCTTATGATATATGGCTGAAAAAAACGCTGGAACAGGAACGAGAAGAGGTTCTGGCATGGAAGGAGAAGGCGGGGGAAGGGCATTTGTCGGTGTCTGTATTCTTGCCGGAGGCTTTCTGTGGGAGTATTTTTCATGAAGAAGGATGGGAGAAAACAGGGGATCTGTGGCTTGTCACTTCTGATCGTACAGGGCTGACGGAACAGGCCCCCCTGGAGGCGGTGCGGTATTTTGAGGAGCATCCGGCCTGTATGATCGCCTATGGGGATGAAGACCGTTATCTGAAGCCGGACTGGTCGCCGGATCTTTTGCAGTCTTTTTTCTATTTTGGGAATGTGTTTGCGGTGCGGAAAACGCTGATTGCAGAGATCGCAGGAAAAGCGGCCGCGCGCAGAGATTTGTTCCGGCAGGATCGGGAAGGCGCAGGTGAGGAAGATACCGAAGAGGGAAACCTTTTTGTGAAAAAAATAGTCTACGATGCGGTGTTGTGCTGCCTGGATGAGGCGAAAGAGGCGGGGCATATTGAGAAAATCATGTTTTTGTCAGGCAGTGCAGAGGAGATGAAGGAGGATGCCGCGAAAGAATGGTCCGGGCAGTACGGGGACTGGGGTATGGAACCTGTTTTTGATGAGCTGAAAAAGGCCCATCTGTATGCGGATGTGGAGATTCCGAAGGAAAGGGAGAAACAGGATCTGGTTTCTGTGATTATTCCGTCGAAGGATAATCCGGCCCTGCTCTCCCGCTGTATCCACTCGCTGAGAGAACAGACGGATTATCAGAATCTGGAGATCCTTGTAATAGATAACGGCAGTAATGGTAAAAATAAAAACAGGATTTTACAGATGCGGGACCAGCTGAAAGAGGCTTATTCTTTCCACTATCTGTACCGGCAAATGGCGTTCAATTTTTCTGCCATGTGCAACATCGGCGGGAGAGAGGCAGCGGGAAAGTATCTGCTGTTTCTCAATGATGATATAGAAATCGTGGAGGAGGGGTGGCTGAAAGCCATGGTCTCTAAGGCGGCAAAGCCCTATGTGGGCGCAGTGGGGGCGAAACTTCTGTACCCCGACGGCGACCGGATCCAGCATTTGGGAATCACCAACATCCATCTGGGGCCGGCTCATAAACTGCAGTTTTCTTCTGATAAAAAGGTACATTATCACGGCATCAACAGATGTGCGGTGAATGTCACTGCGGTGACCGGGGCCTGTCTGTTAATTCGGCGGGAGGTCTTTGAGGAGATCGGCGGGTTTGAGGAAAGGCTTGAGGTGGCCTTTAACGATGTGGAGCTGTGCTTTAAACTGCTGCGGGCGGGATATCAGAATGTGTGCTGCAACCAGATCTCTCTTCGGCACCATGAGTCTTTTAGCAGAGGCTTTGATGCGGGAAGGGAAAAAGTGGCAAGGCTGCACAGGGAGAGAGATTTTCTGTATGAGGCATACCCTGAGATGTGGAACAGGGATGCCTGTTATTCAGGAAAGCTGGTGCGTGATATTCTGGATCGGGGCTACGAACCTGCCTGTCGGTTTGAGGAAGCGCGAATCTCTGAGAGGGCGGAAGTGATCCCTTTGGATAAAGAGCCGGATCCGGTGTGGCACAATGAATGCCTGTATATGGGGGTTGAGTTTACTGGAGATGAACAGGCCTGGCGGACGGGAAAGCATGGCGCAGGAGACTACTATATACAGGGGTGGTCCTATAGCGTGAATATAGATAACAGTCGTTATGAAAAAAGCCTGCTGCTAAAACCGATGCGGGCGACGGAGAGGCAGGAGAACAGGGTGTGGAAAGTCCCGTACAGGGAGTGCCGCAGGCCGGATCTGGAGGAAAATCTTCCATATATCGACCATCCGGCCCTCTGCGGGGTGAGTATCTGGATCAGGCGGGATGCACTGCCGGCGGGGGAGTATCTGATCGGCTATTTCTGGGAGGATGCCTGCTCCAGGCAGAAGCTTTTCGGATTCAGTGCGGAGACGCTGCTTGTGGACAGTTAAGGGAGTGCGGACGCCGGGATGAAAATAATTGAGTGGTGATATGAAGGAGTCTTATGGAATATAGCTGGTGCGATTACTTTCAAAAAGCATATGAGAGAGAGAAGAAGAAAAATATCGTGTTGGCCGGGAAGGTGGCGGATGCGGAGACGAAGCGGGAGGAGTTGCAGGGAAAGTATGAGGCGATCTGCGCAAATCCGCTCTATAAGATGTCCCGGGTGCCGTCTTTGTTTGTGCGGGGGCTGAAAAAGGTCTGGCATGTAGGGGACATTTTTCAGCAGGGCGTGAAAGAGGAACAGGCACCGGAGGAATTTGCCAGAGCTTACAGAGAGCGGTTGCACTGTCAGCAGGACAGCTATGGGCAGTGGATCCGTGAGGCAGAGGACGCTTTGTGGGGGCGTTATCAGAATGTTCTCTCGGCGGGGAAGACGAAAAAGCAGCCGGTGTGCCTTGTGATTCCTTACGGGAGCTTTGCAGGGGCGACAAGTCTGGCCGGTATGGCGGAGAATGCGGCGGGGATGAATCTGTCCCGTTCGGCGGCGGAAGCGGCAGGAAATGAGGTGGAAATCCGGCCGGATATCCTCTTGTTTGCGGAATATCCGGAACAGCTGGACGAAAGAGCGGTATCTTTGGTGGAACAGTGGTTTGGCGCATTTCCGGAGACAAAGTTTCTCTATGGAGCGCAGGATCAGCGTTCCGGGGGGAAGAGATGTTTCCCCTGGTTTAAACCCTGTCTGTCGCCGGATACGCTGCTTGGCTTTTTCTATTTTGGCAGTTATTTTGCGGTGGACAGGGCCTGGGCGGAGAGAGTTTCCCTGTCCGGCTATGAGGAGGCGCGCAGTAATCTGTACGATTTTGTGCTGCGCCTGTTACGACCATATTTTGAAAAGCCGGAGGCGGTTTCCTACGATAAGGACGCCCCCTGGGGAAGCGGATTTTATTACGGGGAAAAGGCAGGCCGGACTTCGAGGGAAAAGGCCTGCCCAGAGATCGTGTGTCTGGATCTGGTACTGTATCACCAGGACAGCCAGGCGGACTTTACAGTGCCGGCGGATCTTCACTATTATCTGGATACGGGGCGGATGAGAGCGGAGGCCAATCCGGAATTCTGGGGATTTGAGAAAAAATACATAAAGTTAAAACAGGATTTTATAAACGGCATAGGCTATGAATGCGAATCCTGTCAGACGCTGTATCCGGAGATATGGTCTGTGAGGCCTGCTTTTGCGTCGCAGGAGAAAGAAAATATGCCTGTTTTGTCTGTCATTATTCTTTCTAAAGATCATCCGGAACTGTTACAAAAGTGTATTGGTTCGTTTTTGGAACGCACCTGCCTTGAGGGGATGGAAGGGCGTGTACAGTTTATTGTGGTAGATAATGGGAGCTGCCCGGAAAACCGGCAGGCAGTTCAGGATTTTCTGGGAACTGTGAAAGCGCAGTGCTGCTACATTTACCATCCTATGGCTTTCAATTTTTCCGCGATGTGTAATCTGGGGGAAAAGGCGGCAGAGGGAGAGTACATCCTGCTGCTCAATGATGATGTGGAGGTCATAGAGGCGGACTGGCTGCGGATCATGCTGGGACAGGCGATGCTGTCCGGCACGGGTGCTGTGGGGGCAAAGCTGTGGTATCCGGAGGGAGAGGTAATTCAGCATGCCGGGGTGACGAATATGCATATCGGCCCTTCTCATAAGATGACGATATTTCCGGATGACAGAGTTTATTATTACGGGCATAATACCATAACGTATGATATGATTGCGGTGACGGCGGCCTGCCTACTTGTGAAGCGGTCGCTGTATGAAGAAGTGGGCGGTCTGGATGAGGAGATGGCGGTTTCCTACAATGATGTGGACTTTTGCTTTAAACTGGCGGAGGCGGGGTACAGAAATGTACTGCGAAACGATGCGGTGCTTCTGCATCATGAGTCTGCCAGCCGGGGGGCGGACGACATCTCCGAGGAGAAGTGGCAAAGGCTGATCGGGGAGAAGACGAAACTTTATCAGAAGCATCCGCTGTTTCACAAATATGATCCCTACTACAGCGAGCAGCTGATCGACAATGCTTCTGACTATCGGATCGGTTACAGATATCCTTACGACAGACTGCTTTTGACAGCCACGCCGGAGCGGAAGGAAAAGAAGACGGATCTGCAGGCAAAACTTTCCGCCGCTGTGATGTTGACCGTGGAACGGGCGGGAGAACAGAAAAAGATCTACCTGTATGAGCCGGATATTCTGGAGACGGAAGGGTGGTGCTATATGCTGGGACGGGATAACTGCCTGTATGAGCGGTGGCTGATCTTAGAGGCGGAAAACGGTGATTTTTATTATCAGATTCCGGTAAAAGAACGGCTCAGACCGGATGTGGAGGCCATTCTGCCCATGCAGAAGAATGTGGAGCTGTCCGGCTTTACATGCAGAATCTTAAAGGAGCATTTGGATTCCGGGAGTTATACGGTGGGGATGCTTTACAGGGATCTGCGGGACGGGAAGACTGCTTATGGGAGGAGCGGGAAGCTGGTGCGGGTTTGAGTGGCGGACGCTGGAAGGAAAATAAAATTCTCCGTCGCCACGCTCTCGCTCCGTAAAAAGCGTAGCGGACACTAAGCTCGAAAATACCTTGCTAAGTGCCGACGCTTTTTAAGGGGCTCCTTGAGAATTTTATTTTCCTTCCGGCTGGCAACGACTGAATGAAACAGCAAAAAGCCCCAGCTTGGTAACGGCTTAATGGAATAGTATAAGAACTGGCTGGTGTATAAATTATGGAACGAGAGGATTTACCAGTGGAAGAAAGAGAAAAAAACACGATGGAAATAACGCCGGATGAGCTTCCGGAGGAAGAACAGCTTGTCTATTACAGAGAGGCTTATCTCAGGGAAAGGAAAAAAGCGGTGGCGCTTGCGGGGCGGCTCTCGGATGCAAACGCGCAGGTGGAGGATCTGTCGGGGAAACTTTCACGGATCAAGGGGAGCGGTTTCTGGAAACTTTCGAAGCCACTCAGAAGCGTTTATCACTTTATGAAGCGCACGAAGGACAGAGTGGGAAATTACGGTTCGCCCCGGGGGATCGCCAGAAAGATCCGGAATAAGATGATTGAAAGGCAGGCCAGGGTGCAGCATGGAACAGCCAGCTTTCCGACGACGGAGGAAGTGGTGAGACAGCGGGAGACCAGGTTTCCAAGAGAAATTCAATTCAGTATTCTGGTGCCGTTATACAATACGCCAAAGAAGTTCCTGGTGGAGATGATTCAGTCTGTGCTTGATCAGACCTATGAAAACTGGCAGCTTTGTCTGGCGGACGGCTCCGATGCGGAGCACGCTTACGTGGGAGAGATGTGTCTTGCCCATGCGGCGAAGGATAAGCGGGTATTATATCGGAAGCTTGAGAAAAATGAGGGGATATCGGGCAATACTAACGAGTGCCTGAAGATGGCCACAGGGGACTATATCGGTCTTTTCGATCATGATGATATCCTGCATCCGGCGGCGTTGTATGAATACATGGTGAGGATCTGCGAGGAGGATGCGGACTACCTGTACTGTGATGAGACCACGTTTAAAGGGAATAAGACCATAGACGATATGCTGACGCTGCATTTCAAACCGGATTTTTCCATCGACAATCTGCGGGCCAACAACTATATCTGCCATTTCAGTGTCTTTGACAGAAAGCTTTTAGAGGGGATGGAGCTGTTTCGGTCGCAGTTTGACGGCAGCCAGGATCATGATATGATTCTGCGGCTTACATCCAAAGCAAAGCATGTGGTGCATGTTCCGAAACTTTTGTACTACTGGCGTTCCCATAAGGCCAGCGTGGCGGCGGATATAGGTGCCAAAAGCTACGCGATTGAGGCGGCGAGAAACGCCGTGGCGGATCATCTGCGGGCAAGCGGATTTGAAAATTTCGAGATCGTCAGCACAAAGGCTTTTGAGACGATCTTCCGCATCAAATATGAAGTGTCCGGAAATCCGAAAATATCCATTGTGATCCCCAACAAGGACCATGTGGAGGATCTGTCGAGATGTATCGATTCGATCAGAAGGCAGTCCACTTACGATAACTATGAGATCATCGTGGCGGAGAATAATTCCGTGACGGAGGAGATCGAGGCATATTATAAGACACTGGAACAGTACGGGAATATCCGGGTGGTGCGTTATGAAGGAGAATTTAATTATTCGAAGATCAACAATTTCGGGGCGTCGTTTGCCGCCGGCGAGTATCTGGTGTTATTAAATAATGATACCCAGGTGATCTCCATCAACTGGATGGAGGAGCTTTTGATGTACGCACAGCGAGCGGACGTGGGCGCAGTGGGGGCGAAGCTCTACTACGGGGATAAGACGATCCAGCATGCGGGCATCGTGATCGGCCTGGGGGCGCACCGGACTGCCGGGCACACCCACTACCGGGTAGCCCAGACTAATCTGGGTTATATGGGCAGGCTCTGTTATGCCCAGGACGTATCGGCGGTGACGGGCGCCTGTCTGATGGTGAGGCGCGCGCTGTATGAAGAACTGGGCGGACTGGACGAGGGCTTTGCCATCGCCTTAAACGATGTGGATTTCTGCCTGCGTCTGCGGCAAAAAGGTCTGCTCAATGTCTGGAATCCGTACTGCGAGCTGTACCATTTTGAATCCATTTCCAGAGGACTGGACGATCAGGGAGAAAAGGCAAGACGCTACGATGAAGAATCCGCCCGCTTCCGGGAAAAATGGAAAGAGGAACTGGCAAAAGGCGATCCCTATTATAATCCCAACTTTTCGCTGGACAGAAGCGACTATGCGCTGAGGATCAGAGAGGAAAGCGGGAGGGAAATGCCACAGGTGTGAAGGGCTTTTGGGCACAGGACAGTATTGTGGGGGGAAGAACGGCAAGAGGCGGGAGCAGTGGAATGAAAAAACGTCTGGATTATATAGATATGGTAAAGGGAATAGGGATTCTGGGCATTGTTGTCATGCATGCGGGCGTTGTGCCGGAGAGAGCGGTTGCGTGGCTCTCTTCTTTTGTGACGCCGCTTTTTTTCCTGGTCGCCGGCATGCTGATCGGCTGTACGGGGGAGAGAGAACGGGCCGGAAAAGAGGTTGTGCTGCGCAAAGGGCGCGCATTGCTTGTGCCCTTCTGGTGCTTCAGCCTGTTGTACATATTGCGGGATGTAGCGCGTATGGCGGCCGGTGTCTCTAGCATGGAGGAGCTGAAAATGGAAGGTGTTGCCATGGTGACGCTTTGGGGAACTTCTGTGCTCTGGTTTCTGCCGGCATTGTTTCTGTCGGAAGTGCTGTTTGTTTTTCTGCTTAAAAAACTGGGCACGGTCAGGGCATGTGTTATTGCTCCTTTTCTGACAATAGTGTCATTTGTGTGCAATGGTATGCTGGTGGAACGGGAGGTGTTTTTCCAGTCAGGGATGCCGGCCTATGCAGTGTTTTGTGCTGCGCGGACCATTCTGCGGTCAGTTTATGCTCTGCCCTATGTCTGCGCGGGCTATGTGCTGTTTCAGGGAGGCAGGAATATCTGGGAGAGAGAGCGGCAATTTTCCTTATGGCAGACGGCGGGAGGCATAATGCTGTTTGTGCTGGGGATCCTGATTCATATGATAAACGGTATTTTTGATTTTCGTACCCTGTCTTTCGGGGATATGCCTGTTTTGGCCTATCTGTCCGCTTCCCTGTCCTTTCTGGGGGTGACGCTTGTGTGCAGAAACTGTAAACCTGTAAAGCCGCTTCTTTATTTTGGGAAAAACTCTCTGATCATTATGGCGACGCATATCGATTTTTATTTTCTTTATCTTGCACTCAATGTGGCTTACAGAGTGGATCACTGGATCCCGAGATGGAACCGGGCGTTCTTTTTTGTCAATGTGGTAGGTATGATCCTGATTCTGGAAGTGGCCTGTATTGAGCTGATCAACAGATATCTCCCTTTTCTGACTGGAAAAAGAAAGGATTCCCATTCCCGGAAAAATTTGTTATAATGTAATCTGCAGAAAGTTTACCTGCTTGCAAAGATGAACTTTGCAAGTTACGAACAGCTTTGCTGTGAGTAATGTAACCTGCAGAAAAAGATATCAATGGAGGGATTACAGATGGATTACAAAGAACAGTATAATTTCTGGCTGGCGGATGGTTATTTTGACGAGGGAACAAAGGAAGAACTTCTCGGTATTCAGGGAAATGAGGCGGAGATCGAGGATCGGTTTTATAAGGAGCTTGAGTTTGGTACGGGCGGTCTGCGGGGAGTGATCGGTGCTGGTACAAACCGCATGAATATCTATACCGTGCGGAAGGCCACACAGGGACTTGCCAACTATATTTTAAAGCAGGGTGGGCAGGAAAAGGGGGTGGCCATTGCCTATGACTCCAGAAGAATGTCCCCTGAGTTTGCGGATGAGGCGGCACTTTGTCTGGCGGCAAATGGTATCAAGGCCTACGTGTTTGACGCGCTGCGCCCCACACCGGAGCTTTCCTTCGCGATCAGGGAGCTTGGCTGCATTTCCGGTATTGTAGTGACAGCAAGTCATAATCCTCCGGAGTATAACGGCTATAAGGCGTACTGGGAGGATGGCGCCCAGGTGACGGCTCCAAAGGACAGGGAGATCATCGAGGAAGTGCGCGCGGTAACGGATTACAATGATGTGAAGACCATGGATAAGCAGGAAGCCATGGATAAAGGCCTGTATCAGGTGATTGGCAAAGAGATCGACGACAGATATATGGAAGAGCTGAAAAAGCAGATCATTCATCCGGAAGTGATCAGGGAGATGGCTGATGATATAAAGATCGTCTATACACCTTTTCATGGAACAGGCAATGTGCCGGTGAGAAGGATCCTCTCCGAGCTTGGTTTTAAGAATGTGTATGTAGTGCCGGAACAGGAGCTGCCGGATCCCGATTTTACAACATTGGATTACCCCAACCCGGAGGATCCGAAAGCTTTTACGCTGGCGTTAAAGCTGGCAAAAGAGAAGGATGCGGACGTGGTACTTGCAACAGATCCGGATGCGGACAGACTGGGTATTTACGCGAAAGACGGGGCCACCGGAGAATATGTATCCTTCACCGGGAATATGTCCGGCATGCTGATCGCGGAATATATCATGAGAGAGCGGACCGCGACCGGCAAAATGCCTGAAAATCCGGCCATGGTGACGACAATTGTGACAACCAATATGACCCGGGCCATCGCGGAAGACTATAAGGCGAAGTTTGTGGAAGTGCTGACAGGCTTTAAGTTTATCGGTGAGCAGATCAAACTCTTTGAACAGAATCATACTTACAATTATGTATTTGGCCTGGAGGAGAGTTATGGATGTCTTGCAGGAACTCATGCCAGGGATAAAGACGCCATAGTAGCCGTAATGTGTCTTTGTGAAGTGGCTGCATGGTGCAAGAAGAATGGGATTACACTCTGGGATCAGATGATCAGACTGTATGAGAAGTATGGTTATTATAAAGAGACACAGTATGCGATCACGATGAAAGGGATCGACGGTTCCAGGCAGATCGCGGCGATTATGGATAAACTTCGCAAGAATCCGCCGAGAAGCTTTGGTGAGCTTAAGGTAGTGGAGATGCGGGATTATGATTTGGATCAGACCACGGATATGGCTACGGGAGAGGTGAGACCTACCGGTCTTCCAAAGTCCAATGTACTGTACTTCGAGCTGGAAAATGATTCCTGGTGCTGTGCCCGCCCTTCCGGCACGGAACCGAAGATCAAGTTCTATATGGGTGTGAAGGGAACCGGACTGGAGGATGCACAAAAGAGGGTGGAAGCTCTCACGGAAGCGGTGAAAGCACTGCTGTAATACCCGCACTTGGCAGGTTTTATTATGACAGGTCAGAATATCAGAAAAACAGCAAATTACATGAAGCGTAACGGCATAAGAAAAGCGGTGGGCATGGCATATGAGCGGCTCACCGCTCCTTATGATGCAGGATATTCCTATGCGCCGCCATCAAAAAAGGAGCTGGATGGACAGAGAAAGGCAGTTTTTGGATACATGCCTCTCATCAGTATCGCAGTGCCTGCCTATGAAACAAAGGTGGAATTCCTGGATGCGCTGATCGATTCCGTGGCGGCACAGACTTACGAAAACTGGGAGCTGATCCTGGCAGATGCCAGTGAGAGCGGTCATGTAATGGAATGTGTGGAAAAAAAGAAAAAAAGTCTGCCTGGAAAACTGGCAGACAAAATAAAATACCATGCGTTATCAAATAATGAAGGCATTTCCGGCAACAGCAATCAGGCTATCTGTCAGGCGGCCGGAGAATATATTGCGTTGCTGGATCATGATGACCTGCTGACATCGGATGCACTGTATGAGATGGTAAAAGCCGTAAATACTTTATTGGAGGAAGAAAATGTCCGGCCGAAGCTTCTGTACTCCGATGAGGATAAATGTGATGAAAATGGGGAAAATTTCAGAGAACCAAATATAAAATCGGGATTTAATTTTGATTTTCTTCTGTCAAACAATTACATCTGCCATTTTCTGATGATGGAAGCAGAACTGATGCGGAAGCTTAGGTTTCGTGCTGCTTATGACGGCGCACAGGATTACGATCTGATTCTGCGGGCTGTGGCGGATATCCGGGAGGAGGAGATCGTTCATGTGGAAAAAGTGGTCTATCACTGGCGGTGCCATGTGCTGTCTACGGCGGGCAATTCAGGAAGCAAGCGCTACGCCTATGAGGCAGGGAAGAAGGCAGTGCAGGATTTCCTGGAAAAAAAGGGGATCAGGGGACTGGTCTGCGACACGGAGCATGTGGGTTTTTACAGGATCACCTATGAGCCGGATCTTCTGACGGCGAGGACAGATGTGGCAGCTGTGGGTGGATCGGTGCTGGATAAGGGGAATAAAATAACAAGTGGTATCTTATTGAAGGATGGCAGTTGTCCGTTTCAGGGGCTTTACAGCTTTTTTTCAGGGCCGGCGAATGTGGCGTCGGTAGTCAGGGATGCCTGGGCTCTGGATGCCAGAACCCTGATCCTGCGTGGAGAAGATATTCCACTGTTTGAGGACCTGGTAAAAGTACCCTATGTGGAGAGATTTGAGGAGCGGGATAAAGCGTACTGTAATCAGCTGGATGAAAATATCTGGAGACAGCGCAGCATGGCGCTTTGCAATGTATTTCGGGAGAGGGGAGAGCGGCTTGTGTGGGATCCGCAGATCAGGGTGAAGCGATGAGGGGCCTGAACTGTCCGGGGGATCCGGAAGCCGGAGGACTGTCAATATGAAATCAACGATCGTGATTCCAAACTATAACGGTATGGAGTATCTGGAGAAATGTCTTGTCTCTCTTATGGCGGATACAGAGGATTATCCGGCGAGAATCCTTGTGGTCGATAACGGTTCCGTGGACAGGAGTGCTGAAGCGGCGGAAAAGATGGCCGGTGTGGAAGTGATCCGTATGGGAAAAAATACCGGATTCTGCACCGCAGTGAATGCAGGGATCAAAGTGTCGGATACCCCCTATGTCATTTTGTTAAATAATGATTTAACTGTTGAGAAAGGCTTTGTCAGAGCAATGGAGGAAGCTCTTGACCGGAATCAGAAAGCATTTTCTGCCGGGGCGCAGATGCGTATGATGAAAGCGCCGGACAGAATGGATAATGCGGGCGATTATTATTGTGCGTTGGGCTGGGCCTACGATTATGGAAAAGGAAGAAAGATTTCCGAAAGATACACAAAGCCACGGAAGATTTTTGCTTCCTGCGGTGGTGCCGCCATTTACCGGAGGAGTGTGTTTGAGGAAATAGGATGTTTTGACGAACGGCATTTTGCCTATCTGGAAGATGTGGATATCGGGTATCGGGCAAGAATTTACGGGTATCATAATCTGTATGAGCCGCGGGCTGTGGTCTATCATGCCGGCAGCAGCGTATCCGGTTCAAAATATAATGAATTTAAAATAAACCTTTCTTCCGCAAACAGCATCTATTTAATTGAAAAGAACATGCCTTTTTTGCAGGTTCTGTTAAATTTACCTTTTCTTCTGCTGGGATTTGGCATGAAATTTTTGTTTTTCCTGAGAAAGGGATTCGGAAAGATTTATCTTAAGGGACTGTTGCGCGGATTTCGGATATACTATAGGGAGGGGGGAAGGAAGATGCACGTTCCCTTTCAGAAAAAAAATTTTGGAAATTATCTGCTGATCCAGTGGGAGCTGTGGATCAATATGTTCCGAAGATTGTCCGGTTGAGGCACAGTGAAGCTGAAAGGCTGTACGGCTATCCGGCTGAGAGATCAGATCACAGAAAAATGTTGTAATTTCTGTAACATTATTGTAAAATATAATAGATATGTCGTAATAACTGGAACATATTGGCAGATATAGGTGTACTATGATAAAGAATAATCAGAAATACCTGAATGGATTACATGTAGTCATTGATGCTGTTATTATCACAGGTTCGTATATCCTGGCGTGGTGGCTCAAGTTTGAGACACCGGTAGGGAATGTAAAGCCGGGTGATTTTTATTTGCCAAGGGAAACCTATTTCAGCGCTATCCCGTATATTGTGGTGGCGTATCTGATCATTTACAGGTTTTGCAGGCTTTATACGGCAAAAAGAGGTTCAGGCCCAGGCGGGGAACTGCTTCGTATTACAGAAGCGAATGTGTTTGGTGCCATCGGTATGACTTCCGTACTCTTTGTTATTTGGCAGCAGCATTTCTCACGTTCCATGATCGCCATGTTTGTGTGCCTGAATATAACGCTGACGGCGATCTTCCGGCTCAGTCTGCGGGAAATACTGATGGCAGCCCGCCGCAAGGGCTACAATATGAAACATGTGCTGCTTGTGGGGTACTCAAAGGCGGCGGAGCAGTATATTGACAGGATCAGGGCAAATCCGCAGTGGGGCTATGTGATTCACGCCATTCTGGATGATGTGACCGAGCGGGGAACGCTGTACAAAGGGATAAAAGTAGTAGGCAGGATCGATAATCTGGAGATTATACTGCCGGAGAACAAGCTGGATGAAATTGCGATCACGCTGCCCCTTTCCCAGTACGGCAGATTAGAGGATATTGTGGCGCAGTGTGAAAAATCAGGCGTACACACAAAATTTATTCCGGATTATAACAGTATTATACCGAGCAGGCCCTACACGGAAGATCTGATGGGACTGCCGGTGATCAATATCAGAAATGTGCCGCTCACAAGGATGAGCAACAGGGCTTTTAAGAGGGCAATGGATATTGTGGGGGCGTCTGTGGGCCTGATCATTTCTTCGCCTTTACTTTTGCTCATTGCAATCCTGGTGAAGACTACAAGCGAAGGGCCGGTCATTTTTGCACAGGAACGGATTGGCAGACATAATAAACCCTTCCGTATGTATAAATTTCGCTCCATGCGCCAGCAGAGTGAGCATGCAAAGCAGGCGGACTGGACTGTGGAAAATGATCCGAGAGTGACAAAGGTTGGAAAATTTATCAGGCGGACCAGTCTGGATGAACTGCCTCAGCTTGTCAATATTCTGAAAGGCGATATGAGCCTTGTAGGGCCAAGGCCGGAACAGACAAAGTATGTGGAAGAATTCAGGGAAAAAATTCCAAGGTATATGATCAAACATCAGGTGCGTCCGGGGCTCACCGGATGGGCGCAGGTGAATGGCTACAGAGGAGACACTTCGATCAGAAAGCGAATCGATTACGATCTGTATTATATTGAAAACTGGACGCTGGGATTTGATATCAGGATTCTGTTCCTGACGATATTCAAGGGTTTTATCAATAAAAATGCGTATTAACAGAGAACAGTAAAATGCGAAAGGATAAAGGAACGATGGCACCAAGATATCAGGACGAAGACGATTTTGAATATGATTATGGCTATGAGTATGAGAAACCAACGAAGAAATCTTCTTCCGGTGGAAAAAGGAACGGTTCGGGGAAGAAATCTTCTTCGAAAGGCGGTTCCAAAAAGAAAATGTCGGCAAAAGCCAGGGCTAAGAAAAAGAGAAAACGTATTCTGCTTTTTGTCGGGGAAGTTTTGTTGCTTGCGGTTATGCTGCTTGTGCTGTGGGGAGTAACCAGAACGGAGAAAGTTGGATATCTGGAGATTCCGGAGGAGGAGATCGTCGTCAACGAGAGTGTCAGTGAAGAACAGTTGGAGATCATGAAAGGATACCGGAATGTTGCACTGTTCGGTGTGGACTCCACGGTGGGGGCGCTGACAAAGAATACCAGAAGCGATTCGATCATCATCGCTTCCATCAACCAGGATACGAAGGAAGTCAAGCTGGTTTCGGTATACAGAGATACCTTTATGAACCTGGGAAATGATAAATACAATAAGTGTAACGCGGCCTACGCAGGCGGCGGCCCGAAGCAGGCGATCAGCATGCTGAATGCGAATCTGGATCTGGATATCAAGGAGTTTGTGACGATAGGTTTTGCCGGCCTGATCGATGTGATCGATTCTCTGGGCGGTGTGCAGATGGATATCACAAAGGAGGAGATCAGCCATCTGAACAACTATCAGTATTGTATTGCGGAGAATCTGAAACGGGATTATACGCCTGTGAACAACGCGGGACTGCAGGTGCTTGACGGAATGCAGGCCACGGGATACTGCCGGATCCGTTATACAAAGGGTGATGACTTCCGGCGTGCCGAGCGTCAGAGAAATGTACTGAAGGCAATTATGGATAAATCGAAGGGAGCTTCGGTGACACAGCTTGTGGATATTGCTAACAATGTGTTTGAGGAAGTGTATACCTCCTTTGGGCTGACGGAGATCACGGAGCTGTTAGGAGAGGCGGCTGAATACAGAGTGGTTGCGGACGATGGTTTCCCGCAGGCGGATATGAGATGGACCGGTAATATAGGTTCTCCGGGGGATTGTATCGTGCCGAAAGATCTGGCGTCAAATGTGAGCTGGCTGCACGAATTTCTGTTTGATGAGAGTGGATATGTGCCCAGCAGTGAGGTGCAGGGTTACAGTAACCATATTACGGAGGTAACCAATAAATATAAACCGAAATCGGTAGAATGATGAGACCTGTTGACAAAGGTGTGAAAAGTCAGGCATTTTTGCCTGACTTTTTTTGAGAGAGAAAAGGTGTTTGGTTGGAAAAACGGGTGAAATGTGGTATGCTGGAAAAGTGAAGTGAGACGGGAGAGAGAATATGCAGGAAATAGATGTCATTATTCCGGTTTACAGACCGGGGAAAGAGCTTGTGGAACTGATCGAGAGGCTGGAACATCAGAGTGTGCCGGTACACAGAATACTGTTGGTAAATACGGAGGAAAAATACTGGAAAGCTTTTGAGTATGATCATCCTCACCGGAAACGGTATGAAAATATCAGGCTGTGGCATATTTCCAAAAGAGAATTCGACCATGGGAAGACAAGGAGGGAGGCGGTTAAGAAGTCCAAGGCTGGGATTTTTGTCATGATGACCCAGGATGCCATGCCGGCGGACGAATTTCTGCTGGAGAGGCTGACGGCGCCGCTTTCTCAGAAGAATATGGCGGCCTCTTATGCGAGACAGCTTCCGGGCGATGATGCAGGAGCGGTGGAGCGATTTACAAGACAGTTCAATTATCCGCCGGAAAGCCGGATTAAGTCTGCGGCAGATATTCCGGAGCTTGGGATCAAAACCTATTTCTGTTCTAATGTCTGTGCCGCTTACAGGAGAGATATCTATGAAAGGCAGGGTGGCTTTCCCAAAAGAGCGATTTTTAATGAGGATATGATCTATGCGGCCGGCTGCATTCAGGCGGGATACCGGATCGCCTACACGGCACAGGCAAAGGTGATCCATTCCCATCAGTACACAAATAAGGTGCAGTTTCGCAGGAATTTTGATCTGGGTGTGTCCCAGGCGGAACATCCGGAAATTTTTAGAGGTGTGCCTTCGGAGTCGGAGGGCATAAAGCTTGTGAAGCGGACAGCGGTATATCTGCGGGAAAACGGCAAAAGCAGAGAGATCCTGCCGATGTGTGTTACAAGTATTTATAAATTCTTTGGGTATAAATTGGGAAAAAATTATAAAAGACTATCTTTCAGAAGGATTATGAAATATACTATGAACAGAGAGTATTGGAGTGGGATGACGACAGAAAAGTGGTAAGGGCTGACGATGGAGATGGAAAGGAGTAAATTATGTGCGGCATAGTTGGATATATAGGAGAAAAACAGGCGGCCCCAGTTATCCTGGAGGGGCTTTCCAGACTGGAGTATAGAGGCTATGACTCTGCGGGCATCGCGGTGTTTGACGGGGAAAACATCAACTGTAAAAAATCTATCGGCAGATTAAAAGTGCTGGAAAACCTCACAAGAGGCGGGCAGGATATGCCGGGCTTTTGCGGGATCGGTCATACGAGATGGGCTACCCATGGTGTTCCAAGCAATGAGAATGCTCATCCTCATTTTAATGAAAAAGAGACGATCTCGGTGGTTCACAATGGTATTATCGAAAATTATTTGGAACTGAAAAAATATCTGGAAAAGAAGGGCTATGTGTTTATTTCGGAGACTGACACGGAAGTGCTTGCCCATCTGCTTGACTATTACTATAAGGGCAATCCCATGGAAGCGATCTTTCGGATGCTCAGGCGTGTGGAAGGTTCCTATGCACTGGGGATTCTTTTTGCGGAACATCCGGATACACTGTTTGCTGCGAGAAAGGATTCGCCGCTGATCGTTGGCCAGAATGAGGCGGGATGCTTTATCGCATCCGATGTGCCGGCCATCTTAAAATATACAAGAAAAGTTACCTATGTGGATAATCAGGAGATCGTAAAACTCCATGCCAGCCATATGCATTTTTATAATATCGATGAGGAGGAGATCCGGAAGGAATCCGTGCTGATCGATTGGGATGCGAATGCCGCTGAAAAGGCAGGATATGAACATTTCATGTTAAAGGAAATGTATGAACAGCCGAAAACTATTACAGATACCATCAGTCCGAGAATCCAGAAGGGTGATATTAAGATAGAAGAACTGAATATGAGCGATGCGGAGCTGGCGGCAGTGAGGAGAGTGCATATTGTGGCCTGCGGTTCCGCTTATCATGCGGGGATGACAGCTAAGTATGTGATCGAGAAGTTAGCCAGAATATCAGTGGAAGTCGATCTTGCCTCAGAATTTCGCTATCGGGATCCGATCCTTGAGGAGGGTTCCATGGTCATTGTGATCAGCCAGTCCGGGGAGACGGCGGATACGTTGGCGGCGCTGCGGGAAGCGAAAAAACGTGGGTTCCCGATTCTCGGGATCGTGAACGTGGTGGGCAGTTCCATCGCCAGAGAGGCGGATAATGTGATGTATACCTGGGCGGGACCGGAAATTGCGGTGGCCACCACAAAGGCCTACTCTGCCCAGCTCACAGCCCTGTACCTTCTGGCAATGAAGTTTGCGAAAGTGAAGGGGACTGTGGGGGAAGAAAAGTTTGCGGAACTGTTGGACGCCCTGGAAAGACTGCCCCATCAGGTGGAGCGGTTACTCAATACAAAAGAACAGATACAGAAGTTTGCCAACCGGTACCTGGCGGCCAGAGACATTTTCTTTATCGGCAGAGGAATCGACTATGCGATCTCGCTGGAAGGTTCGCTGAAACTCAAAGAGATATCCTACATTCATTCGGAGGCCTATGCGGCCGGGGAATTGAAGCATGGGACGATCTCATTGATCGAGGAGGGGACGCTTGTGACGGCGGTGTCCACACAGCCGGAACTGTACCAGAAGATGATCAGCAATATCGTAGAGGTCAGGGCCAGAGGAGCTTTTGTCATGGCAGTTACCGGTGAGGATAACAGGGAGATCGAGAAGGCGGCGGACTATGTGGTTTATATTCCGGAGACGGCTCCGGTGTTTGCCAATTCCCTGGCGATCATACCGTTGCAGCTGTTTGGGTATTATGTGGCGGTGGGGCGCGGATGTGATGTGGATAAGCCGCGTAACCTTGCAAAATCGGTGACGGTGGAGTGAAAAAGATTGCGGAAAAAGCAGTGAAGAATGAAAGAGGAAAAAGATGGGTAAGAAAGATGAAGGGATGAAAGATTACGGGAAGGAAGAGGAGAAAAGAGGGGCAGAGTCCGGACAGGAGCAGTCTGGTCAGATGTCCGGGCAGCAGCCGATGCAGGAGCAGTCTGGTCAGGCACCCGAACAGCCTCCGATACAGAATCTGTACAGTCAGATGTCTGGATCACAGTCCGGGCAGAATTCGTATGCCGGCGGAGGAGTCTCGCAGCCAGTGCAGAATCAGTACGGCCAGGTACCCGGGACGGCGCCGATGCAGCAGATGCCGAATGCGGGCGGGCAGACAGGGCCGCAGAACAGGGCGCCTGGAGGAAATCCATCCGGGCAGGGATATTATGGTTATCAGAATCCCTATCATAATAACTGGCAGAATCAGAAATATTATGGAAATGATTATAACAGGGCGAATGTCGGCGGTTACAATAATTATCCCAACCAGAATTATGGGGTGAATTATGGAAGACAGGGCGGCTATGAATATGGCCAGGGAAACACTTACGGCTATGGAACGGGAAATTACGGAGCAGGCGGTAATATCGGGGGAGACGGTGAAAAGAAAAAAATGAGCACCGGGAAGAAAATATTGCTGGCAGCAGGAGCCTGCGCGCTGTTATTTCTCTGTGCCGGCGGGATCTATTACGGTGTAAGGACGGCGGAGGAGAAAGAGGCTGCCGCCGCCGAACAGGCTTTAGCTCAGCCTGAGAACCCGCAGATCAATCCGGTGGATCTGGATGTGCCGGAGGAGGCCGGGGAAAACAGTGCGAAGCCTTCCGCAGGAGCGCTGTCAGATGTGTCAGATCTGGTGGAGCGGATCATGCCTTCCGTGGTCAGCGTCAACGCTGTGTACAGTTATGATGACTATTACTGGGGCGACGGAAAATATGACGGCGGCGGATCAGGCTTTATTATCGGAGAAAATGAGACGGAACTTTTGATTGCCACCAATGCCCATGTGGTGACGGACACGGAAGATCTGAAGGTGTCTTTTGTGGATAAGACAGAGGTGGACGCCAGAGTAAAGGGCCACGACAAGGATCTGGATGTGGCGGTGATCGCGGTCCGTCTGGTGGATATTCCCGAGGAGACGAAGGGAGCCATTGCCGTGGCGAAGTTGGGGGATTCCACGACGCTGCGGGCGGGACAGGCGGTGATATCCATTGGAAATGCGCTGCTTCTCGGGCAGTCCGTGACCACGGGGATCGTCAGTGCCACCAACGCTCCGGTGGGCGGCGGCTATGACGAGATGGGGAACCAGTTTGGTTCCGATGACCGGGTGATGATCCAGACAACGGCTTTTATGAATCCGGGCTGTTCCGGCGGCGTGCTGGTAAATGCTTCCGGCGAGGTCGTGGGAATCAATACGATGACGATCAACTCGGCGGATGTGGAGGGAATGTGTTATGCGATTCCGATCACGGATGCGATTCCGGTGCTTGATAAGCTGAAAGTGCGGGAGATCAGAGAGAGGCTGCGGGAGAGTGAGAGCGGTTATCTCGGGATCAGCTGTTCTAATGTGGAAGGGAAGCAGGCGGAAGAATATGATATCCCGAAGGGCGTTTATGTAAGAGATGTGGAAGAGGACGGCGCAGCCGATAAGGCAGGTCTGAAAAAGGGTGATGTCATCGTGGCTTTAAATGAGGTGCCGGTGGAGACCATGGAGGAACTGTCAGAAATGCTGCGGTATTATCCGGTAGGTGAGATCGTGGATCTGGAGATCATGCGCTATAAAGACGGCGGGTACCGGGCGGAGACAGTCAGCGTAAAGCTCGGGAAAAAATAGAGAAGGTGGATAAACGGATTGCCGATAATCTGAGAAAGGGAAAGAATGTCAGAATACGATAACAATAAAAACGGAAGCGAAGGCGGACAGGGCGGTTATGAGGATGTGTGCTTTATCTGCCACAGACCGGAGAGCAAAGCGGGGAGAATGTTTAAGCTGCCCAACAATATCTGTGTCTGTGACGATTGTATGCATAAGACCATGGACTCCATGAGCCAGTATAATTTTCAGGGAATGATGCCGCCTTTCTTTGATTACAGTGGGATGATGAACAACATGGCCAATCCGGGGAAACCGTCAGGCGATGGAGAGCATTCCGCGAAAGAGGATACGGAGAGTGCGGTGGCTGCCCAGGGGGAGGATACTCCCGATGAGCCGGAAAAACCGGACCGGAATAAGGGTAAAAGGGTGGTAAATCAGGGTTTCCCGAATATCAGCTTCATCAATCTGTCGGATCTGCAGAATATAAGCGGTGTCCCCAACAGACAGAAGATCAAAAAGAAAAAAGAGGGCGAGGCATCCAAACCCATTATCGACATCAGGGATATTCCGGCCCCCCATAAGATCAAGGCACAGCTTGATGAGTATGTGGTGGGACAGGAACACGCCAAGAAAGTCATGTCTGTGGCAGTCTACAACCACTACAAACGGGTGGCCACGGGAACCATGGACGATATTGAGATCGAAAAATCGAATATGCTGATGATCGGTCCCACAGGCTGCGGCAAGACTTATCTGGTAAAGACGCTGGCAAGGATCCTGGACGTGCCGTTGGCTATTGCGGATGCCACGTCTCTGACCGAAGCAGGCTATATCGGGGACGATATCGAGAGCGTTGTGACAAAGCTTCTTGCGGCGGCCGACAACGATGTGGAGAAGGCGGAGAGCGGCATCGTGTTTATTGACGAGATCGATAAGATCGCTAAGAAAAAAAATACCAACTCCCGGGATGTCAGCGGGGAATCGGTGCAGCAGGGACTCTTAAAGCTGCTTGAAGGCTCGGAGATCGAGGTGCCTGTAGGGGCAAACAGCAAGAACGCCATGGTGCCCCTGGCCACAGTCAATACGAAGAATATTCTGTTTATCTGCGGCGGCGCGTTCCCGGGGCTGGAGGAGGTCATCAAACAGCGGCTGAGCAAACAGACCGGCATAGGGTATCAGGCGGAGTTAAAGGACAGGTTTGACAAGGATAAAAACATCCACAGCAGGGTGACGGTGGAGGATGTGCGTAAATACGGCATGATTCCGGAGTTTATCGGGCGTCTGCCGATCCTGTTCACCCTGGACGGGTTAAATAAGGAAGCGCTTGTGAAAATTCTGAAGGAGCCGAAGAACGCCATCTTAAAGCAGTATCAGAAGCTTCTCGAGCTGGATGAGGTGAAGCTGGAGTTTGACGAGGGTTCCCTGGAGGCCATTGCGGAGAAAGCATTAAAGAAGGAGACCGGCGCCAGAGCACTGCGGGCGCTGATCGAGGAGTTTATGCTGGATATCATGTACGAGATTCCGAAGGATGATAACATCGGAAAAGTGACCATCACAAGAGAGTATATTGAAGGGAAAGGCGGGCCTGTCATTGATATCCGGAGTAATTCGTTGCAGCGGATCGAGGAATTAAATGAGGTTAGGGTGGAGAGTTAGGATGCCGGACGCCGGCAGTTTTTTACAGTCTTCATGGGATACAGATACTCTCCTGCTAAAAATTATATTTGGATTTGATAAATGATGCGGCGGGCTGTGTTGGGAGCCTGCCTTTATCATGTGTACGGGCATTCAAAGGAAGTATATCAGCAGGCAGGTGGAGGTCCGGCGGGCGAGCAGGAGAAGAGATCTTCTGTTCAGCTTTTTGGAGGAAAGTGTTGCAGATGGCATGAAAATTCGCAATTGCAACCGTCAGGTGCGCAATTTCAAGCCTGATTTGGTAGTCCGCAACCGGCGGATCAGGTAAGATGTGGGTATTCCGAAAGCGCGCAGGAGAGAAAACAGGACGGTCTGCATCCGGAACGGGCCGCCAAAAAGTAAGGAGGCGGATGCCGTGCGGCATAAGCAGCACAGTACAGGCGGAAAGGATATGGTTACTGATATGATTTTAGCGGAGAAAATAATAACATTGCGAAAGAGAATGAACTGGTCACAGGAGGAACTGGCGGAGAAGTTGAATATTTCCAGACAGTCTGTCTCCAAATGGGAAGTGGGAGCAACGATCCCGGATCTTGATAAGATCTTGAAGATGAGCGAACTGTTTGGCGTCAGTACGGACTATCTTTTAAAGGATGAGATGGACGTGACGGAACTTACCGGTGGAAAGGATATGCCCGAGGGGCGTGTAGTCTCGGTGGAGGAGGCGAATGCCTATATGGATACGGCGAAAGAAGTCCGCGGCAGGATCGCCACGGCGGTTTCTCTTTTTATTTTGAGCCCGGTCTGCCTGATCCTGATGGCGGCAATGTGGGAGGGAAGCGCCCTGGAGGACAGGATGGCGATCCTCGGCCTGATCGTTCTGCTGCTGGTCGTGGCGGCCGGGGTGGCGATCTGTATTTTTAACGGCATGAAACTGGAAAAATATAAATATCTGGAAGAGGAGAGTTTTTCCCTGCAATATGGCGTAGAGGGGATCGTGGAGAAGCGGCAGAGCGATTTTGAGGCGAAGTACAGGCTGGCTGTGGTGGTCGGCACGATACTCTGTATCATAGGCGTGATTCCACTGTTACTCATCAGCGTCTTTACAGAAAGTGAAGTGCTGCTGGTGGGCGGCGTGGCTGTGCTGTTAATCTTTGTGGCCGCAGGGGTACATCTGTTTGTGAGGGCAGGGATCGTGAAAGAGAGCCATGATAAACTGCTGCAGTGCGGCGAGTATACCGTGGAAAACAAGGCAGTGAATAGAAAGACAGCTTTTTTCCCCGGAGTTTACTGGCTGCTTGTGACAGCAGGTTATCTCGCCTGGAATTTCTATAACGGAAACAGCTGGGGCAGAAGCTGGATCATCTGGCCCGTGGCCGGTGTGCTGTTTGCAGCGATTAACGGAGTGATCAGGGAAGTGGCGAAAAAGAAATAACAGGAAGAAACGGATGACACTGTGTGGGGAATATCAGACAGATGAGAGGGGAGACGGGAAGACACCTGCATCCCTTGTCATCTGTCTGATTTTTGTCAAAATAATGGGATGACAGGGAACCATAAGAAGAAAATATAATAAAATTTGGAAATATGTTGACACGAGACAACATTGGCGATACAATGTGTATATAAAAGAAAATGATATCGAATATGAGAAGAAACGGTGGAGCATGGTTTCAAAGAAAGATGTGGCGAGAGAAGCAGGGGTATCTGCGACGAGTGTTTCTTATTATATCAATAAAAGCGGCTATGTCAGTGCAGAGGCGGGGAAAAAAATCCAGGCGGCCATTGAACGACTTCATTATACCCCCAATCAGATAGCGAGAAGCTTGAAGATAAAGGACAGCAAGCAGTTTGTATTTCTGTGTAATGAGATAAGAAACCCGTTTTTTGCCCAGCTTGTCTACCAGGCCACGAGGGAGGCTTACAGGCAGGATTACAGCATACTGTTCAGCAATGTGATCGATGATGAACAGTATTTGAAAAAAATATGCGGCTATCAGGTGAGCGGGGTGTTCGTCTCCAATAACAGGATAAGTTGCGAAGCCATTGAATCAGTCAGACAGTTTGGGATCCCGATCGTCATGCTGCAGGATTCCGACTGGGAGTCCTTTCATCCGGATATCACGCTGATACATATTGAACAGAAAGATATTTTCGGAGAGATAACAAGACATCTGTATGAAAATGGCTTTAAGCGTCTGCACTATATCTCCGGGGCAGTATCAAGCGGCAGTCCGGACGAGAAGACGAAGGCCTTTCTGGCAGCAGCGAATCTGGATGGGGAGAGGAATGTCAGCTATGATATTACGACTTCCGAGCAGGCGGCAGTTTATATCAGAACATCATGGAGAAAGATAGGATATCCGGATGCAATCATCTGTACTAATGACGCAGTGGCGGAAGGTGTGATCTTCGGACTGAATGAACTGGGGATCAGGGTGCCGAAAGATGTGGGCGTGGTGGGCTATGACAATACGTTCCAGTCGCGATTTTATATCCCGAGTATTTCCACTGTGGATTTTGGCGGAGATATGCTGGGAAAGATGATCATTAAAATGCTGATTGATAAGATGCAGGGGAAACAGGTGGGAAATAAATCTATTACGCCGGTGTTTCTCGCGAGGGCTTCCTCCACAAGAAACGGGGGAAAAGCACAGTATAAATAAAACGGAAGGCGGGAGGCATTCTCGAGATGCGTCGCTACAGGGCGGCGCTGTTTTATCACTATGATTGACACGTGTCAATATAGGCAAAAGAGAAATGTATTTTGAACCGGTTATGCCGGTCTCAAATATAAAAAACAAAAAAGGAGGAAAGAAGAGATGAAAAAGACTACAAACAGGTATTTCATGAAGAGCTGTGCAGTGGTGCTTGCCCTTGCGCTTGCGATGGGATTAGGCGGTTGCGCCGACAAAGCCGGAGAGGAGACACCTGCAGTAGAGCCGGAGGAGAAAGCACAGACGGCATCTGAAACGGAGGTGGAGGCGGAGGACGTGACAGAGACGATGGAGCCCTTCAGCATCCGCGTAGGGACTATGCCCTATTATGCCAGTGTTCCGGTGCAGGTGATCATGGATGAGGGACTGGACAAAAAGTATGGTTTTGAGATGACGGTACTTAATTTTGCGTCAGGTGGTCCCATGGCGGAAGCGTTAGGAGCAGGTGAGTGGGACGCAGGCCCCATCGGAGCAGGGGGGATGACGGCAATTCCCAACTACAATGCTTATTTGATCTATGATGTGGAATCCGCCATGGATGGCGCATGGATCATGGCGCGGGCTGACAGCGACATCGTGAAGGCAGGCAGCACGATAGCGGATTTCCCGGACGTGCTCGGCGACAGCGAATCGGTGCGGGGAAAAAGGATATTGGGAACGATCGGGAATATTTCCCATTACATGGCCATTGATTATGTGGAAAAAATGGGGCTCACCATGGAGGATGTTGAGTTTTTGAACATGGAGACCAGCAATGTTTATACGGCTTTTGTCTCCGGAGAAGGAGATATCGCCTGTATGGGTTCGCCGACGGCGGCCATGAAACTGATGGATGAAGGATATGTGCGCATCGGCGGCCTGCTCCAGCAGGGAAAGTCTCAGCAGGACTGTATGCTGCTCAGCGAGGATTACTACAAAAATAACAGGGATAAAGCGGTTGCCTTTATGGCGGCGTGGCTTGAGGCCAGCGAAATGCTGAACGCAGACATTGATTATGAGGTGGAGATGTGCAGTAAGTTCTACAGCGCACAGGGGCGAAGCGACTTTACGGAGGAAGACGTACGCCGGGAATGCGAATGGTGCGCTTATACAGATGCATCGAACTATAAGGACAAGGAGATCGGCGCATGGATGCGCGGCCTGATCTCCTGCTATGTGGATGCGGGCGTTATGGATGCAGGCGTTCTGGAAGCTCTGGAGCAGAATATCGCGACAGATATTATAGAAGATGCCGTTGCACTGATGAAGGAAAAAGCCTGACGATTATCTGAGGACGGTATGATCGGATCATATCCGGTCATACCGATGGGTGAAGAAATGAAAAAAGAAAAGAAGGTTTCCTCCAAGTATTATCTGATATCCGTGGCTGCCATTGCCGTATTTATTCTGGCCTGGTATCTGGCCTCCGATGTGTTTCATGTATTCCGGTACAATATGCTGCCGGGACCTGACAGGATCTTTGCGGGGTTCGTCTATAAGCTGACAAATAAAATGCCGGATGGCAACACATTGTTTGGCCATATTCGGGCAAGCCTGACCGTAGTCCTCACGGGGTATGTGATCGGGGTGGCGGCCGGCATTCCAACAGGAATCCTGATGGCGTGGTATAAGCCGGTAGATCATATGGTGCGTCCAGTATTTGACTTTTTGAGAACGATTCCGGGAGTCGCATGGATTCCCGTAGTGACGGTCTGGCTGGGAATCGGTCTCCCGGCGAAAGCGGCCATCATCTTTGTCAATGTTTTTGTGGGAACGGTGGTCAATGTATACTCGGGCATAAAACAGACAAATGAAGTGCATATATGGGTGGCTCAGACCTTTGGAGCAACCAGACTGGAAATTCTGCGCAGAGTGGCAATTCCTTCCGCCATGCCCTATATTTTTACGGGACTGAAAGTTTCCCTGAGCATGGCGTGGCTGGGAATTGTGGCGGCGGAACTGCTGGCATCTACCAGCGGACTGGGTTATATGATCCAGGTGTCCAGAAATCTGGGACGGGCGGATCTGGTGATGGTCGGTATGCTGACAATCGGGATGATAGGGGCGTTGCTCACGGTGGCGCTTGAGATGCTGGAGAAGATATTTGTCAGGGGGAAAGCAAAGTGAAGAAAATTACAGAAAGAGCAAAGAATTATCTGTGGGGAATGTTCAGCCTGCTTTTGTTTTTTGCCGTATGGTATGCCGGGGCACAGATGCCGGAATTTGCCCGTCTTTTACCGGATCCGGTAAAAGTGGCGCTTTTTGTATGCCGGGGATTTATCCGGCCAATCGGAAGCCTGATGATGTGGCAGCATATTCTGTGGAGCCTTTCCCGGGTGATGGCCGGCTATCTGATGGCGGTTGTGGCAGGCATTACGCTGGGATTTCTGGGCTCCTGGTTTAAGACGGGAGAAGCGATCATCAAGCCTTTTTATCTGCTGCTGCGGTCCATCCCGTCTTTGGCCTGGATCCCGCTTTCGATCCTGTGGTTCGGTATCGGAGAGAAGTCGAAATACTATATTATTTTTATCACAGCGGTGATGATCATCATGACCAATGTGATGGACGGTGTCAAAGCGGTCAGTCCTGAGCTTCTGGGAGTGGCGCGGATGTTGGGGACAAAGGAAAAACAGTTGTTTTTCAAGGTGGTTCTGCCCTGTGCGATACCGCAGATATTCAACGGACTGCAGGTGGCGATCGGTTCGGCGTGGGCTGCCGTGCTGGCAGCTGAGATGATCAGTTCCACACAGGGGGTGGGCTGGATTATTATTGCCGGACAGAATTCCATGAACATGGTGCAGATTTTTGCCGGAATACTGGTGATCGGTCTGATCGGTCTTCTGCTGGCTTCGGGCATGCGGGGATTGGAGGCAAAGCTTTGTGCATGGAATGTGAGAGGAAAGTAGAAGGCCTGTGAGGGCAAAGGAGCTTGGATGGAAGAAAAAATGTTAATGATTGAGATGAGGGGGATCAGCCGCACCTTTCAGAACGGCGGGAAGGGGAATGAGGATAAACAGGTGCTGCAGAATGTGAATTTTTCCGTGGCGGAAAATGAGTTTGTGGTTGTGTTTGGACCCGGACAGTGCGGAAAGACAACGTTGTTAAATATTATTGCAGGGCTGGATTCGTCTACAGAGGGAAAGGTTTTCATCAGGGGAGAAGAGGTAAAAAGACCTGGACCGGACCGGGCGATGGTGTTCCAGAATATCCTTTTGTTTCCATGGCTGACAGTGCTGGGAAATGTGGAATACAGCATGAAGGTCAGGGGGATCGAAAAGAGGACAAGACAGAAGGAGGCCATGAAATATATTGAATTGGTGGGTTTAAAAGGATTTGAAAACACATATCCGGTGAAATTGTCAGGCGGAATGAAGCAGCGGGTGGGAATTGCGAGAGCTTACTGTACAAAACCGGAGGTTATGCTGATGGACGAGCCTTTTGGCGCGCTGGATGCACAGACAAGATATCTGATGCAGGATGAGGTTATCCGCATCCGCAATGTGGAAAAGCGCACAGTGATCTTTGTCACCAACAATATTGAGGAGGCGCTGTATCTGGCGGATCGTATCGTGGTCATGACCGAGTGTCCGTCCACGGTGCTTTCGGAAGTTTCCATCGAATTGCCGCGCCCTCGCAGTCAGGTGGATCCGGAGTTTCTGAAACTGCGCAAGGAGATCAGCAAAATGGCGGGCAGAAAGAGGTAGAGGATGGAAAAACAAAAGATCAAGGTACAGGCCAGGCATCTGACCAAACGGTTTGGGGAGCTGACGGTTCTCGACGATGTTTCTTTTGACGTACGCGAGGGGGAATTTCTGTGTATTGTAGGCCCCACTGGCTGTGGGAAAACGACGTTCCTCAATTGCCTGACAGGTATTTACAGTACGACTGCGGGTGAGATTTTGGTGGATGGAAAACAGATCGATTGCCGGAAAAATAATATTTCTTATATTATGCAGGAAAGTTCGGCTATGGACTGGCTGACAGTGGAACAAAATATCCGTTTCGGGCTGGAGATTAAGAAGATGCCGCAGACATTAGTGAAGGAGCGGACAGATGAGATGCTGGAGATCGTCGGGTTAAAGGAGTACCGGAAATATTATCCCAGACAGCTCTCGATCAGCATGCTGCAGAGAACAGTGATCGCGCGTGCGTTTGCCACATATCCGGAGCTGCTTTTGATGGATGAGCCCTATGGGCAGCTGGATCTGGATCTCCGCTTTAAGCTGGAGGATGAACTGTTAAAGCTCTGGCAGAGGACGAAGACTACGGTAGTCTTTATTACGCACAATGTGGAGGAGGCGGTATATCTTGGAGAGAGGATCATGGTTCTGACCAACAAGCCCACCGGGGTTAAGACGATCCTCGATTGTGATATTCCGCATCCGAGGGATGTGGCGGATGAAAAATTTGTGAAACTCAGAAATCAGGTAACTGAACTAATTAGATGGTGGTGAATAAATGTGAAAAAAAGACCGAATATCATTGTTTTTATGACAGATCAGCAGAATGGGGATACGGTTTTGGACAGGTCCCAGGCGATCACGCCCAATCTGGATGCCTTTAAACAGAGCGCAGTCCAGTTTACGCAGGCCTACTGTGCTTCGCCTCACTGCTGTCCCTCCAGAGCTTCTTTCTTCAGCGGCCTCTATCCGTCTCAGCACGGGGTATGGAATAATGTGGAGGTGGATAATGCGATTTCCCGCGGTTTGTATGACGGGGTAAAACTGTTTCCGGAATCTTTAAAGGAACAGGGGTATCACACGGTTTTCTCGGGAAAATGGCATGTGAGCGCTTATGAGGGACCGAAGGATAGGGGATTTGATGAGGTTTTATATGAATATATTTCCAATTATGGGCGGTTTCAGCCGTGTAACAGACCGAGAAACAAAGACTGGGAGAAAGTGTATCATTCTCCGGAGAAGATGGCGTTTTCCGGTACAAAAAGAGGGTTTGGTGAACTTGTCCGGGAGGGATATCCGGTTTATCGGCAGTTTGACGTGAGCGAAACAGACCAGTTTGGCGACAAAATTACAGTGGAGAGAGCCTGCGAAGTACTGTATGCCCGAAAACCGGGAGATGAACCGTTATTTCTCTTTGCAGGCCCTACCGGTCCCCATGATCCCTACTATCCGCCACAGGAATATCTGGATCTCTACAGGGGAAAGGAGATAAATCTGCCAGAGAACTTTGATGATACCATGGAGGATAAACCTGCCCTGTACAGGAGAACGAAAGAGCGGTTCAGCCTTTCCCGGGAAGAACATGTGGAGTGTATCCGCCATTATCTGGCCATGGTAAGTTATGAGGATTTTCTGTTTGGAAAAGTTCTGGAGGCCGTGAAAAAGAGCGGAGAGTGGGAGAATACTTTTATTTTTTATCTGACGGATCATGGAGATTATATGGGAGCGCACGGACTGTGGTCGAAAGGTCTGCCCTGTTTTCGGGAAGCGTATCATATCTGCGCTTTGGCCGGGGGCGGGAAAATAGACGCACCGAAGCAGGTGGATGAACTTGTGTCGATCACAGATTTCGCCCCCACGATTTTGGAGCTGGCGGGAGTGCATGCGGATTCGGCCCTGTCCGGCCGTTCTCTGGTGGATTTTCTGCGGGGACGGATGCCTGTGAACTGGCGCAGAGAGCTTTTTGTTCAGACGAATGGGAATGAACTGTACGGCATACAGCGGGCGGTGTGGGACCGGAAATGGAAGTATGTATTTAATGGATTCGACTATGACGAGCTCTACGATTTGGAGGAGGATCCGGGAGAACTGCATAACCGGATAGACTGTGCGGAGAACAGAGAGGTCGTGAAGGCGATGTGCCGGAAAATCTGGGAGTTTGCTAGAAAAACGGGGGATAACTGTACCTGTGAGTATATTATGGTGAGTCTGGCGCCGTATGGGCCGGGAATTTTGCTGGAAAATACTGACGGCAGCGGGAAAGAAACATTAGCGGATCAAAGGGTCAAAGTTGTCCGAGCTGCAGGTACATGTTCCGAAAAACGGCGGGAATGAGGGCTCTATGGCGATAGCGCAGCCGGGGTATGCTGGGTGCGGCAGCCCCGCAATATTTGTCGGGGGCGTGGCCGTTGGTTAGCGTACGACCGTTCTCTGATATATTGTTTTATGTTTGCATTTTTGGGAAAAACCTGTCTTATTGGTATTCCTCTTTGATCTGCTCCATTTCGCAGATGCTCTCCTTCACGATAATACGGCTGCGGATGTAATGGTTTTTAAAACGGGGTTCCTTGTCGGCGGTCAGATATTCGAACAGGATCTTTACCGCCGTGTAGCCCTGTTCCTGTGGGCACTGGGTGATGGTGGCGCAGATGTTGCCCTTCTGAATCTCCGCGCCGATTTCGTCGGAGTAATCGTAACAGATGATCTGGGCTTTCTGATAGAAGCCGTATTCTTCAATCGCTTTTAAATTGCCGCGGCTGTAGGCGCCGGGGCAAATAAAAAGATCGGTGTCGGGGAAACGGGTGAGGGCGTCCTTTGTGATCTGATAATTCTGAATATCGTCCCCCGCTATTTCGTAAGTCCCCTGCAGCCGGATGTGGGGGTATTCTGTTTCAAGGTGTTGCCTCAGGCCCTTCGCGCGCAGTGTGTGTCCATACATCTGAAAGCTGGGGGAGAATAAAAGCAGTTTCCCATCGCCCGGATGCAGCAGATGGAGGAAACCGGCGGTGATCTCTCCTATCAGTTCATAGTTGCAGCCCACAAAGCTGAGATATTCCGTATCTTCTATAATATTTGTCAGAAAAACGACAGGAAAGCCCTCCGCGTGGAGGCTGTTTAATCTGTCTCTGATCAGGGGGCTGTTAATCGGTACGATGACGATGGCGTTTGCTCCCTGGTCTATGGCCTGATCGATCAGGGAGAGCTGGCTTTCCACACTGTAATCAGGGCAGGGAAGAATATCCACCGTAATACCGAAATCTTTTATCTCCTCTTGACATTTCCTGATTCCGGCCTGGACATCATCAAAATACAGATTACTGTTCTGGATATGCAGAATAACGGTAATCCTGATATTACGTTTCCGGTTGGAAAGACTCTTGGCAACGGAATTCGGACGGTAGTCCAGTTCCAGCGCAATCTGTTTGATTCTGCGGGCGACTTTAGGGTCTACCCGTCCTCTGTCGTGAAGAGCGCGGTCTACCGTTCCGGTGGATACGCCTGCAAGTTCGGCAATTTTCTTGATCGTAACAGACATGGGGGATCTCCTTTTTATGGTGGCGGCTGGTTGGCTCCTTAATCTTAACTTAAATAGTACTTCAATCAAATCAAACATAAGATGTGTCCGATAACACTATAAATATCATAGCATAAAAATGTAAAATGTCAATAATTGATGCTGAGTTAATAGTGATTTTAGACAAAAATGATGTTGCGTGTTTGGAAGATTATTACAAAGTATAAAAAAATAGATGAAAATGATTGACTTTTGCATAGTGCATTTCTATAATTGTATTTACGAGATGCGTGTGCGATAACGCAACGAAAAAACATCATAAAAGGCAGATGAGCCAAAGGAGGAAAAACATGAAACGTAAAAAGTTATTGGCATTGATTTTATCTTTAACGATGGCGGCAGGGCTTGCGGCATGCGGAAGCAGCCCGGAGGAGAGCGCACCGGCGCAGAGCGACACGGAGGCAGAAACGGAGACAGAGCAGGGAACGGAGGAAGCGGAACCGGTACAGGCCTCCGACAGAGAGGAATTGCGGGTTGGGACTATGGCGCTGACCATGGGTGTCCCGGTACTCTATGCACAGGAAAAGGGATATTTTGAGGAAGCGGGTTTGAATGTGAGCATCGAGTTATTTGCCACAGGTGCGCCGATCAATGAGGCCATTGCGGCGGAGCAGATCGATATCGCAGTGTCCGGTTTTGCGTCAGTGTATTCGCTGGCAAACGCAAACTGCACATGGCTGGCGGACGTAAATACCACCGGCGGTATGGGGCTGTTTGCGAGAGCGGATTCGGCCATTGCACAGAATGCAGCGGAGAACGGACTGATCGGAGATGCACAAAATCTGAAAGGGATGCAGATACTGGAGCCTTTAGGGACAGCAGTGCAGTATATGACGGAATCCTATGCCGGAAAGTACGGCCTTTCCCCTTCCGATATCAATCAGGTGAATATGGAGTACGGTCCTGCTTACCAGGCCTTTACCACGGGGGAGGGCGATGCGGTGGCGGCAAATCCGCCCTACTCCTATCAGCTGGAGGAGGAAGGATACACGATGTTATGTTCCTTTGAAGATGCTACAGGTGTCAACATGTGCGACGGCTGCTTTGCAAGAAATGAAGTGGCAGAAAACCGTTCAGAGGAAGTACAGCTGTTTGTGAACTGTCTGGTGAAAGCCATGGATGAGCTCCAGGACGACGCGCTGCGCTCCGAATATACGAGAAAAGTATATGATGATAACGCTATCAGCTGTACAGACGACGCGCTGGCACATGAGATCGAAGACCGGAAATATGTGGGCAGCGAGATGATGAAGGAAGAAGGCTATGTGCTGGGGGAAGCCTGGGTTGCCATCACGGATTTCCTGGTGACCGCCGAGAAGATCACCGAGGACAATGCGCCCAACGTAGCGGCATCCATCAATCCGGCTTACGTATCGGAAGCGACGGGAACGGAAATCAAGGCACAGTAATCGTAGAAATAATGTCATTTGATTCCGGATGCCGGGATCAAATGACATTGATGTGACAGTGAAGCCGAAAGACTGCACTGTCACAGGTAATCGGAGATAAGAAAGGGTATGGGCACGTTATGAAACGGAGAAAGGAAACCTACTGGTGGTTATCGGTGCTTTCCATTGTTTTATTTGTGGCAGTTTGGTGGTTCTGCTGTGATGTACTGAAGCTGACAAAGTCCTCCACACTGCCCGGACCGATCACGATCGCAGAAACTTTTATCAAGAAACTGACAAGTACGGCGCCGGATGGAGCAACCCTGCCGCAGCATATTTTCTCCTCCCTGAAGATTGCGCTTGGCGGGTGGGCGATGGGGATCCTCATCGGTACGCCCTTAGGGATCTTCATGGCATGGTACAAAAAAGTAGATCTGTTTGTGCGGCCATTATTCGATCTGCTGCGGCCGGTGCCGGGGCTTGCGTGGATCCCGTTAATGATCATTTTATTCGGCATTGGGCTCACGCCGAAGATCGTGACCGTGTTCCTGTCAGCCTTTGTGCCCTGTGTGGTGAACTCCTACACGGGAATCAGACAGACAAAGGACGTCCACCTGTGGGTGGGGCAGACTTTCGGGGCCTCGGATACCCAGATGCTTGTACATATTGCGATCCCTACGGCGCTGCCGCTTATCATGACCGGCGTGCGGGTGGCGCTTGGGGCAGCCTGGACCTGCATTGTGGCGGCGGAGATGCTTGCTTCCACCATGGGACTTGGCTATATGATCCAGCAGGCCAGAGGAATCTACCGTCCGGACATCATCATTTGCGGCATGATAGGGATCGGCGCCATCGGTGCGGTCTTCTCCGGCGTGTTGTCGCTGATTGAAAATAAGATCGTAAAGGGGGTGCGCAGAGATGGTTAAACGGTTTCATGAAAAAGCAGGGAAATATCAGAAGGCAGTCTGTGCGGCAATCTCCATTTTCGCCTTTGTGTGCATCTGGCAGATGGCGGTGGCCTTCACAAAAGCGGGGTTAGTGCTGGCGGGGCCCATTGAGACGCTCGGAGCATTTTTTACAGCGATTCTCCATCCCATCGGTACCCATACCATCGAGGGACATATTCTCTGGAGCCTGGGCAGGGTGTTGATCGGGTTTGCCTTCGGCTCTTTGGCAGGAACGGTGCTGGGTATCCTGATGGGGTGGTTTAAACCGGTGTCGGCGCTCTTGCGGCCGATCTTTGAACTGCTTCGTCCGATTCCGCCCATTGCCTGGATTCCGCTTTCCATCGTGTGGTTTGGTCTGGGGGAAATGTCAAAATATTTCCTGATCTTTTACTCCGCTTTCTGTGCGGTGACCATAAACGCTTACTCCGGCGTCCGCTCGGTGGATCCGGAACTGATGGGAGCGGCCAGAATGTTAGGGGCAAACAACAGACAGGTGTTTACCAGTATCGTACTGCCCTCCTGTATTCCTCATATTTTTGCAGGGCTGCAGATCGCGGTGGGAACTTCCTGGGCCACGGTGGTGGCGGCGGAAATGGTGCGTTCCTCTGAGGGTGTTGGCTGGGTGATCATCAAAGGACAGGACAGCAACAGCACGGTACAGATTCTGGTGGGCATTGTAGCGATCGGTATTGTGGGATATATTCTGGCGGTTGCGATGAGGGCGATCGAGGCCAGACTGTGCAGATGGAGCGTGAGGGGAAAATGAGCAGAGAAATGATTGTATGTAAAAACCTGGAAAAAACATTTGAGACATCACGCGGACCTGTGCCCGTGATCGACAATGTGACATTGCATGTGCAGGAAAACGAACTGCTTGTGTTATTCGGACCGGGGCAGTGCGGAAAATCTACGATGATCAACTGCATGTCAGGGTTGGAGCCTGCTACGGGTGGCAGTGTGGAAGTGAGCGGGAAGCCTGTGGAAAAGCCGGGACCTGACAGAGGCGTCGTATATCAGAGAATGGCTTTATTTCCCTGGCTGACAGTGATGGGGAACGTGGAGTACGGCCCGAAGGTGCGCGGGATTCCGAAGAAGGAGCGCCGGGAGAGGGCGCAGCACTATATTGAGCTTGTGGGCCTGAAAGGATTTGAAAATTCCTACCCCAATCAGCTTTCCGGCGGCATGCAGCAGCGTGTGGGCATCGCCAGGGCATACTGCAACGAACCGGACGTGCTGTTCATGGATGAGCCCTTCGGCCATCTGGATGCCCAGACCAGATATCTGATGCAGGAAGATCTGATGAAGATCTGGGAAAGGGAGAAGCGGACCGTTGTTTTTGTGACAAACAATATCGAGGAGGCCATCTATCTTGCTGACCGGATCGTTGTGATGACGAATTGTCCCACGCGGATCAAAAAAGAGTATGTGATCGATCTGCCGAGGCCCAGAAACTATGTGGATAAAGAATTCTTAAGGCTGCGGGAGGAGATCAGTGCGGTCGTGGACAAAGCGCTGTAGAAGGAGAAAAGGAAACATGGAAGAAAACAATATCATTTTGCATGTGGATCATATGACAAAAAACTTTGGCGAGCTGAAGGTGTTGAACGATGTCTCCTTTGACGTGCACCGCGGCGAATTTCTGTGTATCGTAGGTCCCACAGGCTGCGGCAAGACCACGTTTTTAAACTGTATCACCGGGCTCTACGACCTGACGGGCGGACAAATCCTGGTGGAGGGAGAGCCTGTAGACACCAAAAAGCACAATATTGCCTATATTTTTCAGGAGTATTCTACCATGTCCTGGCTGACAGTGGAAGAGAATGTGGCATTCGGGCTCAAAATGAAGAAAAAGCCGAAGGACGTGATCGCGAGAGAAGTGGCGGAAGTGCTGGAGATGGTGGGGCTGACAAAGTATAAGGACTATTATCCGGTGGAGTTGTCCACCAGTATGCTGCAGCGTGTTGTGATCGCCAGGGCTTTTGCCGTGAAGCCGGATATTCTGCTGATGGATGAGCCCTACGGACAGCTGGATGTGGAGCTGCGCTTCCGGCTGGAGGATGAACTGATCAAACTGTGGCAGAAGTTGGGGACGACAGTGATCTTCATCACCCACAACATTGAGGAGGCTGTGTATCTGAGTGAAAATATTCTGGTCCTTACCAATAAGCCGACCAGCATCAAAAGTAAATTGGAAAATTCTCTGCCAAGGCCCAGAAATGTGGTGGACGCCGATTTTATTGAGATGAGAAATCAGGTCACGGAACTGATCAAATGGTGGTAAAGGTTGAAAATAAAATTTTCAACCTCTATGAAAGGAGTATGGCTATAAAAATGAAAGCGGTAATGCTGATGTTTGACTCACTCAATCGTGAGATGTTGGAGCCCTATGGGTGCAGCCGGATAAGGACGCCGAATTTTAAGAGACTGGCGCGGCGCAGCGTCAGATTTGACCAGTGCTATGCGGGAAGCCTGCCCTGCATGCCGGCTAGGAGAGAACTGCACACGGGACGTTATAATTTTCTGCACAGAAGCTGGGGGCCGGTGGAACCTTTCGACGATTCCATGCCCCAGATCTTGAAGAATAATGGTGTGTATACCCACCTGATCTCGGATCATGTGCACTACTGGGAGGACGGCGGCGCCACGTATCACCAGCGTTACAATTCCTGGGAAACGGTGCGGGGACAGGAAGGGGATAAATGGAAATGTCTGCCGGAGCTGTTTGATAGGGAAGAGGATGCGAAGATTCAGAATAAGGACGGAAAATATTTTTATGCAACCAGGCAGCTGCACAGGCATGATGCGGTGAACCGGAAATACATGCAGACGGAAGAAGATATGGCGCTTGTGAAAACAGTCCGCGGGGGACTGGAATTTCTGGATGCCAATCATACCTGTGACAGATGGTTTCTGCAGATCGAGTGTTTTGATCCCCACGAACCTTTCTTCGTGGCAAAAGATTGCGGAAATCCCTGCCCGGATGAGTATACCGGGGAAGAAAAGGACTGGCCGCCCTACCATCATGTGACGGAAGATGCGGTGACAGCAGAGCACTATAAGAAACGATATGCGGCACTGCTGTCGCTTTGTGATAAGTATCTGGGAGAACTTCTGGATAAATTTGATGAACTGGATTTGTGGCGGGATACGATGCTGATCGTCAATACGGACCACGGCTATCTGCTGGGGGAACACGGCTGGTGGAGCAAGATCGTGATGCCCTGCTACGACGAGATCGCCCATACGCCGCTTTTCATCTATGATCCCAGATTTCCGGATACCGCAGGGCAGGCGAGGGAGGAGATCGTACAGACCATCGATCTGCCGGCAACATTATTAGAGTTTTTCGGATTGGACTGTCCTGCGGATATGCAGGGGCAGCCGATTCGGAAAGTTATCGAAAAGAACAGACCGATCAGAGATTATGCGCTGTACGGCATCCACGGGGCGCATATCAATATTTTTGACGGAAGATATGTCTACATGAAAGCGCCGGTGACGGAGGCAAACAGACCGCTCTATGAATACACGACAATGCCGATGCATATGCGGAATCTGTTTTCTGTGGGGGAACTGCAAAGGGCCGAGGCGCTGTCCGGCAGTGCATTTCCGTTCTTAAAAGGCTGTCCGGTCTGGAAAATCCCGAAGGGCAATGGAAACGGAGAAAGAGATTTCAGCGATCTGCTGATTAACGGTATGGACAGCGAGGAGGCGAAACATATTGACAACAACAGTATGGTGAACGCGGCAAATTTTGGCGACAAGCTGTTTGATATGGAAAAGGATCCCCATCAGGAGACGGAGATAAAGGATGCGGCGCTGGAGGCAAAGATGGCGAATCTGTTACGGCGGGCGATGAAAGAAAACGACTGTCCGGCGGAGCAGTTTGAGCGGATCGGCCTTCCCGAGGGACAGGACGTGACGGAAGAGATGGTGCGGAAAATGCATGAGGAAGAAGAAGCAAAACAGCAGCCGTCCATTTTACAGGAACTTTCCTGGACCAAAGGCGGGATCAATACTTACAAGGCGCTCTTCAAATTTATTCCGGCATCTAAAAAAGAGGAGGCGGCAGCCATTCTGCAGGAAAAAATTTTCGAAAGTGCGGCAGAGAAAACAGTGGATGTCGGCGTCGTTTTGCGGCAGGTGCCCTTTGTGATACCAGAGAAATATGTGGATATGGTACAGTATTTCGTGGATCTGTCGGGGCGGACGAAGTGAGGGACTGAAAATACCTCTTAAGCAGATTTGGGTTATTTACCCTGCCTGATTAAGAGGTATTTTTGCCATTGCATTTGACACTGTTTTTCTGTATTCTATAAAGTAGATGCAAAACAGGAAAGCCGACAGGTTGAACTGTTACGAAAGTTTACAGAGAGGAGAAAGAATGCTTTATATTATTGTATTTTTTGTTTGTTTTTTATCGTCTATCGCCGGGGCGATCTGCGGCATCGGCGGCGGCGTGATCATCAAGCCGGTGTTGGATGCGCTGGGGGTGATGAGCGTTTCCGCGGTCAGTTTTCTTTCCGGCTGCACCGTACTCTCCATGACCACCTACTCGGTTTTGAAAAGCAAGATGAGCGGAGAATCCCGGATTGAAAAAAAGACCGGTTTCCCGCTGGCGTTGGGGGCGGCTTTTGGAGGCGTTGCGGGGAAATGGCTGTTTTCTCTGATCTCTTCTCTGAGTCCGGACAAAGACAAGGTCGGAGCAGTGCAGGCGGCCTGCCTGTTCGTGGTGACGCTTGGGACGTTATGTTATACGCTTTATAAAGATAAGATCAGAACTTATCAGGTGACGGCGCCCGCGGTCTGTGTGGCCATCGGGCTTGTGCTGGGGATTTTGTCTTCTTTTCTCGGCATCGGCGGCGGGCCCATCAATCTCGTGGTTCTATTTTTCTTTTTTTCCATGTCCACGAAGACGGCGGCGGAGAATTCTCTGTATATCATCTTCTTTTCCCAGATCGCCAGTCTGGTATCTTCTCTATTAACGGGGAGCATGCCGGAGTTTCAGATATCCATGCTGGTACTGATGGCAGCAGGGGGGATCGGCGGCGGGATCGCCGGAAGAGTGATCAATAAAAGGCTGACGGACAGGCTGGTGAACAGACTGTTTATCGTGTTGATGGTGGTGATTTTATTTATCAACATCTATAATATTTACAGATTTGCACTGTAATCCAAACAGGAGGAAAAAGGATGCCCCCAATCAGTGTTTTAATGAAGCCCGCCTCGGGCATGTGCAATATGAAATGTGAATACTGCTTTTACTGCGATGAGATGGAGAAGCGCACCACGGAGTCCTTCGGCTTCATGAGCGAGGAGACGCTCAAGAATGTGATTAGGAAGACGATGCTTCGGGCGGAGGGGTTTGCGAGCTACGCCTATCAGGGCGGGGAGCCGACGCTGCGGGGGATCGATTTTTTTAGAAAAGCGGTGGCCTTTCAGAAACAGTACAACAGGCATGGAATTCAGGTGAACAACGCCCTGCAGACAAACGGCTATCTGTTAGATGAGGAGTGGTGTCTGTTTTTAAAGGAAAATCAGTTTCTGGTGGGACTTTCCGTGGACGGGACGGCCAAATATCACGATGCCCTGCGGCATTCAAAAACCGGGGTGGGCACATTCGAGAGGGTGTGTCGGTCCGCGGAGCTGATGGACAGATTTCAGGTGGACTACAATATTCTGACTGTGGTGACTCCCCAGATCGCCCGGCATATCGAAGAGATCTATCGGGAATATCAGAGGAGGGGCTGGTATTATCAACAGTACATCGCCTGTCTGGACCCGCTGGGAGAGGGCCACGGAAGGACAGAATATTCTCTGCCACCGGAAGAGTACGGCGCATTTTTAGGCAGGCTGTTCGCACTCTGGTACAGGGATTATCAGAAGGGCAGACAGCCTTATATCAGACAGTTTGACAATTATATCGGGATAGTGAAAGGATATCCGCCGGAAGCCTGCGACCAGCGGGGCACCTGCGGGATCCAGAATGTGGTGGAGGCGGACGGCAGCGTGTATCCATGCGACTTTTATATGCTGGATGAATATCTGTTGGGGAATTTTAACACGGATAGGCTGGATGTGATCGATGAGAGGAGAAAAGAGATCGGTTTTGTGGAGCGGTCCAATCTTTTGAATGAGGCGTGCAGGGAATGTAACTATTACGGGCTGTGTAGAGGCGGCTGCCAGAGGCACCGGGATTATAATGAGAAGACCGGAAGATATGATAACTACTTCTGCAGGGCATACAAAATTTTTTTTGACAGGTGGTATGAGACGATTATGCGGGAGTTTGGGTAGAGGAAAAATAAGAGGAGTAATAGTTTAGCTTTTGCTATTTTGCTGCGTTGCAGCATTTCAGTCTTCCGCTATGAATCATGGAGAAATAACTTGTAAAAGCTGGAAATTGGAGTATACTGTGAATAGGTATCTATTAACAACAACAGGAGGTATGAAATTTTATGAATGTATCAGGATTATTGGAAGGTAAGACAGCGATCGTTACCGGCGGCACAAGAGGCATCGGTTACGAGATCGTGAAAAAATTTGCGCTGGCTGGCGCAAAAGTGGCTCTGTTCGGTTCCAGACAGGAGACCGTGGATAAGGCGCTTGGCAAGTTGAAAGAGGAGATGCCGGAGGCGGAAGTAATGGGACTGTGTCCGGCTCTCGATAAATATGATGAAGTGGAGAAGGCAATCAATACAGTGAAGGAAGCCTTTGGGCGCATTGATATTCTGGCAAACAATGCAGGGATTTCCGCGAGAGAATCTCTCTATGACTACAAGCCGGAAGATTTTGAGAAGATCATGAAGTTAAATGTGAATGCGGTGTTCTTCTGCACGAAGGCGGTGGCGCCGATCATGAAAGAGCAGGGCGGCGGTTCGGTGATCAACACCAGTTCCATGGTGAGCATTTACGGGCAGGCGGCAGGATGTGGATATCCGACTTCCAAATTTGCGGTGAACGGTCTGACGAAGTCTCTGGCGAGAGAGCTGGGAAAAGACGGCATCCGTGTGAATGCGGTGGCCCCCGGTGTGACAAACACGGATATGGTGGCTGCTCTTCCGGAGGAGATGGTGAAGAGAATTTCCGCAGGGATTCCTCTGGGCAGACCGGGAGAACCCGAGGAAGTTGCCAATGCAGTGCTGTTTTTAGCAAGCGATCTGGCGAGTTATGTGACAGGAGAGATCCTTTCTGTGGACGGCGCAACACAGGTTTAAGAGGAGAGAGCAGTGTGGCCGGTGTGTTTTGGCACCGGCCTCATTTTATGACAGTGGAAAATAGAGTTTTTGTCCGTTTTTGTTCCGTAAAAAAATAAAAAGCCTCTTGCAGAAATATGCGGATAGTGTTATTATACTAACTACACAACAAAACGACATTTAATATGTCGTGGATCTTTTATCAAATTTTTAATATTTTTGTTATTCTTATTATCTTTAATATCTGTAATAGTTTATCTGTAATATCAAATTAATGATTTTCAGTGAATTTTGAGAAAAATCTTTTTTCGTTTATTTGTCCGGGGTTGAAAGGGAAAACCTGCAGTGCAAATGGGCTTTTTGTTTGCGTGCAGGAAGAAAGGAAGAGTAAACATGAAAAAGGAACTTGTATTGGCGAGTGGAGCTGCTGTCATGATTATGACACTCATGTACTCTGGTTTTTTCCGATCGGACGGTCTTAAAACGTATGCAAAAGAAGATGTCCGGGTGTTGAGGGAAGAGACAGAAGGGGCAGTAAAATCGGAGGGAAAGTCTATCTTTGGAGAAGGGATGGGGGAAGGAGGTACGATCCTGGAGAAACCGGAAGAAGAGAACGGGATAAAAAGGAGAGTGATGAAAACCATTCCCCTTGACTCGAAAGAGACGGCACAGATTCCAAGGTACATTGTGGAAGAGGATGCAATATATATGTTGGATGAGTCTTCGATTGTGGTGGATGAAACTGAGAGAGGTAGCACGGAAGGAGCGGATGTCGTCAAATTTTCCAGAAAGGTGGAGGATCTGTCGGACAATGATCTGGAGAGGATTGAAAAGACGATGGTTCAGGAGGGGATCAACTGCGAGCTTCTGCAGGTAGTATATGAAGTTGTAAAAGTGGATGAGCATGGAATACCGATCTCTTATAGTGCTGACTGTGAGTATGGAGGATTAAAAAAATTCGGTATATCTTATCCAACTGCCTGGCAATTGACTGCCTGGTATGATTTCAGTGGTATGGTGGGAGATGGAAATACCGTGACCGAACTGGAAGAGTATGAATTTATTTCGGTTCCGGCAAAAGGAAAAACAAATAAAGTGGAAGGAACGGTAAGTGGAGGAAATGGGGAAGCAAATCAGATACGGGAAGATGTGGAACCTGTTCCCGAACCTGCTGTGAAAAAGCTTCTTATAAAACCGGCCACCGGAGACGGGAGAAAAGAAAGGATAAAAGCAGAGGATGTGATTCCGCCACTTGCAGTAACGGCGGGAGCAGGAATTTTACTGCCGCTTATTTTGTGGTTTGGCGTTGTGACAGCTCCTCTCTATGCTTTGAAAGAAAAGAAAAGGTATCGGTATATCGGGCGGATCAGGCTGAAAAAGGAGGACGGGATGTACACGGCGTATCTGACGAGGAGACTGGCGGCCAGAGCGGAGATACCGGTCTTTATGATAAAACTTTCCAGGAAAGCGAGGAAAAAGTCAAAGGCAGGTATGCTGCAGATACATTGTCCGGATAAAAAAAGAATTTTGCTGACGGTCGGGAAAGAGGTTAAATTTACAGTGGAAGGAGACTGATATATGAAAAAAGAATGGAGAAAGCTGGCGGGGAGTCTGCTGTTATGTGTGACACTGTTGTGTGGAAGTATGGCAACGGAGGTCTCTGCGATGAAGAGACCGGCAGGGAAAGGCATTGAGATAATGCCGGGAAATAATGGTGAGACAGTATCGGGCAACCATGCGGAAAAAAGAGACGGAAAGACCTTTACAGAAGATCCGAAGGGAGAAAAGAGCACAGAGAAGGTGGAGGAGAACGGAGAAAAAAACGCGGAGAAAGTGAGAAAAGAGGGCACAGAGAAGAGAATGGAAGAGGCGTCTGCAGAGGACAGGGGGAAAGGCAATCACCTGCAGACAGTGTCCGGCAATGTCCCGTCGGATAAACAGTATCATCTTGTGGAGGAAGACCAGGACAGTGTTGCAAAATGGCTGGAACTCTACTGCCCCAATGGGTTTGAGGATCTTTTGAAATACGATGAGGAATGGTGGAATAATCTGTATGATTACGAACGGGAGTATGCAGAGTTTCTGACGGGTCTTATCATGGAATTGTCTGAGGATGTTTACGACGAACAGGATCTGTCGGAATGCATTCAGATTTTGGAGAGCGGTGTAGATGCGGATGAATTTTTTGCAGGGACAGTTTTCGCAGGGTTGACGTTGGCAGATCTGAGGGCCATCGAGAATGAAGGAGGCTCTCTGGAAGATCTGATAACAGAAAAACCCATGCGTAAGAGCAGAGGAAAAGAGGCTGCGTCTGTTCCGACAGACGGAGAGGAAGAGGAAAAAGTCATTGAAGAGTGGGTGGCAAAAGTCAGAGTGACGGCTACGGGCTATTCAGGGACAGGGCACGGCATTATATACAGGATCATGCTGGGCGGCGTTCCCGCTCTGTGCATCAGTTCCGGAAAACATTGCCGCAACCCTTTTCTGTATCATGCGGACCCTGGTACCTATGAAACAAAAATGGGAGCGCTTGGATATTTTGCCAGAAATGCCAATAATTCGGGTGCGGAGTATGTGGCCTGTCAGATCGCGGCGTGGCTGTTTCTCGAGAATCAGAATCTCAGTGAAATAAACGTAAGAAGCAGAGCGCAGGCTATGATCAATATCACGTCAAGGATATCCTTAAACAGGATGTTGAATTATGTCTGGAAATTTTATTCTGAGGCGGGAAACTACAATGGTTCCTACTATGAATATCGCTCGGACAATGACAATTCTCAACTGTTGATTACCTTTGGGGAGGCAGAGAGCGAGCTCCATAGAACGGTCATCAAACCGACGAAACCCGTGGACCCCGATCAGCCGGTAGAACCGGAAAAGCCGGAACCTGTAACGCTCTCCCAGGTGGTGGAGGTAACTTACGGGATGGATATAGACAAGCAGGACTGGCAGACGAATGAGGGACTTTCCGGCTGTGAGGTGGAACTGTATGAAAACGGAAGTTATCTGACTACGCTGATAACGGATGAAGATGGCCATGCGGAATATTCGGTGGAGAAAAGGGCGGAGTTTTCTGTGGATTATGACGGTGTGACGGTGACAGAGGAAGAGGCCTGGGCATCGTTGGAGCAAAAGATCAGGGAATTTACAGCTACGCCCTACACATACAGTGTCAGGGAGATCACGGCGCCGACCGGATATGTGTGGGAGGCAAATGAAAAAAGCGAGACGATAACAGGAGAAGAGACGGCTGAATTTGATCTGACGGACGAGAGGACGCTGGGAGCAGTGGAACTGGTTAAATGCGATGTGGAAAGAGAGGCAAAAGCGGCCCAGGGTGATGCTTCGTTAGACGGAGCAGTATATGGAATCTATGCATCGGAAGATATTTTTCATCAGGATAGGAAAACAGGGCTTATCTTTGAGAAAGATGAGCTGGTAAACACGGCGGTCATCGGAAAAACACCGGAGAGGAACCGGGAGGGTTATATTCTGAATACGGACGGAAGCAGGCATATTGCGGAACCGGAGAAGGATATCGCCTATCAGGATACTCCGGGGTGTACGCTGTTTGGCGACCTGGAGCTGGGGAGTTACTACATAAAAGAGATAAGACCTTCCGAAGGCTATATGTTTGACGAGGCGGTCTATCCTGTTTCATTTACGTATAAAGATCAGATGGTGAAAATAGAAAGCAGAAATGAGACGGCAGGCCAGGCGGAGAATATACTGACGGCAGATGATGGCAGCACATCAAAAACCGTGTATTCCGGGGATTATGTAAACAAGCAGGGGTTTCGATTTTTAAAAGCTTCTGACAATAGCTGGCAGACAGAATTAAAGCCTGTTACCGGGGCAGGATTTTCGATCTATCTGATCAGCAGCCTGTCGGGGGTAAAAAGCGGACAGATCAGGCCTATGGGGGAGGTCTGGACAGCGGACGATATTATGACGTTTTATGATTATGATTTTACGGAGGAGAAACGGGCGGCAGTTTATAAAAGAACCGCTCATGAAACCTGGACAGAGGGAGACAGGAGATGGCTTCGGGCAGGCGGAGGGCCGAACGAATATTATGTAGGAGAAATGTTTACAGATGAGGATGGATACATTGAGACGCCCGAACTGCCTTATGGCATTTATGTTGTGGCGGAGACTACAACGCCAAAGCATCATACATCTGCAAAGCCGTTTATTGTGTCCATTGTGGAAGATGGAGGGGTGTTGTATACGGACAGTACAAAGAAAAAAACAGAAAAAGTCTATACCCGGGAAGAAGCGATCCGCTATGGCGATCATAAAAAGACCGGAGAACGGGAAGGAAGAATATTGCAGAAACAGCGCATCATCAATAACAGAATCACAAAAACCCATCTGCGCATATTGAAAGTGGATGAGGAATTCAAAGTGACGCCCGGGAGTTATATAGAGGCTGAGGAATTTGTCAGAGGAACGGTTTTGAAAGAGGGGGCGAAATATCGTTTGAAATGTATTACGCTGCCACTCAGCAGAGACGGGCTGCTTGCATTGAACTGGAAATTTGACGCAGAGGGGTATCTGAGTTTTTATGATCAGAATATCAGGGAAATGTGCGGAACAGCGGCAAATCCGTTTACAACAAAGTTTTTGAAAAAGGATCATATTATACAGGACTGCTATATTATGTTACCCCAGGAGATACCGGTTGGTACCTATGAACTGGAGGAGATGGGGGCTCCGGAAGGGTATGTGGTGAATGGAAGGGAACAGTTTGTACAGGATGGCAGTACCCATCGGGTAAACAAATATGAGATCATCGATACTCCTTTTCCAAAGCTTAGATTTACGATCAATAACGGGTCGGTCTATCCGGATGGACAGATGGGAGAAAATAAATATGCTCTGGCAGATGAACACGGAAATCTTACCGTGACCGTGCTGCAGGAAAATCAGGAACAGAAAGGAATCGTTGAGATCACGAAACACGGCGAGCAGCTTTCAGGAGTTCATGAAGATGAAGAAACCCTGCTTGATAAATTGAAAAGCGGGCCTTATCGGGAAATTGAAAGGGCGAAAGAGAGCGCATACAAAGATCTGATTTTTGAGTATGAAGACGCACCGGTGGAGGGTGCAGTTTTTGATATTATTGCCGCGGAGGATATCTATACACAGGAAGTACAGAAGGATCTGTCTGACAGCTGTCAGGTAAAAAAGGAGCAGTATCTGATCCACAAAAAGGGAGAAGTAGCGGCAACCATCACTACGGACAGAAATGGCTGGGGATATGCGGCAGATCTCTACATCGGAAAATATAAGATCGTGGAGACAACGGCCGGGGACGGCTTTGTCCTGAATAAAACGGAAAAGGAATTTGAGATCACAAAAAAAGAGCAGACCGTCAGTTTTGATATTCATACTGCCGACTATAAGAATGAGCGGCAGAAACTGGAGATCGCGATCAAAAAGCAGGATCAGGAAACCGGGAGACCACTTGCCGGGGCAGTCTTTGGGTTGTATGCGAAAGAAGATATTATGACGAATATCGAAAAGGATGTGAAAACAGGAAAGTGGATCGTCAGAGATGCGCCAGTGGTACTCTGCAAGGCAGATACGCTGGTTGAGACCTGTATTACGGATATAAGCGGAAAGGGCATTTTTAAAGAAGATCTGCCTTTGGGAAAATATTATGTGCGGGAACTGGAAGCGCCGGCGGGGTATCTTACTGCGAAAGAGGATATCCATGTAAATGGAAGCTATAACAGCATAAAAGGCGGTCAGGATGTGGCAAAACAGGTGCATGAACCGGTTCTGAAAGACAGAAAAACGCAGGTGCTTGTCACAAAGCAGGCACTGGCGGATGGCAGAGAGGTTGCGGGAGCCGGTTTGGAGATCAGAGAGATCGAGATCGACAGGGAGGGGATTCCAAAGAAGGACGCTGCCGGAAACTATGTCACAAAATCCGTTACTTCCTGGGTATCAAAGGAGGAGGAATTTCACTGTTTTTATCTGGACAGCTGGGGATACCCGGTGGAAACAGAAAAAGATGGAGAGGATGCGGCCGGAAAAGAGACTACCATAAAAAATGGTCATCTGATCAGCGGATTGCAGCTTGAAAGAGTGTATCTGCTGTCGGAGCAGGTTGCGCCAGAACCCTATACGATTGCGGAAGATATTTTATTCAAACTTGTACAGGAAAAGGAGGAGGAAGCGCTTACAGGTACGACAGGTGTGTATATTCTGGAAAACGATACATGGCAGAGAGCGGCGGAGGATCTGCTGATAATGTATGATGATAAGGAGGCGGTGGATATCGAAAAATCCACGCTGCAAATGACGCAGTATGGGGATGTTTATCGCTACACGGTGGATGAGCTGAAAAATGAGTCTGTAAAAAGTATGGAACAGTTTACCATGACAGATCATCTTCCCAAAGGAATTTATCTGACTGAGCTCTGGACGGGAACCTATAATGAAAGTTTACTCTTTGATGTGGAGTATATGACAAACAAAGAAGGCAGATGGATCTGCTGGAAAAGCGGTTTGTCTACGGAAAAAAATAACCATCTTGAGGTTCCGGAGAGCCTGCGGACAGCGCAGGAACATATTGTAAAATTCAGGCTGTGTTTTGGGACGGTGGGAGGTCTTTTCGGGAAGGTGGAATCTCCTGTCTATATGACGTATGTGTCACCTGATGCGGGGGAAATTATTGTCAATGAGATTAAGCTGATGGCAGAATGCGGAGGGAAAACGCTGGAAGACAGGGACGAGACCAGAACTGTACTTTACTTGCGGGGAATTTCCGGTTATCGCGGCCAGGGTGGAGGTGATCCGCTGTATGAGATCGTAGAAACGCCGGGCGGAGAAAAGGAGACCGCTCTCATTCAACAGATCACAAAAAAAGTGACGGAGACAGAAGAGGAGAATCGATTGGAAAGGCTGGAAGATGAAGATGTGCCGTTAGGGCTGCATGGAGAAATGGGCGTTCAGACAGGGGATGACACATCGAAACGGATCGGCATTCTGGCCTGGGCAGCGGCTGTTTCCATGGCGGGAATTGCGATATTATGGCTGTCCGGAAGAAAAAAGAAGAAAACAGGAAAATAAAAGAAGTAGTGGGGAAACAGTGGACTTTTCGGGTTGATCATAGTATAATATTGAAACCTACACATTCACATAAAGGATGGGATTCAAATGCAAATGAAACAGTCACTGCAAAAAAATTCCGATTTTTCCATGCTGGAAAATGCAGGATACAGAGCGGAGCAGTATCAGGAGATCCTTCTTGGAAAAGAGGATGGTCTGGATGTGTCGCTGTACTCAAATCCGGAGTTTAACTATCTTCAGATGGAACAGATCCGGGTGGGGATTAAGGATAAGGTGGATGTCTCATCTTATGCGGATCCTACTTACACATACGAGACAATGAAACAGATCAGGCTTTCGAGCTACTCTTCCATAGACCTGAAGCCTTATCTGGAGAGGGGGTTTGTGGATGATGAGCTGGAGGAGATCCGGCTTGCACTGGAGGAAGGGCTTCTCATCGATGCATGGCTGACTGATGATATGTATGTGCAGCAGATCCATGAGATCCGGATAGGGCTTTATGAGAATCTGGATGTATATGTATATGCAGATTCCCAGTATAACTGGATGCAGATGAGGGAAATCCGTCTAGGAATTGAGAAAAAGCTGAAGGTATCATATTATACAAACAGCCTTTTCAGCCACTGGCAGATGAAAGAGATCCGGCTTGGACTTGAGGCAGGATTGGATGTGGCACCTTATGCAAAACTGATTTTTTCCGGATCAGATATGAAACAAAAGCGTGAACATCTTTTGAAAGAGAAAACCACAACTTACAGAGCCGGAGATAAACCGGGGGGAGGTGAAGGGGTTTTTTCTAAAAAAGAGTTCAGCATTTTTGTGGAGGATAACGGGAATAAGGTATATGCATTTATTCAGTTTATCACAGGAGAGGATGTCACAGAAGAGGATATTTATGATGCACTGAGAGAAAGAGGGATCGTGATTGGGATAAAGGGAAAAGCGATTACTGAAATGATCCAGAAAAGAAGGGTGAATGAGAAAGTACTGATTGCGGAGGGAACGCCTGCAGAAGATGGTAAGAACGGCTGGTATGAATTTTTTGTCAGACTTGACCTCCCAAGGATCCCGGCGCCGCTGCCGGACGGGGGAGTGGACTATGTAAATATAGAAGCTTTTGAGATGGTGGATAAAGGAGAGAGAATTGCGGTCTATCATCCGGCGGAAAAGGGAAAAGATGGTCAGAACGTCTTCGGTGAGGTGATCCGTGGAAATGACGGAACGGAAAAGAAGCCGTTAAAAGGAGAGGGATTTACGATTGAGCAGGACGGTGTTACCTATGTTTCAAAATTAAGCGGGAAATTTGAATATATTAACGGCCAGATTATAATTTCCAATATGGTGATAGTGCGTGAGGATGTGACGGCCGTTACGGGAAAACTGGAAGTAGACGGCTCTGTGTATGTGATTGGCAGCGTTTGCTCGGGTGGGTATATTTCGGCAACCGGAGATATTATTGTCGAGCATAACGTAGAGGCTGGCAGACTTATAGCCGGCGGCAATGTCATGATAAAGAAAGGAAGCTGTTCTAAAAATGATTGTTTTATAGAAGCAGGGGGAGAAGTTTCCGGGAGTTTTTTCGAAGCTGCCAATATCAATGCGGAGGGAAATATCAGAGCCAACTATATTATGAACAGCAATATAAACACGTTGGAGAAAGTTATCGTGTCGGGGAGCAAAGGGATGCTGCTTGGCGGTATCACTCGTGCGGTAAAAGGAGTGGACACGTATAATCTCGGAAATAAGTCCAATATAAAAACAGTTCTGGATATAGGGAAGAATATTCTTTACAAAAAGCAGCAGCATGTTTTTGCGAAAAGGAGAGGGAAAATCCAGGATGAACTGCATATGCTGGAAGAACGTTGGAACAGCATTCTTCAATCGCTTCCTCCGGATAAGGGGCAGGCGGCGGAACTGATCAAAAGGCTGAATGCTGCGATCGTAGCAAAGGATAAGGAACTGGCAGATCTGGAGGCTGAAGTTTCCAAACTGGATAATATGACAGGGCAGGAGATGAAAGCAGTGATTGTCAGAGGTGTAGCACATGCGGGAAGTATTGTTGAGATCAACGCAATAAGATATGTACTGCCGTCATCCATGGTAAGAATTATTTTTAAATTAAGAGGAAAGAACGTTGTAATGGTTAAGTTATAAATATAAAAGCGGAGGGAGCAAGAAGATGGTGCGTGATACGATCCTGATTCTGGAAGACGATGAACTGAGCCGCAGACGGCTGGAGGAAATTCTCCGGAATAAATATAAAATCCAGGCTGTGATGAATGAGAGAGAAGGGGTGGAGATACTGAGAAAGCAGCCGGCATCGATTACCGCTGTGCTGGTGAATATCGCAATACCTGCCAGGGATGGGTTTAAGGTATTAGGCTGGCTGAGTGAGAAAAAATTTCTAAGCCGGATTCCCTTTATTATGCTTACCAGTGAAATGACGCTGGAAGCGGAGAAAAAGGGGTATGAGTATGGCATAGTAGGTTCCGTGAAAAAACCCTTTTACCCTGAAGTGGTAAAACAGCTTGTGGAGAATGTGATCGACGTATTTCAATATAAACTGCAGCTGGAGGTAATGGTGAAAAACCAGACCGAAAAGCTCCAGAAGCAGAACGCCGTGCTGAAGATTATGGCGGAAAAGCAGAAGCATGCGAATGAAGTTCTGATCACATCTTTAAGCAATATTGTGGAATTCAGGAATCTGGAGTCGGAACAGCATATAAAACGAATCCGGGAATTTACATTGTGTCTGGGAACCAGTGTAATGAATCTGTACCCGGAATATAAACTGACGGCAGAGAATCTGGATACGATCGCATGGGCTTCCTCTCTGCATGATATTGGTAAAATAGTAATTCCTGACAATATTATATTGAAGGCGGGAAAACTGACGGAAGACGAATATGAGGTCATAAAATCCCATACTACCAAAGGGGCGGAAATCATTGAGAAGGTGATCCATCTGGACAATAAGGAATTTTGTGACTATGCCTATGACATTGCCAGACATCACCATGAAAAGTATGACGGAAACGGTTATCCGGATGGACTCAAAGGCGAGGAGATCAGTATTGCGGCACAGATCGTTTCTCTGGTGGATGCCTATGATGCACTTACCTCAAAACGAATTTATAAAGCAGCGTATTCCACAGATAAAGCCTATCAGATGATCGTAACCGGACAGAGCGGCGTGTTTTCTTCCAAGCTGTTAAAGGCATTCAGTGAGGTAAAGGGAGAGTTTATAAATATTGTAAAGAAATATTGTGATGATTAGGCGTGGGTGATTCCGGTTTTTCCGGTTTGGGATTTGAAATTTTGCAAAACGGCTACAGCCTGCTGGTGGAATACCACTTTGAGCCAATGAGATTTTTCTGGCAGTTTGAGTGGTGTGGATTATTTCTGGTGCTGCTGTTTGGGGCTATGATGATTACGTGTAATCGCAGCACTAGACGGGAAAACGATTTGCTCAAAAACCATCTGGAAGAGCAGGTTCGGATCTCTGTGCGGGAAATGCTTACGGAAATAATATCGGCTGCGGTATTCCGCAGGAGGAATTGCCTTTTCTTTTCAGGAGGTTTCATGTGGGTTCCGACAACAGAAAAGGAGGTATGAGCCTTGGCCTGTATATTGTACACAGCATCGTGACGGAACTGGGAGGCACGATCAGTGTGTATCCCACTGTAGGAAAAGTGGGTGACCTTGTATCAGGCTCTGGGAGCAGATGGGTTAAAAACATCCCCCAACTCAGCGCCTGTTCGTGAAAATAACTTTCAAGTCAACGCAAAGAGAATGCAGCTGCCCCAAAAGAATAATCTGTTGGGAAAAACAGGGTTAAGAGCAGAGCGAAGAACCAAACAGCTTCCGGACGCATAAGATAAAAAAATGTGTTCGGAGGCTTTTTTATGCCTTCCTGTGAAGAGAGAATTTACAGCAATGATTATTTCAGTGCCCTGTTTGATTTCTGGCCGCTGGAGGAAGAACTCAGTGATTTGTCGGAAAATTTCTGTTACATGAAGATCAGCAATGTTCTGGGGGCATTAGTCCTTGATAAGAGACTTCTGCCGCCTCTGTCCTATACGGATTACACTTACCGGTTTTTGCCGAAACTGTATGCACCCATGCAGAATGTATCTTTTCCGCTGCTAAAGTCTGGTATCATCCAGGTACAGCAGCCACCCCTTAGTCTGACAGGACAGAGGGTGATCATCGGGATAGCGGATTCCGGCATAGACTATACACTGCCGGCATTCCGGAAGGAGGACGGCAGCAGCCGCATTCTGGCGATCTGGGATCAGACGATACCCTATGAAAATGGTTTGGTCGGACAGGATGAACTCGGCAGTCCATCGATGGGAGAAAGGATGAGACGCTGGAATGATGACAGCCTGAAAAAAAGAGGCTCTTTGGATGTTCCCTTCGGAACAGTCTATACCAGAGAGGATATCAATGCTGCGCTGCTAAACGAGAATCCCTTTTTAAAAGTCCCATCCCGTGACGAGACCGGACATGGGAGCGCTATGGCGGGAGCGGCCGGCGGCAGGGTGGGGGAGGAAATATATGGCGGCGCGGTAAACGCCGAGTATGTCATCGTAAAGTGTAAACAGGCAAACAGGGATCTGAGACAGTTTTATTATATTGCGGAGGGAGCACAGGCCTACAGTGAGACGGATCTCATGTTGGCGTACCGGTTTATGGACAGTTACTGTGAGCCTTTTCGGATACCGTTAGTCTACTGTCTTGGCATGGGGAGCAATATGGGTCCTCACGACGGTACTTCCCTGTTTTCAGAATTTTTGAATGGTATTGCGTTGCAGCGAAGCCGGGCCGTCGTAGTCTGCGGCGGAAATGAGGGCAACCAGGCAGGGCATTATGCCGGAGAAGGTGACAGGGATGTGGAACTGCGGGTAGGGGAAAGCGTAAATGGATTTACAAGCGTAAATGGATTTACGCTGGAGATCTGGGGGAGTGTATCGGAAATTTTTTCGATCATTCTCATGTCGCCGGGCGGCGAGAGCAGTGCAGTTTTAAGCAGTATTGTGAGCGGCAGCAAGCGGATCAGCTTTATTTTTGAGCAGACCATAATTTATGTGGAAGCGGAACTGGCGGAACAGAGCTCCGGCAGAACGCTGATGGCATTGCGGTTTGAGAATCCCACACCGGGCATCTGGCGGATCAAGATGCGGAATGCCGGAACCTTTCATATGTGGCTGCCAGTCAGGAGTTTTCTGAGCGGAGAGGCATACTTTTTACAGCCGGATCCGGAGATCACGCTGACGGAACCGGCATACGCTTCGGAGGTTATCACGATTTCAACTTATGCGGATGCAACCGGAGCATTCTGGGGAGAGAGCGGTAGGGGATTTGCAGTGGACGGAAGGATCAAACCGGATTTCGCAGCGCCGGGTGTGGATGTTCCGGTGCCCGGGAGAGCGCCGCTTGCAATGTCCGGGCCGGACGGCGCTGAGACCATGAACAGTCTGGGAAATTTTACAGTCACCGGCAGCAGTATGTCTGCGGCTATCACCATCGGCGCTGTGGCGCAATTTCTGGAATGGGCGATCGTGAGAGAGAATGATGTGTTTATTAAAGGAAGAGAGATCAAGAGTTATCTGCAGAGAGGCGCTTCGAAGGAGGCAGGGGTGGAGTATCCGGACAGGAGGTGGGGGGAGCGTGATATTATGTTGTCAAGTTAGCGGAAAACCAGTAAAGATTTGGGGTTTCTTCTGATTTAGTCCTATGAAAAACTGCAAAAATTGATTGGAATGGGCCCATTTTAAATTAAAAAACAGTAAAAACGAGTGACTTGACACTAAAATAACACATAGCATACATGACGGGTTTGCACCGTATGATGCATTTGAAAGAGGTGATAACTGAATATGGTGGTTTAGGTAGGACTAAATTAGCTGACGGAGTGATTTTCGTATGCTCTGGAGAGGCTGAAATAGTCCTATTTTGTTTCAAAAAATTAAAGAATATTTGAAAAGAAGGGAGATTGTATGCAGAAGAGTAGTACAGCGTCAGAGGCAGAGAGAGCGATTATTTTTATCAGCGAAGCACATGAAAAATTCTATAAGGAGAAATTGAAAGAGGTTAGATATCAGGATGTATATCACAAGGCGCTTGTGTATTGCCTTGGTATCTGCAATGACACAAGAAGAAATATCAACAGCATTTATGATTTTAAGACAGGGTGCGTGAAAACGGAGTGCCTGCAGGAAGGCTGGCAGACCAGCGGGAGCGTGAAAGTAGTCCGGGTGGCATTTAATCTTTATTGTAATGGGATACCGAGCGTTCTCAATCATGATGATGCAAAGGAACAGTTAGACGAGTGCAGACGGTATACAGTGGAAGAATTGTTCTGCTGTGCCTATGCGCCCTATTTTTGGCAGGCAGTGCAGATACGATATCCGGAATATGCAAGGTATAACCGTGAACTGCACACTATGCTTGGAGGACGGGATTGATGATAAAAGTCAGACTTATGGGTACAAAGAACGATATTAAGTGGTTCGGCAAGATTTTACGGAGAAATCCTAAGATTGAAGTGATGGAGTTTTCCGAGTTGTTCCCGAATAAAGGGACAAAAAGATATTACAGAGCTTATGTGGAAGTAAAGAAAAGTAGCGTAAAAAATAATCAGTAAAAAACAAAGGAGGGTATTATCATGTGCAAAGTGATAGCAATCGCAAACCAGAAAGGTGGCGTCGGCAAGACCACTACTACGAGCAATTTGGGAATCGGTTTAGCAAAACAGGGAAAAAGAGTATTACTGATTGATGCCGATGCACAGGGAAGCCTTACGGCAAGTTTAGGATTCAGAGAGCCGGACAAGTTGGAGGAGACGCTTGCGACAGTAATGAGCAGCATTATCAATGATGAGGAAATAGAACTGGATTACGGCATTTTGAAGCATGATGAGGGGATTGAACTTATGCCGGGAAATATTGAATTATCAGGTCTGGAAGTCTCACTGGTAAACGTGATGAGCAGGGAACTTGTGTTGCGTTCCTACATAGAGCAGATAAAGGACAAATATGATTATATTCTGATCGACTGCATGCCCTCTCTCGGTATGATAACGATCAATGTCTTTGCCTGTGCGGACAGCATTCTGATACCAGTGCAGGCGGCGTATCTGCCGGTAAAAGGACTGGAGCAACTCATTAAAACGATCGGAAGAGTAAAACGGCAGATCAATCCTAAACTTACAATAGATGGAATATTGCTGACAATGGTGGATAACCGGACGAATTATGCGAAGGATATCAGCTCTATGTTGGCTGAAAATTACAAAGATAGGGTGAGGATATTTAAGAACAGTATCCCGATCTCTGTGAGGGCAGCAGAAATTTCTGCTGAAGGCATCAGTATCTATCGGCATGATCCGAAAGGCAAGGTGGCAGGCGCATATCAGGCTCTGACAAAGGAGGTGCTCGGCGATGAATAAAACGGGGAGTGCGGCAAAAGTAAAACTGAGCAGTTTTGACGACCTATTCGGTACTTCTGATGGACAGGCAGGCACAGAGCAGGTGCAGGAGATACCGCTTTCCGATCTGCATGACTTTAAGAATCATCCTTTTAAGGTGTTGGATGATGAAAAGATGCAGGAAACCGTGGAAAGCATAAAGAATTACGGCGTGCTGGTTCCCGGCATTGTGAGGCCAAAGGCAGGCGGCGGATATGAGATAATCGCCGGGCACCGGAGAAAACATGGATGCAGGCTGGCAGGCCTTACCACAATGCCTGTATTTATCAGAGATTACGATGATGATGAAGCCACTATGATCATGGTAGATACGAATATCCAGCGGGAAGATATTCTGCCCAGCGAGAAAGCAAAGGCTTATTCTATGAAATATGAAGCTATGAAACATCAGGGGAAGAAGGGAAATAAAAACAGCCTTGCGGAAGTGGGAGAGACATCAGGGGAAAGTGTAAAGACGGTACAGCGTTTTATATGGCTAGCCAGACTGTCGGATAGCCTGCTCGAACTGGTGGATAAAAAGAAAATTGGTTTTGTGCAGGGGGTTGATTTGTCTTTTCTCACAGAGCAGATGCAGGAATGGACTCTGGCAATTCTGAAAGAAACCGATATATCCATATCCAGAGAGCAGTCGGCAAAACTAAAAGAATACGGTAAAAAGGGCGAGTTGACGTTGCCGATGGTACAGATGATACTTGGAAATGAAAAGCCTGTGGAGAGAAAGGTGACGATCAGACAGGACAGGATTAAAGAATTTTTTACAGAGGACTATAGCAATGCAGATATAGAAAATATTATTTATCAGTTACTGACGGATTGGAAGAATAAACAATAGGGGGACATGGAAAAGTGGGCGATGCAATGGGATTTGATTATTACTATGGCATGGAAGCAGAGCAGTTTTCTTTTTATCGTGTTCCCAGACTTTTAATCAAGGATGAAAGATTTAGAGGGCTTAGCAGCGATGCTAAGCTCTTATACGGTCTTATGTTAGACAGGATGGCACTCTCCATGAAAAACGGATGGCTAGATGAAGAAAACAGGGCATATATTGTCTATGCTGTGGAGAATATCATGGAGGATTTGGGCTGTTCAAAGCCCACCTGCATTAAGATCATGCGGGAGCTAGATGCTGTCAAAGGGATGGGATTGATAGAGAAGAAGCGCAGGGGGCTTGGAAAACCGGATATTATTTATGTCAAAAATTTTGCTTCCGTATCAGATAAAGAAGGCGAAAAAATGCCTGTAGATACCGATAATTCCGCAGAAGTAAAAAATCTTTACTTCAAGGGGGAAAAAGATTTTACTTCCGGAAGGAAAGAAAGTGAACTTCAAGAAGTAAAAAATATTGACTTCAGGAAGAAAAGAAATTTTACTTCTGGAAGTAAAGAAGGTGAACTTCAGGAAGTAAAGATTTTTTCCCCTAATTATAGCAATACTAATCATAACGATCAGAGTGATACTAACAGGAGATATATCGATCAGATCAATCAATCAGAAGACGACAGGATCAGTCAGACAGGAAAGAAGAGAGATGATTCAATGGATAGGATTGTTGATGCAACTGCATACAGGGCATTCATTCGGGAAAATCTGGAGTATGACTACCATATGAAATATGATTGTGATGATGACAGAAAGATGTTTGAGGAAATATTTGAAACAGTATGCGATATTGTGTGCGTAAAACGAAGTACGGTTCGCATCAATGGGAAGGAGTATCCTTATGAGATTGTAAAATCCCGTTTCTTAAAATTGAATAGTAGCCATGTGGGATATGTGATGGATTGTATGAGGAATACGGCTACGAAGATCACTAATATCCGGTCGTATTTGATTACGGCGCTTTATAATGCACCCTCGACCATGAATCATTATTACCGGCAGGAGGTACGGCATGATATGTATGGCGGCGGATGGGAAGAAAAGGGAGTAAGGTGACAGACCTTTGGACACAGTGACCAAAAGTGGGATGCATTTATGAATAATGATAAGGTAAGAAGATTCAAAGAAGAATAAAAAAAGAGATATTTCTGAAGAATGACAGAAACTATATAATCAGATAGTAAATATTCATGTAGGTGTGGAAAAGGGGGTGTTTTACAGAAAGTTGAGAGTGGCAATAAATAGAGAAATATTAAGTTGAAAAAATTTTGCTTTCATAGGTATTAAGAATACAATAAAAAAGAAAGTATTTTAGTTACATGTAAACAGTATGCAAAAGAACTAAGATAGAGGTATAATAAAACGTATAAATCAAAGTAGTTGAGTATATTGTGAATATGTACATGTTTATTATCTGTTAAGGAGAAATTTAATAATGACAAATACAAAAAGTAAAGCTATAAAAAGGGGAGTAATTATAATTTTGTTATGCTCCGGGATAATAATGGATTATGGAGTTATTGTAACCGGAATATATTGTATCGAAGTAACGGAATCTTTTATGGATTATGTATATTCATCAATTATTACAATATCTACATTAAGTTTCTCGTTTATTGCGTTACTTACTGGTTTGTTGGACAAAAATTACTATGGGTATAAGCTTAAAGAGATAATACAATTTAGGGAATCACCTATAAATTTTAAAAAGTATATTATTGGTTCGCTTATTTTAGCCGGTGCAGCAACCATAGTATTGATGGGAAATTTTGAATTAAATTGTGTTAATACAATGGTTTCAATTTTTTTTATAGACATTTTTTATGTTGGATTTACAGCAATAGAAATTTATATACTTCTTACAAATGATGAAGTATGTTATAAGTTGGTAATGGTTCATTATAAAAAGAAATATACTCAAAAAAATGTTGTTTATGGTTATAGAAATGATATAGACAGGTTATTTATAGCATTAGGTGAGTGCATAAATAATATGGACGTTCAAGGAAAAAACGAATTGTGCGGGCTGATCATTGAATTAGAAAAAGCAATATCTATAAACAATTCTGAACATGAAAAATACTATAATTATATAATTGACAAACTTAATAAATGTGTTACAAACTGGGCAAACTCGTTTGGATATAATGTGATGCTGGTTGACATAGCTGATTTATTGGAAAATTTAACAAATTCTCAATATATTAAAATTGATTTATATATAATGCCCTTGAAAGATAGAAGATTTTGGAATGATCAAATGCTTAGCAGGCAGGATTATATGGAACAAATCAAAGAAATAGATTTTCTGGAATATTTTAAGAATGAGAAAATAACAAGTGATGAAGTAGAAAAAATATTATATTTTTATTTTAAATATTTGATGCTGAACAGTATATGTTCAGATATGCTGAAAGTATCTTTGATAGAGAATTATTTACATAGATTAACTTTTTTCCATATAGGAATACCAAATGAAGATTTAACTATTGATGCAAGGGTGTTTTTGGATATAGTCAAAAATTATGTATTGCTAAATGAGGATATAGAGGAAAGGAATAATATATTTAAAGTAATAATTAGAGAATTATATTACAGTCAAAATAGTTTTTGCACAGAAGAGAAGATATATTGCAATGTTTTATCTATTATAACCCAAGCTTTTTATTATTGTATTTTATGTGAAAAGGAAACTTTGAGTCAAGAATATCGTAGTCAATTAAGAAAAACATTGGAAATTGAGACGAATACGCAAACTATATCTGCCATGAAATTTTCTCATTTGTTGGATAGAAATATAGAAAAAGTTATGGCGGCAATTGGCAGAAGAATAAATAAATTTGATGACTTAGAAAGAAAATTTGAGTATTTTCCGCCATTTTCAATGACTAAAAGTGTTGTGTGGACGGAAGAGTTTAATGTGACTTTTTATTTGGCATTATTTGTTTTATATAGTAATGAGATAGGATATTATTCGCCATATAAATATTATATGGATTGGGAAGCTTTAAATGATAGAGAAAAATTAAGTATATTAACAAAAATGACACAGAAATATAACTTGAAAGATGCTACTTTTAAAAAAGCATTTGTTAAAGAATGCATGGAATTAGGAGAGATTTTAGGACGGCCTTATCATTATACTGAAGAGCAACAGAGGAAATTATATAATCATATACGAGAGGAACAGGAAAAATTAAAACTTGAAAGGCTTGAAGAAGTAGAGGATGTAAAGGTAGAATGGAAAGAAGTAAATGATAAATTATTTTATTTGATGAAACATGATAAAGTATTTGGATGGGCAGATAGTGCGATAGATGATGTAGTAAATATTAAATATTTTACTTCACCTCAAATAGGCAGGCGAGAATATTATAATGCCAGTCAAGCAGCGAGAGATTTGCAAAGTGCTATTTTAGAAGCGGTTGGAAAATATATCCGGAGCGTAAGCAAGGAAATAAGTGTATCATTTGATGAAGCCGGAATTGAGGTTCTAAGTGCCTTTTTGAAGAATAATACATATAATGCTAGAAATTATTCCTATACACAGGATCTGGCTATGTTGAGATATAAGGATAATGCAAAGTTCCATGAATTATGCGAATTAGAGAAGCTAGTAAATGATTGTTATACAAAATACATATATGAAAAAATGTACTTTATGCAGGATAAGTTTAAATTTACTGTAAAGATTTCTAAAATAGAAAAGATAAATTTAACGGAGCGAGAGTGTGCAGAAGTAATAGAAAATTCATTGTGTTATAATGGTATGTATAATATTGATGGAGTGTTAATGTCAAAAGAAAAAGCAATAAAAAGTGTTCAAAAGATTTTTGTTCGAGAAAGATATGCTTTTAAAGTATATTATGGTTTTGGAAAAAAGGATGTAACAAGATTAAGATTTGTATACAAATAAATTATAGAATTACAGCGTAAGGGCAGTTACGGATCGTAAAAATCGATTTGTAGCTGCCCTTTTTGCATTTATAGAAAACTTTTGGACACAGTGACCAGAAGTGGAAAGGAACATTATGAAATATTTACGATACAGGCTGTATGTTCCGCCTTAGCGGATGAATAGACAAAATAAAAGGAAAAGAGGTGTTGGGATGGAAGAGGAAACAACCCAGAAAACAATTGCACTTGTGATGGACGGGGTGAAATTGTCGGCAAAGGAACTGAGAAGCATGATGAAGATGTATCTGGAACATCAGAGCAGGCAGAAAAGCAGGACAGCGCATCAAAAAACAGTGCATAAAAAGATATCGGTGAAGGAGCTGGTCGGGCAGGATGCCGGGGCAAAGACCATTGAGATCAGCGACAGCAATATCAAGTCTTTCGAGCGGACAGCAAAAAAATACAACATTGATTTTGCTGTAAAAAAAGACCGGACAAAAGATCCGCCGAAATATCTTGTATTTTTTAAAGCAAAGGATGCGGATGTGCTCGCCCAGGCGTTCAAAGAGTTTGTCTATGCAAATGAGAGAAAGAAAAACCGTCCGTCAGTGAGGGAGAAATTAGAAAAACTAAAAGCGATGGTGTCAATGGACAAAAACCGGGAACGCAGCAGGGAAAAGAATAAAGACAGGGGGCAGGCATTATGAGCAAAATTATTGACGGCATTGCAGGCGATCTGAAAGCGCTGCCTGAAAAATGCAGGGCAAAAGCAGGAAGTATTGACAAAAAGAAGCTTCTTTTAATGAGCCTGCCTTATTTATTTGCGGGATACTTTTGTAATAAGGCTGCATGGCTGTGGCGGCAGTTACCGGAGCAGGATATTTTTATAAAGACAATGGGTTTTATGGAAAGACTGAGTGGAGCGTTTAGAAACCCATTTCCCAGCCTGCATCCCAGAGACCTGCTTGCCGGGGCAGGGTGTGGAATAGCTTTGTATATGATCGTGTACTGTAAAAAGAAAAATGCAAAGAAATTCAGGAACGGCGTAGAGTATGGCTCCGCGAGATGGGGAACTGCGAAGGACATAGAACCATATATAGATCCGGTCTTTGAAAATAATGTACTGCTGACGCAGACAGAGCGCCTGATGATGTCCGGCAGGCCAAAAAATCCAAAGTATGCGAGAAATAAAAACATCCTTGTCATCGGGGGATCAGGCAGCGGAAAAACGAGGTTTTTTGTCAAACCAAACCTGATGCAGCTACATAGTTCGTATTGCGTCACTGATCCGAACAGATAAGTATAATAAGGTTATAGGGAAGCGCGCACCCTCAACGAAAGGAGGTTACACACCATGAAGAAGCAGGCAGAGAAAGACAAACTCACCGCCCTATACGAAAGACTCTCCCATGACGATGAGCGGGCAGGCGAATCCGTAAGCATTGAGAACCAAAAGAGGATTTTAGAGGATTACGCAAGAAAAAACGGCTTTTCCAATATCCGGCACTTTACCGATGACGGAATCCGGGGAACAACATTCAAGCGTCCGGGGCTTGACGCTATGTTAGAGGAAATCCGGGCGGGGAACGTGGCAACGGTTATCATCAAAGACCAGAGCCGAATCGGGCGTGACGTGGTTGAGGTGGGGCTTTTGAAGCGCACCTTTGATGAATACCATGTGCGTTTTATCGCCGCCAATGACAACCTTGACACCGCCAACGGCTTTGATATTATGTCTATCTTCCGTGACGTGATAAACGAGTGGTATGTTGCCGACACCAGCCGCAAAATCAAGGCTGTTTTCAAGTCCAGAATGGAAAAGGGCTTGCGCTGTTCTGGCAGTGTCTGCTATGGCTACCGCGCTTCCAAAGAAGAAAAAGGAGAATGGATAATTGACGAGGAAGCCGCCGCCGTTGTGCGCCGCATCTTCCAGAGCGTCCTTGCCGGGGAAACCATAGCCAGCATAGCAAAGGCACTCCGCACCGAGAAAATCCCTATCCCGTCCGAGCATTGGAAACGGACAGGCGAGCCAGTCCGGGCGGCAAAATACACAGACCCCTACGCATGGTCAGCGACCACTATCGGCTACATACTGAAACGCCCGGAATATATGGGGCGCAAGGTATTAGGGAAAACTGTATGCGAGAACTACAAGACCAAGAGCAGCCGCAAGACCGCGCCGGAGGAACAATATATTTTTGAGGGCGCAATCCCCGCCATTGTGGACGTGGAAACGTGGCAGACCGTACAGAAGATACGGGAAACGGTACGCCGCGCACCTAAACGGCAGAACGCCCCTAACCGCTTGACCGGGCTTCTCTACTGCGCCGACTGCGGTTCAAAGTTGACACACCGATACAACCTTGTGCAAGGGAAATGGGTAGAGGACGCTTTTATCTGCTCCGGCTACCGCCATTTAATCCATGACTGCACCATGCACCATATCCCTACGGCAAAGATTGAAGCCGCTATCCTTGCCGTTATCCAGCGGGTAAGCTGGTATGTGCGGCACAACGAAAAGGAGTTTACCGAGCGTGTCCGGGAAGCGTCCGACCAGAACCAAGAAAAGACCGTCAAGGAATGTAAGCAGAAAATCAATAAGGCACAGAAGCGGCACAAAGAGCTTGACGGGCTTGTGAAAAAGCTGTATGAGGGCAACGCCACGGGCAAGATACCCGACAAGCATTTTACCCGGCTTCTTGCTGAATATGACGAGGAACAAACCGGGCTTGAAACGTCCATAGCGGAATGGCAAAGGCAGATTGAGAGCTGGAACGCCGATAAGCTGAAAACAGACCAGTTTATCCAGCTTGTGAAACGCTATACCGACTTCTCCGAATTGACAACACCCATGCTTAACGAGTTTATCGAGAAAGTGATTATCCATGAGGGCGAGGGGCGGGGGAATGACCGCCGCCAGCGGATAGACATTTATCTGAACTTTATCGGCGCATTTGAAGTACCCGCCCATATCGTCACCCCGGCAGAGGTGGAGGAACAACGCCGCCAGCAGGAGGAACAGGCGGCAAAGGAAGCCCGGTCAAAGGAGCTTGAAAAGGCGCGGTATGAGAAACGAAAGGCAGAGAAACGGGAGTTTACCGCAAGGAAGAAAGCAGGGCTTCTCACGCCGGAAGAACTGGAAGCCGAAGAAAAACGGCTTGCACACAACCGGGAGTGGCAAAAGGAATGGAGGGAGAAACGCAAAGCCACAGAACCGCCCAAGCCGCCTAAGAAGAAATCCATAAAAGAGCTTATGGAGATTGAAAAGACCGGGGCAGAACTTACGCCGGAGGAAACGGAA
>Ga0137297_10069_pt1 | contig 79200 bp, 71 predicted proteins | sample RamsorincwithD2O_FD_97191 | JGI IMG/M metagenome (GOLD analysis project Ga0137297, IMG submission 97191) | Mouse cecal microbial communities from Vienna, Austria - Mucin amended with D2O | ecosystem: Host-associated > Mammals > Digestive system > Large intestine > Cecum | place: Austria: Vienna...
ATCATTAAGCCAAGAATATTTACAAAAATTTTTTGGTGTGAACTTTATAAAATGATGATAATAAATAAGGTGCTTATTATTCTTCTACTTTTTACAGTAATTCAAATATATAGTTTGAATAATGCAAACAAAAATATATCTTTTAGTGAGAATATATACAAAAATTACATGAAAACATTTAGTGGAAAACTGACAGAAGAAAAAGAAAACAGTATACTTAAAGAACAGGAGAAATTTGAAAAAGCAAAACTCGCCATAGAAAATATAGAAGAAAAAGTACAAAATGGAGAAATAAGCAAAGAAGAAGCAATAAGATACAAAGAACCATATAACGAAATTTTAAGTAGCGAAGAAATATTTTTAAGAATAATAGAACAATATGAACAAATAAAAGAAAATCCAAAAGCAGAATTTGTTTATGATACAGGATATAATGAATTATTAAGAGTAAATAAAAATGCTTTTATAGAAAGTGATGTTTATTTAATTGTTATGGCAGAAATAGCTTTTTCAGTCATTTTTGTAATGGAATATAAAACTGGAATGAATAAGATATTAAATACAACACCTAAAGGAAAAACAGCAACTACAAAAGCAAAAATAATAGTTTGTTTGATTACAGGGTTAATGATTTTTATGATTAGCATAATACCAGAAATAATTAAAATAGGACAAATATATGGATTTGACAATATTACAGCAAGTATAACAAGTTTAAGAAGTTTTAGCAGTTTACCTTCTGGAATTAGTATATTAGGGTTTACAATTATATGCTATTTGGCAAGGTTTATAATATTTATTAGTATAATATTATTTATATTATGGATCTCATTAAAATTAAAAAATACAACTTATACTATATTAGTGGCAAGTACAATAATGCTAGTACCTATAATAGTAGCAAAGTTAGGTATTGAATTTTTAAATATAATAAGTGTAGATAAAATACTAAATTTAAGTAAAATAATACTTATGGATAGTAGCCTAAAATGGTTATATATAGCAATTCCAAGTGTTATTGGAATACATAGTTATGAAAGATTATTAAGGAAAGATAAGATATAATTATGAATAGAATTTTGGTAGTAGAAGATGAATTCCCAATAGTAGACTTAATAAGTATTGCACTAAAAAATGTAGGTTATGAAGTAGATTATGCTTTAGATGGAGAAAAAGGAGCGAATTTAATAGAAACAGGCAAGTATGATTTAGCTTTGCTTGATATTATGCTACCAAAATTTAATGGATATGAGTTACTAGATTATGCAAAAACTATGGAACTTCCTGTAATATTTATAACAGCCAAAGGACAACTGAAAGACAGAACAAAAGGATTAGATATGGGGGCAGATGACTATATTGTAAAGCCATTTGAAATAGAAGAATTAATTTCAAGAGTAAATGCAGTTATTAGAAGATGCCACAAAAAAATAGAATTAGGAGATATACAAATTAATTTAGAAAGTAGAATCATAAAAAAACAAGGAAATGAAATAAAATTAACACCAAAGGAATTTGATTTGTTTATATATTTATATGAAAATCAAGATAAAGCACTAAAAAGAGAAGATATACTAGAGAAAGTATGGAGTGATGAAGAATTGGATTCTCAAACATTAACACTTCATATACAAAGAATAAGAAAAAAGCTAGACTTAAATGATAGGCTTAAAACAATTCATGGAGTAGGCTATATTTTTAGGGGGAATAAATGAAATTTGGAGTAAAAATAGTTATATCTGTTATAGCAATCATTTCAATTGTTTTTTCTATTGCAGGTATAGTAATTATAAAAAGTAATTTTAAACATTCATTTGACAAAACAATTAATCAAAGTATAGATTCTCATGTGTTAGAAAGATATGGGATAGAAAATAATATAGCCACGAATATCGAAAAAGATGGAAACATATCAAGAGAAAAATTAAGCAGCTATGCAATCAGCCTTGTTTCATATTTAGGAAATGATAAAAAAATATCAATTTATATAGAGAACGAAAAGATATATTCTAACATTGACATAGATGAAGAAAGTTTAGCATTTTTAAGTAAAACAAATGATGTAAAATATGTAATAAAAGATATAGAAAAACAAAAGTATATATTAGTATCTTCAAGTGTAGAGATAAACAGCCAAAGGATAAATCTTATTAGCAGATATGATATAACAGATGTTTTTACAGAAAGAGATAGGCAAGTCGAGTTTTTTTATAAAGTAGATACTGTAGTTATTGTAATTTCATCTATTGTTATATGTCTATTAGCAGTATTTTTAACTAGACCAATTAGAAAATTAAATGAAATGAGTAAAAAAATAACAAAAGGATTTTATAACGAAAGAGTAAATATAAAATCAAATGATGAAATTGGGGAGCTTGCCAAAAGTTTCAATAAAATGATAGAAACAATAGAAAATAAAATAAACGAATTAGAACTTTCAGTAGAACAAAAAGAAGATTTTATTACAAACTTTACACATGAACTAAAGAATCCAATGACATCTATTATAGGTTATGCAGATATTTTAAAAAGTGGAAAATACGATAAAGAAACAAATATAAAATCTGCAAATTATATATTTAATGAGGCAAAAAGACTAGAAACTTTAGCACATAAATTAATGGACTTAATGGAACTCTCAAATGAAATTGTTAAATTAGAAAGCATAAATGTAGTATGGTTTATGAATAACCTATATAAAGACATACATGAAAGTTTAGGAGATATAGAACTAAAATTAGATATAGAAGATGGATATATAATGGCAGATACAATATTATTAGAGGATTGTTTAAGAAATTTGATAGACAACAGTAAAAAAGCAAACCCAAAGGATAAAATCATAAGAGTAATAGGGAAAAATGAGCAGAATAAATATAAAATTTCAATAGAAGATAAAGGCTGTGGAATATCAAAAGAAGAAATACCAAGAATAGTAGAAAGTTTTTATATGGTAGACAAAGCAAGAGCAAGAGAAAATGGAAGAAATGGCATTGGACTTTCAATATGTGAAAAAATTGCAAAAATTCATAATACAAAACTTATCATTGAAAGCGAATTAAATAAGGGAACTTGTGTATCATTTTATCTGGAGGTGGCAGATATTGAAGAATAAAACATTTTTGATATATATATCACTTATATTAATTACGATACTTTCATTTGCTATCCCTAAAATAATAACAAATATACAAGATAAAAAAATATTGTCAGATAAATATACTATAAGCCAAAAGATACACGCTTTAAATGAAAATGCAAAAAGTGTAGAGTTAATTGAAAAAATATATAGCAAATATAATATGGATAAATATAATGTTCAAGTTTCAGATATCGTAAGTGCAACAGAAACAACAATAGTAAAAGAAACAGAAGGGGATGTGAATATTCAAATTAATGATGAAAATATAGATTACACATTAAATAAATTTCAAGAATTAATAAGACAAAACATTATAGAGAAAGATTTTTATAATCAGTTTTCATCAAAGTTTATTACATATAGAATTTTGGATTATGATAATGACAAGATAAAGTATATGCAGGTAAAAATATTTACACAAGATTCGTTAGATGAAGCTATTGCAAGCATAGAAATAGAAAATGAAACAAATAAAATTATAGCATATACAGTAAAAAAAGAATATTCTGAAATAACACAAAAAGTATTATTGGAATATGCTCAATATTTAGGATTATATAGTATATCTGATGATTGGGAATATAGAGATAATGAATTAAAGTCTAAAACAGCAGGAATAAAAATAATAGGAGATGCTGATGAGAAATATGTTTATGTAAAAATAGTACCTTTTGAAGGATAGAATATAATTATTAGTGGAAAGTAATGGTAAGTTGTCAAGGAGATAATAGATGAGTAAAAAAGTTTTTATAGGTATAATTATAGTAGTGATGTTTGTTGGAGTTACAATACTTTTATCAAATAAATTAAAAACAAAAACATAGATAATCTTGTAGAAGAATATTGCACAACAGATCATTCTTTAGAAGTTGCAGGAGATGCACTAACTGAATGGAATTGCCAACTATGTGGAAAAAGTGCAATCATAAGATGAAAAAAATTATATGAATATAAATTAGAGTTATTATATCATGGTATTGCTACTACAAAAGGATTGATGATTGCATTAGATAATAATATATATGTAAATACAAATTTAAATCCAAATAGGAACAAAATGTAATTCATGCAAACATAATACAATTTCATTTTAAAATACTTTATAAATTTTATTATATATGATATAAAGTATAAAAGAATAATTTTAAAAGGAGAAAAAATGGAAGTTTGGGATATCTTAGACGAGAATGGAAATATAACTGGAGAAACTATGTGTAAAGGTGATAAGAAAGTATGGGAAGAAGGTATATATCACCAAGGAGTTGATGCATGGATAATAAACTCAGAAAATAAAATTCTAATTCAAAAAAGATCACCTAAAAAGAAGCTAGAGCCAAATGTATGGGCAATGACAGGAGGTTCAGTCATAAAAGGAGAAACATTACTAGAAGCATTAAAAAGAGAAACTTTAGAAGAATTAGGAATAGAATTAAAAGTAGAAAATGCGATTAAAATGGCAAGATACAAAACAGACAACATATGGACAGAAGAATATCTTATAAAGCAAGATGTAGACTTAAATAAAATAATTATGCAAGAAGATGAAGTATCTGAAGTAAAATTTGCTACTTTTGATGAAATAGAAGAAATATTTAAAAACGGCATGTTTATAAAAGAAAGATGGGAATTTGTAAGAGAAAAAATAAAAGAATATATAGAAAAGTAGAAAATAAAAGTAATATGATTTTCATATTGCTTTTTATTTTTGTTGTAAAGCCAAAACAAGAATGATATAATTTTTACGTAAAGGAACAGGGATTTTAATGAAAGAAATAAAAACAAATTAAAAATCAGGATTAGATATAAGATTTTTAACATATGCACAAGATTGCCATTCACCTATCCAACCACAAAATCTAAAAATGCACAATTTGAGAACGGTACAAACTTCGAAAAAGGAGAAAGTCAAAAAGAGAAGAACAAAAAATAAATTAATTAAAAGGAGAAAATATGGAAATAAAAGATGCTATAGAATTTATGAAAGAAAAACATAAAGGACAGATGCGAGATCAAGGAACACCATATTATACACATCCTTTAGAAGTAAGCAATATTTTAAAAAGTAAAGGTTTTTCAAAAAAATATCAAATAGTAGGATTGTTTCATGATTTATTAGAAGATACCAACACTACTTTTGAAGAAATTGAGAAACTGACAGACAGTGAAACTGCAATAGCTGTAAAATTATTAACAAAAGAAAATGGCTATATCATGAAAGAATATATTAAAAGAATAAGTGAAAATGAAATAGCTAAAAATGTTAAACTAGCAGATAGATTACACAATCTAAGAGACTCACTATATATAACAAAAGAATTTAGAAAAAAATACATAAAAGAAACAGAAAAGTGGTACACCAATTTGGCAAAAGGTACAATTTTTGAAAAAGAATTAAAAACAATAATAGATAAAATAAAAGAAAAAGATAGTTTAAATCATTAATGAAACATTGATAAAAAGCGAAATGTTAAGTTCAGTTGACAAATTTCAAAGCAAAATTGGTAGAATGCAACCAAACGAAAAAGTTATAATTCGAAAAGAAAGGAAGGAAAATAAAATGAACATTGGAGAAAAATTATATGAATTAAGAAAAGAAAAAAACTTATCACAAGAAGAGGTTGCAGAAAAATTAAACGTATCAAGACAAACCGTTTCTAAATGGGAAACAAATCAAACAACACCAGATTTTGATAAAATAGTTCCACTATGTGAATTATTTGGAATATCAACAGAAGAACTACTTACAGGTAAAAAACAAGAAACAAAAACTGAAAAAGCAGAGCAAGAAGAAAAATATACACCACTTACAAAAGAGCAAGTGAAAATAAAATCAGCAGAAGTAGTAAGTACGTCAGTATTCTTATACATATTATCAGTAATTTTTATAATGGTAGCAATACCAGTTTTAAGAATGAATCCAATATTAGCTAGTGCAATATTTTTATTTATAATAGCTATAGCGACAACAAGAATAGTAAAACACTATATGTCTGTTCCAAAATTTGAAAAAACTAAAAAAGAAGAAAAAGAAGCCAAAGTAGTAAAACAAATAAAAAGCATAATTGAAATATTAGGAGTAATTATATATTTTATAGTTAGCTTTGCAACTATGGCATGGCACATAACATGGATTATTTTTATTATAGATGAAGTAATATGTCAAATAGTAAAACTAATCTTTATGCTAAACGAAAAGGAGGACATCGAAGATGAAAAATAAAGGATTGGTAATTACAATGATTATATTATTAACTATAATAGTGGCTATATTAATAGTAATATTATGCTTAGGAATAAGTGGAAAAATAAGCTTTATGGGATTCATAAGAGCAAAAAGCAAGGACATTGTTTATGATGAAAAATATGAAACAGAAAAAATAGAAAAGATATCAATAAAATCTTCTGCAGGAGATATAAAATTTGAAGAAAGTGACGACAAAAAAATCAGAGTTGTTGTATATGGAGAAAAAGAAAACAAAATAGATGTAGAACAAACTGGAAATACACTAAAAGTAGAATCAATTCAAAAAAGCCATATATTTGGTTTTAATATACGCCTAAATGATATAGTAATATATCTTCCTAAAGAGTATGAAAAAGAAATAGAAATAGACTCTGATTTGGGAGATATAGAAATAGTGAGTCTAGAAAACGCAAGCATTAAAATAGAACAAAACTGTGGAGATATAAATTTAGGAAAAATTAAAAATGCAGAAATTGAAAACGATTTAGGAACAACGGAAATAGAAGAAGTATTAAATAGTTTAAACATAAAATCAAATTGTGGAGATATAAAAATAAAAAAACTAACATTACAAGAAAACTCAAAAATAGAAAATGATTTAGGGGACGTAAAAATCGGAGAAACAAACGATATTTTTATAGACGCACACTGTGATTTAGGTGATGAAAAGATAAAAAAGAATAGCAGACAATCAGAAGTGACATTAAAAATAGATGTAGATTGTGGAGACATAAAAGTAGAAAATTAGGAGAAAATAGATGTATTACACATATATGATAAGATGTAAAGATAATTCAATATACACAGGAATAACAACTAATCTAGAAAAAAGAATGCAAGAACATTTTACTAAAGATGAAAAATGTGCAAAATATACAAAAAAACATACTGCAATTAGATTAGAAAGAGCTTGGAAATCAGAAAATAGAGTTTTTGCATCAAAATTAGAATATTGGATAAAACATCTATCTAAACTCCAAAAAGAAAACTTAATTAAAAATCCTAAAAAGCTGGAAGAATTTTTATCAGATAAAATAGAAATAGAAAATTATAGCTTACAACTTTAGTAAACATAAAGCATGAAAACAATTGAAAAATATATTGAAATGAGGTATAATAAAAGAGTAAACCCATGGCAAATGTTTTTCAAAGTATCAGAATGTAAAGATATTACGAAAAACAGGTTTCTCTATAGGAGGGAAAGTATATGACAGAAAGACAGCAGGAGTGGTTATTCAAAACACCACGTATGTACTTCGACACACGTAACGGAATCAACGCTATGTTTCGGGAAAAGCCGGAAACGGCACTTCAGGAGGTGTCTCTTTTGAGACAGTTGTATTGTGAGCTGCACAAACATGACAAACTGACCGAATATGTAATTGACGGTGAGTACCTGTTGGAGCGGCATGGCAAGACAAAGCACATTGAAGATCCGGTACCGAACAAAGAAGCATGCCTGAAACATGGTAGAGCCATCCTGGTTGAAGATTTTTTGGAGCTTACTCATATCGGGGCATATCACACCAAAGATGTTGAGTACGATCCGGAGACTTTGCCTTTCTTAAAGTAACAAAAAGCGATCAACAAAATTGTTCAACAGATCGCAAAACGGACCTCAGACTATCAAAAGTTTGAGGCCCGTTTTTATTTATAAAAACATATTCTAAAACAGAGGTAATAATGGAAAAAGAAATATTAACAATGAAATCAAAAACAAATTTAAGTTGCAAAATATGTGATAGATGTTGTAAATATAGAGGAGATATAAAACTAACTCCAATAAACATTTTGGAAATAAGTAAATTTTTGAAAATAGAAATAAAAGAATTTTTAGAAAAATACACTTATGAAGTAGAAGGAGAAGAACCAGAAATTGCCTTAAAAGGAATTGGTGAAGAAAGAAGATGTATTCTAAATGATGATAAAACCTTTAAATGTAAAATACATAAAGTAAAACCAATTCAATGTATAATGTTTCCACTAATGCCAATAGATGTAGAAAAAGATTTATTCATAAATATGCACACATGCCCAGTAGATGAAAATAAAAAAACTAGTGTAAACAAATGGCTAAACGGAAACAATAAAATATATAAAAGAAACAAAAACATATATTTAAAATGGATAGAATTCATAGAAGAAATTGAACCAAAATGGAATAAACTATCTAAAGAAAAACAATTAAAAGTAAAAGAAATAATTTTTGAAAAATATAATATAAAAGAAAAATTTGAGGAACAAATTATAGAAAATTTAAAAGAAGCAAGAAAATTAATATATGAAAATTAGAATTTAAGGAAAAATTAATAATTATATGCATAAAATATAATATGTGAAAAATGACAAAATTGTAAGAAAAAGGACGGAAGAAATTTAATAAAAAACATTTACAATTTATAAGTCAAAAGTTATAATTAATATTGATAGACGAAAGGAGATTTTCATGCAAAAGATATATATCACTTTAACACATACAGGTACACTACTATCAAATGCTATTAAATTATATACTAAGAAAGACTATTCACATGTATCACTTGCTTTCGATGAAGAACTCGAAGATATGTATTCATTTGGAAGATTATATACATACAACGCTTTTATAGGAGGATTTATAAAAGAATCTTTAACTACAGGAACATACAAAAGATTTAAAAACACAGAAGCCTCAGTATATGAATTAGAAGTAACAGATAGACAATATGTAGAAATAAAAAAATTCGCACACGAATTATATAAAAGAAGAAAAGAATATAAATTCAATTTTATAGGCGTATTCTGTGTTATGTTTAATAAGAGAATACAAAGAGAACACGCAATGTATTGCGCAGAATTTGTAAAAAAAGCCTTAGAAGAAGGCGACATAGATGTAAGCTATTTACCCGAAATTATAAAACCAGAAGATTTTAAAAAATTAAAAAATATAAAGTTAATATATAAAGGAAAGTTAAGAAAATATAGAACAAGAATAAGAAGAATAGAAGCTCCAAAACCAATAACAATAATTCACAGAAGAGCAGCAGTTTAAAGATTAAAAATCTCTTTTTTGGGTATACTAATAATATTAATCCAAAAGGAGGTTTTTTTAATGGAAGAGAATAATCAAAAAATAAAATGTACAGTATGTAGCTGTAAATATAATGGAATAGAAGATTGCACATGTAAGCTTGATGAAATAACAGTAGAACCATTCCCAGATAACACATCAAGAAGCAAAGATGAAACAATTTGCGGAAATTATAAATGTGCACATAAATAATGTTGAAAAGTTTTTTTTAATAGGTTACAATTAGTGTAACCTATTTTTTATGGAAAAATTGAGGAAGGAAAAATATAAATGAGAAAACAAAAGAAAACAATATTAATAGTAGCCATTATAGCAATATTAATAATAATTGCAGCAGTTACAACAATATTTATAGTTAGTAAAAGCAAAAATGAAAATAACGAAGAAAAAACAGCCAAAAAAGAAATAGAAGAAAGTGTAGGAATGGATGAAACTTATAAAAAATATGTAGAATCCAAAGATAATATCCTCAAAACTAAAGATGAACCAACAATAATTTACAAAGAAGATGATGAATATGTATTTATAGACAAAAATGGAAAAGAAATAACTAGAGAAGAATACGATGAAATTTGTGAAAATCCAATTAAAGTTGAAATAGAAGGAAAAATAAGAGAAATAAGACCAGTTAAAAAAGATAACAAATATTTCTTCATAGATTCAAGAGGAAAAAAAGTTTTTGATGTTGTAGATGAAGCAAACGGAGTGAACGATGTAGGGGCAAGATTTAGTTCTTGCATTTATACAAATGAAAAAACAATAACTAACACAGAAGAAGAAATAAAAAACGATAATTCATATTCAAAAGCATTATTTTTAGAAGAAACTTCATTATTACCAGAAAGCAAAAGTGGAAAATATGATAAATATGAAGAAAATACAGAAGGAGGCACAGAATATCTATATTTCAAAAATGAAAATATAACAGACAAGGTATTACAAGTAATAAGTTTTTTTGATGATTCAGAAGATACAGAGTTTAAAGAAATATTGGAAAACAAAGTATCTGATGACTATAAAGATAGTATAGACTTATTCTACAGTTATAAAAAAGAATACTACTTAATAGATACCAAAAAAGAAGAAAAAATGAAATTAGATTGTAATAACCTAATCTATAATTATGACTTTGGTTATAATCCAATAACAGAGGAGAAAAATTATATAGAATATATTATGCTATACAACGATGGAAGCATACCATATTATGATGAAAACTCTACAGGTTACTTTAACATAGAGACAGGAGAAAAAACAGAAGTTGACAGCAACATGTTAACAATAGAAATAGACGACAAATATCAATATCTATACAACAAAGATACAAAATCGAGTCTCATAATAAACAAAAATACTGGAGAAATCGAAAAAGAATATGAAGACTCAGTAATAAATATATTCGAAGACTTCAATATAATAGAAAAAGATAATGAATTCATACTAACAGACAAAGAACTTAATGAAAAATTTATGAGCAATGAAGAGATAGGAACAAAAATATTTGGAGACTTTTTATTAGTATACGAAGATGTCGAAGAACCAGAAAACTGTTTATATAAAATAGAGAACAATCAACTAATAGAAATAGGTCAACCAACTAAAAATTGGGAAGTATATGCAAACTATTTAGTTGAAGATATAGAAAAATCTGAATCACAATCAATATATGAAAAAACAGGAGTAATAGATGAGTTGATATAAAAATAAAAGAAGCTACTATATAGCTTCTTTTATTTTTTATCTTTTTTAATTTCATTGATATCAACTTTTCTTCTATCTTCACTAGAACGTCTATCAGAAGATACAGAAGATTTATTTGTTCTTCTTTGCTTTTGTCTTCTTTCATCAAACAAATCGCCTTCATGATTCATAACGATCATTATAATCACCTCTCATTTGTAAAATTTAAAATAATCTAAACCAAGTATAACATAAGAAATTTAAAATAGCAACTTGACAGAAGCAAATATAAGAAATAAAATGAAAGCAATAAATTTAAAAATAAGGAGGACAAATTTATGCCATTAGTAACAACTAAAGAAATGTTTGAAAGATCAATGAAAGAGCACTTTGCAATAGGTGCATTTAATATTAATAATATGGAATTTATACAAGCTATAACAGAAGCTGCAAATGAAGCAAAATCACCAGTAATATTACAAGTATCATCAAGTGCTATAAAATATGCTGGAATAAAATATTTAATGAAAATGGTTGAAGCAGCAGTAGAAACAACAGATATTCCAATAGCACTTCATTTAGATCATGGACCAGATTTTGAAACATGTAAAATGTGTATTGACGCAGGATTTACATCAGTAATGATAGATGGTTCAAAATATGATTTTGAAGAAAACATAGAAATAACTAAAAAAGTAGTTGAATATGCTCACTCAAAAGGTGTAGTTGTTGAAGCTGAACTTGGAAAATTAGCAGGAATAGAAGATGATGTAAATGTTGCAGCATCAGATGCAATGTACACAGATCCTGAACAAGCAGAAGAATTTGTAAAAAGAACAGGATGTGATTCATTAGCAATAGCTATAGGAACAAGCCATGGAGCTTACAAATTCAAAGGAGAAGCAAAACTAAGATTTGATATATTAGCAAAAATAAAAGAAAGATTACCAAATACACCAATCGTATTACATGGAGCTTCATCAGTAATTCCAAAATTAGTTGAAATGTGTAACAATAATGGAGGAAATATACCAGGAGCAAAAGGATGCCCAAATGAAATGTTAAAAGAAGCAGGAGAAAATGGAGTATCTAAAATAAATGTTGATACAGACTTACGTTTAGCTATGACAGCACAAGTAAGAAGAGTATTTAATGAAGATCCATCTGTATTTGATCCTAGAAAATATTTAGGAGAAGCAAGAAAAGAAATAAAAGCAACAGTAGCAGACAAAATAAACAATGTATTCTGTTCAGCAAATAAAGCATAGAACAATAATATAAAAAAGATAGAAAATTCATTTTCTATCTTTTTTATATATCTAAATGACGCTTAATATACATTTCAGCATCCTTTTTCTTTAAATCCTCACGCTTATCATAAAGTTTTTTACCAGTACCAATACCAAGTTCTAATTTAACTTTAGAACCTTTAAAATAAGCAGAAACAGGAATAAGAGAAACACCCTGTTGCTGAACTTGACCAAAAAGCTTATTAATCTCATGTTTATGAAGTAATAATCTTCTAGCACGCAGAGGATCCTTATTATATATGTTTCCAAACTCATATGGACTAATATGAATTCCATAAACAAAAACTTCACCATTTTTGATTACAGCATAAGCATCTTTTAAATTAATTTTACCATTTCTAATAGATTTTATTTCTGTACCAGTAAGCTCAATACCAACTTCTATAGTACTTTTAATATTATAATTATGATGAGCATTTGGATTTTTTGCAATTAATTTAGTTTCCATATAAAATAACCTCTAAATAAAATATATAAAATTATAACACAAATAATAATAGAATAAAAGAAGATATCTTAATATAAGACATCTTCTTTATTAAATAGTACTTAAAGCCTTCCGAAAAGAAAAAATTAGAGAAAGATTAAAATACTATTTTTATTTAATTAACGTCTATTACTATTGTTGCTACTTGCAGCATAATACCAAACTAAACCAATTATTAAAACAGCGACAACAGCAAGCATTATCCACATCCACATAGTAGCATTATTTGAAGCAGTTGCAGTCCCAATATCAGCATCTGTTTTAGTAGTATTATAAGAACCAGTTAAGTTTTCAGTAGTAGTCTCATTATTACCTGAATCAATAGTATTTTTTGAATCATCTACGATATTTTCTGTACCGTCCATTGTACGATTGGCTGTATTCATTACCGAATCAGTAACATTTTTCATTCCTTCTCCAGCATCTTCAGCCATATCTTTGACTGTATTTCCAGTATCTTCAGCAGCAGCCTTAATATCCATAACACCATTTTCTATACTATTAGTAACATTAGCTGCATAAGTTAAACTAAAAATAGAAATAATAAGTAAGAAAAAGGTAGAAATAACAAGTATCTTATTTTTCATAATTAACCTCCATATTTCAAAGTCTACAATTAGTTTTAACAAAAAAATAAAAAAATATACATAAAAAAATGCACTATGAAAAGTGCATTTACAAAATCATATATATTAAAATTTATTTTTTCATTCTAATTAAAATAGCAATTGATAAGAAAATCAATAAAGCTCCTACAGCAATAAGTATGATAGACAATGAATTAGAAATACCTAAAGCACTATTATCTACACCAGAAGTAGTAGTATTTGAAACAGAAGTTGATTGCGCATTTGAAGAAGATTGAGAAGTAACTCGATTTCCAGACTCATTAGAAGTATTTCTTGTACGATTAGAAGAAGTATTTTCTTCATCATCGTCATCAGATGTATTATTAGAAACTGAATTATCTTCATCATCTGTATCGTTTCTTGAAGTATTAGTTCTTGATGAATTTTCTTCATCGTCATCATCAGATGTTACAGTGGTAGTTGCTGCATAAACTATATTAGAAAAAATTAAAGCAATAGCAATAATTAAAATTAAAAATCTTTTTAAATTAGACATAATTAATCAATCCTTTCAAATCAATATACAATATCATACACAATAAATAAAAAAAAGTCTAGAAAAAAATAATTATTTCTAATTATCAAATATTAAACTAACAATATAATTACATAAATCTTTTTCAGAAATATTACTATTAGTTTTAAGCCACCATAGAATAGTAGAAGTGACAGCTCCAGCATAAAATTCAGAAACAACAACAGGAGGAACCCTATTTTTCCTATTATTAGAACCTTCTTTTTCTATTAATTCAAGTATATGCTTAATAGCTGAGTCGTGAAAAACAGTTATAATACCTGAATTATAATTATTATTAAGAATACTTCTAAAAAATATTTTATTAGAACCAAGAAATTCTAATAAGTTATCAATTAATCCTTTATAAAAATCTCTAGAAGAAGAATAATCAGTAACATCAAAACCAGCAAGTAAATCATCTTCAAGATTTTTTATTACATAATCCAATAATTCATACTTATCAGAAAAATGACTGTAAAAAGTTGTTCGATGTATCATAGCAACATTGCAAATATCATTAACTTTAATACTATCAAAAGACTGTTTACTAAGAAGCTCTAAAAGAGCTTTTTGTAAAAGGGTATATGTTCTAAGTGTACGCAAATCTCCCATAATTAAACCTCCAAATTATAATAATATGATATAACGTTTTTCGACAAAAGTAAAGAAAAACTACAAGTGTATATACAAAACAAGTAAAAAAGTAGATTATCTTTTAAAAACAAAAAAAGTGTCGTTGTAAATTTTTTAAAAAAATTTATAATAGGAAACTAGAACAAAGAAAGGAGTAAAAAAGTATGTCAAAATTCGGAGAGATAATATGTAAATACAGAAAGATTATTATAATACTTACATTAATATTATTAATTCCAGCATTAATAGGAATGAAAGCAACAAGGATTAATTATGATATATTAGTATATCTTCCAGAAGATATTGAAACAATTGAAGGAGAAAACATTTTATCAGATGAATTCAATATGGGAGGCTTTTCAATAGTAATTCTAGACAATATGAAAAGCAAAGAAATTGAAAATTTAGCAAAAGAAATCAAAAAATTAGATAATGTAGAACAAGTAATTTCTGCATCAGATATAATAGGAAGTAATATACCAATAGAATCAATACCAAATGAAATAAAAGAAAAAATATATAAAGACAAAAGTACAATAATGCTAGTAACTTTTAAAGAAGCAATTTCATCAGATGCAACAATGGAAACAGTAAAAAGCTTAAGAGAAATGACAGACGAGAGATGTAAAATAAGTGGAATGACATCAACATTAATAGATACTAGAGATTTAGCAAATTCGGAAATAGCAATATATGTACTAATAGCTGTTTTATTATGTCTATTAGTACTAGAGTTAGCACTAGATTCTTACGTGACCCCAATAATTCTTTTAGCAAATATAGGAATAGCTATTCTTTTTAATATGGGAACAAATATATTTTTAGGAGAAATATCTTACATAACAAAAGCAATAAGCGCAGTACTTCAATTAGGAGTAACAATGGACTTTGCTATATTCTTATATCACAGTTATAAAGCAGAAAAAGAACATGAAAAAGATAAAGAAAAAGCAATGGCAAAATCAATACAAAAAACATTTTCTGCAGTACTTGGAAGCTCACTAACTACAATAGCTGGATTCTTAGCGCTATGTAGTATGAGCCTAACTCTAGGAAAAGACATAGGATTAGTAATGGCAAAAGGAGTGCTATTTGGAATTATAAGTGTAGTAACAATTTTACCAGCACTATTATTAGAATTCGATAAGTTAATAGAAAAAACTGCACACAAAGAAATACTACCTAAGTTTAATCATCTAAGAGATTTTATTATCAAACATTACAAAGCAATAATATTAATATTTATTATTCTATTGCCAATAGCAACGTATTGTAACAACAGTACAAAAGTATATTATAAACTAGATTCATCATTACCAGAGAGCTTAGAAAGTATTTCTGCTAACAACGAATTAAAAGATAAATTTGGGCTAACTTCAGAAGCGATGATATTAATAGATAAAGATTTAGACGATTACAAAGTAAATGAAATGCTAGAGAAAATAGAAAAAATCGAAGGAATAGATTTTACTTTAGGATATTCAAAAATAGGTACAACATTACCAAGAGAAGTTTTATCAGATGATATAAAAAATATTTTTGTAAGCGAAAATTATCAAATGATTTTAGTAAGTTCAAAATATGAAATAGCATCAGATGAACTAAATTCTCAAATAAATGAAATAAATAAAATAGTAAAAGAGTATGATGAAAAAGGAATGTTTGTTGGAGAAGGACCACTAATGAAAGACTTAGTAGAAATTAGCGACCATGATTTTAGAAATGTAAATACAGTATCAATAGCAGTAATATTTGTAATAATGATATTTGTACTTTCATCTATATCACTACCAATATTATTAATATTTGTCATAGAATTTGCAATATTCGTAAACATGGGATGTTCATTCTTAACTAATACAACAATACCATTTATAGCTTCAATAGTAATAGGAACAATTCAATTAGGAGCTACAATAGATTATGCAATATTAATGACAACAAAATATATAGAAAATAGAAAATCAGGAATAGAAAAGAAGCAAGCAATTTCAGAAGCTCTTGGATCTTCAATCACATCAATCATTGTCAGTGGACTATGTTTCTTTGGTGCAACATTTGGAGTAGGAGCATATTCAAAAATAGAAATGATAGGGTCATTATGTACATTAATGGCAAGAGGCGCAATAGTAAGCGTTATAATTGTAATAACAGTAATACCATCATTATTAATGGTATTTGATAGATTGATATGTAAAACAACAAGAAAAATGAAAGAAGTTAAATAATAGAAAGGAGATTAAAATCATGAAAAATAAATTATCAAGAATAACAGCAAGCATAATATTAGGAACAACACTAATGTATACACTACCTGTTTCAGCTTTTACAAAAGATGAGACAGTATATTCAAATTTAAATTCAAAAGGTCAAAAATATCAGACAATAGTAACAACACATCTTATAAATGAAAACGACGAAAAAATATTAAAAGACTTAACAACACTTTTAAATATAGAAAACACATCAGGAAATGAAAATTTTAAAAAAGAGGGCGAAGAGCTAATCTGGGAAGCAAACTCAAATGATATATACTATAAAGGAGAGACAAATAAAAGTTTACCAATAGATATAAAAATAACATATGTATTAGACGGAAAAGAAATAGAACCAGAAAAAATAGCAGGGAAAGATGGAAAAGTAAAAATCACAATACAATTAGAGAATAAAGAAATAAAAGAAGTTGAAATAAATGGCAAAAAAGAAAAAATGTATATACCATTTACAGTAGCATGCGGAACATCTATTTCAAATGAAAAAAATAAAAACATAGAAGTAAAAAACGCTAAAATAATAGATGATGGTTCGAAAACAATGGTAGCTGGAATTACATTCCCAGGATTGAAAGAAAGTCTTAAAACAGATGTAATAGAAATACCAGAAACAATTGAAATAGAAATGGATTCAAAAGAATTTGAGATGAACAATATAATTATGTATGCAATGCCTATAAATACAGAAGAATTAGATCTAGACATTTTTTCAAAGATAGACGAATTATATACCAAAGTAGAAGATCTAAAAACAGCCAGCAATCAAATAGAAGAAGGAGCAAAAACATTATCAGAAGGAATACAAACAGCAAATACAGGAGCAAATCAAATACAAGCAGAAGTAGGAAAAGCAATAAATAATTTAAAAGTCGATAATTCAAATGCACTAGATGAAGCAACATTAGCAATGATAGAACAGCAAGCAGCTGGAGGAGCAACATTAACACAAGAACAAATAAATATGATAATAGCAAGTGCTGATAGTGGAATAGATGCACAAGCAAACTATATTAAAGAACAATATATACAAAATGCAAAAGAAATAGCAAGAGCTACAGCAATTCAATCAGCAGTGCAAGCAAAACTACAAACAAAAGAAGCTGTAAAACAAGGTGCTATAGCTGCCGCAAAAGCAGGAAATCCAAGTTTAGACGATGCTACAGCTTTAGCAATAGGAGAGCAAGTAGCAAGTAATATAAATACAGATTTAACAGATGCAGAAAAAGCTACTATTATAGCTGGAGCAGATAGTGGAATAGAAGCACAAAGAAGTCAAATAGAAGCAAAAGGAATAGCAAGTGCAAAACAAATTGCAGAACAAACAGCTGTAAAAACTGCACAAGAAACAGCTCAAACAGCAGCAAAAGCAACATCAAGACAAATTGCAATTCAAGTAGGAAATACAGTAAAAAGAGAAGCAACCAAAAAAGTAATAAGTCAAATGACAGAACTAAATAACGGACTAAATCAACTATCAAACGGCTTAGAACAATTAGATATTGGATCAACAACATTAGCTGAAGGAACACACGAATTTAATGAATCAGGAATTAATGCAATATACAATTACGTAAATAATAATGTAAAAAACATATCTGTTAGAGCAGAAAAAATACAAGAATTAGCAGAAAACTATACTACATTTACTAAAACTTCAGAAGAAAACAAAGGAAAAGTAAAATTTATAACAATAGTCGATAGCCTAAAAAAGGATGAAGATACAACCAGTCAAGAAAAAACAGAAGAAAAAACATCAAAATAACAAATATAGTTGACATAAATTCAAAGACAATATATAATTTATCCCACGATTAGTTCTGTATCCTCTTCCGCAAAGCAGAAGCTAATCCAAATAAAAAATCAGCAAAGGAGATACACAAACAATGGGAGAATTTAAAGTAGAATGCAGAGAAGACGTAATACGGTTCATGCAGGAAATGGTGAGGAGTTTCAGCGAAGATCACGTCTCTGACCTGATGAAAAACCGCCGGGTAGAAGAATGCGAAGAGCTCAGCGAGGAGTACATCAAGGACGGCAGGTTCGAAGCTGTGGCTCAGTATTTGATCAAAGAAGGTAGCATCAATGCAACTATCGAGGACTTCAAGACAAATGAGCCGCTGATGAACATCATGATGTTCTTCTACTGTTTCGATGAGGTATATAATGACAGCGACTACTTTACTGAGCTGTACATCCTCAGCGAAGACGCATATCTTACCTATGTGCAGAATCTGGCAGAATCCGATATCGATGTAGCAAAAGAGACGGCAGCGCTGTTACTTAGGCTGGAAGATACAGAAGATCTCGAAGACTATGATTACGGCGAGTACGATGCTTACGATGAAGGAAACTGGCATCTGACAGAGTTAACAATGCCAGAGTTAATTGACCTCGAAGATCCCTATGAAAGATGCTGTGAAGAAGACGAAGATCCGGAGGAAGGCGAGACAGAAGACTCAGAAGACGGAGAAACCCAGGAGAAAGGCGAGGAAGAATAAGCCTAAAACTGGGCAACAGTCTAAAAGTTAATATGATAGTTAAGTAATACTGCGGAGAGGGTAGCCGGTGGTGAGCAATATGACCACCGGTTTTGTTATATATAAATGAAATGATAGATTTAAAAAACTTATAAAGAGGAAGATTAATAAGCAAACATACATTAGAATAAAAATGTCGATTTAAAACGAGAAAAAAGACTTGCAATAATTTTTTTTATACTATATAATTCAACTACAATAAGGGAGTAATTAGCACGAAAAAGACGTGTAACATAGGCAACATACCCGATTTTAAATCTGTCTATGTTTTAAATAATGAGACTTGTTTGTATCTTTATTTTAGATGCAAACAAGTCTTTTGAATTATAAAATAATATAAAATACAAAAAGTCATATAATAAAACAAGGAGGATAAAAGATTGAAAGCATATCTTAAAAGTACAGAAGAAGTTTTAAAAGCTGCAAACTCAAGTGTAAATGGAATTAGTGAAAAACAAGCAAAAGAAGTATTTGAAAAAGATGGTCCAAACAAATTAAAAGAACCACCAAAAGACGGAATAATTAAAAAATTCGTAAAATCATTGATGGATCCAATGATTATAATGTTATTAGCTGCAGCAATTATTTCAGCGGTAACAGCAGTAATTAGTGGGGATTCATTCACAGATGTATTTATTATTTTATTCGTAGTAATAGTAAACACAATATTAGGATTAGTGCAAGAAAATAAAGCGGAAAACGCGATTGAATCACTTATGGAGATGACAAAAGCAACATCAAAAGTAATAAGAGATGGAAAAATCAAAAGCATAAAAAGCGAAGAATTAGTAGTAGGTGATGTAATAATATTAGAGGCAGGAGATGCTGTACCTGCAGATTGCAGAATATTAGAATCATTCAGCATGAAAGTTGAAGAAGCAGCACTAACAGGAGAATCAGTACCAGTAACTAAAATTGTTGACTTAATAAACTTAAAAGAAAACACATTAGACATACCATTAGGAGACAGAACAAATATGTTATATAGTGGCAGCACAGTAGTATATGGCAGAGGAAAAGCTGTTGTAGTATCAACTGGTATGGATACTGAAATGGGAAAAATTGCACAAGCACTGCAAACATCAGAAGAAGAAAAAACACCACTTCAAAAGAAAATGGCAGAAATTTCAAAAGTATTAACAAAATTAGTAATAGGAATAAGCGTTTTTGTCTTTATATTTGGAATAATTAAAACAGGGGACTTTACAGGACAACACATGCTAGATACATTTTTAATCGCTGTAGCTCTTGCAGTTGCAGCAATTCCTGAAGGACTTCCAGCCGTAGTAACAATAATTCTTTCAATGGGAGTAACATCAATGTCTAAAAGGCAAGCACTCATAAGAAAATTGAACGCAGTTGAAACATTAGGATGTACACAAATAATATGTACAGACAAAACAGGAACATTAACACAAAACAAAATGACTGTAGTAGAAAATAAAACTCCAAACGAAAAATTATTAGCTGAAGCAATGGCACTATGCTCAGATGCAGAAATACTTGAAGGAAAAGAAGAAGCGACAGGAGAACCAACAGAAGCAGCTTTAGTAAATTTCGCAAACAAACTTGGATTACCAAAATACAAATTAGAAAAAGAAGCTCCAAGGATAGGAGAAGCCCCATTTGATTCTATGAGAAAAATGATGTCAACAGTCCATAAAAAGAATGGGAAAGTTATCCAATATACAAAAGGAGCTTGCGAAATATTATTAGAAAGATGTTCTAATATATTAAACGAAAATAACGAAGTAGTTCCTATGACAGAAGAATTAAAAGAACAAATAAAAGAAGAAAATAAAAAATATGCAGATAAAGCACTAAGAGTTTTAGGAGCTTGCTATAGAGAATATGACGAAGAACCAAATAACTTTGAACCAGATAACATAGAGAAAGACTTAACATTTATAGGTTTTGTTGGGATGATAGATCCTTGTAGACCAGAAGTATATGATGCAATAGATAATTGTAGAAAAGCTGGAATAAGACCTATTATGATAACAGGAGATCATATAGACACAGCTACAGCAATAGGAAAAGATTTAAAAATAATACAATCATCTAATGAAGCTATAACAGGAGCAGAATTAGATAATATATCAGACGAAGAATTAATAAAAATAGTAAATACTCATTCCGTATTCGCAAGGGTACAACCAGAACACAAAACTAAAATAGTAAGAGCGGTAAAATCACAAGATTTAGTAGTAGCAATGACAGGAGACGGAGTAAATGATGCACCATCAATAAAAGCAGCAGACATTGGAGTAAGCATGGGAATTACAGGAACAGACGTAACGAAAGGAGCATCTGACATGATCTTAGCTGATGATAATTTTGCAACAATAGTGAATGCCGTTGAAGAAGGAAGAAAGATTTATGACAATATTAGAAAAGTACTACAATTCCAATTATCAACAAACACTGCAGAAGTTATATATGTATTTTTAGCATCAGTTTTCGGAATAACAATAGTAACTCCAGCACAGTTGCTATGGATTAACATGGTAACAGATAGCACACCAGGATTAGCCTTAGGAATGGAAAAAGCTGAAGGAGATTTAATGAGTAGGAAACCTCGTAAATCAAATGAAGGTGTATTTTCTAATGGAGCAGGTCTATCCACAATATTACATGGTATATTAATGGCAATAATAGTATTAGTTTCATTCTTTATAGGTCAACATATAGAACTAGGAAGATATGGAATATTTGAATCAGTAGATGGAATGACTATGGCATTTTTAACAGCAAATTTAGTAGAAATGTTTTATGCAATATGTATGAGAACACAAAAAGGATCAATATTTAAAATGAAAACTAGAAATAAATGGCTAACTGGATCTTTTATATTGTCTTTAATATTTACACTAGGAGTAATATATATTCCAGCACTATCAAAACTATTTGGATTAGCTACAATAAGTTTAACCGAATTTGCAGTTGCATTTGGATTGGCATTTTTAGTAATTCCTATAGTAGAAATAGCAAAAGTTTTCCAAAGAAAAAAAGCATAAAAAGCATATAACAAGATAGAAAGGAAATATTATGATAATAAATATATTAATGATAGTTATCGGATTTATTTTATTAATAAAGGGTGCAGACTTTTTAGTTGATGGAGCAAGCGGAATAGCTAAAAAATTTCATATACCAGAAATAATAATTGGATTAACAATAGTATCAATAGGAACATCAATGCCAGAATTATTTGTAAGCATAACATCAGCACTAAATGGATATGAAGATATGGCAATGGGAAATGTAATAGGAAGTAATCTTTGCAATCTATTATTAATATTAGGATTATCAGCAGCGATAACACCAGTAATATTTAAAAAAGAAACAAAATTTATTGAGATACCTATGTGCTTAGGAGTAACAATAATATTTACAATTTTATGTAATATAGGAAACGGAATTTCAAGAATTGATGCAACAATATTATTAGCTCTATTCTTAGGATTTATAATATATACAATCATTATGGCAAAAAAAGGAGAAGCTTTTGACGGAATAGATGAAGAAAACAGAAGCGAAGAAGAGAATGAAAAAACAAGAAAAACAATTATAAATATAATATATGTGATCCTAGGAATAGTAGCATTAAAATTTGGAGGAGATTTTGTAGTAGAACATTCAGAAAAAATAGCTAGAATGTTTAATATAAGCGAGAAAATCATAAGTCTTACAATTATTGCAATTGGAACAAGTTTGCCAGAACTAGTAACAAGCGTAACTGCAGCAATTAAACACAATTCAGATATAGCTATAGGAAATATCATAGGATCTAATATATTCAACATATTGTTAATCATAGGCGCATCAGCAATGATAGCACCAATCAAGTATAACCCAACATACAATCTACAAATGGGGATATTGATAGTTTCAACAATAGTTTTATGTATATTTCCATACACAGACAGAAAAGATGAAATGACAAGATCAAACGGCATTACATATTTAATGTTATATGCACTATACATGGCAATGTTGTTTGCAATATAAAGTTCTTTAAAAGTACTAATTTATGTTAGTACTTTTTTTATCCAAAATAAAATCTACAAAAACAAATTTGTGTAGTTGTATAAAACTTGTAAAAATAGACAAAATTTGATATTATAACAAGGTAAAATATTTTAAAAGCAGGTTCTATAATATGAAAGAAAAAGTTTTATTAGTAATAAACCCAGTAGCTGGAAAAGGTAATATACAAAAAGATATAAAGATAATAGAAGAAAATTTAATAAAATGCGACTGCGAAGTAAAAAGCGTATATACTACAATAGAAGAAAATGCAGAGAAAATAGTACAAAAAAACATTCAAGATAATACGATTATTATTGCTGTAGGTGGAGACGGAACACTAAATGAAGTTGTTAACGGAGTAACTAAATCAGAAAAGAACATAAAAATAGGATTTATTCCATTAGGAACAACAAATGATTTTGCACGCACATTAAAAGTACCAATAAATAAATATACATTATCACAAAACATCAACAATACTAAAGAAAAAGCATGTGATACTGGATCATTTAACGGAAAATACTTTAATTATGTCTCTGCATTCGGAATTTTTGCAGAAACATCATGCAGTACAGATAGAGATAAAAAGAATAAATTTGGAAGACTAGCATATTTAAATAAAGGAACAAAAGATTTTCTAGAAAAAGATGAAACATATCATTTAAAAATAACTACAGATGATAGAGTGATAGAAGATGACTTTGAATATGGAAGTATAAGCAATTCAAAATATATTGGTGGATTTCAATTATTTAAAGATCATGAAGTTGATGTAGACGATGGAAAGTTCGAAGTATTATTAATAAAGAAAACAAAAAATAAAGCAGCTCTATTAGGAACATATGCAAAGCTAACTATGCAAATAAGAGACGAAAATGTACTATATTTTAGAACCTCAAAATTAGAAATTGACACAAACGAAAAAATAAAATGGTCATTAGATGGAGAAGCAGAAGAAAGCACTGGACCAATAAAAATCGAAAACATAAACAAAAACATATCTATTTTAACAATGTAGTCAAGGGGAGAAAAAATGATAAATATATTGTTATGTGGAAATGAAAAAGTATTTGATGGAGCGCTAACAGAACTAATCTCAATCACAAACAGAACAAAAGAAGCAGTAAATTGCTATCTATTTACAATGGACGCAACTAATTTGAAAACAGAATATACACCAATTACAGATAAACAAACTGAATTTTTAGATAAAGTGGTTAAATCAAAAAATAAAGAAAATAAAGTAACCAAAATAGATGTAACAGATTTGTATGAAAAAGAATTTAAAGGTTCAGAAAATGAAGATGCATATTGCACACCATATACACTTCTAAGATTATTAGCAGACCTAATCCCAAAGATTCCAGATAAGCTACTATATTTAGATATTGATATGATGGCAGGTGGAGATATATCACAATTGTACAATATAGACATTTCAGAATATGAATACGCCGCCGTAAAAGAAAAATATGGATGTTGGATAATAAGACCAGATTATATAAATGCTGGAATGTTATTATTAAATATGAAAAAAATAAAAGAAACAAAATTACTAGAAAAAGCAAGAGAAAAAATCAGAAAAAAGAAAATGCTTTTTGCAGATCAAGATGCAATATTTTGGTCAACAACTAAGAAAAAAATACTACCAAGAATATATAATGAACAATCTAAGTTTAATAAAAAAGATACAGTCCTATGTCACTTCAGCAAAAGACTTATGTTCTTTCCATATCCACATACAGAAAATTATAAACAATGGAACATAGAGGAAGTTCACAAAGTATTAAAATGCTACGCTTTTGATGAAGACTTAAAAGAATACTTAGAATATAAAAAAGAATTTGATGAGAGAAGAGAAAATGTTTAATAAAAAAAATACAATACCAATATTCTTTGCTGTAGATGATGCCTATATACCATTTTTAGCTGTTGCAATATACAGCTTAGTTAAGCACGCTAATAAAGAAAATGAGTATATAATAAAAATATTATATACAGATATAAAAGAAGAAAATCAAAAAGCAATCAAAAAGTATGAAAACAAAAATATAAGCATTGAATTTGTAGATTTAAATTATTATATAGATAAAGTTAAAGATAAACTGTATACAAGGGATTATTATACTAAAACAACGTATTTTAGACTTTTTATACCAGATTTATACCCACAATATGATAAGGTACTATATTTAGATAGTGATATAACAATATTAACAGATATAGCTGAGTTATATAATATAGATATAGAAAATAATCTAGTAGCAGCGGCACCAGATGACGTAATTCAAAACATAGAAGTTTTTCAAGAATATGCCGAAAAAGTTGTAGGAGTAGCAGACTATAAAAAATATTTTAATGCAGGAATACTATTAATGAATTTAGATGAAATGAGAAAATCTAATTTTCAAGAAAAATTTCTATACCTGTTAGAAACAATAAAATTCTCAGTAGCGCAAGACCAAGATTATTTAAATAGGCTATGCAAAGGAAGAGTAAAACTATTTTCAAACACATGGAATAGAATGCCTATAGGAAAGGACATAATAGAAAGAGAAAAATTACACTTAATCCACTATAATCTAGCATTTAAGCCATGGCACTTTGAAGACATCCTATACAAAGAATATTTCTGGGAAATTGCCCAAAAAACAGAATTTTTTGATAAAATACAAAAAATAAAAGAAAATTATAGTGATGAAGAAAAGTTTAAAGATATGGAAGCTGATAAAAAATTAAGGCAATTAGCACAAAAAGAATGTGATTGCGTAGGAGATGATCGAGTAAGCAGAAGAGAAAAAATAGAAAAGGCTAAAGACAGATTGGACATATTAGCTAAAATAGAAGAATTTGAGAGAAATGGACTATTTGACAAAGACACTGAAGAAGACCCGCCAACTATTCCATTATTACCAGAAGGAGTAGACTATTTAAATGAAAAAGTATCTAGTAAATTGAAAACTAGATTAGCAAACAAAGTTGGAGAAAAATTTCTTGAAAATATAATAAAAAACCAAAAACTATTAATAAAAGAAATAAAAGGAATAGAAAAATTAAACTCTATAAACAGTGGAGCAATTATAACATGCAATCATTTTAACCCATTTGATGCTTTTGCAATTGAACATGTATTTAGAACATCAAAACACATAGAAAACAAAAGACTATACAAAGTAATAAGAGAAGGAAATTATACAAACTTTCCAGGACTATATGGATTTTTCTTTAGAAATTGTGATACATTACCTTTAAGCTCAAACAATAAGACTATGGTTGAATTCATGAAAGCTGCCGATACTATATTAAAGAGAGGGGATATGATATTAATATATCCTGAACAGAGCTTATGGTGGAATTACAAAAAGCCAAAACCATTAAAACCAGGAGCGTTTAGAATAGCAGCAAGAAATAACGTTCCAATAGTACCAATTTTTATAACAATGGAAGATAGCAACATAATGGGAGACGATGGATTCATAATACAACAATATACAATAAATATCGAAAACCCAATATATCCAGATAAAGACTTTAATGAAAAAGAAAATACTCAAATAATGAAAACAAAAAATTATGAAATATGGAAAGAGGTATATGAGCATTTTTATAAAGTACCGCTTCTATATAGTACAGAAAAAGGAAAAATGCCTAAATACTGAGAATAAATAAAATGAAAAAAACACAACTATATTATTACTCAAATGAATTAGAAGATGAATTTTCAAAAGCAAAAATAATACCAATAAAAATTGATGAAAATTATAAGTACCATAAAAATAAAATATGGAACGTAATGGCATACTTAATACAAAATATATTAAGCATGCCAATAAAGCTAATATATGCAAAATTGAAATTTAAAATTAAATTTGTAGGAAAAGAGAAATTTAAAAAAGTTAAAAATGAAGGATATTTTATATATGCAAATCATACACAGACTTTTGCAGATACATTCATTCCAAGCTTAGCCAACTATCCAAAAAGAAATTTTTTTATTGTAAACCCAGAAAACATTTCAATCAAAGGAACAGGAAAACTAATAGAAATGTTAGGAGCTATTCCAGTACCAGGAAGTAAAAATGCAAGTAAAAATTTTTTAAAAGAGATTGAAAACAAGATAAACAACCAAAGCTCAGTAACAATATACCCAGAAGCACACATCTGGCCATATTATACTAAAATAAGAAATTTTAAATCAGTATCTTTTAAGTACCCAGTAAATCTAAACACACCAACATTTTGCATAACTAATACGTATCAGAAATATAAGAAAAATAAAATACAAATTATTTCATATATAGATGGGCCACTTTATGCAGATGATTTAAAAAATAAAAAAGAAAAAGTAGAAAATTTAAGGAATAAAGTATATAATTGCATGGTAGAAAGAAGTAAAAATAATAATATAGAGCTTATAAAATATGTATACAAAGAAAAATAGGAGAAAAAATGGAACATTGGAGCGTAGAAGATTACAAAAATTATACAGAGGGAAAGAAAACAAAGTCAAAATATAAAGCAAATAAAACATCAGTAGACGGACATACTTTTGATAGTCAGAAAGAAGCGGAATATTATTGTGAATTAAAAAATAGATTAGCAGCACACGACATAAAAGGATTTTGTCTACAACCAATATTTATACTAGGTGCAGGAGTAAAATACAAAGCAGATTTTATAGTATTTAACAATGATGGCACAGAAGAAATAATAGACGTAAAAGGCTTCAAAACAAAAGAATATATAACAAAGAAAAAAATATTTGAAGATAAATTTAATCTAAAAATAAAAGAAATATACTAAAGATAAAAATATTAATAGGAGAAAAAGAAAGATGGAGATTAAATGAAATATTATGACACTATATTAGAAGAACAAGAAACATCAATAAACATAGCCTATGATTTAGAAGTAATACAAGTATATACTAACAGAGTAGATGTAATAAAAAACTTAAGCAAGGAAATAGGAAAACCAAATATAAGAGACAAAAAAGGAAAAACTTATTGGATGGGAGCAACATGGGAAATTCCATTTAAAGATATTTCAACAATTTCCAAATTACTTAATAAAGAAATTTTTATTGACAAGAATTTTAAACCCCAAAAAAGAGAATCTGAAGAAAAAGATGGTTTTGAACAAATGAGAGTTTTTTAAAAAGAAAGTTATTTATCATATTCAACTTTCTTTTTTTAGTTAATATAATAAGATTATAGGAGGAATGTATGAAAGCTTTATTAGTAAATGGAAGTCCACACGAAAAAGGATGTACATATACAGCCTTATTAGAAGTTGCAAAAACACTTGAAAAAGAAGGAATACAAACAGAAATATTTTGGATAGGAATAAAACCAATATCAGGTTGTATAGGATGTGGTAAATGTAAAGAAATAAAAAAATGCGTATTCGATGACACTGTAAACGAATTTGTGCAAAAAGCCTTAGATGCAGATGGATTCGTATTTGGAACGCCAGTACATTATGCAGCAGCATCTGGAGCAATGACATCTTTTATGGATAGGTGTTTCTATTCAGCAGGAAGTGTTTCTACACCAGAAAAAGAAGTATTCAGATATAAACCTGCAGCAACAGTAATATCAGCTAGAAGAGCAGGAACAACGGCAACATATGACCAATTAAATAAGTATTTTGGAATAACAGAAATGCCAATAATATCATCAAGATATTGGAACATGGTACATGGAACTAAGCCAGAAGATGTATTAAAAGACGAAGAGGGAATTCAATCAATGAGAATACTTGGAAGAAATATGGCTTATTATCTTAAATGTATAGAAGCAGGAAAAAAAGCAGGAGTAAAAATGCCAGAAAGAGAAAAAACAATATTTACAAATTTTATTAAAGATTAAAATATGCAATAAGCAATTAAGACAGTTTATAAAAACTGTCTTAATTCAAGTTAAAATCAAAATATTGCATTAACTAATAGACTTTTTCAAAGAAAATATGATAAAATAATACAAAATTTATTAGGAGACACTAATGAAAGCGAAAGAACTAGTACATAAATTTTTTGAGTTAGATAAAAAAGATAGAAAAATGTATATGCTACAAGTAGCAACTATAAACACATTCATAGTAGGTATAGCAAAACTCTTTTTTGGAATAATATATTCTTCAGTATGGTTTTTTATGAATGCAGTCTTTTATGGAATATTAACATTTTCAAAATATAGATCTGTAAGAGATTACTCAAAAATTAAAAAAATAAAAGACAAGCCATTACGAAAGAGAATTGCATATACTAATTACTTATATAACGGATGGTTATTAATCTTACTAGGTATAGCATATTTTATAATAAATTTAATAATGTTTAAAACAGAGAATACAAATAATACAATGGGCGGATATATGGTATATCTAGTCGCATTACTTTCCTTTTCAAGTATAACAACAGCCCTTATCGGAATAAAAAAATACAGAAGAAAAAATGATCCAATTGTGGCAGCAGCTTGTCAAGGCAATATAGCAAAAGCTCTAACATCAATAGTACTTACTCAAGTTGTATTATTAGATGAATTTACAGAAAAAACAAATAAAATTGTAAAACTAGATGGAATTACAGGAATGTGTGTAGGATTAATAATAGTAAGCCTAGGAATTAGAATGATAATAAAAATAATAAAAGAAGATAGAAACATACTATTAAAACAGCATTTTTAAGGAGGAATAAATGGAAAACATAGATAAATATTATTTTACATCAGAAAGTGTAACAGAAGGACACCCAGATAAACTATGTGATACAATATCTGATAAAATTTTAGATGAATGCTTAAAAAAAGACAAGAACTCAAGAGTAGCAATCGAAACTTTTGCAAGCAATAATACTATTACAGTAGCAGGACAAATAACATCAACAGCAGAACTAAGTGTAGAAAAACTAGTTAGAGACACAATAAAAGATATAGGATACTTGGGAAAAGAAATAGACATAGACTATAAAACATGTAATGTTCATATAGATATAACAAAACAAAGTCCTGACATTGCAATGGGAGTTGATATTGGTGGCGCAGGAGATCAAGGAATAATGTTTGGATATGCATGTAAAGATACAGAAAATTATATGCCATATGCAATAGACATGGCCCATAAATTGGCTAAAAAATTAACAGAAGTACGTAAAACAGATGAAATACCTTTTTTGGGACCAGATGGAAAAACACAAGTAACTGTAAAGTATGAAAACAATAAACCCAAAAGAATAGAAACTATACTTATATCAACACAACACTTAAAAACAGCAACACTAAAAGAAGTAAGAGAAGCAGTAATAGAAAAAGTAATTAATAAAGTAGTACCACAAAATATGATGGACAGTAAAACTAAAATATATGTAAACCCTACAGGAAGATTTGTAATTGGAGGACCACTAGGAGATACTGGATTAACAGGAAGAAAAATTATCGTAGATACATATGGTGGATATAGTCGTCATGGAGGCGGAGCTTTTTCTGGAAAAGATGCAACAAAAGTAGACAGATCAGCAGCATATATGTTAAGACATATAGCTAAAAGCATAGTAGCAAATAATTTAGCAGAAAAATGTGAAATACAAGTTTCATATGCCATAGGTATGGAAAAACCTCTATCAGTATATGTAAATACATTTGGAACAGGAACGAAATCAGATCAAGAAATAATAAAAATAATTAAAGATAAATTTGACTTAACACCTAAAGGAATTATAGAATACTTAAAATTACAAAAACCTATATTTTCAAACACAACAAACTATGGACACTTTGGAAAACCAGAATTACCATGGGAAAAAGTAGTCAAACTTTAGTTTGACACAAAAATTCAAATTTGTTATAATAAACAATGCGTCTTTTACAAGAGTAGATATATAAAGAATGTTTACCAATATAAAAGAAGCATTGTTTTTATTTTAAATAACATTGTCAATAAGGACGACCTTTTTTGACAACTATAACGAATAACATATAAAAATAAAAGGAGTAAAGATGGAAAAAGAAGAAAACAGACTAGGAACAGAAAAAATAGGAAAATTATTGTTAGCTTTTGCAATACCATGCGTAATATCTATGGTAGTTAACTCAATTTATAATATGGTAGACCAAATATTTATAGGCTGGGGCGTAGGATATCTAGGAAATGGAGCAACAAACATTATATTTCCATTAAATATGGTATGCTTAGCTTTCGCATTAATGTTAGGAGATGGTACATCAGCATTTTTAAGTTTAAAGCTAGGAGAAAAGAAAAAAGATGAAGCTAAAAAAGGTGTAGCAAACGGAATACTTACATCAATTATCATAGCAATTATATTTTTTATAGCTTTAATAGCTTTCTTACCTCAAATAGTAAATCTATTTGGATGTACAGACACATTAAGACCATATGCATTAGATTATGGATATGCACTAACATTTGGATTACCATTCATGATGATAGGTATAACATTAAACTCAATTATAAGAGCTGACGGAAGCCCTAAATATTCAATGATATCAATGGTTTCTGGAGCTGTACTAAATATAATATTAGATCCAATATTTATATTTGTATTACATTGGGGAGTAAAAGGAGCAGCAATAGCAACATCAATAAGCCAAATATTAACATTTATATTAAATATCTTATACATTAGAAAATTCAAATCAATAGATCTTAAAAAAGAAGATTTTAAACTTCAAATAAAAACAACATTAAAAGTGTTTTCATTAGGAATAAGTAGTTTTATAACTCAAATGAGCTATGTTGTAGTAATGGCTTTAGAAAATAACTTATTAAATAAATTAGGCGCAGCTTCAGAATACGGTTCAGATATTCCAATTACAGTATTAGGAATAGTAATGAAAATAAGCCAAATATTAAATAGCATTATATTAGGAATTGCGGTAGGCTCACAACCAATTATAGGGTACAACTATGGAGCTGGAAACTTTGACAGAGTAAAATCAACATTAAAAAGAGTATTAGTAATAGGAACAATAGTAAGCACAATAGCTTTTATATTATTCCAAACAATACCAGATAAATTAATAGCCATATTTGGAAGTGGAAATGAAAAATATATAGAATTTGCATGTATCTCATTTAGAACATATTTAATGTTTGCAATATTATATGGAATTCAAATACCAGCAGGAATATTCTTTCAAGCTATCGGAAAAAGCATCAAAAGTGCAATATTATCACTTTCGAGACAAATTGTCATACTAGTACCAGCTTTAATAATACTAGGAACATTATTTGGAATAAGAGGGGTATTATTTGCAGGACCAGTAGCAGATGGATTATCTTTTATAATAGCAGTAACATTTATAATTTTTGAATTAAAAAATCTAGGAAAACAACACATAACAAGTCAAACCTTAGTAGATGATACAAGCACAGATAACATACTATCAGAACAAACAGTTATAACCATATCTAGAGAATATGGATCTGGTGGAAGATATGTTGCAAGATTAGTTGCAGATAAATTAGGAATAAAATTCTATGATAAAGATTTTATAAAAAGGTTATCTGAAGAAACAGGATTAACTGAAGAATATATAGAAGAAAATGAACAAAAAAGAGCAGTTTTTGCAAATTTAGAACAAGATGTAAACACAGGATTATCAGGAAAAGATGAAATATTTATAAAAGAAACTGAACTTATTCAGAAAATAGCAGAAGAAGAATCATGCGTAATAGTAGGTAGATGTGCAGACTTTATACTAAAAGACAACAAAAACACACTAAAAGTTTTTATATATAATGATGATAAAGGAAAAATAGAAAGAGCAACAAAATTTTATGGCATGAATAAAGACAAAGCGGAAAAAGAAATTAAAAAAATAGATAAACAACGAGCGAACCATTATAAATATTATACAGGCAGAGACTGGAAAGATTATTCAAATTATGATATATGTATAAATAGTGATGCATTAGGAGTAGAAAAATCAGCTGATTTAATATGTGATTTATTAAAATCTAAAACAATTAAATAGGAGAATATAAAATGAACAGAGAAGATGCAATCAAACTATTAAAAAAATATAATCAAGAAGAATTTCACATAAGACATGCACTAACAGTAGAGCAAGTAATGAAATATTTTGCAAAACAAAATAACGAAGATGAAGAATTTTGGGGAACAGTAGGACTATTACATGATGTTGATTTTGAACAATATCCAGACCAACACTGTAAAAAAGCACCAGAACTATTAAAAGAAATAAATGTAAGTGACGAAATGATACATGCAATATGTAGTCATGGATATGGAATCTGTTCAGATATAGAGCCAAAACATAAAATGGAAAAAATATTATTTGCAACAGACGAACTAACAGGACTTATATGGGCAGCAGCAAAAATGAGACCATCAAAAAGCACAAAAGACATGGAAGTATCTAGTTTAAAGAAAAAATATAAAGATAAAAAATTTGCAGCAGGATGCTCTAGAGAAATTATACAAAAAGGTGCAGAATTATTAGAAATAGAACTAGCAGAACTATTTGAACAAACAATACAAGCAATGAGAGAAAGTGAAGATATAATTGAAGAAGAAATGAAAGCTATGTAACAATTATATTTCAAATTCAAAGAAATATTGAAGAGATAAAAAAACATTAGTATAATAAAATTATATTAATGTTTTTTATTTTACCAAGATTTTGAAAAATACCAAAGAAAAGTCTAAGAAAGGAAGAAAAAATGGAACAAGCAAAAATTTGCAAACATAATATGAGATGTTATCCAATATACAGAATGCTTTCATATGACTTTTTATTTTTTTATACAATAAATATATTGTTTTTAACACAAGTTAAAAATATATCTCCATCAGGAGTACTAATAATAGATGCTTTTTATTCAATCTTTGGAATACTGGTACAATTTCCAGCAAGCTATATATTAGATAAAGTAGGTAGGAAAAAGAGCTTAGTAATAGGAACTTTATTTAATGCAATATATCTACTAGTAGTAATTTTTAGTAAAAATCTAACACAATTGATATTAGCAGAAATAGCATCAGCAATGGGATTTGCATTAAAAGATATAGCTTCACCAAGTTTACTAAACGAATCCATACCAATAACAAAAAGAAAGAGCGAGATTTTTGGAAAATTAAGTGGAAAGGCAATGTCAGGATATTATATTTTAAACGCAATATCCTTGATAATATCAGGATTTCTTTATGAAATAAACGGATATATGCCAATGATGTTATCATTAGCAATTGTTATAATTACATTCATATTAGCAAATTCTTTCTATGAACCATTAGTATTAGAAGATGAAGAAAACAAGAAAGAAGATGAAGCTCTAAGCATAAAAGATTCATTTAAATTTATATTCTCATCTAGAAGATTAAAAAGCTTACTACTATATTCTTCAATAATGTTATCACTAATATATATCCTAGCATCAAGTGAGATATACCTAATAGAAGAATTAGAACTTTCATCATCATATATAGGAATAATATTTGCAATACTTGGAATCATCTCTGGAATTGCAGCCCAAAAACAAGATAAATTTCAAAAAATATTCAAAAACAAAACCTTAACTATACTAGGATTAATAATAAGCTTAAGTTGTATAACATCATGTATAGGATTTTTATTAAAACTACCAATTATACCAACATTAATAATTATACTAATCTCATATGGATTTAAGTATGCAGTAGTTGGAATATATAATGTTCTAATTACAAAATATTTTAGTAATTTTACAAATGAAGAAATTGACGCAAAAATATATGCAGCTCAATTATTATTTAATAGCATATTAAGTGCTACATTTGGACTAGTTGCATCAGCTATATTAGCACGCATAGACATAGTAAATTCAACACTAATGTTTGGAACATTCTTTTTAGTATTATTTATAATAGTAACAATATATATGAAAAATAAATTAGGTTTAAAACCAGAAGAATATAATAAAGAAGAAGTTAAATATTCTAAAATAAAAGAGATAATATAAAATAGGAGAAGAAAAATATGGCAAAAGAAGTTGGAATAGAAATACCAGAATATTTTCTAGACGAATTAGAGATCCCAGAAGACTTTTTAAAAAATAATGATTTTATAATAGATTTAGAAAGTTGCTTTAACGATTTAAAAAGAAAAAACCAAAACATAACAGAGGAGCAATTAAGAGAATTACTAAGTAGACATATAGAAGTTGGAAGAAATGATGTAACTATATACATTGAAAGAGATGGTACAAAAGAAATAGCTCAGTACTTACAAGTAGACCAAAACACTTTTAATAGAGTAGGTATGGTAAGGCAAGCTCAAACAAATTCAGAAAGTGAACCAATTATATATGAAAGTATAGGTATAAACAGATTAGAAAATAATAGTGCAGTAAGCAGCTATATCGCTTCTAAAGAAAGAAAAATTGACAGCTACACACAAGGAGTACAATTAATAGAAGATACAAATTTTGAAGATGTAAGAAGTCAGATAGAAAATGAAGATTCATATTGGGACGAAATAGAAGAGCAAGATTTTAGAAGCGAAGAAAAACCATCTTTAATAGATAAATCAACGTACATAGCTAAAAAAACAGGATTAGGTGTAGCATCAGGAATAGCAGGATTATATCAAGCAGTATTAACAGAAAGTGCAAATCAACTAAACCAAGGTGCTAATATGACAGCAGAAGAAGTAGCCGAAGTAAGTAAAAATGCTTATACTCCTAAAGCAGATATTACACAAAGTCCAGTACTACCAAGTATGAATAATATAATAAAAAGAGTGCCAGTCTTAGTCCCAAAAGTAATAGATATATGGCATGATAATGAAAAAAGCTTTACCGGAAAATTAGGAGCAATATATACAGAGTACATGTCAGAAGTATTAAATGCAATACCAGCAAAACAACAGTTTAATAGTATGATGAACGGAATAGGAAATGTTATACCAGAAGCAGGAAAAGCCGTAGAAACAGTCAATAACGCAATTTCTAAACCACTACAAAATGCAAATGAAGCCTTATACTATGAAGGTCAAGAATATGGGAAAATTACTCAAACTGCAGGAAATGTTGGACAAGTAGTAGGAAATATGGCACCAAGTATTGCAGCAAGTATTGCAACTGGAGATCCAGCTATAAGTTTAGGTGTAATGGGACTAAGTGCTAAAGGACAATCCACACAAGAAGCCTTAAATAGAGGTGCAGAACTAAACGAAGCAGTAAAAATAGGAAATGCAAAAGCAATGGTAGAAGTCGGAACAGAAATGATGTTCAGTGGAGTTAACATCTTTGGAAAAGGAGCATTAGACGACATCATAGAAAAAGGCATATTAGACAAAGTAAAAAATGAAGTAGGACAAGAATTAGCTAAAAGAGGAATCAATGTAGCAGGTGAAGTCATAGAAGAAACAATATCTGATGTAGTAGGAACATATGTAGACAGAGGAACTGTTGATCCAAATGCAGAATATAAATTATCTGACTGGAGTGATACAGCTGTAACCACAGTACTATCAACATTAGTTTTAAATGGAATAACAAATACAATTAATAGACAAGCAATAAATAATAATCAGAATAAGACACAAACAAACGAAAATCAAACTACTGAATTAGTTAGAGAAACAGTAACACATATATCACCACCTGAAACGAAAACAATAACAGCATTACTCAATTCAGAATTAACTTTAGATAGTGCAGTAGAATTACTAAAAATAGAGAGAGATTATTACGAACCAACCTTATCTAATGCAATACAATACAAACTACAAAATTCTAATCTATCAAAACAAGCACAACAAATCTTTGCAAATGATCAAATAGCAAATCAAGTATATGAAAGTTTATTGGAAAGACCATATAGAATAGAACAAATAGAACAAGAAATTGCTAATAATGTTGAATTACAGCAAGAACTAGAAGAAAGACGATTAAATAACACAGGAAACATAGATGAATATATGGCAGTCTATATAGAAACCATAGAACAGAACAACAAGAAAAAATATTATGGAATTGTAAATGATATAGAACAGGAAAACATTATGCAACCAGTTCAAAAATCATCTAAATCATCAGTAAAGCAAATAACAGAAACTCAAAATAAATTATACGTAGAATATGATGGATTTTTTAGAGATTTTGAAACAGCTCAAAAAGATTTTAAAAACATAGAAAATAAATATGCAGCCCAAAATTTTTTAAAAGGAGATATTGACATCATATTAAAGGACTACAACGGAGAAAAAGTCTCACTAGAATTAGCAGAAGCGACGGTAGAAAAATTAAAGCAAATAACACCAGGAGTAGATTTAAAAGGCACTGAGCTAGAAATAGCAGTTGATGTACTATCAAGCGTAAATAAAAATATAAACGTGCAAGAAGAAGCAAGTCAAAGCTCATCAAATACAGATATATCAAAATTGCAAGAAGCTTTATTTAGTAATCAGACAAATTCAGAAGGATTGACCATAGTACAAAAAACAGCACTAGAATTATATGGAATAGAAAGTAGAAATGTAAAAGCAGGAGAGAACACATATAGTCAAATTAAAATAGATGAAAAATGGTACAATTTAGATTCTATATTAGAAGCGGCAAAGCTAAAAGAAGTATCTAATGAAACGAAGCCACTACCACAACAAATCAGCGAAAGGATAAATCAACTTGCCGAAAGAAACGGAAATACTGTATCTGTTTCAAACACACACGGAAATCAAACAATGATTGAAAAAGCTAAAAACTTTTTTAATAAAAATCAAGAAATTGCTGAAAATGATATGCAATATCAATATGGAACAGTTGTAAATCAAGAAAACAACTCACCAGATTTTAAAATAGTAGATTATTCACCAGCAGATACAATAAATGATAAAATATTATGGGAAATAAAAACTTGGGACACAAGTGAAGTAGATAATAAAATAGATAACGCATTTGTTTTATTACCTAACACGGGTACACCACAACAAATATATGAGCAAAATCCAGAAATGTTTTCTCAATTATATAAATCATTATTAAGCGAAACAAAAGGAAAAAAGACACCATTTATTGGGAGCATTGAATATATGGAAGACCTAGAAACATGGACAGCATGTACTACTGATTCTGCAGAAATGCAAAGAGCAAATGAAAAAATAAAAGCTGCAATAATAAATAAAGTTGCTCAAAATGCTCAAATAAAAAAATTCGAAGAAGTATATAAAAATATAAATTACGAAGCACCTCGTACAACAGAGAGCAGCCCAACCTTACAACCACAGGTTAACTTAGAAGAAACAAATACAAGCAATGATATCCCAAAAACTGAAAGAAGAAATGAGACAAATCAAGAATCACAACTATACCAAAATAATGCACCAGATACAATAGTAATAAGTGATTTACATAGCAGGATGGATAGATGGGAATTTGTAAAGCAAATGATGAAACAGAATCCAAACTTAAACGTTATAATATTAGGTGACGCTATGGATAGAGGAAGCTATGGAGTAGAAATGCTTTTACAAATAAAAGAATTAAGTGATGTAGGTAGAGTAAGATATGTACCAGGAAATCACGATGAATTTGCATATGACTTTTTGAGAGGAAAAATAGATGGCAATACTAAAAATAATTCTTTATATGATTATGGATACAAAAGCATGGAACTAAATAAAGGAGGAGATACAATCCAAAAATTGCAAAACTTCAATCAGACAGTAGAAAATGCTCTAAAAGAAGGACTAATAACAAAAAGAGTAACGATTGAGGAATTAACCGAATGGCTTGGAAGCCAACCTATCCAGATGAGAGCTAGATATGGTGAGAATTCATATGCACTAGCGCATGCATTCTTTGATCCAAAACTATATCAATATGACAGCCAATTTAATTTAGAAAAAGCCTATGATTTACAAATGAAAGGCGAAAATGCTAACAATAGTGCAAAGATAAAAAGGTTTAAAAATACATTATGGTATAGAGAAAAAACACCAAACACGCATTATGCACCTATTAATTGGCCAACAAGACATGCAATGGTTGTAGGACATACACCACAATCAGAACGGAGTAAATGTACAATTTTTAGATGAAGATGTAACTAAACCAATAATATACATAGATTGCGGTTCATATGCACATTTAGGAGCATTTAGCTTAAGTGGAAAAGTAATAGAAAATCTAGAAGCTGGTGCTGCTAGACAGCAACAACAAACACAACAAAGATAGAAAATATCAAAAACAAAATAACTTGACAATTACATAAAAAAAGTATAAAATAATTACGTAAACGATGAAAGAGAAAAGTAAAAACAAGGTTATCAAAAGAGATGATTGGTCACCGGCTGAAAGCTAATCTTGAAAAACAGTTTTGAAAAACTACTCTGGAGTTTCTTTTCGAAAGAAAAGCGTGGATGTTGCGTTAAAACGGTAAACAAGTTAAACAGTAGGGTGGAACCGTGAGAAATAAAACTTACCCCTATAAGTCAAGATTTTTGACTTATAGGGGTTCTTTGATTTTTAAAACAAATTCAAGGAACCTCTATAAGAAAAAAAGACTTAAATAAATTTTGTTTAGCCTAAGAAAATTAGGCAAAGGAGGAATTTATATGTTTAAAATTAAATTAGGCGGTGGAAGAACTGCAGAAGTTGAAGAAGCAATGTATTGGCATACAACTTCACACATTATGGCACAAGCTGTAAAGAGATTATATCCAGCAGCTAAAGTAACAATAGGACCATCAATTGAAAATGGATTTTATTATGATTTTGATGTAGAAAAACCATTCACAGAAGAAGATTTATTAAAAATTGAAGAAGAAATGAAAAAAATCATAAAAGAAGATTTACCAATTGAAAGATTTGAGCTTCCAAGAGAAGAAGCAATCAAATTAATGAAAGAAAAAGAAGAACCTTATAAAGTAGAATTAATTACAGAACTACCAGAAGGTGAAGTAATATCATTTTACAAACAAGGAGAATTCACAGACCTTTGTAGAGGTCCACATTTACCATCAACAGGATGCGTAAAAGCAATAAAACTATTATCATCATCAGGAGCATATTGGAGAGGTGATGAAAAAAATAAAATGCTACAAAGAATCTATGGAGTTTCATTCCCTAAAGCTTCAGAGCTAGAAGAACATCTACAAAAACTAGAAGAAGCAAAACAAAGAGATCATAGAAAACTAGGAAAAGAACTAGCCTTATTTATGACTCATCCATTAGTAGGTTCAGGATTACCAATGTACTTACCTAATGGAGCAACAGTAAGAAGACTATTAGAAAGATATATTCAAGATAAAGAAATTGAAATGGGATATAACCATGTGTATACACCGTCACTTGCAAATGTAAGCCTATATAAAACAAGTGGTCATTGGGATCATTACAAAGAAGATATGTTTCCAGTAATGAAATTAGACAATGAAGAAATAGTATTAAGACCAATGAACTGTCCACACCATATGCTAATATATAAAAACAAACTACATTCATATAGAGATTTACCAATAAGAATAGGAGAACTTGCACACGACTTTAGATTTGAAGATAGTGGAAGCGTTTGCGGACTAGAAAGAGTTCGTGAAATGTGTCAAAACGATGCTCACCTTTTTGTAAGACCAGATCAAATTAAAGAAGAATTTGGAAAAGTTGTTAAACTAATTTTAGAAGTATATAAAGATTTCGGCTTTGAAGATTATGAATTTAGATTATCTTTAAGAGATAAAAACAACAAAGAAAAATATTTTGATGATGATCAGATGTGGGAAAAAGCAGAAAGTCAACTAAGAGAAATATTAGTAGAGTTAGGAGTTAACTTCTATGAAGCAGAAGGAGAAGCAGCTTTCTATGGACCAAAACTAGACGTACAATTAAAATCAGCAGTAGGACACGACGTAACAGTTTCAACATGTCAATTAGATTTCTTATTACCTGAAAGATTTGAATTAGAATATATAGGTGAAGATAATGAAAAACATAGACCTGTTGTAATACACAGAGCAATACTTGGAACATTTGATAGATTCTTATGTTTCTTAATAGAAGAGACAAAAGGAGCATTCCCATTATGGCTATCACCAGTTCAAGTAGCTATTTTACCAATCTCAGATAGCCAAAAAGACTACGCAGAAAAAGTAAAAGATGAATTACAATCAAAAGGAATAAGAGTAGACTTAGATTTAAGACAAGAAAAAATTGGATACAAAATAAGAGAAGCACAACTACAAAAAGTTCCTTATATGATTATCATAGGAGACAAAGAAGTAGAAGCAAATGCGGTTGGTGTACGTAAAAGAAAAGAAGGAGACATAGGACAAATGTCACTAGTAGATTTTGCTTCAAAGATTACAGAAGAAATTAATAATAAAGCAAGAGAATAATTTTTATATATAATTATAGACTATACAAAAATATAAGTGTAAATCATAGTTTTTTATTAAGGTAATTGCGAAGAGCAAAATTAAAAAAATATGAGTTACTCTTATATTTTTTTATAATGCACTTTAAAAAATTATTTTTTAAAAATATTGGAAAAAAATTTTCTATATGATATACTCAAGCTGAAAAATACCGTGAGGAGGAAAATAAAATTGTCAACAAAAGAAGATATAATGGAAAAACTAAACATTATAGGATTAGATTTAGATAATTTACCAAGCTTTTTAGAAGATAGCAAACCAATAGTATTTAATCCCTCAAGACTAAATAACGACAAAGAACTAAAGGTATATAAATATGTATCAATAAAAGATATAGAAATATATTGCACAACAGCATATAGAGATAATCAAATAAAAGAAAAATATGATAAATCAATAGCTTTTGGAACCTATATAAAACAAGCACAAGATGATGATGAAAAAGCAGTAGAATTAATGAAAGTATTTGACAAAATTTCAGAAGCAGGGATCAGAAGAATATCATTAGAACAAAGTAAAATGGAAAAGAAAATACCTTTTACAGTAAGTTTTAATAGAAATCAATTATGGCAAATATATTATTCAGAATATTCGGGTAAATATTTCATGCTATTTTCATTAAAAGAAGATACTTTTGATGAATTGTTTTACTTATTAAAGAAAAAAATCGAATTAGAAACATCTACAAGAGATGAAAAGGTATATGTACCAATATCATATGTAAACTATAGTGAAAAATATTTAACCAACAAACAAATAAATGATATTGAAAACTATTTATGGGTATTTACTAAAAATTGGCCTCTATCATACGAAGTTCACGATATGGACGGAAATCTAACAACACAAATAGTAGGAGAAACACCAATATATGAAACACTTAAAACAATGTATAAAATTGTTTTAAGAACAAAAGAAGAAGCAGACGAATTTTATAAATTAGTAAAAGCCCTATTTATGATTCAAACAGAACTAGGAAACAGATATAATTTTTCTACAAGAATAAATAACGAAAACAGTATAGAATTTTGTTACAATGGTAAAAAAATTGAATATGGAGATTTACCAGAATTTATAAAAGATAAGTACATAACAACAGAAGCAACAATAAAACAATTTAACCAAGAAGCTTTTGAGCTTGAGAAAAAGTTGAAGAACCTAAAAGAAGAATCAAAGAAAAAAGATGCAGAATATTTTATGAAACAAAAAGAAATATCAACATATCTTGAATGTAAAAAAACCTTCTTTGGAAAAGTTAGATATTTCTTCTCAAAAAAGAAACCCAAAATAAGCGAAGAAGAAAAACTAGCGCAAATAGAAGAAGAAAAAAAAGATGAAAAGAAAGAATCAAAACCAATACAAGGTTTCAGTGATGATAAAAAATATCATACAATTGATGATTTAGTAACAGTACAAGCCTTATATGAAAAAAGTGAAAGATATGTAAAAGATCTAAGACAAGATATAAAAGCTCTAGAATTAAAGATTGTAAACACAGAAAGAAAAATAGAAAATGCAACTATATACATAAATGAAATAGATCAGCATAAAAAGAGTTTATTTGAATTTTGGAAATTTGCAAATAAAGACGAACTACTAGAATTAGAAACAGGAGAAGAAGCTTATCTATCAGACAGTATAAAATTAAAAAAGAAATTTGATTATGATTATGACTTTGAAGATTTTGGAATAAACTATGATAAACTACAAAGAACAAAATTCTCTAAACAAGAGTTAGATAGCATATTCATTTCAAGTACAAATGTACTACCTATTATAAATATGCTAAAAAGCGGAGAAATGAATAGAGATGTTATTGAGGAAGAACTAAGAAATTTAAAAAGTGAGTACTTTACAACACAAAACTCAATGTTTAACAAAAATGAATTTGATATATTTGGTGCAATGAAAGATGATTCAACTCAAGTAAGATATTTAAACAATAAATCACACAGAGAGCATGAAAAAGATAAGTTCCAAGTGTTAAATGTAAATAAAAAAATCGATATATTTGATTTTACAGAAAAACTACAAACAATAGCAGGTTCTTTAAATGAAGCAATGTGCAAAGTGAAATTTGATTACGATATGCCAATATATCAAGTTGCATCAGTAAATGAAAAATTGCATAAAACAGATTATGGTATATTCAATATAAACGCTGAAAGAGAGTTGCAGTCATATGGAAATAAATTTGAAACAGCAGTAAAATTATTCAAATTAAACTTTAAAGAAGGATTCCCAGCAGTATTCTTCACAAATTCAGTATATTATGACAATATAAATAATACCTTACCAAATGGTATGGATGTAACATCTAAACTTTTAATAGACACTGAATTATTTGAATATGATTTAGTCTCTAAAGAAAAAATTATAACTAACAGATATTTCAATACTCCTGAAGATATATATCCTAAAATTCTAAATGTATATATAGAAGAATATGATGTAAAATTAAAAAGAACAGACATAAAAAAAGAAATGAAAAAAATAGCAGAAAAACTACCTATGAAGAAAAAGAATAAAAAAACAGAACAAATACTAGAAGAAAAAAGCTTAGATGAATCTCAAAAAAATGAAGACGAAACAGTAGAAGAAACAGAGAAAAAAGAAACAACTAAAAAGAAAGTAAAAAAGAAAAATACAGCAAATGAAGAAAATTAATATAAAAGGCATCACTATAAAAGGTGATGTCTTTTGTAATATTGTTGAAAAAAATATTAAAAATATTACAAAAAAATAACAAGAAATTTAAAAAAGTAATATAAGTTTTATAAAACCGTAATTGAGTTTAAACTCTGATATCCGTATAATGAATGTATAAAAATATGTAAAAAAGGAAGAGAAAATTTATGAAGCTTAATTTGAAAAAAATAACTAGTTTAGTACTTATTACCATAATACTATTATCTAACATTATTCCAAGTGTTGCACTAGCAATTGAAGGAACACCAGAACTAAAAGTAGAAGTATCAAAAAGTAATTTACAAAGAGGAGAAGAATTCACAGCATCAGTAAATTTTAAAGATAACGGATCAAAAGACTGTGAAGGATTCAATTTCATGCTAAAATATGATTCTGATGTATTAGAAGTAATATCAGCAGATACAGCTAATACAGGAATGCTTGTAACACCTAACACAGGAGTTATAGGAGAAGTAAACTATTTTGCCATGGGTTCACAAGCTTTATCTTATGAAGGAAGTTTAATAACTGTCAAATTTAAAGTAAAAGACAATGCTGTAGGAGGAACGACATCTTTAAGAATAGAGTCAGATGAAAAATACCCTATATCAAATTCTTCAGCTGAAATACCAACAACAGTAACTAATCAGAGTGTTAAAGTAGAAATACCTGTGCAATCAATCGAATTAAGCGAAAAATCATTATCTATAAAAGAAAGTGAAACACATAAACTAGAAGCTATATATACTCCAACAGATACAACTCAAAAAAACGTAAAATGGTCATCATCAGACGAATCAATAGCTAAAATATCACAAGACGGAACAATAACAGCATTAACAAGAGGAAAAACAACAATAACAGCAACTACAGAAAATGGAACTACTGCATCTTGTGACGTTACAGTAACAAGAGAAATTGGTTCAGTTATACTAGATAAATCATCAATATCACTAGATAAAGGAGAATCAACAAAAATAACAGCAACAATACCAACAGATACAGATGGAGACAAAACAATATCATGGACAACATCAGATTCTTCTGTAGCCACAGTAAGCAATGATGGAACAGTAACAGCAGTAGATAGAGGAGAAGCAATTATTACAGCGACAACAGCTAATGGAAAAAAAGCAATATGCGCTGTAAATGTATCAGTAAAATTAAAATCAATAGCTTTTGAAGGAAATATAACAGAAAAAACTTTCAATTTAGGAGTAGACCAATCAAATGAAATGCAACTAAATGTAATATATGACCCAGAAGACGCTGATGTAGATAAATCTACACTAGAATGGTCTTCATCAAACACTTCAGTAGTAACTGTTAATGATGGCCTAGTAACAGCAAAAGGAAAGGGAGATGCAACTGTAACAGCAAAAATAGATGGAAAAATGATAACTTGTAATGTCCACGTAAGAATACCTATCCTTTCAATTGAAATAAAAGACAAAGTCAACTTAACATATGGTGAAGAAGAAAAATTAGCGGTTACATATACAACATACAATAATATGGAAACAACAGATGACAAGACTATAAAATGGGAAACAAGTGATAAAAATATAGTTCAAGTATCAACAGACGGAACAATAACAACAAAAGGGCCAGGAAAAGCGACAATAACAGCAACTTCAGTAGCTGATCAAAAATTAGTTGCAACATGTGAAGTAGAAATTGCGCCAGTACCATTAAAATCAATAATAATTGAGCAACAATCAATCGTAATAGAAAAAGGAGATACAAAAACTTTAACAGTAAAATTTAATCCAGAAAATACATCCGACTCAAAGAAAATAAGCTGGGAATCGAGTAATCCTGATGCTGTAACAATTGATTCAACTGGTGTTATAACAGCGATGAAAAACGGAAAAGCAACAATAACAGCAAAAACACCAAATGGACAAGAAGCAACTACAGAAGTAACAGTAGTAACATTATTAAAAGATATAAAATTAAGTGAAACAGATATAACAATAAATAAAGACGTACCACTAACATTAAAAGTTACATTAGATCCAACAGACGCAACTCTAGATGATGATACAGTTAAATGGTCTTCATCAAATACTGAAGTTGCAACCGTAAATGAAAATGGAGAAGTAACAACACATAAAGCTGGAACAGCTTTTATATATGTTACAGTAGGTGGAATAACAAAAGAATGTAAAATAACAGTAAATGTACCTTTAACTGGATTAGAAATAGACGACAAAATAACTTTATTAAAAGGACAAGAGAAACTATTAGATGTAATAAAGCAACCAGAAGGAACAAACTTTAATGGAAAAATAACATTTGACTCTACAGATTCTAAAAAAGCTACAGTAGATAAAGAAGGAAGAATAGAAGCTCTTTCAGCTACAGAAGAAGGCACCCCTGTAATCATAACTGTAAACGCAGTAGAAAATAATGTAATAATAGCTTCGGCAACATGTGAAGTTACAGTAATAGAAATTCCATTAGACTCAATAACAATTAATCAAGCTGATTTTTCACTTGGACTTGGTAGAAGTCAAAAATTAAAAGTACTATATAATCCAGAAACAACAACTGACGATAAAACAGTAATGTGGTCATCATCAAATTCAGATGTAGTATCAGTAGATTCAAATGGAACAGTAACAGCAAAGTCAGTAGGAGAAGCAGTTATAACTGCAATTGTAAATGGAAAATATGCAGAAGTTTTAATTACAACATACGAAATACCAATTACAGCAATAAAAGTATATACAAACATTTCTAATAACAAAATAGCTGTTGGAAAAGCAATCACACTTACTGTAAAAGTAATACCAGAAGATGCAACAAGACAAGGAAATTACAAATTCACATCATCAGATGAAAGAATATTAACAGTAGATGAAAAAGGAAATGTAATAGCACATGCAGTAGGAAAAACTTTAATTACAGTTGAAACAGAAAATGGAATAAAAGAGCAAGTAGAAATAGAAGTCGTAAAAGATAAAGCAGCAGCTGCTGCTGAATATAAAAGATTATCTCCACAAACAGGAGACATCAACATAGAAATATATGCAACAATAATGTTAGTCTCTGCATTAGGAATAGTAATAATGACAATAACTAATAAAAGGGGTAAATAATTTATTGAAAAATATGCTCTTATGCCAAAATGTAGGAGCATATTTTAATAAATAAAGGAAGATATAAATGAATTTTAATACGAATAAAACAGAATCAAATAATAAATTTAATAGTATCAATTTTGCCAAAAAAAGAAGAGGAAGACCAAAAAAAGATGAAGGAATTGCAAAGCCTTCAACTAAAAAAAGAGGAAGACCTAGAAAAAACCCAGCTCAACCACCTAAACCAGTAGGAAGAAATGGAAGACCCAAAACAACAAAAGAAATATTAGAAGAAGAAGAACTAGCAAGAAAACAAGCAAAAGAACAAGAAAAGCTTATTAGGCAAGAAGCACTTACTGCAAAGCAAATAGAAGATAGACTAAAAAAAGAGAGAAAAATAAAGAGCAAAATCGAAAGAAAAAGAATGAAATCAGACGAATATTCTGAGTATTATTTTGGTGCTCCAAAAGAAGGTCATAACCTATTTACTGTAAAAAGATTACTGCTATTTATATTAGTATTAGCTTTTGTAGGATCTTCTTATATAGTAGTAGGCTGGTATCATAGAACAACACGTACAGAAAAAAAATATGAAAATGTAGCATCAAAAGTTGTTTTAATAAATGAGAGAGACGAAAATTCAGATAGTAAATTTGATACAGTAAATTTTCAAGAACTTAAATCAATAAATGCAGATGCAGTAGCATGGATAAAAATAGGAGGAACTACTATAAATTATCCAGTACTGCAAACAACTAATAACGAGTATTATTTAAGTCATGATATATACAAAAAAAGTGATCAATGTGGAGCAATTTACATGGACTATCAAAACGATAAAAGAGTAATTGATAAAAATACTGTAATATATGGACACCACATCAAAAAAGGTATAATGTTTGCAGATATAGTAAAAATAGCCTCTGGTGAATTAGGAAAAGATGTAGATATATATATTTACACTCCAGAAAAATCAATGAGATTTAAAGTATTTTCTGCATACACAACAATACCAGAAGAATTTTCTATAGATACAGAAGTAACAGAAAAAGATTATGATCAATATGTAGAAACCTTAAAAAACAAAAGCACAATAGAATTTGTTGGTAAACCAGACAAAAGTAATCAAATAATATCATTATCAACATGTGATAAAACAGGAAAAGAGAGAGTATTAGTTCATGCCGAACTAGAAGATATAGAATAATAAAATAGAGGGAATAAAATGATAAAGAAAAGATCAACACTTATAATATTAATAGTATTATTAGCAACCTTGTTCTGCTATATATTTTCTCCTATAAAAGCAGCAACAAATGAAAATAAAGTGCGAGCAACAGAAGAATGGGAAGATTCAGGCTTTATAGATCCAACTGCACATGAAGAAGCAGCCTTTCACAGACTAGTAGATTCAACAACATTTAATTCGAAATTATATATTGCTTCAGGCGTTTGTACAGCAGATGGAGATAATGCAAAAAATAAAATATACGTACAAGCATATAATGGACAAGAATGGGAAAATATAGGAACTCCAATAATTGCAAAAGCAAACCAACTTCAGTTAGATAAAATAACTTTTTGTAAAAAAGGAGAGAACGAATTATACTTATTTTACATATCAGAAGGATTACTAGAAATCAGTAGATTGAATACAAATAATAATACTTGGTCAGAAGTAACCTCATTAACAGATGTATCAAACAGTTTTGACATAACATCGCAGAATAATGAAGTCTATATGACAACATTAAATCAAAATGGAGACGTAGCTAAGATATATAAATTTGATGGAGTAAATCTAATAGAAATTGCTACATTCAGACAGAACGCTGGATATTTAGGAAAAACAAAAGTTACAATTTTAAAAGATGATATATACATATCAGTAAAAGAACCTGGAAAAGAAGCTATCTCATTATATAAATATCAGCCTTCAGAAAATAAAATTACAGAAATAGCAGATTGTCAAGTAGACCTACCTAGTTCAGAATATGAAATGGTAACAGTATTAGAAAATACGAGAGAAAAATTATATATTACATCAATACAAACTGATAATATGTTAATTCATACTTATGACGGAACAAATTTTGCTCAATTAGACAAAAGTACATTACCTGAAAATTTATATATACTTAATATATCTTCAGAAGAAGGTGATTTATATATAACAGCATTACTTGATCGGAAAACTACAAACATATACTCATAACAGAAACAACAATACTTTCTTAAAAGAAGGAATTGATATTGAAAATGTATCAACAGAAGTTGCACAGGCAATAGAATTTAATGATAAATTATACACTCTATATATTCCATCTAGCGAAGAAGAAATAATAATCAAAAGAAAAGCTTTCAAAAAGATTATATTAAAAGGTGACATAGATGGAGACAATAGAATAACAACAAAAGATGCAATCTTAGGAGCAAAAGGACTAGCTAAAATTACTAAACTATCAGAAAAACAAATTGCAGCTGGAGATATAAACGGAGATGGAAAATTGTCAACATCGGATTTAATATTAATCAGTAAATTTTTAGCAAAAGTAATTGATTCATTATAAAACAGGAGAGAAAATGAAAGAAAAACTAAAATATATAACCATAATATTATTAATATTAATAACTATACTACTATTACCTAAAATAACGCTGGCAACAGGAACACCAGAATTAAATATTGAAACAGCAAAAACGAACTTAGAATTAGGAGAAGAATTTACAGTTTCAGTAAAATTTAATGACAACGGTTCAACTGAATGTTTAGGTTTTGACTTTGGATTAAAATATGACAAAACCATATTAGAAGTTGTAAATTCGTCAATTACATTAGATAAAGGAGCTACAGTTATAAATGACAAAGTTCCTGGTTCAGTAAATTTCGTACTAATATCAATTACGCCTGTACAATATACAGGAGAACTATTCACAGTAACTTTTAGAGTAAAACAAGATGCTAATGGAGGAGAAACAGCATTTGAAATTTCCTCAGATAATAGTGAATCACCAATTGAAAACGAAAATGGAATTGTAGAAACAAAAACTCAAACGACAAGTATTACCATTGCAGCACCAATAAAAGAAAAAAACAATACAGGATTTCAATTAACTTCAGAAAACAAAAATACAGAAGATAATGAACAAAATATTGTTGAAGAAAATATTAAAAACAGTAATATCACTGAGTTAAACAAAGATAATACAACAACAGAAACTGAAGATACAATAGAAGACGAAGAGATAATAAAAAATGAAGAAAGTACTTCAAATTCAGAAAAAAAAGAGCAAATTGGATTACCTACAAAAGCTGTAGCTATTATATTAGCAATATCTGTGATAGGTTTAATAAGTATTTTCTTAATGTTAAAAAAGAAGAAAAAATAAATACAAACCCTCTTGCAAATATAGCAAGAGGGTTCCACTTTATTAGCAAATATATCAAAAGGATAATATAGGAAAATAATGAAAAATAAAGAAAAAAAGAGATAATATAGGAAAAAATAAAAAATAAAATCACTAGCTAAGGCACACTTAACAAAACGAACTAAAAACTTAATATTAGAGATTTGAGCCAAAAGAAAAATTCTGCTATAATTAAAAACGGTGGTGCATTATTCTAGTTATGCAACCTATTATGAAGGTGGGCCTAAAAATCCACACATGATTTATTAGATACGCGTTTCTTATATTATGCGTAAAATGCCAGTTTTGCGTGGGTATAGGAAATACAGAAATCAGGAGAAGATATAATGGCATATATTGTTATCCTCATTTCGTTATCAAAACAATTTGATATTCATCTAAAATCGTGTGCAATTTTAACTCATGTACACATAAATCTGTTTTGAGTGGTAATCTTGGGATTAGTCGCTACTCACAAGCAAATAACGCGGCCACGTTATTTACTTTGAGACTATGAAATCATTACTGCAAAAGAAACTAATAATAGTAGTTACATATCAAGGAAAACTTCTAGAATGTTTGTTTTAATTAAGAAACATGGAAATTTAGGGATTAAGGTACGGATTTTAGTGGCGATCTAGCTTTCCGAAACTTTTAAGGAATACTTCTTTTAAATGGAAACAGCTAAATAGTAATGTTTAGTAAGAAGTAGAGAAATTCTGCTAGACCTTAAACCGTAAAATTTACTTAAATTTCTACCATCATATAAACGTAATTTACAAACGGAAAATAGAAAAGAATTTATCTGAAATAAGTGAAAGTGCTTATATTGGATAAATTCTTTATTTATTTTAAAATTAACTTTTGACATAAAATTTTTGATATGTTAAAATTCTAAAAACAAAATACACAATAAAAAACAACTAAGAAAGGAAAAAATAATGAAAGAGAAAAAAGAAAAAAATCCTAAAAGTGAAGCTATAAAATGGTTTCTAACAATATTTATAGTAACATTTTTACTATCAATGTTCTTTTCATATATATCTACTACATCAATGGATAAATTAAGTTTAGTACCTGCAATTTTAATACTATCAGCAGTAATTCTAACAGGTATTTTATTTGATTTAGTAGGAGTTGCAGTAACATGTGCAACAGAAGAAGAATTTCATGCAATGGCATCAAAAAAAGTAAAAGGTGCTAAAACAGCAATAAAACTAATTAGATCAGCACCAAAAGTATCAAACGTATGTGCTGACGTAATTGGTGATATTGCCGGAGTACTAAGTGGAGCAATAAGTGCCATAATAACATTAAAAATCACTCAAAAACTAGGATTAAGCTTTGATATTCAATTTCTAATGAGCGCACTAGTAGCTTCAATTACTGTTGGAGGAAAAGCTTTAGGAAAATCATTTGCGAAAAACAAATGTACTAGCATAATTTATGCTGTTGCAAAAATATTAAGTATATTCGAAAAATAATAAAGAGCTAATAGTTTATTTATTAGCTCTTTATTTGTATTCAATCACTTTACCATTCAAATAATTTAGTAATCCAGAATCAGTAGTAAACTCAAAAACTAATTTATAATCTTCTAATTTTTGAAATTTAACACCAAATCTTTTATTAATTTCATTAATACCATATTTGCCATCACCAATAATAGGATGACCAATATGAGATAAATGGGCTCTAATCTGATGTGTTCTACCAGTAATTAGTTCAACTTCAAGAGTAGAGAAATTATTCTTGATATCTTCCGAAATTACTGTATATTTAGTAAGAATTTCAAGATATCCTTTCTTAGGAACATCAGATATATACACCAAAGCTTTTTTATTGTCCTTAAATAGATAAGCTTTAAGCAATTCTTGTTTTTTAGGCATTATGCCAACAACATCACATCTATAAAATTTTCTAATTTCCTTTGATTTAAATTTATTAAATAATATATCTAAAGTATCATCATTTTTTGCAAATAAAACAAGTCCTTTAGTATTACGATCTAATCTATGACAAGGCTTAATAAAAGAATATTTTTTAGACAAAATAGTAGTAAGAGAATCTCCAAAACTGCTATCGACTACTTCGAGCTCAGCAGGTTTATACACTACTAAAATATTATCATCTTCAAAAACAGTTTTAATATCAAAAGTTTTATATAAAAGATCATCAACAATATAAATCGTCACATTATCAAATTCGTGAACATATAGGTCTTCGTTTATACGAACATCATTTATACGAATATCTTTTTTTCTTAATGCTTTATGCAAAGTGGCAGAAGATAAACCATTAAAATGTGCATATAAAAAACTACTTAGTTTCTTATTATTAAATTTAGGTTCAACAATTAATTTCTGCATAATCTATCCTTTCAATAATATATTCCAAAACACTAATCCAACGTAATAATTTTAGTAGTGTAATCTAAATTAGCTCTAGAATCAGAAGAGTATGCTAAAGTATAAATATTAGTAGCTCTTTTATCAATATCTAGCAAACGAAGTAAATTAGAATCTTTACACTTAGATTCAAAATCTTTAACAGAAGTAATAACTTTGCAACTTTGTGAAATAATAGGTAAAAGTTTTTTTCCATTATCAGTCATGCCGATAACTCTAATATATGGAATAATACTTTTTGAAATTTCTATATCTTTTTTAGTAACGCCCAGTAAAATATAAAGTAGTATTCTTTTGATTCTTGCTTGCGTAATACTTTTATTCTTAAGATTATTAATTAAATCCTCGATAGAATTAAATGAGTTAGCAGCTTTTTTTAAACTACTAATCATATTATCAGGCAAATCAGGAATATTTTCCATATCATCTAAATTGCAAGTACGTAAAATATAAAACAATTCTCTTTCAAAAGCTTTCAAAGATAAAACAATATTACCATTATCAGAATACTCTTTTAAAGAATCAAAAACATAATCAGGAACAAATTTATCTATACTTATGTCTTCAGTTGCTATATTATCTCTAAGTATTTTTCTAATTTCAGAAGAAGAGATTAAATTGAAATTATTTCTTTCAACAGTTATAGGTATTATAGAAGACTTAAATAAATTTAGAGCTTTCAAATATTCAAGACCTAAAATGTTATTAGACTTACACAAATCTGCAAATTTCTTGCCAAATAAATCTGCAATAACTAACTCTTGAGATTTTGGATAAGAAAATCCTTCAGAAATTTTTTCTTTTACAAAATATATGTATTTTTCTTGATTATCAATAATTAACTTTGAAAGAGTCCTTAATTTATCTAAATCACCACATTCGCTTCCAAAAGAAACAAAAGAAGATTTAATTTCATCAGCAATTTTCATAGCACCATAGGCAAAATTCTCAGCACTAGAAATAGCATAAACACAAGGAAGTTCAATAACTAAATCAAAACCAGCCTTTAGAGCAAGCTCAGCTCTTTTCCATTTATTTAAAATAGCAGGTTCTCCACGTTGAACAAAGTTGCCAGACATGATGGCAACTTTTACATCAGCACTAGTTAAATCAACAGATTTTTTAAAATGATATAAATGCCCATTGTGAAGAGGGTTATATTCAGAAACAATGCTTAGTATATCCATAAATCTCCTATATCAAAATAAACTATATAAAATTTTATTTACAATTAAAATATTGTATAAATTGCGAATTATTGATATAATACCATAAAATTAGCTAAATCGCAAACATTTTGAAAGTAAAAAGATGTGCAAACATTTTTCAGAAAGGAAGCTATGGAAGAAGTAATAATCTATACAGATGGAGCATGCTCAGGAAATCCAGGACCAGGAGGCTGGAGCTCTATTTTAATGTATAAAGAAAATAAAAAAGAAATATCTGGAGGAAATCCAAATACAACAAACAATATAATGGAAATTACAGCCGTAATAGAAGCACTAAAACTATTAAAATTTCCATGTAATGTAAAAGTTTATAGTGATAGTGCATATGTAGTAAATGCTTTTAACAATGGTTGGATTTATAACTGGCAAAAGAATAATTGGAAAACAGCAGATAAAAAGCCTGTTAAAAATCAAGAGTTATGGCAAGAATTATATTCACTATTCAAAACCCACAAAGTAGAATTTATAAAAGTAAAAGGACATAGTGACAACGAATATAATAATAGATGTGATGAATTAGCCAGAAATGCTATAACAAGCCTATAAGGAGATAATTAATGAAAATTATTGGAATAACAGGACCATCTGGTTCTGGAAAAACAACATTAAGTAAGATATTAACAGACTCTTATAATGCAATAATAATTGATGCAGATGCTGTAGCAAAAAAATTAAGTAATGATATTACAACAGAATATTATAAAGAAATAGTTAAACTATTTGGAGAAGGAGCTCTACAAGAAAATAACCAATTAAACAGAAAAAAAATTGCATCAATAATATATAGTGACAAAGAAAAAAAAGAAGAGTTAGATAAACTAACTTTTAAATATGTAGTCAATGACATAAATAAACAAATTGCTGAACGTAAAAAAGAAAATTACGAATATCTAGGAATAGATGTGCCATTATTATATGAAGCAAAAATGGAAAAAATATGTGACATTGTTATAGCAGTAATAGCAGAAGATAAAGAAAAAATAGCTAGAATATGCAAAAGAGATAATATATCAGAAGAACTAGCAAGAAAAAGATTAGAAATACAAAATAATAATGAATTCTTTACAAAAAAAGCAGACTTCGTAATTCACAATAATGGAAGCTTAGAAAAACTTAAAAATTCATTTGAGGAGATAATAAAAAAGATATGAGCAAAATGATAGGAAAATTAATAAGCACATCACTAATTATAGTATTATTAATCATGATTGTTACAATATATAATAAATACTATTTTAATGACTTTATAAAAGCACATGAAAGAAAAGCAGATACGTCATTTTATAGGGATTCAAAACAAAAATATAGTGGAAAGAAAAGCTACTGTATAGAAAATACGGAATATAATGATTCATTATTTTTTAAGGAAATAGAAGTAGAAAAAAATACACCTTATAAAATAAAATGCATGATAAAAACAGAAAATGTAGAAAGTGATAAACCGGAAACAGCTGGAGCATGCATAAGCATAATGGGAACAGCTGACCAAACAATACCTATTCAAGGAACAACAGATTGGCAAGAAGTCACACTACTAGTAGATAGCAAAGAAAAAGACAATCTAGACATAAGTTTTAGATTAGGAGGATATGAAGGATATTCAAAAGGAAAAGCATGGTTTTCAGATATTCATGTAGAAAAAGGAATAAAAGACGAGACCACTAATTGGCATACAGTATGTTTTTTAATGAATAATATATCAACTCAAATCGATGGACAAAACTATACATATTCTCTAACAGAAGAAGACAAAAATTTACTAAAATCAAACATACAAAGATTTGCCGAGTCATGTAATACACTTTCAGGTGGAGCTATGACAGTTACATATGAAGTTAAAGAAATAGAAGAACCTATAACAACATTATCATATGACGAAGAAAATTATTATTATATTTCACCAAGAGATGTAAAACCTCTTATCAATGAATACGTAAAAAGCAATGAATATGATCACATCTTTATTGGTGTAAGAATGGGAGATACAGCTTCAGCTATACCAGTAAATGATTGGATAGGACTTGGAAGCATGCGATATGATAACATAGGTTTCTCTAATATTAGAATGCCAAATGATTTAAAAAATAGCATAATGTATAAATATGATATACGAAATGATATATTTCCAGAAGAAGTTTTTGTTCATGAATTTCTACATTCATTAGAACGAAATTTAAATGAAAAAGGATATACATTCCCAGCATTACATGATAATGAAAAATTTGGATATGAAACTCAAGCAAAATCCGGATTAAAACAATGGTATGAAGATTATATGAAATGTAATATAAATTCTACTTCAGGAAAAACAGGTTTAGACAAAATAGCATATACTACTAAACCTGTACAAGTAAGTGATTTTAATTTTTCAGAAGAAATAGACTTTGAAAACAATCCACATAATCCAATAGATTTAATAGGTCAAATTATAAACAACTTTAAAACAATGATAGACCAAAAACAGAAAAACGAAATGCAACAATCAAATTATGTAACGATAACAAGTGACTAACAGAGAGGAATATAATACATGAAAGTATCAGATTTTAATTATGAATTACCAGAAGAACTAATAGCACAAGTTCCAATCACCAACAGAGATAGCTCAAGATTAATGGTATTAAATAAAGAATTAAAAACAATTGAACACAAAATATTTAAAGATATTATAGACTACTTAGAACCTGGAGATTGTCTAGTAAGAAATAATACTAAAGTTATACCAGCTAGATTATATGGAAAAAAAGAGACTGGTGCTAACATTGAATTTCTACTATTAAACAACATAGAAGGAGATACTTGGGAAACAATAGTAAGACCAGGAAATAAGCTTCACATAGGAACAAAAGTAATTTTTGGAAATGGAATCCTAGAAGCAGAAGTATTAGATACAATGCCAGGTGGAACTAGAAAAGTAGTATTTCATTACAAAGGAATATTCAACGAGATATTAGACCAAATAGGTTTAATGCCATTGCCACCATATATACATGAAACATTAAAAGAAAAAGATAGATATCAAACAGTTTATGCAAAATTTGATGGGTCAGCAGCCGCGCCAACAGCAGGATTACATTTCACAAACGAATTACTAGAAAAAATCCAAGAAAAAGGAATACAAATTGCTAATGTAACACTTCATGTTGGAATAGGCACTTTTAGACCTGTAAAAGAAGAAGAAGTTGAAAAGCACGATATGCATTCAGAACATTTTTATATTAAAGAGGAAGATGCTGAAAAAATAAACAATGCCAAACGAAGCGGCCACAGAGTAATTGCCGTAGGAACCACATCTTGTAGAGTGCTAGAATCTGTAGCAGACAGTGATGGATTTGTAAAAGAAACAGAAGGAGATACAAAAATATTTATATACCCAGGATACAAATTTAAATGCCTAGATGCATTGATTACAAATTTTCATCTGCCACAATCTACATTATTAATGCTAGTATCAGCACTAGCCGGAAAAGAATTTATTTTAGATGCATACAATAAAGCTGTGAAAGAAAAATATAGATTTTTTAGTTTTGGAGATGCAATGCTTATTTTATAAAAGATAAAGGAGAGAAAATGGAAAATAAACCAGCAATAACATATGAATTAATACATCAATGCAAACAAACAGGAGCAAGAAGAGGAGTAATACATACACCACATGGAGATGTACAAACACCCGTATTTATGCCAGTTGGTACACAAGCAACTGTAAAATCAATGACTCCAGAGGAATTAAAAGAAGTAAATGCGCAAATAATATTATCAAATACATATCATCTATTTCTAAGGCCAGGCCATGAATTAGCAAAAGAAGCTGGAGGGCTACATTCTTTCATGAATTGGGATAGACCAATTTTAACTGATAGTGGTGGGTTTCAAGTATTCAGCCTAGGACAATTAAGAAAAATATCAGAAGAAGGTGTAGAATTTCAATCACACTTAGATGGTAGTAAAAAATTCCTATCACCAGAAAAGGCAATTGAAGTAGAAAACGCACTAGGTGCAGATATAATAATGGCATTTGATGAATGTTGTCCGTACCCATCAACATATGAATATACTAAAAAATCAATGAATAGAACAACTCGTTGGGCAGAAAGATGCAAAAAAGCACATCAAAGGCAAAAAGAACAAGGGCTTTTTGGAATAATACAAGGAGGATTCTATAAAGATTTAAGAAAACAAAGTGCAGAAGACTTAATAAAACTAGATTTCCCAGGGTATGCAATCGGAGGAATAAGTGTAGGAGAGCCAAAAGAAGAATTTCTAGACATATTAAAATATACAACTCCGCTTATGCCAGAAGACAAACCGAGATATTTAATGGGAGTAGGAACACCAGATTACTTAATAGAAGCTGTTATTGCTGGAATAGATATGTGTGATTGTGTATTGCCAACAAGAATAGCAAGACATGGAACAGCACTTACTTCACAAGGAAAAGTTGTTGTTCGTAACGGAACATATGAACACGACTTTTCAAAATTAGATCCAGAATGTGACTGTTATACATGTAAAAATTATACTAGGGCATATATCAGGCACCTAATAAAAACAAATGAAATATTAGGAATAAGACTGCTTTCTATACATAATATAAAATTCTTGACAGGCTTAATGGATAAGGTTAGAATAGAAATAGAAAACGATAATTTAGCAAACTTCAGAGATGAATTTTATCGTAAGTATGGATATACAAAATAGGAGGATAAATTCAAAATAATGAATGGAGTAGATCAAAAGAAAAAATTATTATTAATAAGTATAATAGCAACGTTAATATTATTTGTACTAATATTAATTGTTTTATTCATACTAATAGGACTTGATAATAAGAAAACAAAAATAGTTTATAAAAACGTGACTTATAAAACAACAACAACAGACATAACAACAGACAGAGGAGTATATCAACAAAAAACTATAGAATATAACGGAAAAGAATTACCAATAATTCTTATCACACCAGATAATAAAACATACTATTGTATAGAGTCATTAACTACACTAACTGGATACAAATACAATAAAGGAATCTATACCGAAACAGAAGCTCTAGATGAAAGTAAAGATAAATGTAACGTTGACAACGGTGGAGAATATGTAAATTTTGTAGCAAATGAAAATAAAATATCAAAATATATAAAAGTAACTGACGATTATAATGATGAACTAAAATTAGTATCAAATAGTAAAAAAGAAAAAAATAAAGATAAGTTGACTGAAGAAGAAGAAGTATTTACTGTAGAAGATAATGTAATTCAATTTGCAGACGAAAAATTATATGCACCTTTGGATGCAATCAGCAAAGGATTAAATATGGGAATTACCACAGAAAAAAATATAGTAACTATCTTTCCAATTGAAGAATTAGTAAATTCTTATAAAGAAGCTTTATCACAACAAGGATATACTTTAACACCAAACTTTAGAAATCAAAGAGGTCTATATAATGGACTTGCTGTAGTAGGAAAAAATCAAAAATATGGTGTTGTACAAATAATAGACGGAAACTATGAAGAACTAATTAGTGCAAAATATGATACAGTAGAATATATTCAAAGTATCGGTGAGTACATTATTTCAAACAACAACAGATTTGGAATGATAAAACCAGGGGAAGAGCGACCAACAATAGAATTAAAATATGATGAAATAACTTTAATGGATGCCAGCAAAGAATTATATATTGTACAACTAAATTCAAAATATGGGGTTGTAAATTCTGATGGAAAAGAAGTAATCCCAGTAGAATATGATCAAATAGGATTACCAGATGCAACAACATATGCAGCACAAGGAATAAATAGCAAATATGTAATTGCAGATAAATGTATCCCTGTCGTAAAAAACAACTTGTATGGACTATATAATACAGATGGATATTGCTTGATACCAACAAAATACAATTCAATAGGATGTGAAAAACCAGCAGAATTAATAGATGATACAAGAGCAATGCCAGCAATTACTGTACCACTAACAGAAGATATTACAGCAATAGTATTTAGTGCAAAAAATGCTGTTGGCATTACTTCATACGGATTAATTAGTACAGATGGAGAAGTTATACAAAACACATATTACACAGCAATTTATTATATGGTAAACAATGGAGAAACAACATATTTCTTTAACAAATTAGATCGTGACCTATTAACATTAAAAGAATATATAAATGGAAGTGCACAAGCAAAAGATTATATAGAAAATCATAGACCATTAACAGAAAAAGATTACAAACAAAAAGCTGAAGAAGAACAAAGTAATTTAGAAGAACTAAACAATTCAAATAATAACGAAAATGATGAAGATTATAACAACGATGAAAACAACAACTACAATGAAGAAAATGATAATACCGATGAAGAATAATCATAAAAACAAACCCTTTTCATATAAATATGAAAAAGGGTTTTTGTTTGTCTATTTTCAAAAACCTCATTTTAATAATTTGGAGGTAAACATGAAAGAAGAAAAATTTTTATTAAGTTACATAAAGGGAGTTGTTTCAAGTTTTACAATAAGTATAATATTATTCTATATATTAGGAATAATATTAACATCAAGTAAAATAACTGAAAAAATCATAACACCTGCAATTTTAATAATAACTGGTCTAAGCATTTTAATAGCTACATCAGTAGTCATGATAAAAAATAATGAAAAAGGATTACTTAAAGGAGGTCTAATAGGGTTAAGTTATTTTTCTATACTATATATAGTTTCAAGCATATCAATGCAAAATTTTGAAATAAATGTATATTCAATGATAATGCTTGTAATTACATTTATTTGTGGTTCAATAGGAGGAATTGTAGGAATCAATATAAAAAGTTATAAAAAATAGTTGATATTTTTCTATATTTAATATAAAATCAAACAATGATAACTAAGGAGGAATAAGCGTGAATATAACTCTTGAAGACGTGAAACAAAATGAAGAAGTAAAGCAACTAATTCTTGCTGCACAACAACAGCTAGATGTCCTAGGATATACTGAACATGGAGATAGACATTTATCAATTGTATCGCAAAGAGCAGGAGAAATATTGAAAACACTAGGATACGATGATGACAGAATAAGATTAGCACAAATTGCAGGATATATGCATGATTTAGGAAATTCTATAAATAGAAAAGATCACGCACATACAGGAGCAATCATTGCTGGAAACATATTAAAAGATATGGGAATGAATGTAAAAGACAGAACAGAAATTATGATGGCAATAGGCAATCATGATGAATCATCTGGAACAGCAGTAAGTGATATATCAGCAGCATTGATATTAGCAGACAAATCAGATGCCCATAGAAGCAGAGTATGCAAAACAAACGTATCTTTATTTGATAAACATGATCGAGTAAATTATGCAGTAACAGACGCTAAATTAAGAATAGATAAAGAAGAAAAGAAAATTGTATTAGATCTTACTATAGATACAAAAATGTGTCCAGTACTTGATTATTTTGAAATTTTTATGGATAGAACTATGATGAGTAAATATGCAGCAAAATATTTAGGACTATGGTTTGAAGTAATTATAAATGATACCAATTTATTATAGGGGGTAACAAAAGTGAAAAAGAAAACATTAACAAACATACTAACAAAAGGAATTACAATATTATTAATAATATTAGTAAGCTTAATATCATTCTTAGGAATACACAAAAAAAATCTAAATGGATGGAGAAATATATTACCAGAGTATACTCTAAGCAAAGAGTTAAGTAATATCAGAACATTTGTATTTTCAGTTGATACTTCTACTGAAGAAGTAGAAGATAAAGATGCAGTTCCAGCAACAGAATCAACTGAATCTCAAGAAGGAGAACAAACAACAAATACAACAGAAACTCCAAAAAAACAAGTTCCAGTAAATGATACAAGCGTATTAACTCTTGAAAATTATAAAAAATCTAAAGACTTAATATCAGAAAGGCTAAAAAGATTTGGTGTAACAGATTATTCAGTTACTTTAAATGAAAAGACAGGAGAAATTTCTGTAGACGTGCCATATCAAAGCATTACAGATTACACAGTTTCATTGGCAATAAACAAAGGAACTTTAGCAATAATAGATTCAGAAACTAAAGAAACTCTAATCTCTAAAGATATGATAAAATCAGTAAGTGTCAATTATAAAGCTTCTGATTCAACAAATACCGAATCTAAATATCCATCATATGATATTGGACTAGTTCTTACGTTTAAAAAAGACGGACAAAGCAAACTAAACGAAATAACAAAAAAATATATTGCAACAACAAACGAAAACGGAGAATCCTCTACAAAATATGTAATAGTACAAATTGATGGAGAAGACAAATATCAAACATACTTTACACCAGATGGACAATATACAGAACTATTTATACCATTAAGTCAAAATGTTTCAACAGAAAATATGCAAACATTTAACGATAAACGCAACGAGGCTGCGGTAGTAGCATCAGAATTAAACACAGAAAGTATGCCAATAAAATATTCTTTAACAAAGGGTACTTTTATAGAATCAACAACAAGTAACAATTTCTTAATATTTGCTACAATTTTTGGAGCAATAATAATAATAATTATATCAATCATAATGATAGCAAAATATAAAGCTAATGGATTAATAGCTGCTATCATCGAAATTGGATTTATAGCAATTCACTCATTATTAATAAGAGCTACAAAAGTATCATTAACATTATCAGGATTAACAGCAACACTATTAGTAGCACTAATAAATTATATGATAATTAAATTATTAATGAATAAAGAAAAAGCAATAGATCAATTAAAAGCTTATGGAAAAATTTTATTTAATATGATTCCTTTAATAATAACAATAATAGTATTTACATTATCTAAAAATATTCATCTTCAATCAGTTGGAATGGTAGCTGTATGGGGGGTAATTATAAGTACTATATATACATTACTTACTTCAATACTATTACTAAGAAAAAATAATACAAAGAATGGAGTTGAATAAAATGAAGAAAAAAGCATTATATATTGTAATGATTATCGCAATAATATTAGGAATAATTATTTTAAAAACAAAAGGATTTAACTACAGCACAGTTTATAGTGAACATGAAAGATTAGAAATATCATTAGGAGACGACTATAACATTAAAGATATTAAAAAAATATTAAATCAAACTGTAAATGGAAATCCAATAGTAAGAACAACAACTTTATTTAAAACAAGCGTTGCAATAGATTCAAAAAAATTTTCAGATGAAGATATACAAAAATTATTCACTAAATTAAATGAAAAATATTCTACAGATTTTGATATTAAAGACATAAAAAAAGATGTAATACTAAATGAGATGAAAATTGAATCTATAGATACAATGACAGATGAAGAAAAAACAAATCTTATAGCTCAAATAAAAGAAAAATATAATCTAGAATATACAAATGAAGAATTGCTAGAGACAACAAGTAAAGTACAATTATCAAAAATTGCTAAAACTTCACTATACGATATACTAAAAGAATTTATTATACCATTATCAATCAGCTTAGGAATAGTAATGGTATACTTTGCAATTAGATATCATAAAGCATATAAAAATGCTTGGATTATCATTCCAATAAAATTAGCATTTAATATGATCTTATTACAAAGTTTTATTCTATCAGTAATTGCAATTGCTAGAATCCCAGTTTCATCATATATGCCAACTTTAGTAATAATGATATGGATATTACAATTAATATCAGAAACTTTAAATAACGAAAAAAGAATAAATAATTCAAATAAATAAAATATTAATAAACCAAAACACCTATAATCTTTTATAGGTGTTTTTAAGTTATCAAAACACTAAAATAACTTGAAAAACAAATAATTAATATGTATAATGGTAACATCTAAAAGGAGGATTATATTTATGAGAAAATATTTTGGAACAGATGGAATTAGAAGAATAGCTAATACTGAACTTTCTCCAAGTCTAGTATTTAGAGTTGCAAAAGCAGGAGCATCAGTATTATCAGAATATACAGAAAAAGCACCTACAATTTTTATAGGAAGAGATACACGTATATCAGGAACATTAATAGAGAGCGCTATGTTAGCAGGTTTTTTAAGTTATGGTGCTAATGTAAAAACATTAGGAGTAATACCAACACCAGCAGTAGCATACCTAACAAAAAAATATAATGCAGATGCAAGTGTCGTAATATCTGCATCACACAACACTTTTGAATTTAATGGAATAAAATACTTTAGTAATAAAGGAATGAAAATACCAGATAGTCTAGAAGAAGAAATTGAAGAAATTATGGATTCTGATGAAAAACTTTCAGCATTAACAGCTGTAGCAGAAAAAATAGGAATCGCAGAAAACGCAGAAAATATGATAGAAGACTATGTAGATTTCATTGTAGGAATATTTCATGAAAATATTACAAAAAATAAAACAGAAGACTTTAGAGTACTAATAGACACTGCAAATGGAGCAACATATAAAGTAGCAGAAAAAATTTATAAAAGATTAGGAATCAATTTTGATATTATAAATAATGAACCAAATGGAATAAATATTAATGATAACTGTGGTTCAACACATTTAGGAATGTTAAAAGAAAAAGTAGTAGAAGGAAAATACAATTTAGGTATTGCTTATGATGGTGATGGAGATAGATGTTTAGCAGTAGATGAAAATGGTGAAGAAATTGATGGAGACATAATGCTAGCAATAGCCTCAAACTATTTAAAAATAAAAGATAAACTAGCAAAAGATACTCTAGTAGCTACAGTTATGAGTAACCTAGGACTAAATAAATTCTCAGAAAAAACAGAAATAAACTTTAAACAAACAAAAGTTGGAGATAGATACGTTTTAGAAGAAATGATTGCAAACGGATATAATCTAGGTGGAGAACAATCTGGACATATTATATATCTAGATTATAATCCTACAGGAGACGGAATATTAACTTCACTAATGTTAATACAAATATTATTAGAAACAAAACAATTACCTTCAGAAGCAAGAAAAGTAGTTACAATTTATCCTCAAGTATTAATAAATGCAAAAGTTTCAAGTGATAAAAAATATGATTACGAAAAAGATACAGAGATAAAAGCAGCAATAGAAAAGCTTACTGCTGAATTTTCTGGAAACGGAAGAGTATTAATACGTCCTTCAGGAACAGAACCATTAGTTAGAGTAATGATTGAAGGAGAAGATCAAAAAGTAATAACTCAAAAAGCAAGAGAATTAGCAGATTTGATAGAGAAAAAATTAAAATAGTAGTTTCATAATACATAAGAAAAGCCCATAGATCTAAATGAAAGGAATTAAAATGGAAAAAAGTTTATTGAAAAATGAATATCTAGATGAGGCAGATAATGAACTAACAAACTTAAGTCTAATGAAAAATTATCTGGAAAAAACTAATAGAACAGATGTAGAATTTAGCCAGTTTAGAAGAATAGATTCATTAACACTAGTAGATAATGGAATAAAAATTCCAGATTTACTTATAATGAAAGAATCAAAAGGTAAAACAGACATTCTACAAAAAAAGCAACAAAAATATACAGGCGACGAAATATCTGAACTAATGCAAAGGACAGGGCTAGAAAAAGAAGATATAATAGTGCTTCTTCAAGATGGAATGCAATTAGAAGAAATAGGAAAAGCTGCTGATCAATTACCCTTTAAAGAAATATCAGAAAGTGCTGCCATAAGAGAAATGATTAGAAGAGATATCGACACAAATCAGTTAGCTTTTCTTGAATCAAAAGGAATTGAAGTAGTAGCTATGAAAGATGGATCACTTCAAGTAACAAATTTAGAAAAATTAGCAGAAGTAGATGAAAATGGAATGGTATTGCTAGATCCAGATTTTCAAAAAAACTTAGAGCCATTTGAACAAATGGGACTATTATCACTATCAGAGGGATTAGTAATAAAAGAATTAGAACCAGAGATGCAAACTCAAGAAATGAGCACACCTACAAAAGGCGGAAATCTAAAAATAGTTCCATTAAAAGAAAAAAGAGAAGAAAGAACGAAAGAAGAATTAGAAAAAGAAGAAATTGCAAGACAATTAGGTGAAAGACCAGAAGATATATTAAGTGTTATAAGAATTGAAGACAGAGATGGAGGTTCTAAACTATTCAATGACTCTTTAACTCAAAACGCAAAACCATTAATCATAAGAATGAGAAACAACAATTTTAAAGTTATGGAAGAAAAAGATGATGGCACTAGAGAAGAAATTCAGGGATTTGAAGCAACTCCAGTATCTAAACAAGTAGCTAGTCTTTTAAAAGACACTGCTCATAACCATGACACTTACATTAAAGCTGGAGAAATTAAAGCTGGAAAAACTAATCCAAACGAAGAAAGATACAATTTATATCAAATTAGAAGAGCAGGAGAAAGTAAAGATAATGATTCAAATCAATTATTATTTGCTGGCTTTTCTGGAAATACAGACCTTAGCCTAATAGAAAATAAAAAAAACGGAAACGCTATATTTGATAGAGTTCCACAAAAAAGCATTTATCCAAGTAGTGTATACATGGAAAACAATATAGGTGAAAATCAAAAGGCTGAAATTGTAAAAGAAGATGAAGAAACTTCAGGATCAAGTTCACCAATAACATATTCTGATTTATCTTCAAAAATAGAAATATTAGAAGAATTAATGGATGTAGAAACAGAAATACGAGAAATTGAAGGACAAACAGGTCATGATGAAAGATGTGCTAACCATCACTATACTCATAGCCATTATGAATCAACAAATAACGATTTATCAAAAAGTAAAAATCATGATAATTCTGATCCAGACATATCAGATGCTTTTACAGATGATGCAAGAAAACTACCAGATTTATACGCCAGAAGAAATCAATTACTTCAAATGTTAAATTTGACTTTATCAGATCTATTAGAAGAAATCGAAGAAGAATATTATAGAGGAATAAGAACAAAACCATACTAAAAAGGAGAAAACATATATGAATAGAAATATTGTAATAGGAAATGCTTGGCCATATGCAAACAGCTCATTACATTTAGGTCATATAGCAGGATTAATATCAGGAGATATATTAGCTAGATATTATAGACTTACTGGAGATAATGTAATGTTTGTATCAGGTTCTGACTGTCATGGAACCCCAATAACAGAAAGAGCAAGAAAAGAAAAAACATCTCCTCAAAAAATAGCTGAGCATTATGATGAAGAATTTAAAGAACTTTTTAAAAAAATCAATTTTTCATATGATTTATATTCTCACACATATTCAGAGTATCATAAAGAGAAAGTACAGCAATTATTTAAGAAATTATATGATAATGGATATATATATGAAAAAATAGAACCACAATGCTTCTGTGAAAAATGTAATAAGTTTTTAGCAGACAGAGAAATTGTTTTAAACTGTCCAGAATGTGGAGAAGAAACAAAAGGAGATCAATGTGATAATTGTCTTCATGTTCCAACTCAAGAAGAATTAATTGGAGGAAACTGCATTGTATGTGGTTCAAAAACAATTCAAAAAGATAATAAAATTTTATATTTAAAGTTATCTGCTTTTCAAAAAGATATTGAAGATCATACTCAAAAAGTAAATCACGAATGGAGAATAAACGCTAAAAATGAAACTGAAAAATATCTAAAACAAGGATTATTAGACAGAGCCGTAACAAGAGATATTGACTGGGGAGTAGAAATACCAATACCAGGATATGAAGATAAAAGAATGTATGTATGGATAGACGCTGTATTAGGTTATCTTACAAACACAATGAAAGTCTGTGAAGAAAAAGGATTAAATTGGGAAGATTTTTGGAAGGAAGGACATAACAATAAAATATATATGTGCCATGGAAAAGACAATATAGTATTCCATAGTATAATACTTAATGCCCTTCTTCTAGGACAAAAAGAAAATTATCATTTAGTAGATACGATAGTTTCAACTGAATATCTAAATTATAATGACCAAAAATTTTCAAAAAGCAAAAAAATAGGAATAACAGCATTAGAAGCATTAGAAATATATCCAATTGATTCACTTAGATTTCATCTCGTAAACAATGGGCCAGAAAAAAAGGACACTAATTTCACTCCAGAAGACTTTATAGCTACTCATAATAGTGAACTTCTAAACAAATTTGGAAACCTAGTAAATAGAACTCTTAAATTTAAAGGTCTAGAAAAAATTAAAATTGGAACAATCAATCCAGAAATTAAAGAACTTATAGAAAAAATTTATGAAGAAGTAGGAAATTTAATCGAAAGACTTGAATTTAGAGAAGCTACAAATAAAATTATGAATTTAGTTGAAACTGCAAATAAATATTATGATTCTCAAGAGCCATGGAAACAAATAAAAGAAAATGAACAGGAATTTGTAAATACAATATTTACATGCAGTAATATTATTGCAAACTTAAGCAACTTGTTTGAACCAATAATGCCAGAAACCACACAAAAAATAAGAAATTATCTAGACTTAGAAAAACCAATCTGGAAACCAATATATCTAGATAAAGAAATAAATGTATCAGATAAAAATATAGAAGCATTATTTGAAAGAATAAAATAAATTTTAAATAAGAGGTATAAATATGGGAAAATTATTTGTAATAGATGGAACTGATGGAAGTGGTAAACAAACACAATTTACTAAGCTAAAAGAAAGACTAGAAAAAGAAAATATAAAATATATAGAAGTTTCTTTTCCTAATTATGACAGTCCTTCATCATCACTAGTAAAAATGTATCTATCAGGAGAATTTGGTGAACATGCTAATGACGTTAGTCCATATATAGCATCAACATTTTATGCAGCAGATAGATATGCGACTTATAAAAAAGATTTTGAAGAATATTACAATAATGGAGGAATTATATTAGCAGATAGGTATACTACCGCCAATATGGTTCATCAAGCTGGAAAAATTAAAGATAAAAAAGAAAGAAAAAAATTTTTAGACTGGTTGTTTGACTTAGAATTCAACATATATAAAATTCCCAAACCAGATAAAGTATTTTTCTTAAATATGCCTCCAAAAAAGAGTTTAGAATTAATTGAAAATAGAGAAAACAAGTTTACTCATGGAATGGAAAAAGATATACATGAAAAAGACGCAAATCATATTATAGATAGTTATAATGCTGCATGTGATGTTGCCAAAGATTATAATTGGTGTGAAATTCAATGCATAAAAGAAGATAAATTAAGAACAATAGATGACATTCATGAAGAAATATTCAAAGAATTTAAAAATATTCTAGAAAAATAAAAAGAGGACAAAAAAAGTGAAACTTGGTTTTTTTGGAGGTTCATTCAATCCTCCAACAATAGCACATTATAATCTAATAAAGCAAGCATTAAAAGAATATAATTTTGATAAAGTATACTTCGTACCAGTAAATGATTATTATAAAAAAGAAAAACTCATATCAATAGATCAAAGAATAGAAATGCTTAATCTACTATGCAAAAAAGAATCAAATATTGAAGTACTAGACATAGAAAAAAAAATCAACAGCAAACTAAATGCAATAGACATATTTAAAATATTAGAAAAAAAATATAAAGATGATAAAATATTCTTTTTCATTGGAGAAGACAATTATATAAAAATGAATACATGGAAAAATTATGATCAACTAAAAAAATATAATTATATAATTTTTCAAAGAAATGAAAACGAGATTTTAAGTATCACTGACAAAAACATTATATATATGAAAAACAGTGAAAATTTAAAAATCAGTTCAACTCGGAATAAGAGAAAGACTAAAAAATAAAGAAAGTATAAATAATTTAGTTACTAAAGAAATAGAAGAATACATTTTAAAAAATAAATTATACATAAGTTAGGATAAACATATGAAAGAAATTATAACAAAATTTATAAAAGGAATGATAATCGGCGTTGCAGCACTTACAGCTGGTGCTGGAACTTTCGCTATTGTGCTTGGAATTTACGATAGATGTATGGAAATCATTGCAAATCCTTTTAAGAATTTTAAAGAAAATCTTAAATATATATGGCCAATATTACTTGGAATTTTACTAAGCGCCGCATGTTGTGCTAATCTGGTCGGCTATCTATTAAATGAATACAATGCATTTACAAGGTGTGCATTCTTAGGAATAATTATAGGAGGAATTCCAACTTTATTTGCAGTAGCAAACAAAAAAGGTTTTAAAAAGAAATATCTAATTAGTACATTAATTGCACTAATAATTACAATTATATGTACTGTTATAGCAAATAATACTAAAGCTGGAACAGAAGTAACATACTTAAGTAAAATAGAACTAATACTATATGGAGCAATTTATGCATGGGGAGCAGTAATGCCTGGAATGACAACAATACATATTTTAATTTACTTAGGAGTTCTAGCTCCAATATTAAAAGGTTTTACTACATTAAATTTAGCAATAATTATACCATTTGGAATAGGATACATTGCTCTAGCCTTAACAACAGCAGGAATGATAACATATTTATTCAAGAAATTTTATGGTATGACTTATTATGCAATAATAGGCTTTTCAATAACTTCATTGGTAATGTTTGTGCCAGAATTCAAAAGCATTGGTCAAGGAATAATAGGAGTAATAATTATACTGATATCAACATTATTTATGTATGGAATAACACGCTTAGATAAAAAAATAGAAGAAACAAAAGAAGAGGGAGCTCTAACAAATGAAAAGTAAACTCGTAAATAGTATAGTAGGTGGAATGAATTTTCTGTTTGGTGCATTAATGCTAGTATTCAGAATATATCTGCCAAACATAAACAGTGCAACAATAGAAGAACTAAAAGTAATAAACGAAGTTAAAAGATTCATATTTTTAGTTATGATAGCTGTAGCAATAATAAATTTTATTACACTAATATGTAATAGAAAAGACAAAATATTATTATTTTCATACTTATTAGCAATCGCTTCATCAGTATCATATTACATAGACATTTCATATATAGGTATATTATATATACTTGCTGCATTATTGATTGAAATCCAAGTTCTAAGAGAAAATATGATATATACTAGCAGTATGACATACATTGCAATAATTAGTATAGTAATTGTAGCTATAGGTCTATTAGGATTAAATGTAATAACCTATAAAGACAGAGTAGAAAAAATTGTTAAAGAAGAAAATAAAGGATATCTAGAATATCAAGAAGATTATTTTAAAAATATAAGTATGCTAGCAGAAGATTCAGAATTTTTACTAAACGTAGAAAGAAATGGTAAGTGGGGATATATAAACACAAATGGAGATACAAAAATAGATTTTCAATATGATTATGCATCACCATTTATAACAATCTCTCAATATGATAAAAAATTTGACATCGCTCTTGTATCAAAAGAAAATACATCATCAATTATTTTAAAGAATCAAAGAGAAGTAATGTCATTCAGAACAGAGATATCTACAGACGATTATGAAAAACAATTTGAAAAACTACAAAATCTATACAACACAACTTTTAGGCAAGAAGGTAAAATAAACAAAACTTTATATAACGTACCTACCTCAGATATGTCATCAATTAAATCTTATGAAGGGTATCCATATAGATACAAATTTAATGACGAATACGACATATATATAACAGTTTCACAAACTGGTGGAAAAAACAGATATGAATTCATAAAACAAGATAATCCCACAACAAAAGTAAGCATAGATTGTGATAATTTAAAATTTGATTCAAATAACTTATATGTATATAGTAACGGATTTCTACCATTCTACAAACAATCTGAAAATATTCAAGGATGGTATACAAAAACGACTCAAAGAGTTGAATTTGAAGGAAATATACAAATTCTAGAATTTTATGACGATAATATTTTAATCAAAGACTACGACAATAATATTGTATATTTTGCAGATGAATTAGGAAACCAAATTTCTCCAAGCTATAAAGACATATTTGTACTAGACGATGCTTACATAGTAAAAAATGAAGAAGATAAATATATAATAATAGACAAACAATTCAATCAGATTTTAAATAATATTGAATACTCATATATAAATCCACTATTACTAGATAAAGGAATACTATTATGTTCTAATATGCCAGCAAAAGTTAATTTTAATTCATCAGGTTTTCCTAGTAATATAGAATATAATTTAGTAGATTTATCAGGAAAAGTAGTAAAATTAAAAAATCCTGATGGAACAGAAATAGAAAATCCAGCATATACAGGTATATATTATTTAAATAATAAGAAAAGTGTATCAAGTTATGATATATATATATCAAATTTACTAGATATTCCATACTCGTTTATAGGAGAAGAATATTATCATAATTAATAAAGGAGAAAAATGAAAAAACTCATAATATCATTAATAATTTTAATAACTATTGTTATAGGAATTGTACTAATATTTAATAAGCAGCACAAAATTCAAAAATTAAATCAAAGTCAACTAAATATAGTAACAAGTATATATCCAATATATGATTTCACTAAAGAAATAGCAGGTGATAAGGCAAATGTATCAATGTTGCTTCCTCCTGGTGTAGAAATACATGATTATGAGCCAACTCCTCAAGATATCATATACATACAAGAATCTTCTTTGTTTTTATATACAGGTAATAAATTAGAGCCATGGGCACAAACAGTAATTTCTGGAATAAACGACAATGAAAATATAAAAGATGTTTCTCAAAACATAAATCTAATTGAAAATGATGAACATGCACACTCCGAACATGAAGAGCACGAAAAATATGATACACATATTTGGTTAGACCCACAAAAAGCAATTCAAATTGTAGAAAATATTACAAATGAATTATGTAAAAAAGATCCAACCAATCAGGAATACTATCAAAACAATTCAAAGCAATATATATCAAAATTGGAAAAATTAGATAGTGAAATATCTGAACTTGCTAAAAAATCTAATAACAAAGAAATAGCATTTGGAGGTCCATTTTCTTATACATATTTCGTAAAAAGATATAATCTAAATTATATCTCTGCATACGATTCGTGCGGTGAAAACAATGAACCAAGTATAGAAAAAATATCAGAAATAATAAAAGAAATCAAAAGCAAGAATATTCCTGTAATATTTTACAAAGAATTATCTTCTGGAAAAATAGCAGATACAATTTCATCAGAAACAGGAGCTAAAAAACTTGAATTTCACAGCTTACATTCAATAACAAAAAAAGACTTAGAAAATGGAGAAACATATATAAAATTAATGTATAAAAATCTAGATAATTTAAAAGAAGCTTTAAAATAATTTTAGGAAGTGAATATATGGAAGTAATAAAAATAAGTCAATTAAACGCAAAATACAATGAACACCTAGCTATAAAAAATATAAATTTAAATATAAATTCACATGAATATTTATGCTTAGTTGGAAAAAACGGTTCTGGAAAAAGCACACTATTAAAAGCCATTACTGGACTAATAAAAAAAGATAGTGGAAATATAGACTTCAAAATTAATAAATCTGATGTTGCATATTTAGCACAAAATAACATGACAGATGAAAATTTTCCTGCAACAGCAAAAGAAATAATTATGACAGGAAATCAAAAGCATCACATAAAACCATTTTATACAAAAGCAAATGAAGAAGCATTTAAAAACATAGTTAAAAAATTAAAAATAGAAAATATAACAAATAAAAAAATAGGAGATCTTTCAGGTGGTCAAAGGCAAAGAGTATTGCTAGCAAGAACCTTAATAAGTAATCCCAAAATACTATTATTAGACGAACCTTGTAGTGGATTAGATTCAAGTACAATAAAAACTTTTTATAATATACTAGACGAATTATATTTAACAACAGATATAACAATTATTATGGCAACACATGACTTGCAAAACCTATCTAATCCTAATATAAGAATAGTTTCGTTAGAACAAGAAATTATCTTTGATGGAAATATACAAGAATATATTTCAAAAGAAAAATAAGGAGAAAATATATGAAAAAATATATTTTAGAACTCACCAATTTTTTAGCAGGTGCTCTAGGAATGATAATTGAACTAGTTGCTGCTAGAATATTATCACCATATCTAGGCAATTCTCAATTGATTTGGACATGCATAATTGGAATGATGCTAGCTTTTATGAGTGTAGGATATTATATTGGAGGGAAAATAGCGGATAAAAAACCTTCTAAAAGTATCATGTCACTATTTTTGCTAAACGCTGCCCTTTTTACAAGTCTAATTCCTTTAATCGAAGTAGAAATAATTAAACCACTATCAGGATTAACAACAAAAATAAATCCAAGCATTATAGCAATTATATGTTCTAGTATTACATTTGGTCCAACAAGTCTTTTTTTAGCAACAATTTCACCTTTTGCTGTCAAATTAAAAGAAATAGAATATGAAAAAGAAAATAACATTGGAAAAATTTCTGGAAAAATGTCAGCTTTATCTACTATAGGAAGTATAGTAGGAACTTTCACAGCGGGATTCATTTTAATCCCCAACATCGGAGTAAAAAACATTATCTTAATTTCAACAATTATAATATTCATACTATCATTTATTTTATATGAAGAAAAAACTATTCCATACATAATAAAATCAATATTAACAATTACTATTTTAATGGGAATAATTATACATGGAAAAACATTATTTCATAAGTCTAACCCAGACATCATATTGGACACAGATTCCGAATATAGTAGAATATGGATTAGAAAAATCAATAAAAGCTCTAAACAAATTTACACTCTAGAAGCAGACAAAGGTTATGAATCAATATCAACAAACAACGGGACTTTATACAGTGACTATATGAAATATTATGATTTATTTGACTACTATAATTCAAATACACAAAATGTTTTAATGATTGGTGGCGCAGCATATGTATATCCAACATATTTTTTAAATACTTTTAAAAACAAAAATATAGATGTAATTGAAATAGATCCAAAAATGACTAGATTAGCTGAGGAATACTTTAACTTAGATACTAAAAATAAAAGATTAAGTATACATCACCAAGATGGAAGAGCCTATCTAAATAATACTTCTAAAAAATATGATTGCATATTAATTGATGCTTTTAAAGGAATAAATGCACCATTTCATTTAGCAACATATGAAGCTGTACTAAATAGTAAAAAAGCTCTAAATGAAAATGGGATATTAATAGCAAACATCGCTTCATCATTAGAAGGAGAAGAATCTGACTTTATAAAACATGAATATTCAACATATAAAGCTGTATTTGACGAAGTAAAACTCTTTAAAGTACAAGGAAACATATTTCAAGAAAACGAATTACAAAATTTAATATTAATAGGATTTAAAAACGCGCCACAAGCTGATACAGAAAAAAAAGAAATTTATGAGTCCTTATTAAAAAATGAACTTATAGAATTTAAATCAAATAAACCGATAGTAACAGATGATTTTTGTCCAATTGGAGTGTAATTTAATAATCCAAAATAGTTCAATATTTTAGATATAACTTATTGATATTTTAAAAAGTTTATAATATACTAGCATTGATCTAGTTATTTAAATTTTTTAGTATAAAATATGAAAGGGGAAAGCACATGGAAAAAATAAAAGGTGTATTTTCAAAAGTAAGCTCAGTAGTTAAGAGTCACTTAAAAGTAGTTATAGCAGTAATTGCAGTAGTAATTGTTGTTATACTAGCTTTAAACTTTATAGGAGGATCTGAAAAAAGAGCACTAAAAAAATATATATCTGCATTAAATTCTTATAAAAAAGACAAAATTCTTAAAGTAATTGATCAAGAATCTGCTTGTGCAGGAATAAGCGAGTCAGAAGAAAGCATTGAAAAATTTGAAGATAGAAAAGATGATGTAGAAGACGATCATAAAGACAAATTAGAAGATTCTGTAAAAGAAGCTGCAAAAGCAAGAGAAAAATCAAAAGTAAAATATTCATTAAAGAAAATTATCTATACAACATCAGCTAAAGAAAATAAAGACATTAAAAAAGTAGTATTTAAATACAAAGTTACATCAAAAGCAAGTGATGATGAAAAAGATGATGCAGAAGATAACGATGTTTGGAAAAAGGTAAAAGCATATAATACAAGTTCAACAGGATATGGAACAGCATATTTATACAAAAATAAAATAATTTACTCTTCATTATCTGATGGAGTATCAAGTCAAGTATCTTCATCATCTCCATGGAATTATTAATAATTATAGCCACTCTCTCTAAAAGAGAAGTGGCTTTTATATTTATATTAAGTTATAAGAAGGCTCTACATAGAACCTTCTTAACTTCTATAATTCAATTTTAGGTTGATATTTTTCAAGCCACATATTAACTTGACAAATATAAGCCATAAGTTGAGGACCAGTCATAAGTTGCCCAAACCATGGTCTTGAAAAAGCATTACCATCAGTACTCAAAATCTCTTTTATATAATTCTCATTCAAAATAGTTTTAATAGGTGCATCAGGTTTTTCCAAAATATCTTCTAATATGTTTTTCACAGCTTTTAAATAATTTGGATTATGAGTTTTAGGATATGGACTCTTTTTTCTATCAACTATTTCTTTTGGTAAAATATCTTTCATAACATATCTAAGCAATCCTTTTTCTCTGCCATTAAGAGCCTTCATTTCCCAAGGAACATTCCACATATACTGTACTAATCTATAATCGCAAAATGGAACTCTTAGTTCCAATCCAGATGCCATAGACATTCTATCAGATCTATCTAATAACGTTTGCATCCACCAATTTAATGTTAAATAAGAAATCTTTCTTTTTTCAATAGTTTCCATAGAATCTGAATCTAAAAATTCTACTTCACTTAGGGCTTGATTATATCTACAATCAATATATTCTTTCAAATTAATATTTGAAAAAGCAGGATTCAATAATTTTTGTCTCTCTCTAATAGCAATAGACCATGGAAAAGTATTACTAGACAAAGCATCCTCTCTAAAAAACCATGGATATCCAGCAAAAATTTCATCAGAACATTCTCCAGATAAAACTACACTAACATCTTTCTTAATTTCCTTACAAAATAGGTATAGGGAAGAATCAACATCAGCCATACCAGGCATATCACGAGCAATCATAGCTTGTTCTAAACTTTTAGCTAGTTCTGGAGTATCTAAAACTATATTAGTATGATTACAACCATATTTATCTATCATAAGTTGTATAAATTCTTTATCAGCATTAGGCTGAAAATCTGATTTTTTAAAATTAATGTCATTATCAACATAATCAACTGAAAAGGTTTTAAACATATCCTTAGAATCAGAAAAATGTTTACTAGCATATGCTGTGATAATACTAGAATCCAAACCTCCAGAAAGCATCATACCAAGTGGAACATCTGAAACTAGCTGTTTTTCAATAGAATCATCTAAATAGAATTTAATCTTTTCACATGTCTCTTCAAAATTATCTTCATGAGGTTTAGTTTTCAAAGCAAAATATTGTTCCATTTTTAGTCCATTTCTATCAAAAACTGCAAAATAACCAGGTTTAAGCTCAAAAATATCTTTAAAAGGTGTTAGTCCAGGAGTATGAGAAGGACCAATCCCAAAAAGTTCACATAAGCCTAATGTATCTATTATAGGAGATACATCAGGATGCTTTAAAATAGACTTTATTTCTGAGCCAAAAATAAAATTATTATTCTTAAAAGTATAATAAAATGGTTTGATTCCAAAATGGTCTCTAGCAATAAACAATTCTTTTTGTTTGTTGTCCCAAATTGCAAAAGAGAAGATACCATTTAAATATTTTGGTACTTCATAACCAAAATGAACATATGCTTTTAATAAAATTTCTGTATCTGAATGTCCATCAAAATCAAATCCATTTTCTATAAGAATCTTTTTTAATTCCTTAGTATTATAAATTTGTCCATTATATACAATTGTATATTTATTTCCTTGATAAGAAAAACTCATTGGTTGAGAACCATTTTCAGGATCAATAACAATTAATCTTTTATGACCTAAATTAACACAATCATCTAAAAAAATACCTTCTTCATCTGGACCACGTGAAGATAACGTATCAAACATACTTCTTATAATTTGGCTATTTCCCGAAATGTTTATATCATAGTTAACAATCCCACAAAAACCACACATAAAATCTACCTCCTAAAATATACTACAATAAATATATTCACTTAATTAATAATTATTCACTTAAAAAGAAAACTAGACTTTTAAACCTATATCTGCTAAAATAAAATAATATGAACGAAAAAAATATACATAAAATTATTTTAAAAAAAAGGAATAAAAAATAATGAATCAAATTATAAATATATTAAACTATTCATTTATTCAAAGAGCTTTAATATGTGGAGTAGCAATATCAATTTGTGCAGCACTTATAGGCGTTATATTAGTACTAAAAAACTATTCAATGATAGGACA
>Ga0137297_10066_pt1 | contig 77805 bp, 63 predicted proteins | sample RamsorincwithD2O_FD_97191 | JGI IMG/M metagenome (GOLD analysis project Ga0137297, IMG submission 97191) | Mouse cecal microbial communities from Vienna, Austria - Mucin amended with D2O | ecosystem: Host-associated > Mammals > Digestive system > Large intestine > Cecum | place: Austria: Vienna...
CGTTGTCGTTTTAGGGGGCCAAAACGGACACCCGTACCGCCTTTCATCCTTTTTTTTAAAAAAAGAAATCCCCGGCGAGAATTCTTTACCGGCAGCGACTACTCTGTTTTAAACAATCGAAGAAATCACTAGGAGATTGGCTGATGCGGCCCTTCTATTCGCAAATTCCGTTCCGCGATTTGATATGATTTTCATTAAATGAGGGAGGGCAATGTATCACGTTTAAATCGCTCCCAACCTAGGGCACAAACCAAACGGAAAAGAGTTTCAGGAAAGGGCCTCAGCGTTCTCTTTTAGGCGCCGATGTTTTTGGCATGACCCTCGGCTCTACAAATGAAGGATTCTCTCTGCGGAGAATTTCGATTTTTCAGCAACGATTAACCGAAATGTAGGATAATCCATAGTTTGAGTTTGAAACACTAAAAGGCTCTGTTTAGAGTTCGAGGATCCCAATGTTCCAATCATTTAGAAACCAGAAACGATGGCTGATGCTCCTAGCTATGATTCTGATCATTCCGGCATTTGTGTTTATCGGCATTAACGGCTACAGCCGTCTGAACCCAGATGCAAACGCAATTGCCAAGGTTGACGGAAAAGGAATTCAGCCTGAAGAATTCGACGGTCAGAAACGAGAGTTTATCGAACGCGAGCGCAACCGTCAGGGCGGTCAGATTGATACCAGCCTCTTTGATACCGCTGAGGCTAACTCGGCAATCCTTCAGCAGATTGCTTCCAGACGAGCTCTGCTTGCTCAGATGTCTCATCATTACATGCAGGTAAGCGACGCTGACGCGATCAATGTGATCAAGAACGCCGACGCGTTCAAAAAGGACGGCCAGTTCTCTCCTGAACTGTACGAGAATTACCTCGCAGCCCGCGGCAAGAGTGACCAGCAGTTTGTGCAGGAGCTGCGCAGAGATCTGGTTATGGACATGCTGACCAATTCTGTTGCTCAGACCGTGTTTGTTCCTAAGAAGTCCGCAGCTATCCTCAACGATATTCTGAGAGAAGAACGCACAGTCCGTACCATTTCATTTGACCCGGCTTCCTATATGAGCCAGGTCAAGATCACAGACGAAGAAATGCAGAAGTACTACGACAGTCACAAAGATCAGTTCCATGCACTTGAGATGCTGAACATTGAATTTGTTGTGATGTCGCCGCAGACAATCAAAGTCACAGCGCAGCCTTCTGAAGATGAACTCAAGGCCTACTACGAACAGAACAAAGCTCGTTTCGGCGTTCCTGAAAGCCGCAGAGCTTCTCACATTCTGATTTCTTCGGACAGCGCTGAAAAGGACGCTGCAAAAGCGGATGCGGATGCCAAGGCTAAAGCAGAAGAAATCTATAAAGAAGCCAAAGCCGATCCCTCTAAGTTCGCCGAGCTTGCGCGCACGAACTCTTCAGACGTCGGTTCCGCTCAGAACGGCGGCGATCTGGACTACTTCGGTAAGGATCAGATGGTTCCTGAATTTGAAAAAGCCGTTTTTGAAGCTAAGAAGGGAGACATTCTTCCTCCGGTTAAAACGGAATTCGGCTATCACATCATTCACGTGACCGACGTGATTCCGGCAGCGATAAAGAGTTTTGCTGAAGTTCGTCCGGAACTCGTAACTCTTTGGCAGAATCAGCAGCGCCAGCAGCTGTTTGCGGAAAACGCCGACAACTTCACCAACATGGTTTACGAGCAGAGCGACAGCCTGGAACCGGTTGTTGAGAAATTCGGATTAAAGATCCATAAGCTGAATGATCTGACCGCAAACGGTCTTCCGCCGTCCTCAGAGGATGCGGCCTACATTACCAAACGTGTGGTTGAGGATCTTTTCTCACCGGATTCGCTTCAGGAAAAACGCAATACTCAGGCGGTTGAAGTCGCTGCCAACACTCTGGTCTCAGCCCGTGTTGTGCAGCACAGCCCCGCTCACCTGAAGACCTTTGCTGAGGTGAAGGAAGAGATCAAGAGCGAGCTTGAGCATCAGAAAGCGTCTGAGCTTGCGAAGAAGGCCGGCGAAGAAAAGCTTGCTCAGCTTCGCGCGAAGAAGGATCTCGAAGGTTTCGGCCGTACACAGGTCGTTTCCCGCGTCAATCCTCAGTCTCAGTCTGAAACACTGGTGCAGGCCGAGCTGAGTGTTCCTGCGAAAGTGCTTCCTGCATTTACCGGTGTTCAGGTTCCCGACGGTTCTTACGTAATCAGCTATGTTGAATCGAGCAAGATGCCCAAGAATGACGACTCCCAGGCAGGCCAGATTCATCAGTCGGCTCTGCACGCGCAGTCCATGGCGGAGGAGCAGGCTTATTACGACGCTCTCAAGCGCTTATACAAGTTTGAAATTCTGAAGAAAGAATTCGACTACCAGCCGCAGAGAGCAATGAACTAAAACTGAATCTCAGCTAAGCACGACCGCCTCAGGATTTGAGGCGGTTTTTTCATGTGCGGAGTTTTGAAAGACGATTTTTATTTATGAGCACCAGGCTGATCGGCAGCTTCGAACCGACCGCTGCTGCCGTTTGGTATCGGCAGCAACTCGGTCCTCAAGTCGAATTTGTTTCACCCAAGGTTTTACTCACGCAAGTGAAGCAGAGTTGTTTTCTTTAGCAGCTGAGTGAACGGCGATCGCTTTTATTTCACTCTTTTGACATAAAAATAGCTTGCGTCCACTCCGAAATGAAATTCCGGATTTTCACCAACTCTAAATTCGGAGAATGAGTTGATCGTTCCGTGACCGCGTGAGTTTCCTAGGAGAATTGAATGATTTCCGGGTTCTGCATAATAGACTGTCATTTCTCTTGATTCGAGTTGAGCAACCTTCTTATTGTTGTCGTAAATGTAGAATGTTGCTCCGGAAGAGGTCAACGCTCCGTAGTCTCTCATCAGAGTGACTTTAATAGGTCTTTCTTTAGTTGGGGTTGCCTGTGCGGATGGTTGAACAAATATTGCCTTGTCAGCGGTTAGGTTAGAAGTGGTGCAGCCAATAAGGAAAGCGAACAGAGGCAATAAGATGAGAGGGTTTTTCATTTTTTACTAGTGTCGATAAGTTTATTAAATCGGGCGAGGTATTTTAATTATAGTTAAAGCCCATATTAAAGCCTTAGGCATTCAAAAGCGGAGACTATTTCAAAAACTATTTTGGCGGTGTACAGATCGGTTTTGATCATGAGGCAGCCTCTTATGATGCAGGCCGTATGCTCGTCGGAGCCGAGGTAACCTATTTGCGGCGGTACGGAGATTACGCAAACGGCGGCAGCTCTAAAAATCATTCTGCCGGCGTTACGTTGTACGGTACACACATTGGAAACAATGGAATGTATGCAGACATCACGCTGAAAGCGAGCCGAATGCACAATAAATTTACCGCTGTCTCCGATATGAACCATTACGTCTCAAAAGGATGCTTTAATACGTATGCGGTCCAAACCGGAATAGAGGCAGGAAAGAGTTTCACATTCGGCGTGGAAGAAAATTGGTTCGTGGATCCGCAGGTTCAGAACCTGTACGGCAATATTCGCCATACCTCTTTTAAAACCGATACCGGTGTGACCGCTCATGTGAAGAGCATGAACAGTCTGATCGGAAGAGCAGGCGTCGGCGCCGGTTATAAGGTAAAGCAAGGCAGTGCGTTTATTAGAGCTGACGCTCTGCGTGAATTTACCGCCGACTATAAGGCGGGTTATTCCGTGAAGAACGCGCGGAACAAAAGCAAGGTTGATTTGAAAGATACTTGGGCGAGATCTCAGCCCGCGCGACTTACCGATTTGATAAGAACGTGAGCGGATTTGCACATGTGAAGCGTTCATTCGGCGGCAAGCTTCAGCAGGAGTACCGAGTAGACGCAGGTGTTCGCTTTATTTCTAACGTTCCTCAAGAACAATCTTGACGAGATTGGCGATCTCCACCTGGGAGCGGATAGACATTTTGCGGCACAGAGAGCCGCGGTGAATTTGTACCGTTTTTTCTGTAATGCCGAGTTTTTGCCCGGCCTCCCGATTGGAGATTCCGTCAGCGAGCGTGAATGCAACTTCTTGTTCGCGTGTAGTCAGGGTGTTGAATTTCTCCAGTATTTTGCGTCTGTCCCGCACCTTGTCCGAATTTTTTCGGTTGAGCGCGCAGGCATTCTCAATCGCCAGAATCAGCCGGTCGGCGTCGACCGGCTTTTCCATGAAATCAATCGCACCGTGCTTGAGTGCGGATACACACATATCAATTGAAGCGTGTGCCGAGCAGAAAATAATCGGCAGAGGATTGCGCTCTTCATTCAGTATTTCCTGAAGTTCCAGCCCGCTGATTTCCGGCATCCTAATATCCAGCACAAGACAGCCGGGGATGCTCGGATCATCATTATCAAGAAACTCTTTGGCAGAGCCGTATGCTGAGACGAGATAACCGGCGCTGCTCAGGAGAAACTCCCATGACTTCAGCATATCCGGATCGTCATCGACAATTCGAACACGAGCGAGTGAATCAGGCATTTTTACTTTCCTTTGTTAAAGGCAGACGCAGTGTAACAATTAAAGAACCTTTATCGTCCGTATCAAAAGTTAACGATCCGCGATGAGCTTCGGCGATGCGGCTGACGATCGGAATGCCAAGGCCCATACCGTTTTTCTTAGAGGTCCAGAGCGGTTTTTTAATGTTTTCAATTGCGTCAGGCGCAAGGATCGGGCCGTTGTCCGTGGCGGCAAACACCGCTTTACCGTTTTCTATCGATAAGCAGATGCGCACCAGAGGCGAGGGCTGCTCTTCGCAGGCTTCGACAGCGTTTTTAATAATGTTGTGTACTGCCAGGTGGAGCTCAGTCTCATCTGCGTCAACGAACACTTCTTCAGGACAGGGTTCAAATGAAATTTCCGTACGTTTTGTTCGGGTTTTGAGCAGATCGGAAATTGAACGCTCAATAATCTCTTTTAAATCCGTCGGCTTTCTCTCCGAGGATTTTTTCCCGGCATAAGAACGAACCTTTTTAATGATGCTGTTCGCTCGTTCGATTTGTGCGCCGATGTTTTCAATCGACTCGTCGAGCGCCTTATCGGTCATCCTACCGCTCTTGCGCAGCAGGCGCATCCCCTGAAGATAATTGCCGATGACAGAAATCGGCTGTTTAAGTTCATGAGAAAGTGTGCTCGACATTAAACCGATGACACCCACTCGCTGCATAGCGGCAAACTGTTCTTTAATTTTGTCGGATTCTTTTTGGACTTTGATCAGCTGTCGGGTGCGTTTTTCAACGAGGCGATTGACGCTGAACCAATGGATGAAGAAAAGAATCAAAGCGCCGAGCGCGGCTAATATGTAAGGAGACTTCTCTTCGAGATGACGCATAAGCGCCGATCGTGAGAGTTTTTCGTATTGTTCCTCGTTAAGCGCCTTGAAGAGCTCGTGTCCCTGGGAAATATCTCCGCCGACGGTCCAGACGAAACCGTCGTGGGCGGGAGTGTCGAGGAGCTCTGCGAGAATTAGTCGATTTAAATAAGGATCGGCGTCATAGGAAGCCGCAAATACCGGTCCCAAATAAAGCCGCGTGCTGCTGACACAGGAAAGCGCTTTCTGATTTTTAACTGCCTGAGGTTTAATTTCTTTCATCCTGGGGTCAAAATTATGCTCTTCTATGTAACAGGCGGGAATAATGCCGAGTGCGGATTTTCCGGAGATAACCGAATCGATGACATCGTCGTAAGAACCGAGGAAAGAAACGGAATCAAAGAAATGTTTCGGGTTCTGATGCAATTCGAAGATTTCCCGCCTGAGAGCTCCGTAGGAGACGTAATCCCGTTCGGATTTTGCGGCGAGAGTCTGACCTTCGAGCTGCAGAAGCGTTTTATTTTCTTCGCTTTTGAGGGAAATGATCGTTCCGCCTTCGGATTCGGTCGGGTTCACCGCTCTCGGATGCCAAAGCACAGCCAGGCGCGAAGCGGAATTCGGACCGGAGGAGGCGGATACGCCGAGATAGAACATGCTGTCAGAGATAAAGTAATCAATCTCGTGGGATTCGATTTTTTTTCTCAATTGATTACTGGTCAGATTTTCGATTTCAACTCGATATTTTCCCTTCAGCTGCTCTTCGATATCCTTCAAAGAGTCACTGATAAAGTTTTGATACTTAGGCGTATCCGTAACCATCTGACAGCCGATGCGAATCACCGGCAGTTCGGATGCTGAACTGATTAGACAGACAGCCATGAGCGGCAGTAAGAAGAAAACCTTAGGCATTTCTTAAGCGAATTAGGATATTTATCCTAAACGATCATCAATAAAATTTATCTCATGAAAATTCATTAGCAGTAAGTTTCTCACAGGATCACTTACTTGCGCTATTCATATAAATGCGAATTTTCTAATCTGAATAAACCCCTTTATAGGACTCAGGATAGTCCGTTTTTTGGAGACCTCAGAAATGCTAAACAGACGCAGTATTTTAAAAGGCAGTTTCGCCGGTACATTTGCAGCCGGTCTGGCAGCGGTTTCAACTGTCTCGGCAGCCGAGAAGAAAGACGCTCAGCCTGCAGGCAAGAACAATGTTTATGACGTAATCGTGCTGGGCGCCGGTCCTGCCGGACTTGTCACAGCAATTGCCGCCAAACAGGCCGGTGCTAAGAAAGTTGTCGTTTTTGAAAAACGCGACCGTCCTGACGGCAACGCTATTTTTGCTTTAGGTTCTGTCTGCGGCTGGGGTTCCCGCCATCAGAAAGAGCAGGGCATTAAGGATACTGCTGAAGACTTCTACGCCATGATGATGGACGTCTCCAAGCAGATGGGCGACAAGGCTCTGAACCGCACATACACCGACAACATTCCGGCTGCTATTGACTGGCTCGAACAGGATATTGGAGTTAAGTTCGGAAAGATTCGTCCGATGCCTTATCCGCGCTTAGGCCGTACTTGCCGTGTTGACGGCGAAGGCCTCACCGGCGGTGCTCAGCTCGTTAAGAAACTGCTTGCTGCCGCTGAGAAAAACGGTGTTGAAGTTAAATTCGAGCACAAAGGTATTGAGCTTCTGCACAATGACAAGATGGAAGTGACCGGCGTCAAGATCCAGACACCGAACGGCCAGGAAGAATACTTCTCCAAAGGCGGTGTCGCGATCGCGACAGGCGGCTTCTCTGCCAATCCTGAAATGGTTGACAAATACATCGGCGGCTGGGCAACCCGTATGGTGCTTCGCGGCTCTAAGTCCACAACCGGTGAAAACATTTCTCTGACGCTTCCGCTTTATGCGAAATGCGTCAACATGGACCAGTTCCACTCCGGTCCGATCATCGGCGCCACACACGTTAACCCGGCCGACGTTCTGAACTCCGGCTACGGCGTTCAGGTGAACACCGCCGGCAACCGCTACATGGACGAAAACAACACATACGTGATCAAGGCCCGCACAACTGCGCAGCAGACTCTTGACAACACCGGTTATGTGATTGTTGACTCTACCTGCCCGGTTCTTGACAAAGTTATTCCGAAGTTTGATCGTCTGAACAGCCCGTACGGCAAGGGCAACACTATTGAAGAAGCGGCAAAACAGGTCGGTCTTCCGGCTGAAAAGATTGCCAAAGTGGTTGCTCAGTACAATCAGGCGCTCAAAGACGGCAAGCTTGCCGATATGAATCCTCCGTGCACCTATAAGAAGCCGCATCCGATTGAAAAGGCTCCGTTCTACGCAGTTCCGCTTCAGGGCGGTATGACTGCCACCTTCGGCGGCCCGCTCATCAACACCAAGGCTGAAATCCAGAGCCTGGACGGCAAGACCATCCCGGGTCTCTACGCAGTCGGCAACTCCGCCGGTGGTATTTTCTTCCACAACTATGCGGGCGGCGCTCAGTTAGGCGCAGCGACTGTGTTCGGACGTATCGCGGGTAAAGAAATGGCTGACCGTGCACAACAGGCCAAGTAAGAGGAGATTGACATGAAAAAAACACTTTTAGCGCTTGCTTCTTTAGCAATTACTTCTGCGTTCAGTCTGTCCGTTTACGCGGCTGACGCTCCGGCAGCTCCTGCTGCGGCGCAGCCCAAGACTCTTGAACAGGTCCACGGCGCAATGTGGCCGAAAAGCGTTGACGGCTATGTCACTAAATATCAGTGCATGAAATGTCACGGCGACTATGAAAAACTCGGTCAGATGACTTCGGATCTGTCTCCGAATCCGCATAAATCCCATCTGGGTCAGGTGAACTGCGAAGACTGTCACAAACCGAATCTTGCCAAACCCGTGCTGATGTGCAACCAGTGCCACAACTTCACGATCCGCAAGATCGAAAAACCGGCTAAGTAATAGTCTGATTGAGCAAGACGCCGCAATTTGCGGCGTTTTGCGTTTCCGGCTTATGGTGCGGTTTCGGAAAGCACTCTGGCATTAAGGCCTTAACAAGAAGGAGTCCCGGGTGAGGTTTTAGACTCCCAAGAAGAGTAACTTCATGTTTTGGTCATAAAATTTAAACAGCCTGAGAAGTAACAGTATAAATATGGAATCTCAAATTACCGTCAGAACTGAACTGCGGCCGGGAGATATCGGACGCCTAATCGAATACGCCGGAATCTACGGCAGTGCGGATTTTGGTTATCCGCTGTCGTTTGAGGGATATGTCGCTAAGACATTTGCTGAGTTTCTGATAGATCCCCAGCCGCGCAATCGAATTTGGATCGCTGAAGACGAAGGAGGCTCTTTTGTCGGATCAGTTGGCGTTGTTGACCGTGGAGAAACCGCACAGCTCAGATGGTTCAACCTTGATCCGAAATACCGAGGCCGCGGAATTGGCGGACGACTGTTTAACGATGCGATGCAGTACTGCCGTGAAGCAGGATTCAAAAAAGCGTGGCTCTCGACATTTACTGAAAGTGAAACTGCGATCGGGCTCTATCGCCGCAGAGGTTTTAATCTGATCGAAGAGAAGCCGTTTACTCTGGAAGATCGCGCGCTGAAAGAGCTTATTTTCGAAAAAAATCTTTAAGAATGAGATACCGTCCAAAGTATTTGAGATTGCATCTAACAATTTCTCAAAACCAGACCTAATGGGATACTCAGTCAGTCGGGATATCTTTAGACAATGAAAAATAACATAAAGATTAATTCCTTGGATTGAAGAGATGTTAGCTGCGGGCGGGGTCTAAATTCCTGTGGAAGCTGTTATTTTGCAGGAGTCCGCGATTGTAGTTTCTAATGCGAAAAGGCAGACTTTAATGACGATGGTTGTATGGGAACAGAAAGTAAGAGACAGGCCCTGGAAGCAGTCACATCAGTTGTGGGGGATGGTAATAAATCTAACGTATAGCGAACAAATCAAGAATTCTGATTTGAATTTAAGACTTTTGGAGAGAATTCCAGACAAGCTATGGAGAAGAAGGGATTCGACAGGTAAGTTTTAGATCCAAAAATTAAAAAAGTTCTTTAAAAATTAGTCTAGATATCTGATACCATACTTAAGTGAGTTCCCCGCGCGAGCGGGGTTGAACCGTCCTTCTGGACCTTAGCGGAATTGCCAGTTACGAGTTCCCCGCGCGAGCGGGGTTGAACCGATAACAGCTTATCGTAATAACGAGGGATGGGAGAGTTCCCCGCGCGAGCGGGGTTGAACCGAGCCTAGCGGCTTTCAGCTCTTTAACCTGTTCGAGTTCCCCGCGCGAGCGGGGTTGAACCGGTCCCGCGGTTGAGGTCGGTTTGTCTGGTAATGAGTTCCCCGCGCGAGCGGGGTTGAACCGTTTTATGAAAAATGGGCTCGAGGCGGTAGTCGGAGTTCCCCGCGCGAGCGGGGTTGAACCGTCTATCCCTTTTTGCGTCAGGTGTCAACTTGTGAGTTCCCCGCGCGAGCGGGGTTGAACCGCAGAATCTACAGAGCGATCTAATCGGCAGCCAGAGTTCCCCGCGCGAGCGGGGTTGAACCGTTAACGATTTTTTCAGGATAAAATTTCAACGGGAGTTCCCCGCGCGAGCGGGGTTGAACCGCGGTAATGCTCCTATTTCTGGATTTGATCAGGGAGTTCCCCGCGCGAGCGGGGTTGAACCGTACAATGTGTTGGGCGTTAACCCATTCATTTCGAGTTCCCCGCGCGAGCGGGGTTGAACCGCGGGGGGAGAATACCTAAATCTCTCAACATATGAGTTCCCCGCGCGAGCGGGGTTGAACCGAGTTTAGCGGCTTTCAACTCTTTAACCTGTTCGAGTTCCCCGCGCGAGCGGGGTTGAACCGTCATAAAAAAACGGAGGTCGGTTATTAGCCGCGAGTTCCCCGCGCGAGCGGGGTTGAACCCGTATCCAGGAGAGATAAATGGCCTCAGATATCGAGTTCCCCGCGCGAGCGGGGTTGAACCGGCGGTTAGTGACGGCAGCCGGGAAAGACCGGCGAGTTCCCCGCGCGAGCGGGGTTGAACCGGATGCTTACTGGATATTAGGGCTCATGAAACGGAGTTCCCCGCGCGAGCGGGGTTGAACCGCCGAACATGGTTCTTTAAGCGTCAGGTCAACAGAGTTCCCCGCGCGAGCGGGGTTGAACCGTCATACGTTCACCTTTGTTAGCTATTGCATTCGAGTTCCCCGCGCGAGCGGGGTTGAACCGTATCGGCGAGCAGGTCATGGATCATGACTCTTTGAGTTCCCCGCGCGAGCGGGGTTGAACCGACTGAATTTATAGCGATAATCCGCATATCTCTGAGTTCCCCGCGCGAGCGGGGTTGAACCGGATTGCAAATTCCTCAGGATGCTCTAGAGCCAGAGTTCCCCGCGCGAGCGGGGTTGAACCGTGAGCGTAATAAAACAATTATGTTCCCATAACGAGTTCCCCGCGCGAGCGGGGTTGAACCGACTGAGTTTATAGCGATAATCCGCATATCTCTGAGTTCCCCGCGCGAGCGGGGTTGAACCGAAGGGGGTTGGACGTAAATCTGAAATACGGCAGAGTTCCCCGCGCGAGCGGGGTTGAACCGACCTACAAACCCGCGTAAATTAGCGGCATAAGGAGTTCCCCGCGCGAGCGGGGTTGAACCGTCCTGCGACAGAGTCGGCAAATTGTCAAATTTGAGTTCCCCGCGCGAGCGGGGTTGAACCGCGGTAAATGTTCATTGTCATAAGTCAAAGTGAGAGTTCCCCGCGCGAGCGGGGTTGAACCGGTCCTGCAGTTGAGGTCGGCTTGTCTGGTAACGAGTTCCCCGCGCGAGCGGGGTTGAACCGAGTTCCCGGATTATTCAGAATCGGAATCAGGAAGAGTTCCCCGCGCGAGCGGGGTTGAACCGTTGTTTTGTAATCGAACGAGCGATCAAAACGAGAGTTCCCCGCGCGAGCGGGGTTGAACCGGTTAGACTGAGGAGAAACGGAATCTGTCGAACTGAGTTCCCCGCGCGAGCGGGGTTGAACCGAGAAGTAGTATCTGAAGGAGTCATCTTCAAACGAGTTCCCCGCGCGAGCGGGGTTGAACCGACTCTGAGGGTCAGTGGAGCGCAATTTGCCAGGAGTTCCCCGCGCGAGCGGGGTTGAACCGGGCTCCGCCAGTACTCATAGCGCCGGAATACTGAGTTCCCCGCGCGAGCGGGGTTGAACCGGAAAGGTTGAACGGGGGCGCACTGGAAACTCGGAGTTCCCCGCGCGAGCGGGGTTGAACCGCGGGGGGAGAATGCCTAAATCTCTCAGCATGTGAGTTCCCCGCGCGAGCGGGGTTGAACCGAAATCATAAAATTAACAGCATCAATAGAAATAGAGTTCCCCGCGCGAGCGGGGTTGAACCGCAGCTTGAAATTGCTCATATCATCGGGACCATGAGTTCCCCGCGCGAGCGGGGTTGAACCATGTGGGGCGTTCTTCTCATATGTTGGGATGGCGAGTTCCCCGCGCGAGCGGGGTTGAACCGACCAACGGGAAAATTCTTTATAGCGAGTAATGGAGTTCCCCGCGCGAGCGGGGTTGAACCGTAGAACAGGGGCGCACTGGAAACTCGCCCCTGTGAGTTCCCCGCGCGAGCGGGGTTGAACCGACGCTGGCGGGGTTAGAACCAAGGAAGGTAATAGAGTTCCCCGCGCGAGCGGGGTTGAACCGTATTGCAAACTCCTCAGGATGTTCCAGGGCCAGAGTTCCCCGCGCGAGCGGGGTTGAACCGGTTATATCTGGAGTACCAAGTTTAGTTTTTCTGAGTTCCCCGCGCGAGCGGGGTTGAACCGGGGATTGTGACAACTAAAACTTCGTTTAGTTGGAGTTCCCCGCGCGAGCGGGGTTGAACCGACATACATTGCCGCCAATGGTGGTCTGCCGATGAGTTCCCCGCGCGAGCGGGGTTGAACCGACATACATTGCCGCCAATGGTGGTCTGCCGATGAGTTCCCCGCGCGAGCGGGGTTGAACCGGGGAATAATCTCGCCTGACTATGAACAGGTGTGAGTTCCCCGCGCGAGCGGGGTATATCTTATTTATCCTAGAAACGCAATGCCACAGTCGCAGAATCATCGAAGACTGTTTAACTACATACGGTAGCGCAGTCGTGAAAAAAACTAGTTCTCAACATCTAGAGAGAGCGGGCGGTAATCGGAATACCGACAAGAGGTTCTAATCTGATCGATTCAAAATCGTCTACTCTGGAAAGCTAAACGTTAAACGAGCTCACAAAAAAAAAAACCCGCCTCAAAATGATTGGCGGGTTGGATGTCTAAGGCGTAATCGGATTAGCCGACTTTGTCCAGAACCAGTTTTGTCAGAACTTCAACGCCGTTGCGCAGAGATTCCGGATTCATGGTCATGGTCGGGTTGTGCAGACCCGGTGTAACACCTGTGCCGACGCCAATGTAAGCAGCGTGGATGGAGGGTTTCTTCTGAACGAAATAGTGGAAGTCTTCGCCGCCGCCACCGCAGTCTTTAGCGAGTTTTTCTTCACCAAGGACTTCTTTAATCGTTTCTCGAACTTCTGTAACGAGATCCTCGTCATATTCCGCAGCAGGGATAACGCCGCCCGGGAAGGAGATTTCGCAGGTGCAGCCGACGCAGGCGCAGGCGTTTGTGATCGCGACCTTGAGTTTTTCAAGAAGCTCATCCATTGTCGCATTGTCCTGAGCACGGATGTCTAAGCACATACGGCCTTTATCCGGAATGATGTTGCTCGCTGTGGAACGGCAGTCGAGGGTTGTCACTTTAGCCGACCAGGCCTTATTCGGGTTGACCCAGAGGGAGTTCACCGCGTTAGTGGCCAGAACCGCAGCTTCTGCAACACTCTTGCCAAGATGCGGACGGGAGGCGTGAGCGACCTCACCGTGGATATCAACCCAGCAGAATGTGCTCGCTGTGTGGCGAACCGCTGCGCAGACTGTACCGTCGGGAATGTCCTGAATCGGACGAACGTGAGCGCTGAAAGCGTAGTCGACGTCATCAAGGACACCGTCTTCGATGCACTTAAGCGCACCAAAAAGTGTTTCCTCAGCCGGTTGGAAGAGTAGTTTTACACGGCCTTTCTTAACATTTCCAACGAGACGAGCAGCTGTGGCAAGACCCATAGCAGTGTGGGAGTCGTGGCCGCAGGCGTGAATGCAGACGTCTTTGCCGTCGATTTTGAAGGGCAGCGCGTCCATGTCGGCACGCAACATCACTGTGGGGCCGGGCTCTGTACCGTCGATGTAGGCCACAACGCCTGTACCGCCGACATTGCGGATTGGTTTAAGGCCAAGTTCGGTCAGTTTGGCAGCAACATAATCGCTGGTCTTCTTCTCCTGAAAGCCAAGCTCCGGAATTTCGTGGAGCTCAGTTCTCATGGAAACGACATCAAAATCATTAGGTTTCATGAAATCTCCTTTATTCAGATTTATTGACTGAGTCTTGTGTTTTTGTATCCTCTTTTCTGCGATTGGACCCCGCTGTCATATTAAAGCGGAAGAAGCGGCATTCAAGAGGGCCGTTGAAAAATACGATTTTTCTGGATTCGGACAGACGCATCTGTCTCGGAAGCATTCGGTCACTGGTCAGCATCCAAACCGTCCAGCCTGAGAAATGATGCTTCAGGTTGTCTGCGACGTCTTTCATCATGGAGGCGACACTGGCGGATTTCGGATTCGATTGTTCGCCATAAGGCGGATTGGCAACGATCAGTCCGGGTGTCTCTGATGAGGGAAGCACTTCGCGCGCGTCACAGGCTGAGAAACGAAGTTTGCCTTCAGAGAGCCAGCGGCCAAGTCCCGCTAGTTCGGCATTTTTTCCTGCACGATCGACAATCAGCGTGGAAATATCGCTTCCAGAGATATTGACGTCAGCATCCCAGTTAACAGCCATTCGGGCTTCTTTCTTCATCTGCTGCCAAGCGTTGGAATCAAAACCGACAAACTTCTCAAAACCGAAGCGGCGGTTAATGCCCGGAGCAATATTGGCGGCGATCGTCGCAGCCTCGATTAGAATGGTCCCCGAGCCGCAGAACGGATCCTGAAGCGCAATAGAGGGCTCCCAGCCGGCGAGACCGAGAAGGCCTGCGGCAAGGTTTTCTTTAAGGGGAGCTTCGCCTTTGGCTTCACGCCATCCGCGCTTAAAGAGCGACTCGCCGGATGTGTCAAGATAGACGATGCAGCTTTTTTCATTCAGATGGACATAGATCTGGATGTCCGGATTGTGCTTATCTACGTCAGGGCGTTCGCCGTCCTGGTCCGTGAAGTAGTCACAGACGGCGTCTTTTACGCGCAGCGTTGCGAAATTCAGGCTTCTAAGCGGGGAGTGACGTGCAGAAACTTCCACTTTGATGGAATTTCGTGATTTAAAGTACTGCTCCCACTTGATCGCCTTTACCTGACGATAGATGTCGTCTTCACTGCGGTAAGGCGATTCGGAAAGTTTAAGGAGAATGCGGGACGCATAACGCGTCCAGAGATTCACCTTCATCATTTGGTTCATTTCCGCGCCAAACCAGCATCCGCCTTTTTGTACACGGAATTTTTCAATACCAAGTTTCTTGAGCTCTTCAGCGAAGAGTTCTTCCAGTGATAACGGAATGACCGCGTAAAACGGTTTCAATAGTGTATTCACGAGACTTCTCAATAAGACTTTGACGAGATTTTAAGCTTTCCCGCCAAGAAAAAAATTAGTAGGAACACTTGCAGAATAAGAATTATTTTCTTAATTCGCCGTGTCCGTAAACAACATATTTCAAACTTGTCAGACCTTCGATTCCAACCGGGCCTCTGGCGTGAATCTTGTCAGTTGAAATACCGATTTCCGCACCGAGACCGTATTCAAAACCATCGGCAAATCGAGTCGAGGTATTCAGCATCACGCTTGAGGAATCCACCTCACGCAGGAATTTTTCCGAGTGCTGAAGGTTGTTGGTAATAATGGCGTCGGTGTGGTGTGAGCCGTAGGTGTTGATGTGCGCGATCGCTTCATCAATATTCCTGACGACCTTTACCGAGAGAATTGGCGCGTTGTATTCGGTACTCCAGTCCTCTTCTGCTGCGTCCTTGATGCCGGTGAGGCCTTTGGCGTTCAGAATAGACTTGGACTGAGGGTCACAGCGCAGTTCAACATTCTTCTTCAGATACAGCGCGCACATGACAGGCAGGAACTCCTGCGCGACGGACTCGTTCACAAGCAGCGTTTCCATCGCGTTGCAGGGCGAATAGCGCTGAGTTTTAGCGTTGTCGCAGACTTTTACGGCAAGCGACAGATCAGCGGTTTCGTCGACATAGGTGTGGCAGATGCCTTCGAGGTGCTTGATCATCGGCACGGTCGCTTCGCTCATCAGGCGAGAAATCAGACCTTTGCCGCCTCTCGGGATTAAAACATCCACATAGTGGCGGCAGCGAATTAATTCACCAACCAGATCGCGGTCCGGATCGGCAATGATCTGAACTGTGTCTGAGGGAAGTCCGCAGGCTTGAAGCGCCTGGGCGATCAAAGAAGCTAAAAAGGCGTTGGAGTGCTTGGCGTCAGAGCCGCCTCTGAGGATTGCGGCGTTGCCGCTCTTGATACAGAGCGCGGTGGCGTCAATGGTCACGTTCGGACGGGATTCATAAATAATCGCCACAACGCCGAGCGGTGTGCGCATTCTGCCCACTTCAATGCCGGAGGGCTGAGGACGGATGTCGACAACTTCGCCGATCGGGTCTCTGAGCGAGGCGATTTGGCGAAGTCCTTCAACCATCTGAACGACGACTTTATCTGTGATCGCAAGACGATCAAGAAAAGCGTCGGAGAGACCGGCCTTTGCGCCTGCATCCAAATCCAGCGCGTTGGCCTTCATCAGATCTTCCAAATTGTCGCCGAGAAGGTCCGCCAATTTGAGAAGGACAGCGTTTTTCTGCTGGGTAGACGCGTTTGCGATTTGGAAAGAAGCGGCTTTAGCCGCCCTTCCGATGACCGCGATTTTATCTGCGGCGCTAAGTGTCTCGGTCATATTAATTACCTCTTTTTAGCGGCGAGCAGCAGGCAGGCGGCTTTCAGCTCCTGCCAGGCGTTTCCGTCGCTTTTTTCTACAAATAGGCCTTTGCTGAGACGATCGACCTCGCTCAGGCGATGCAGTATCAGCTCAAGCCGTTTCAGAGTGGTTCGCCCTGCAGCTTTCTTCAGCGCGAAAATGTGGTTGCTGTCGATGCCGAAGCTAGAAAATTTCCGACCCTGCTTGTGGAGAATCATTCGGCGTACATCGTCGGAGAGCCGCCAAAGGAAGGAGGGAATCTGAGTGTTTTCCGCTTCGAGTGAATCGATAATTTTAGAAACTCTGCCCGCGTCGCCCTCGAGGAACGCGATAAAAAGAGTTTCCTGATCAAAACGCGAAACATCGGAGACGGCGTCGATCACATCATTGAGATCGATTTCCGGTTTTTGGCAGAGCAGTGTGAGTTTCTGGATTTCCTGTAGTGTCGCAAGCAGGTTGCCCTCGGTTTTTTCCGCGATAAAGTCCGCGGCTTCTGCTGAGAGCGCCTGGCCGCTGACAGCCTGAATCCGTTCGGTGATCCAAAGAGGAAGCCGATTTCTCGGGATCGGCTCCGCGCTGATTAATTTCGCATTATTTTTAAGCGCAATGAACCAGTCTTTCTTCTCGGTTGTCCAATCGTATTGCAGAAGGCTGACGACCACGATTTTGGTCTCATCGGCCGCCTTAATCATTGCCTTTACCGCCTCAGGGCCGTTTCGGCCGATTGTGGAGCGGGGAAAGGTGACTTCGATGAGGGATTTTTCTCCGAAGAGCGACATATCGCCGAGCGCCTCGTAGAGTTCGGAGTAATCGGCATTGCCTTCAAACGAGAATGACTTGCGTTCGGTATATCCGTTTGCGAAAGCCGCGCGCCGAATGGAATCCTGAGCCTCGATCGCAAGCAGCGGTTCGTCTCCTAAAATAAACCAAAGCGGCGGCAAAGCGCCGCCGGCTTTCGATTTAAGTAGTTGATCGACAGAATTTCTGACGGCCATTATTTTTTGGTTTCCGTTGCGAGTCGGAACTGTTCCTCAGAGATATGCGCCATCCGCGCCACCATCTGATGGATCAGGACCTGCTGCATTTCTTCATAGAGCAGGCGCTCTTCGTTGGCGATACCGTTGTAGTCGCTTTCGTCTTTAATCAGTTCGCGAGTCGCGTAGATCTGAGTTGCGGGCAGGATCTCATTGCCGTTTTGCGCGACGACACGGAAGGTATTTGTTAAGCGCAGGCTGTAGATACGTCCCCGGCCTTCCGAGTTGTATGCGAGCACCGCGGTTCCCCTGTTCTGTCCGAGGAATTCAAAAATCGCTTCCGCTTCATCACGGACCTTGACGACCTTCACATTCGTCTGGGCTTCAATGTTGCGACGGATTGTCGCCGCGATCAAAGAATTCTCGCCCATTGCGATGTAGAGCGTTGAAAAGGGCAGCGTCTGTCTGCCTCTGAGATGCCAGCCGCAGCCGGAGAGCGTGAAGAGACCCGCCGCGCCCGCGGCGATAAAGGCTCTTCTGCTGAGTGCAGCCGAGTGTGAGGATTCTGTTCGTATTTTAGCCAAAATTAAACCTTCGGTTAAGACGGGCCGGGCCGGTATCGACCGGCTCGGCCGCGCTGCGGGTTAAACGACGATATTCACCAGTTTGTTGGGAACAACAATGATCTTGCGCGCGGGTTTGCTGTCCATGAAGCGCTGTGCGTCAGGATTGGCAAGGGCCGCAGCTTCGACTGTCGCTTTGTCGGAGCCTGCAGGAACATTGATTTCTCCGCGCAGTTTACCGTTGATCTGGATCACGTATTTGATCTCATCGGCAATCAGCGCGTTGGTATCCACTTCCGGAACCGATGCGTCAAGGATAGAGGTGCCGATACGATCCTGATAACCGAGATCTTCGAAGAGCTGAGCTGTAATATGCGGAGCGATCGGGTAGAGGGTTCTCAGAAGAACGGAGAAGCATTCATTAATGACCGCTTTCGTTCCCTTGGCGTCTCTCTTTTTGATGCCTTCAAGCGTATTGAGCATCTTCATTGCGGCGGAGACCACGGTGTTGTACTGCATGCGGTCCAAATCGAAGAGAGCCTGTTTGAGCGAAGTATAGATATCGCGTCTGACAGCTTTATCTTCGTGGGACAGCTCGTTCACATTCAGCGGAATGTTTTCCGCGATGATGTCTCTGCAGCTGTAGCCGAAATTCCAAAGTCTGCGCATGAATCGGAACGTTCCTTCGGCGCCGGAATTGCTCCATGCGGCGCTCTGATCGGGAGGTCCTGCAAACATAACGAAGGCTCGGGCGGTATCGGCACCGTATTTGCCGATAATGACGGAGGGTTCCACGACGTTGTTCTTAGACTTGGACATCTTTTCGATGCCGCCGCTGATAACGGGCAGACCGTCTTCTTTGGCTGTAATCTTAATCGGGCGTCCCTTCGGGTCGTATTCAATATCGAGCTCGCTCGGATAGAACCAGCGCTTTCCTCCGCCCGGAAGTTCGCGATAGTAGCATTCGGAGGTGAGCATACCCTGAGTAAAGAGGCGCTTAAACGGCTCGTCGAACTTCACGAGACCGAGATCGCGCATGACCTTTGTCCAGAAGCGCGCGTAGAGCAGGTGCAGAACCGCGTGTTCGATACCGCCGATGTACTGATCCATCGGCATCCAGTAATCGTTGCGTTCATCGACCATACCGGTTTCGCAGTCCGGTGAGCAGTAGCGCATGTAATACCAGCTGGAATCCACGAAGGTATCCATGGTGTCGGTTTCTCGTTTCGCTTCAGCGCCGCACTTCGGGCAGGTGCACTTGAGGAATCTTTCGTCCTTATCGAGCGGATTGCCTGAGCCGTCAGGAATCAGGTCGTCCGGCAGAATAACCGGGAGATCTTTTTCCGGAACCGGAACGGGGCCGCAGTGCGGACAGTTAATGATCGGGATCGGAGTGCCCCAGTAGCGCTGACGGGAGATGCCCCAGTCGCGCAGACGGTACTGAACTTCAAGTCGGCCGAGTCCGAGCGCCTCGAGATCTTTAGCGACCGCTTCTCTGGCTTCTTCAAAATTCAGTCCGTTGTACTTGCCGGAGTTGATGCAGTAGGTGCCTTCCTTATCTGCATACCAATCGTGCCAGACGGTATTGTCGTACTCATGGTCTTCTTTAGCGATGACCTGTGTGATGGGCAGACCGTACTTGAGCGCGAAAGCGAAATCGCGTTCGTCATGAGACGGTACGCCCATGACAGCGCCTTCGCCGTAGGACATCAGGACGTAGTTGCCGATCCAGACTTCAACCGGTTCTCCGGTGAGCGGATGCTTCACAAAGAACCCGGTTCTGACGCCTTTCTTTTCCATTGAAGCCATATCGGCTTCGGAGACAGGGCCTTTGCGGCATTCTTCAATAAAGGCCTGCAGTTCGGGTTTGTCTTTTGCGAGTCTTTCCGCAAGCGGGTGTTCCGCGGCGATTGCGGCAAAGGTGACGCCCATGATGGTATCGGGGCGGGTGGTGTAGACACGGAGTTCTTTCTTTTCGCCGTCGATTTCATAGGGGAATGCGAAATTGACGCCGTAGGATTTTCCGATCCAATGTTCCTGCATACGGCGGACCTGTTCCGGCCAGCCCTCGAGTTGATCGAGGTCCTTGAGCAGTTCTTCGGCGTACTGAGTGATACCGAGGTAATAGCCCGGGATTTCACGCTTTTCCACCGGAGCGCCGCTTCGCCAGCCTTTTCCGTCGATCACCTGTTCGTTGGCGAGTACGGTATGGTCAACCGGGTCCCAGTTAACGATCTGAGTCTTGCGGTATGCGATGCCTTTTTCGAGCATCTTGAGGAACATCCACTGATTCCAGCGGTAGTAATCGGGCTTGCAGGTGGTCACTTCACGGGACCAGTCAAAAGCGAGGCCGAGCGGCTCCATCTGCGACTTCATATCCGCGATGTTGCTGAAGGTCCATTTGGAGGGCGCGACTTTTTTAGCAATCGCGGCGTTCTCAGCGGGCAGGCCGAAGGAGTCCCAGCCCATCGGGGTCATGACGTTCATACCGCGCATACGCAGATAGCGGTACATGACGTCATTTAACGTGTAGTTACGGACGTGTCCCATGTGCAGCTTGCCGCTAGGGTAAGGAAGCATGGAGCAGACGTAGAATTTTTTCTTAGGTTTGCCGTTGGCGTCTAATGCGTTTTCAACCGCTCGATAGACATCGTTCTTGCGCCAATGGGCTTGTTGTACGGATTCAACCTCCGCGGGATCGTATGTTTCTCTCATGAGACTCATTAACTTGTCGAACTAGAAAATGAGTCAATTATAGGTTATCCGTCTCGTCCATAGAGGACTTGCGAAGTCAAAGAAGCGTGTGCCTCTAATATATAGATACCGCTCGTTACATACCCGGAAAAATGGTTCCTCAGCGCGGAATTCAGGGCTAAGCGTAAAACTTGCGCGTCTTTCTCAAGGCAGTCTTCAGAATCGTTTGCTAGACTTTCGCATCTTTAAAAAAGAAGAAACGATATGAATGATCTCTTAGACTCTTTGAATCCGGAGCAAAAAGCTGCGGTGACGCTCGGTGAAAAATCAGCTTTGATTTTAGCGGGCGCCGGATCCGGGAAGACGCGTGTTCTGACGAGCCGAATTGCTTATCTGCTTCAGTCGGACATGGCTTATCCCAGTGAGATATTAGCGGTGACTTTTACCAACAAAGCCGCCAAAGAGATGCTGACGCGTTTATCGACCATGATGCCGGTGAATGTGCGCGCGATGTGGGTCGGTACCTTCCATGGGCTGTGCAACCGCATGCTGCGTCTGCACCACAATGAAGCGGGGCTGCCGGCTTCGTTCGCGATTCTTGATCAGAGTGATCAGCTTTCCGCGGTGAAGCGCATTATGAAGGCCAACGGCATTTCCGATGAAGAATTCAAGCCGAGAGAAGTCCAGAACTATATCAACCGTTGTAAAGAAGAAGGGCTCAGAGCCAAAGACGCGCCCATTAATTTCCAGCGCGGCTCTGCCTTTAGAGAGATCTATGACTTATATGAAAAGATTCTGGTTCGTGAAGGCGCCTGTGATTTCGCGGAGCTGCTTTTAAGAAGTTACGAACTTCTTAAAAACCATCCGCTGATTCTTGAGCACTATCAGAATCGGTTCCATTTCATTTTGATTGACGAGTTCCAAGACACCAACAAGCTTCAGTATCGCTGGATCAAGCTGCTTTCCGGCATTGGTGAGCCCGGGCGTCGTCCCAACAGTGTATTTGCGGTCGGCGACGATGATCAGTCGATTTACGCGTTCCGAGGCGCCAATGTCGGCAACATGCAGGACTTTGTGCGTGAGTTCAAAATCGGAGAGCCGATTCGCTTGGAACAGAACTATCGTTCGCAGGGAAATATTCTGGACGCGGCCAACGGTCTGATCGCCAACAATTCTCAGCGACTGGGCAAGAAGCTTTGGACAGAGGCCGGTGAAGGCGACAAAGTCCGGGTGTATTCCGCGCCTTCAGACGTGGATGAAGCCGCTTACGTGGTGGATACGGTAAAAGAGTATGCGGATTTAGGGACGCCCTATAAAGAGATGGCGATCCTTTATCGTTCAAACGCGCAGTCACGTGTTTTGGAAGCCGAGTTTACGCGCCGGGGCATTCCCTATAGTGTGTACGGCGGCCTCCGATTCTTCGATCGAGCGGAAATTAAGAACGCGATTTCATATATGCGTTTAGCGGAAAACACCGCGGATGACTCCGCTTTTCTGCGCGTTGTTAATCTGCCCGCCCGCGGAATCGGTGCCAAGACCATTGAAACCCTGATTAACTTTGCAGGCGACAACGGCATTTCTCTGTATGACGCCTGCGGTTATGCCAAAGGGGCGGCCGCGGCCAAGCTGGAAGTTTTCCGCGCCATTATTGAGGATCTGCGCGAGAAGAAGGACGAGCTGCCTTTATCGAAGTTTGTCGACTATACGGTAGAGAAGAGCGGACTGAAGGAAATGTATGAGCTTGATCCTAACGGTTCTGAGCGCCTAGAGAATCTGCGCGAGCTGACGTCAGCGGCGACCGGTTATGTGGATGCCGAAGCGATTGATGAAGAAGATGAAGAGGAGAGTGTTCGCGACGAGAATATGACTGCGCTTCAGGGCTTTTTATCGCACGCCAGTCTGGAAGCCGGAGAAAATCAGGCCAAAGCGGATCAGGACGCGGTTCAGCTGATGACGGTTCACGCATCCAAGGGTTTGGAATTTAATCTGGTTTTCATTACCGGCCTGGAAGACGGACTGTTCCCGCACGGGAACTCGATGGGCAGCAATAAGGATCTGGAGGAAGAGCGCAGACTGATGTATGTCGCGATCACACGCGCAAGAAAGAATCTGTACATCACGCTTGCCGAGCGTCGGATGCTGCACGGAACGACCCGATATTCTTCTCAGAGCATGTTCCTTAGGGAGCTGCCTGAAGAGAATCTCAAGTGGCTTTCCAAACCCGGGTATACCGACTCGGATGATTCTGACGACTACAGCAGCAGCGGATCCGGTTATGGTTTTGCGCGCGGAAGCAAGTTTAGCCGTCGCGGAAGCAGCGATTGGTCAAATAATAATTACCGCGAATCAGGACGCACTTACAATTCCAATATGCCTGAATGGGCAAAAGGCATACTTGGCGGAAAATTAGAAAAACAGCAAGAGAATAAAATACGAGCAAAAATCGACAATGGTTCTCCATATAAATCCGGTGATCGTCTGCTTCATGAAAAATTTGGAGCGGGAACCGTGCTCAGTACAAAAGGAGCAGGGGAGGAGTTAGTCCTTCAAATTAAGTTCGACAGCTCAGGTGTAAAAGACCTTTTATATCGTATTGCGAAGAAAAAGATATCGGACCTTTAAGTTGTAAAAATCCAGTTATTAGACGGCTTCTTGAATTAAATCAAGAAGTCATTTTTATTTATCTTGATTACTGCTCAAAGTAAAAAAAGAAGCATAGAACGTCGTTTAAGTTCACGTTGTGTAAATAAATTGTTACTAGATAAATCATTATATCTATAAGAAACAAATGATGTATACGAAGTCTTAGCATGGAAAGAATAGTGATAGATATAATGTCTACATAATTGCTAAAGTTAAAGTAAAACTTTAACTTGATGTACTCTGTTATATCTATTTGAAAACATTAGAAATAATTTGTATAAATCAGCTAAAGCACAATTGATGACTAAATGTAAATATATGTTATATTTGTATCGTTGGTTGTTATAGTCGCATATCTATAAAATACTTCACTAATACGAGTAAAATTTTATAAAATTATGTAAATTAAATAGATATACAGTTTAGAAATTTTTAACTAATCTAGTATTTTTATAAGATAATAATGAATATTTATTTAGAAAAATTATAATTATGTTATCTTATTGTTTATAGATAAATGTAGTTCTTTATGTTTAGTATTTATTGAATAACTATGAAAGCAGGATGCTGATGATGTAAACAAGAAGATAATGATTTGTACAATAGATATAAATATTAGCTGTATATTCTGTCTCATTACTATTATTTCAATATTGATTGAACTATTTCATATCAATTTATTTAATTATATAAATCAAAATTTCTATCTGTTGTATGGATAAATTTCTATTAATCTGAACAGGATAATTTATTAATCAAGATCTATATGATGAAAATCGTTTATCTACTCTGTAATTGAATGATCGAATTATTTAGATGCGGTTATTATGATATTTAGATTTCAGCGCGAGATGAGGCTGACTAAGAATAGTTGAAGAACACGAGTCCCCTCATGATAGATTTTTGATTTTGAAGCTGACTCATCGGCTGATGATGCGACTGTGATGTCCGCTCAGAATATAGTCAGGATTTTCTCATGGCCGGCGTCGACCGTCACTGTTCTCTGAACCGCTGACTTAATATGTCATTGATCTAAGCCGGCTGATAGCATGAAGGCGTTATTCTTCCGCAGGCTCTTTTTTAAGAGACTTGCGCTGTCTTCCGGGCGTGCCCTTCTGGTAAAGCGGAATAAACGGTGTAATCGCTGTCGGCAGCGGCGTAAACGAGTAATTGTCGCTTTCAAGCAGCTCTATCAAACGTTTGTTGTAAAAGACTCGATCGCGGCCGTCCTCGGTTCTGGACAGAATATTGGCGTGCGCTAAGTCATTGAGAATGTGACTTGCGACCTGTCTGCGTGTATTGATGTAGCTCGAAAGCTCACCGGTTCGGCAGGCCGGATGCATAAATATGGCCGGTAGGAAAGCAATGTGCGATGACAGACCGATATTCTTCAGATAGTCTTCCGTCTGATTGTATAAACGGTCAATACTGCGCAGCAGTTCAATACTCATCGAGGTCGCTTTCAGCAGTGTGCGAAGCATGTACTGAAGATATGGCGACCACTGACGCGTGCGCAAACCGTAAAGCCTTTCCTCAATTCCAAAATGCGCATTGGTGACGAGCGCTTTGCCAAGCTGAATGCAGGGCGCTGGGGAATTAAGATCGCGGCCCATGAGCGAAAGCTGCAGAAGAATCTGACCGATTCGTTCATTGTGACGGCTAAGCGGCGCAATCGCCATGAAATACAGATTGCACAGAAGCGAATGCACTAGCGGGTCGAGATCGTTCGGTGTGCGGCAGTAATTATCCCAGCGAACCAGTTCAAACTGAACCGCTTTACTGTCCGGGAATGTGTCCGGAGCTAAAAGACGCTCGCCGATGTCTTTATTCTGTCGCCACGTAATTTGGTCCGCCGGAAACTGGTTTGCGATCTGAATGATGGTTTTAACAGAAACCGGAGAGAAGGGCGCAGACTCCGCTCCGACGGTAAGCGCTTTAACATAATCGTCGAGAAGCACCAAAGACTCTACACCCGGATTCGGGACGATCTCCGAAAGAAAATAATCACTCAGGGAGACTTGATGATCCCGCTTCATGAGCTGATTCTTTGCCTCAACAATCGTCATCAGTCTTGATGAAGTTTCAGGGATGCGCGAAGTGGAAAAGCTGTATCTGAAATCGGAGAGTTCGCGGACAACTTTAAGGCATGTTTTTAGAATAAGTTCATTCTCCAACCCTTCCGAATTGGAGGGCGGCGGAAGACTTATCGTACCTTGAGAGGCCGCTTGTCTAATCTCTTGAAAGTGCATAGGTCCCGATTAGTTATGTTTCTATGTGTTTTTAAGTTTGGTATTGTAATTCAACCCGAGAATTAGTGGTTTGCTTCATCGCCTGAGCTTCAAAGCTCAGAGTCTCAGTCGCTCTCAAATTACCTTGTTGCAATTTGATAACATGCGAAAAAAAAACATGCTCATTTCGGCCGGAAAAAGTTTTATTATTCCGGTGTCGAAACCGGAGGATGACGTGAACAAACTTGGTACCAGACATCGTTTTCAGAAATTTGCGCCGCACAACATTACGCTTTCTTTAGAAGGCGCCCGCAGACGCTCGCTCTTCATGCTCGGCTATCAGCGTTATCAGACACGCGGAAAGCTCGACACAAGATCGCAGCCCTGGATGCAGGCGGACAAACTGAAAACGGTGATTTAACCTCAAGCTTTTCATCTCAGCAGGAGCCCGATTTATCGGGCTCCTGCTGCATCTGTTACTTAGCCAGACGAGAAAGTGCGAGTTTTGCCAGCACTGTGGAGGCAAGCGGAAGCACTTCGTCATTAAAGTCGAATTTCGGGTTGTGCAGCGGCGTTTTGTGTTCGTCGTCCACGATGCCGATACGGCAGATCGTACCAGGAATCTTTGCCTGATAGCGGCTGAAGTCTTCACTGGACATGTAAGGACCGATGGACGGGTTTACATTCTCTTCTCCCAGCATTTCAGTGACAAGCTTAATGGCGGATTCTGTCATTTCCTTGTCATTATTTACCGACGGAATAAGACGGATGTAGTCAACTTCAGCCGTGAGGCCGTGCGCCAGAGCGATTCCTTCAGCCATTCTGCGGATGGTTGTTTCGCATAAATCTCTGAGCTCGGGAAGAAATGTTCTTACAGTGCCCCCAAGCTGGACTTCTCCCGACACTACATTGTATGTGCCGACCATGCCTGCTGAGAAATAGCAGATAGAAACCACAGCGGATTCAAGCGGATCAACTTTGCGGGAAACGATGGTCTGGAGCGCCTGATAGAGTTCAGAGGCAGCAGGGATAGGGTCTACGCCCTGATGGGGTCTTCCTCCGTGCGTGCCCTTGCCTATCAGTTTGATCGCGAAGCTGTCGGAAGCGGCCTGGATATGTCCGACTTTAAAGCCGATCTGTCCCTTTTTGAGACCCGGTTCATCGTGCGCTCCGATGGTTTCTGCGACCTGATATTTTTCGAGCGCACCGCTGTTGACGATTGCAAGCGCACCCTGACCGGTTTCTTCAGCCGCTTGGAAGACGCAAAGCACGCGTCCCGCAAAATTCCGGTGAGCTGCAAGGTAGGCCGCGGCGCCGAGTAGCCAGGTCTGGTGACCGTCGTGGCCGCAGGCGTGGCAGCGCCCTTCAACTTGAGAAGACCATGGTTTGCCGCCGAAGTCCTTCATCTTGAGCGCATCAATATCGGCACGAAGAGCAACCGTTTTACCCGGCTCGCTGCCTTCAATGAGCGCAAAGAGAGAGCCTTTGCTCGTGGTCGTATCGATGTCTTTTTCCGCAACGCCGTGGCTGAGAAGGAATTCGTGAATTTTGCCAATCGTTCTTTCTGTCTCAAAGCCGCATTCCGGATGAGCGTGAATATCTCGGCGGAACTCTTTCAGCTCGTCATACATTGCTGTGATTTCCGGGAAACAGACGTCTTGTCGGACGGGGTTGTCCATGGGATTCTCCTGATAATGATTAGTTTGTAATATCGAAAGGATAGGCTTGTTGGGTAACCTTTTCAACACTTCGAGGTAATTTGTCAGTTTTTTTGAACAAAAAAAGATTTGCACAAAAATATTTTTTTATGCGGAATTTCCTGAAGATTTGTATTTTTATCGATAAAAAATGATTTTTCTAATACTACTTTTATCTAATACTGATTAAATGGGACGAGATAGAAATTATTTACACACTGATATAACCATGTGAATTTGTTAATTAAACAAACAAATTGAGATAAAAAATAAAAGGTCCCGTTTGGGACCTTTTTATTAAAATTCGGCTAATCGCCGATAATTTCTGCTAGGGAGGTTATTTTGAAATCGTCTGCCGTTTTTCCCTGCAGTTCAGCTTCCTGAAGCCAAACCGGTTTGCGGCCTCTGCCGGCCCAGGTCTGTCCGTTGGGGCCCATATATTTCGGCACAGCCGCTCCCTTGCGCATAATCCGTTTTAAACCGAGTTCGGCGGGCTGGAAATCAAATTTCTTAATAAGGTCTCTGCAGGTATTTAAAGCATCAAGGCGGTCCCTGCGTGAGACTTCTTTAATTCTCTCCTCCAGCGCTTCTCTTTCTTTCAATAAATCGTCTAACTCTGCCATTTTGGTTATCTCGCTCAATTGATTTTATAGCGGAAATATATCACATTTTTTATTAATTATTTTTAAAAATATTTTATTTTTAATTAAATATGTTTAAAAAAGTCTTTTTTGAAAATATTTTTGATAATTGTATAAAAATATCCGTAGATACCCGTTCAGGTGTCTAAAATCGCAAAAATTAACCTGATTTGTTAATCTATTCGGCAATCTGTGTGAACTGTGACTGTCGGAGGAATCTTGAAAAAAACGCTTTTATTAATTGACGGATCCAACTTTATCTTCCGTGCGTACCATGCGGTACCGCCTCTGACGACTTCCGACGGCCGCCCCACAAATGCGATCCGTGGCTTTTTATCCATGCTTCGCGTGTTGATGAAGGATGTGCCGACCGAGTACGTGGCCTGTGTGGTTGATCCGAAGGGAAAGACATTCCGCTCTGACATCTATCCCGAATACAAAGCCAACCGGCCGCCTATGCCGGAAGAATTAGCGGTTCAGATCCCTGTGATTTTTGAAGGCGTGAAAAAGGAAGGGATTCCGTTTCTTCAGGTTCCCGGTATTGAAGCCGACGACACGATCGGTACACTGGCCAAGCGAGCGACCGCCGAAGGCTTCACCGTCGTGATTGCCACAGGTGACAAAGATTATGCCCAGCTTGTTAATGAGGACGTCATCCTTATTAATACAATGGGCAAAGATAATACCTGGATGAACACAGAAGGCGTTATTCAGAAGTTCGGCGTGCCGCCCGACAGGATCATTGACTATCTTGCGCTGATGGGCGACAAGATCGATAACGTACCGGGTGTTCCTAAGTGCGGGGAGAAGACCGCTGTTAAGTGGATCAATGAATATGGTTCGATGGACGGCGTGATTGAGAACGCGGACAAAATTAAAGGCAAGATCGGAGAAAATCTTCGTAATTCACTCGAATTCTTACCGACCGCGCGCGCACTGGTGACGATTAAAACCGACGCGGATTTGTCTGAGGAGGTGCCGACCTTTGAAACGCTCAGGCTGCGGGAACCCAATCGCGAAGAGCTGATGGATTACTACAACAAGCTCGAATTCAGAACCTGGGCTCGCGAGCTGAAAAAATCTTCGGCCGCGGGCGAGGTTAAATCTCTGGACTCTGCTTCTTCAGCCTCTAAACGCGCTGTGGTCGGCGCGGCTCCGATTGAAGGCGAGACGCTGGATCTCTTTGCTTCGGAGTCTCAGGCCGCGCCCGAGCGGAAACTCACGATTATTCAGGATGAGACTCAGGCTAAAGAACTCGCTCAGCATCTAGAAAAGCTCGCAGGTCAGGAAGAGATTTCCATGTATGTGATCAGTGAAGGCGAGGGACAGCAGAGTCTTCAGCCTTTGGGCGCCGCATTCGGCAGAGAAAACGGTGAGAGCTGGTACGTCCCGATAGAAGACGGCATTCTGATGAGTGACGCGATTGCGCCGGAAGTGTTTGGCGATATTTTTAAGAATGTGCTGAATAATCCCAAGCTTGGCAAAGCGGGCTATGACATTAAGCAGACTCGCCATGTTTTTGCCAACGTCGGTCTGACGCTGGAAGGCATGCAGGACGATGTCATGCTTCAGAGTTATGTTTTGGAAGCGCATCGCTCGCACGCGATCGAAAAGCTTGCGATGAACTGGCTTCAGTATGAGCTCGCAGACGAGGAATCTCTTTTAGGCAAAGGAGCCAAGAAGAAGTCTTTCCGTGACGTCGGTACGGAAAAAACAGCTGAGTTTGCTTCTCAAAGGGCTTATGTCATAGCCCGACTGAATCGCCTCTTTAATAAAGCGCTTTCAGACGATAAGAAGCTGGAATCGATTTATCGGGATATTGAACTTCCGATTTCTCTGGTGCTCTTTAAGATGGAGCAGAACGGAGTTTTGATTGACTCCATGCTTCTCAATAAACAAACGGCAGAACTTCAGGCTCAGCTGAAAGAACTGGAAGAGAAGGCTTACGAGGCCGCAGGAGAGACTTTTAAACTTTCGTCTCCGAAGCAGCTGGGCGAAATTCTGTTTGACAAAATGGGCGTCGTGATCGCGGGCTCAAAGCCCAAGAAAACGGCTTCCGGCAACTACTCTACGAGTGAAGAGGTACTTTCCGAGCTTGCGGCGGACTATCCGCTCGCCAAGATCGCACTGGAATACCGTACATTGAGCAAGCTCATGACAACCTATACGGAAAAACTTCCGCATATGGTGGATAAGAAAGATGGCCGCATTCACACGACGTTTGAGCAGGCGGTTGCTGTGACGGGTCGTCTCTCCTCAACAAACCCGAATCTGCAGAACATTCCGATCCGCACAGAGGAAGGACGCAAGGTTAGGGAAGCGTTTATCGCCGCGCCCGGCTGCAAGCTGATCAGTGCGGACTACAGCCAGATTGAGCTGCGTATCATGGCGCATCTTTCTGAGGATCCGGGGCTGGTGGACGCTTTTAAACATAATGCGGATATTCATACGGCCACAGCGGCGGAAGTTTTTGGTAAGGCGCGTGATCAGGTAACGCCGAACGACAGACAAATCGCCAAAGTGATTAACTTTGGTTTGATTTACGGTATGAGCGCTTTCGGGCTTGCGAAGAATCTCGGCATTGATCGTCAGGACGCTAAGAACTACATTACAAAGTACTTTGCGCGTTATCCGGGCGTTCGCGACTATATGGACCGGATTAAAGCGCTGGCCGATCGACAGGGCTATGTTGAAACAGCGCTGGGCAGAAGGCTTTGGCTTCCGGACATGCGTGCGGGCGGTATGCGCAGGGCTGCCGCGGAGCGAGCCGCCATTAACGCGCCGATGCAGGGTTCAGCGGCAGACTTGATCAAGCTTTCCATGATTGCGGTTCAGAAATGGATTGAAGACAAAAAGCTCAAGAGCAAGCTGATTCTTCAGATTCATGACGAATTGATCATGGAAGTTCCTGAAGACGAAGTGGCATTGGTCACGGAAAATCTTCCGAAGATCATGGATTCCGTTGTAACGCTTCATGTTCCGCTGATCGCCGAAGTCGGATCAGGCGACAACTGGGAAGCGGCTCACTAGAGCGTCCTTCGAGAAGTCAGACAGCAAAAAGCCGAGCGTGGAGCTCGGCTTTTTGCTTTTAACTGTTTGATTAATCGCAGGCTTTAGCCTTTTCCGGCACAAGGCGGCCGACTTCTTTCTTATCGGCGTCGAGCAGGATCAGCTGCTTATCTGCTTTTTGCAGGTAGTGGGTACGGCTAAGCAGGTTAAGGAAGTTTTCTTCCTGTTCCATATATTCTTTAGCGCAGAGTTTGCGTGTCATTCCCATGCCGGACAGATCAATTTTGCCGTCCGCATCCAGCTGATATGTACCGGTGAGATAGTTGCATCCCGGTTCTCCGGAGATCTTGCCGTCTTTATGAAACGTGATCGTAGCGGGGAGTTCGCACTTAGAGGACTGTTCTTTTACAAGAGGCATCCAGGAATTTGCAGAAATATCTTCCGCTGTGATGGCAAACGCAGAAGCAGCCGTCGCGGAAAGAACCAGAGTCGCAATGATTTTATGCATTTTTATATAACCTCCATTTGTTGATTCCTAGCTTAATAGAAATCAAAAAAGCTCAGGGTTAAAGCGGATCTTTAATGTGCAACCAAATTTATCCATAGGCTGATCGCTTGAATGAAGGACGAATAAATCGACTGGCGCAGCCCTTTGGAAAATTGCCTAACCTAGATTTAGTTTGCTCGAAGACGTCAGCGAGAAGGAAGACGCGGTCTGTGGGAAGCGCATTGAAAAGAGGAAAATCAGCGAACACAAAAAGTAATCGGATCACTCAAAACGCTGTGTAATTATTTGACTATTTATCACTTTTTTAGAAAAAAGCGGATTAGCGATCTGTCAAATAACTGAGGCTGGGTGTGATGACGCGGCAGTGATATTCCGGCATCCATGCAGTATTTCTTGATTTTTACTTCGGCGATTAAGCGGCTGTCGAAACGAAAACGCTCAATTTTCACGATCACGCACTTGCGGAAGCAGGGAGGCGGCAGATTTTAGACAATCAGAGCTTCATAATTTCCAGGGAGTGGTTCTCAGCTATTTTGTTCGGGTCGCGTAGAGGATTAGGGAAAAATTACACCGGGACAGTTCTCGGATCTTTTTGTGACAGGCAAACGAATCGAATCCTATCCGCGGTCGGTACGACGAACGCTATTCGACCTTTGGCTGCAGAAGCACCTGAAACACAAGTCTTGAACTGAGCTCGAGAACAATGTATTTTGAAAATAGGGAGTTCTGCCGCCTTGAAACAGAAGGATGCAGATTCCTCAAACCAATGTCCCAATAGTAAAAGCAATAAAACACGCACCCCCGAGGAGTAAATCATGAAAGTTACTGCCGTCTTCTTCTCACCCACCTGTAATACAGAAAAATATGTCACAGAAATGGTTCAGGTGACCGGAGAAATGCCGGAAGTTATTAATGTGACGTCACGAGACAGTGAGGAACGTGTTTTTGGTCCGGATGAGCTGGTGGTTTTCGGCGCTCCGGTCCATGGAGGTCTTATTCCTGAAATCGCTGCAAGACGCTTTTCCAAGTTCAAAGGAACGCGCACTCCGGCTGTGATCGTGGCTTCCTACGGTAATCGTCACTATGACGACGCTTTGGTTCAGATGCAGGATATTTTGAGCGCCCAAGGCTTTTTACCTCAGGGAGCCGCCGCGGTTATCGGACGTCATACCTTCGGCGAAATACAGACGGACCGACCCAATGCGGCAGACCTTGAAGAAGCGCGTGATTTTATGAAAAGACTTCTTGCTTCAGAACGTAAGGAAGAAGCCTTAGCGCTGCCCGGAAATCGGCCGTACCTCGCAAAAGGCGTTAAAGGACGCTTCCGTCCCCAAACCAAAAAAGAACTTTGCGTCGGATGCGGCATGTGCGTGAGAGATTGTCCTGTAGGCGCGATTGCAGAAGACTGCGCGACAATCTCTGAGGAATGCATTTCCTGCTTCCGCTGCATTCGACATTGTCCGATGAAAGGTAAATTTGCGGACTCCGATCTTTACAAGCAAGTGGCTGCAATGATGACGGAGAAACTCGCGGTGCCTCGTCCCAACGAATTTTATCTGTAGTCTGTGACGCCTGATTATTCGACTAAACGAATCTTGTTGGTAAATTTTTGAAGAGGAAGTTCGGTTTTGCGGGACTTCCTCTGTGCTGTTTGAGTACGCGCAGCCGTATCTCGGCAGGCGGTTTTACGTTCAAATGAAACGGTGTCCAAGGCTCACAGCCTTTCTCGAAAGCGGACGAAGGATCAGGAATAAAAAAGGCCTGCGTCGGAGCAGACCTTCAGGAACATTCTTCTTAACTAATCGGCCGAGTGTCCGGCTCAAAGACAGAACGCCACATAGGATAGAGCGAACCGTAAGAAAGGGCTGTGATGAAGAGGGCCCAAATGATAACCAGCATCTCGCCGAAGCCGCCGAGTGAAGAGCAGACCACCGCGCCTCCGGTCGCCATGATGAAAAGAAGCAGGCCGAGTGTCACAATCGGACCGAGAATTCGGAAGCAGACAATGAGACTGAAGAAGAAGGCTTTAGCCATCGGCATGCCGCGCCAGGCGATCAGCATCGGAGAAAAGCAGGTGACGCCAAGAAGGGTAACGTAGAGAACGCTGCCGACAATTAAACCGGCCCAGGGAAGGTGCGAGAGGATACTAGCGGTGTCATAGACACCGTTGACCGCTTTCCATTGCTCAATCGCAGGGGCGGAAAGCGCCTGAACGATAAAGTTGATCACAATAACGCACAGGCCGTAAATCAGCCCGAGAAGAATGAGCTTATTGCGTACCGCGGGATTTTTAAAGCCTTCGGCATAACAGCCGATCGCGGTCGGGATGCGTCCCTGAGTCAGCTCTCGTCCGCATCCTGCGAAGGCGAGAGCACTGAAGGGCGTAATAATCGAGCTGATTAGAATGCCGACATAGGGAATTTTGAGATATTCGCCGGGAATGTTGGCGATGAAAAGCAGAAGAATATAAATGCCGAGTACACCGAAAATGGCAAGCGGAGCCTTGGCCATAATTCGGCAGGACTGCCTCAGCCATTCCATGCCCGTGCTCATGGGCAGACGATTATTGTTCATGAAATCAAAATAAAACTAAATCCAAGGAAGATCCGACGCTTTGGCCTTCCTGCGTAAAAGCAGAATCTTCTCGAAGTGAGAAGGATCATGCGGCTTAAGCAGGGAAGCAGGACGGGGCATGTAATAGTCGTACAGCCGAGAAACCCAGAAGCGAAGCGCGGCGCGTCGAAGCATATCCTGCCAGAGTTCTCGGTCGGCTTCTGTAAGCGCTCTGACAGAGTTGTAACCATCTATAAGCGCCTGTGCTTTAGGCATATCGATTTCACCGGTTTCCAGATTGATGCACCAGTCATTGAGTACGACGGCAAGATCGTAGAGGAAAGGGGCATTGCAGGCAAAGTAAAAGTCGATAATTCCGCCGAGTTTTTCTTCTTTACCGTTCACTTCGATCAGTGAGTTGTTGCGGAAAAGGTCGGCGTGGACTGCTCCGTTGGGAAGCGCTTTATAAGCGGGAGAGTTTTCCAGATCAACCTGGTAGGAAACTTCTTCTTCAAGAAGTTCATAAAGGCGTTCGGGAAGATAAGGCTTTAATCCCGGCATCACGGAGAGCCAGAATTTGGATCCTTTGGTATTTTCCTGAACCAGCGGAAAATCTTCTACAGCCGAGTGCATCTGAGCTAGAACGGCGCCAAGCTCTCCGCATACCTTCGCCGAAGGAAGCTCAACGTATTGTCCGGGGATGCACGCTGCGATACAGCAGGGTTTGCCGCAGACCTCTGAGGAAAGACTGCCGTCTTTAGCGGGGATCGGCGCGCTGACATTTAATCCTTTCTTACCGAGGTGATGCGTGAGCTCTAAATAGTAAGGAACCTGCTCCTTATTCAGTCGCTCAAATACGGTAAGTACGTATTTGCCTTTATCCGTGTCGAGATAGAAATTGGAATTCTCGATTCCGGAAGAGATGCCTTCGAAACGCTGAGCTTCTCCAATGTCATATTGATTCAATAGACGGTTCAGCTCTTCTCGGCCGATCTCCGTAAAAACAGCCATCTTTACTCTCTCAATTAAAATCCGAAATTAATAAATTTAGGTACCGTCATATCACCGTCTTTGTTGCCGCTCGGAGTCTTGTTGGACGGCACTTCACGTGTCATCACGTAAGGAATCTGAGTGGACATCGGCGTCACTTTAACTTCCGTGACCTGATTATGATTGTTCACGGTTTCTTCGATCTTTGTCTTCGGCCACATCGAGGTATCGGAAGTGCGGACTTTCGCTTTGTCGAGGTCCGATCTGGCTTTGTCCATGTTTTCCTTGGCGACTTCTTTTTCCTCGTGCTTGTTGGCACGCTGATTCATGTCCGTAACGCGTTCTTCAACGGTTCTTGCCTTAGCGTTGGGATTCTGAATATTGTCCGGCGCGTCATTAATGGCGGGCGGCGGAGCGTCGAGCTGACCGGCGGACGCGGTAAACATAAAACCGGCGCTTAGCAGGACTGAAAGAAGGGTTGTCGCTTTCATAATAGTTTTCCTTTTAAAGCATTGTTGCAAATTATTTTAGAGGATTAAAAATCCTCCGTCAGCAAATTGGTGTGTAGTTTGGGCGGCTTGCGGCGGCGCATGCCGCCGACGGGATTGTGCTTTTTATGTAAGATTTTCTAATTCATTGAGCCTTAAACGAAATATTCGTTCGTTAGAATTCGTGCACATCATCAAATAAATCTTCTGCACCAACCCTTCATAACGGAGTCTTTATGTCGACGCTGACCTCCTCAGAAATTCTCGATGCAACAGTCCGAATAGGCGCTTCTAAAGCGGGGCAGAGTCCGCTCTCGAGAGCTGCCAACACTTTTTTAGCGGGTATGTACATCGCAATAGGCGGCTTTTTAGCGATTCGCGTCGGTCTGACGCTGCCGTGGGAAACCTGGGGTGGGTTTGGCAAATTTATGTTTGGTGCGGTTTTCCCGCTCGGGCTGATGCTGGTCGTTCTTTGCGGCGCGGACCTTTTTACCGGCAGTTGCATGACGCTGACCACCGCCAGAGCTCGGAATCAAATTACCTTGGGTCAGGCGCTCTTTACAGGGGCGAGTTCCTGGATTGGAAATTTCGCGGGCGCGCTTTTTGTCGCGTATTTCATTGCCTACCTTTCGGGTCTGATTTTTGATGCCGCGGGCGGCACGCTTCCTTATGCGAGCGCGGCTGTCAACCTTGCCAATGCGAAGAGTTCTTTAGGCTTCACGGAAGCTTTTCTGAGAGGCGTGGGCTGCAACTGGCTGGTTTGTCTTGCGGTGTTTGCGGCGGCCGCCTCTACCGAGACCGCCGGCAAGATCGCCGCTCTGTGGTTCCCGACGATGGCGTTCGTCGCGCTTGGCATGGAGCACTGTATCGCCAATATGTTTTTTATTCCCCTGGGTATTCTCACAGGCTCCGATCCTCGCTACACAGCGCTTGTCGAGGCCGGGAAGGCGCTGCCGCTTAAAGCGGACTTCTATTCTTTCTTTGTATCGAACCTTCTTCCGGTGACGCTCGGAAATATTGTAGGCGGCGCCGTACTGGTCGGCATGCTTTATTTAGCCGCCAACAAGAAGTAGCGCTTGCCTCTTCGCGGCAGAACGAATGGATCTTTGCCGAGCTGATCGGCGAAAGAGAAGACAATTAGCTGAGAAGAAGAGGGCGCAGCGTAACGCACTGTTTTGTAAGATCGGCCCCTATAAACGATAAGCCTCCGTGCATTTTGCGGAGGCTTTCGTTCGTCTAGGCGGAGAGTAAGCGCACGAAAAGGCACACGAGAGCTTTTATCGCACCGCGTCCTTAATTGCCTCAATATTCATTTCGCAGCAGCGATAACCGGCATTAATGGACTCTTCTGCGCGGTATGTTTCCAACAAACCGATGTCGGCGACTTTCGGGCAGAGGATTACTTCGGGAGGGTCGCCCGCCAGACGGGTTTTAGTGATTCTGTCCTGCGCAATATTAATAGAGCGGGAAATCGTTTCAAAGAAATCCGGAGGCTGAGGTCCGATCGGTTCTTTATTTTTTTTCGGCAGAAGCTTTTTAGCCTTAGCAACAAGTTTTGCGATTTCTCCCGTTTTTTTCTCTTCATGCATGACATCGACTCTGCGCAGCAGATCGTTATTCAAGTTCACCGCGATCACGATGTCCGCGCCAAGCGCGCGGCAAAGCGATACCGGAACCGGATTGACGATGCCCCCGTCAATGAACCAGCGGCCGTCCGGTCCCTCTACCGGAGGGAATACGCCCGGCATGGCCATGGACGGCCATACGGAATCAAAAACCGACCCCTTGGTGATCCAGATTTCCTTTCCGGTCATTAGGTCGCAGGTAACGGTGCCGAAAGGGATCTGAAGCCCTTCGATCTTTTCTTTGCGGAGCACGCCGCTTTTAAGCAAAAAGAGCTGCATTTGCTTCAGATTAATCCAGCCGTCGATGGAGAAACTCGGATTAAAGAAAGAGGTCCAATTCAGCCGATTAATCGCAAGCGCCTGACGGCGAAGATTTTCCAGATGACCACTGGCGTAAGCGGCACCGACGATCGCTCCGATCGAAGTTCCTGCAACCACGCTTGGAATAATGCCGTTATCAAGCAGACAGTCAATGATCCCGATATGCGAGAATCCTCTTGCTGATCCGCTCCCTAACGCAAGTCCGAGTTTCATTTCTTTCCTCCGTTTTTCCCTCTTGATTCTATCTCCTATAAATCTGTTTTCTTTGAACAAAAGTTCTCTATTCGGGGACAATTAGGGGCTTATTTTTGTAAAAGTCCTGATTCTCAGTTCTATCTGATGCATTTTTGAGAATATTTCATAATGCAAAAAGATTTTTTATATAGGGAAAACATAAATTCAAATTCTAGAAGGCTTCGGCTCTCCGATTTAAAATACAACCGAACAACAGATCAACCCATCATTTGCTCAAGGAACCTAAATGCGTCTCTACTACGGAGTTTGGGACGGTGTCGTCTACGACAACCGGGAAACTGAGGAGTATTTCGAGCCTGAAGGTCTCGACATAAAGAATCTTCTTCAGTTCAATAACGGCAATCCCGTGATGACGTTTGTGTCTCATCGGGGATTCTTGGTTTTTCATCCGCATGCCAATCTTCTTTTAGCGTTAAGAAATTACTACAAGCGTGTTGAAGAGGATTCATGCGGAAAATGTACGCCGTGCAGAAGCGGTTCGATCATTATTTCCGAGATGCTTGAAAAAGCGGCTTCGGGAGAAGAAATTGACTGGGACGCGCTGATTGATGTGGCCCGTATGATGCGCAATACCAGTTTCTGCGGCGTTGGGCAGACTTGTCCGGTTGCGCTTATTGAAGCGATTAAGACGTTTCCTAATGATCTTAAAAAAGCGCCTAATCCGAATAACGCCTTCGGTCATTATGAAGTTATGACCGCTCCGTGTATTGAAGCGTGTCCGGCACATGTGAACGTTCCCCGATATATTGACTACATTAAGATGGGACGGACTGATCTTGCGACTGGAGTTGTGCTTCGTCATTATCCGCTTGTCGGTTCCTGCGGCCGTGTCTGTGTTCGTCTCTGCGAACATGCATGCCGTCGTCAGCAGCTAGAGGGGCCGGTTGACATTAAGAATCTGAAGCGTTTTGCCGCAGACTCTCTGAACTACACCGTCGAAGAAATGTTTGAGGGGGCGGCTGCTCAACCCAATGAATTTTCGCCGAGGATCGCGGTTGTCGGTGCCGGGCCTGCGGGTCTGACCTGCGCCTACCATCTGCTTCTGAAGGGCTATAAAGTCGAAGTCTATGAAGCTCAGCGCAAAGCCGGAGGCATGGCGCTTATCGGCATTCCTCAGTATCGTTTGCCCAAAGGTATTCTTTTAGAAGAAGCCAAGGTTATTGAAAAGCTTGGCGGTAAATTCCATTACGGACACCGTCTGGGGAAGGATTTCACGATAGACGATCTCTTTAGCGAAGGCTTTAACGCGGTATTTATCGGAGTCGGATGCTCAAAGGGCATGCTGCTCGGATTCCCGGAAGACGCTCAGAACATTGAAGGCTACAGCAACGGCCTTAATTTCCTACTTAAGGTCGAGCGCGGGGTGGTGGAAGGCGAGTGTCCGACATTTTCCGGAGACTTTGTAGTTGTCGGAGGAGGCAACGTCGCCATGGACTGCTCACGCTCCGCGGTTCGAATGACCGATGGGAAGGTTCACGTTATTTATCGGCGCACAGAGAAGCAGGCGCCTGCGGATCCGGCAGAAATTCATGCCGCTAAAGAAGAAGGCATTGAATTTCATTTTCTCACTGCTCAGAAGCGCCTCGTTGTTGAGGACGGCAAGGTTGTCGGTCTTGAATGCGTCAAGCTGAAAGAGGGTGAGCGCGAGCCTAACGGACGTTCTAAGCTGATTGAAATTCCGGGAACGGAATTTATCATTCCGTGCTCGAACGTCATTAGCGCGATCGGACAGCGCATTGATCAGAGCATTTTTGAAGATAAGGATGAAATTCAGTTTGATAAGCGCGGAAATATTTCCGTAACGGAATCCCTGGCGACGAGTCGTCCGGGAGTATTCGCGGGCGGAGACTGCGCGACAGGGCCTACCACATTGATCGGCGGTATGGCTCAGGGTCAGACGGCAGCTGAATCCATTCACGAGTACCTTACCCGCGGTTCGGTCGGTTTTGAACCGAGAGCCCGCATGACGCAGATGATTAAGAGGTGCGCGCTTTTGACAGACACTGAGAATTGTCTTCCTTCCATGCACAGAGAAAGAGTTCAGATGTGGGAGCTTAACCCCGCAATCCGCCGCAAGAATTTTGAAGAGGTTGAACTGGGATTAACGGCCGAGCAGGCCAAGAAAGAAGCTGAGCGCTGCATGCGCTGCTATCGTTTGTTCTCGGTGGTGACACAGCTTCCGATTCCTGGTTCCGATCATTGGGCTCAGAAGCAAGGAGAATAAAAATGAGAGCGTATATCAACAATAAGCCCTTTGATTTTGATGAAGAGATCACAATTCTTGAAGCGGCGCGCAAGATGGGATTTTTTATTCCGACGCTTTGCGCCTTCCAGCCTCTGAATCACACCCCGGGCACCTGCGCGGTTTGTATCGTGCGAGTTATCCGTGCTGACGGACAGGAGCTGACGCTTACCAGCTGCAAAACGCCACTTGAGGACGGCATGCATGTGGACACGATCTCGTCGGCTGTGAAAAAGCTTCAGAGAAAGCAGGTTGAGCTTTTATTTGCCGATCATGAGCAGGACTGCGTGACTTGCGGACGCTACGGCAACTGCGAGCTGCTTCAGCTTGCGAGAAACCTTGGCGTTAAGAGCGCTCAGTACACCGGCAAATTTACCGCGAAGCGCACCGTTGACACTTCCGATTTAGCGATCCAGCTTGACGGCAACAAGTGTGTGCGCTGCATGCGCTGTGTTGAGGTATGCAACCAGCTTCACGGTATTGGCGCGCTGCGCATAGACAATATCGGCACCTCCGCGGGCGTCTGTGTTAATCAGGCGGACAAGTGGATTGATTCGAATCTATGTGTCCGCTGCGGACAATGCATTATGGTCTGTCCGACCGGGGCTCTGATGGCGCGCGACAATGTCGAACAGGCTCGTGAGCTGCTGGAAGATGAGGAGGTCATTACAGTTGTCCAGTTTGCTCCTGCTGTTCGCGCGACGCTTGGCGACGCGTTTGGTCTGCTTCCAGGAACCAATGTCGAGAAGCGCATCATTACCGGTCTGAAGATGATGGGCGCCAATTATATTTTGGACACCAATTTCTCTGCTGACATGGTCATTATGGAGGAGGGGACGGAGCTGCTCGGACGACTGAATGATCCCCAGGCCAAGCTTCCGATGTTTACTTCCTGCTGTCCTGCCTGGATCAACTATGTTGAGCAGCACATTCCGGAGCTTTTGGATCACATTTCTTCTACTCGTTCTCCCCAGGCCGTGATGGGTTCAATGGTCAAGACCTGGTTTGCCGAGAAGATCGGTAAGGATTCCTCCAAGATCCGCATGATTTCGATCATGCCGTGTACCGCCAAAAAGGTTGAAGCGGCTCGTCCGCAGTTGGCTAAGGACGGTGTTCCCGATACAGATCTGGTTCTGACTGTGCGTGAGCTTGCGCGTCTTTTCCAGAGCCGCGGCATTGATTTAAAGACGATTCCGGACGGTGAGTTTGACACACCGTTCATGAGTCAGGGTACGGGTGCAGCGGTGATATTCGGCAAGAGCGGCGGTGTTGCGGAAGCCGCAGCGCGTACGCTCTATCATGTTCTGACCGCTGGAGAGGTGAATTCCATTCCTTTCCATGCGGCCAAAAATCCCCACGCCTTTAAAGAAGCGGAGCTTGAGCTTGGCGGCAAGACGCTGCGGATCGGCGTAGTTTATGGTTTAGCGAATGCTCGTGAAGTCGCGCGTCAGGTTTTAGACGGAACAAGTTCGTATGACTTTATTGAAGTGATGACCTGTCCCGGCGGCTGTGTGAACGGCGGGGGCACCTTCCGCAAGAGAGGCAAGTACCTGAACTTTACCGAGCAGCGATTTGAAGCGCTTGAAAAAGCGGACGAGAACTGCGTATACCGCCAGTCACACAATAACCCGATGGTTCAGCAGGCGTATCGCGAGTTCTTTGGCGAGCCCAACTCGCACAAGGCGCACAAGCTGCTGCATACGACCTATGACAATCGGAAGAAAGAACCGGCAGTTCCTTCGATCCGAGAGGTGTGGCAGAAGATAAAACTCGGCTAATTCGAAACTGCGCAAACATGGGCTCCCGAACAAAGTGCATTTGTTCGGGGGCCTTTTACTATAGTTGGAAGAATCAGCGTAACTGTCGGATGGAAAGGGAAAAATTCTTCAAAAACAATCTCTGAATCATCCTTTGCCGAATGGCTGTGAGGGAAGCGGGCAGGCCGGTTTAATTTAGTTTTAGCAAGGGGATAAAAAAATTTTAGTGCTCCGGACATAATCTTTTACAATAAGCAGTAAACCCCGAGAAGAGTGAGCTAAGAAGATTAAGTATTACGTTCATGGAGCGATAAGCTTGAGCGCCAAAGGTTACTATCCAAAAATTCCGTATGAAGAAATTTATTTTGAGGATTTTGCGTTCGAGGTAACCGCAAACACAGAGTACGAGTGCGATTATTACGCTAGTTGTATCGTTAGCGGTACTCAGCATGACCACGACGACAAATATACAGAGCTCATGCTTGAGGATAGGAAGCTGACACAACTCTGAATTTTAAGAGAGTGTCATTTATGGCGCGATGATTATTCGCTAAGGAGGGCTTCTCTTTATCCATTACTGTGCGTTTGAAAGCTGCTATTAAAATTAGGAATGTCGGCTGAAGGACAAAGCCAATTAACTATTAGGGCGATAGCAAGAGATGAAGACTAAAGAATTATTGTTTGCCGCACTGTTCAGTTTCTCCTCGATAGCATCAGCCGAGACAGACACCGGCATTGGATCCAATGAAGTTAATACCGTAGGCGGTAAATTAACGATTAGAACATTTGAAACAGATCCGAGTCAGCTCGTTCTTAATTCTTCCAATTTGCCGATTGCGGAAAATTACTATCTTGAGCTTGTCGGGAAGGTTCATTTTTCCGATGAAGCTGATTTTGTTCTAGTTAGGTCCAATCCCGGCGGGAACGCTACACCCAACCAGTACTACGTCGTCCGGGTCGGCAAAGATAAAACGTGGAGGCTTACCGACATATCGTGCACGAGCTTTAAGTCTGTTGAAGGCGACGGCTCAAAGTTTTATAAGGACGGTGAGACTGTAAAGGTTGTTTTTCCTGAGTACCTGGGGCATCGGACTTTTAAAGTGACAGCAGAGCTTGATCCAAACGGAGAACTGATACACGAGGAGAAGAAGATTGAGAAGGACACACTGATGTCGACGATCACTTCTTTTGATGACGTTGCCGGTAAAGAACTGCCGCCCGTAGCTCTTATTCTCATACCGGCAGTGAGGGATGACTTGCTTAAGAAGGGAACTTATAGCTTTACTTTTAACTATCTGGACGGACTTGGCAGCCCATTGCTTAATACTTCGGACAGCGGTGATGTAATCTATTTAAGTGCACACGGTTCACATGCTGAATCGTGGCAGGAAATTGATATGTGGACCAATACCAAGGGTAAGTATTGGATTTTATATCCGACTTCATGCTCAGGTGAAGAGTGCAAATTTTTAGTGTTTACAAACCTCACATATCTTCAAATAAGAACTTATTTAGAAGCTCTTTTAAATGATCACAAGTATCCATGGTTTGAAGGAAAATACATGAGCAAGTCAAGCTTTACTATTAACGGCCAAAACGTTTCCGCATCAGAGATTTTTAAATAAACGGCCGTATTCAAGATAAACGTCCATAGGAAAAAGTCAGGGGTCATCTTCTGGAAAGAAGATGACTTTCTTATGAGGAGAAAAACACGGGACTCGACCTGCACTAGCCGGTGCGGGAAGAGTCCCAGTAAATAAGGAGGATAGTCGTATGACGTTTGAAAGTACACGACTACTTCTGCTCCTTATCGTGTTAGAGGGATTATCCGTCAATGGTGACATTGTTGTCAACATTGAAGGCTCTATTTCTCTTGCGATAATTGGAGCAGCGGCGCTATTGCTTATTCTCAGACGATAACGCCGATCGGTGCCGGAATGAGTTTTTTGTTCCGGCATTTTTTACTGCTTGAAATTAGAGAATACCTCCTTAACGTCATGCATACATCCTACTGCGAACGCCCGGTGCGCCTACAGACTCGGTTAAGGTATCGGAAGCGTAAAAAAATCAGGATCTCGATTTGAGCCCCTCAAGTTTATTTGCGGATTTGATTAGTGACCGCTTTGAACTGCTCTTTAAAGCCGGCATCATAAAGCTGGGACAGAGAAGGCGGTTCAAATTCAAAAATCTGTGCCATGTCCTTTTCCGCCTGCGAGATGCAGTCGGCTAACGAAGCGCCGATCTTCATGGTGAGGAAGGTGTTGAGCGCGATTTCGTAATTAACAGTCGCTTTTGTCTGCAGCTCAATCAGTTCCTTAGCGCGTTTATTCAGATGACGCGTATAGAACTTCACAACTTCAAGCACCTGACGGTTGATTTCTACGTTGTTCTTTAACGTTGTGCGGGCAGAATCCGCAAGATCGGGCAGGGCAAGCTTTTCCTCGGCCTTGTTGATCTGACGGAATGCCTGCTGCTCGATGCCGGCGATCTGCTTCAGGTAGACCTTGCCGATTCTGTCGAGTGCGCGATTGATGGCTTCCAGATAAAGTCTGGAACACATCATGTAGAAACCGGCGTAGGTCTTGGAGAGTTCCGGAGTTGCGCTGCTTTCAGAGAGCTGCGCTTCCAAACGGCTGAAGATTTGGCTGACCACGTCGGCAACCGACAGAACGGATGCAATATCTTCTCCGTCCACGCTTTCAAGCAGACTCTCAAGCTGACCGCTTTCCATCTTTACGCCCCGGGCGTGCAGAGAGTTAAGCGCTTTCTTGGAAAGTTCGGCAATACGGCTCTCGTCGGATGCGATCTTCGCCTTTCCCTGTGAGATTTTTTCTTTCAGCTTGTTCTGAGAAAAATTAAGCGGGTTCCAGCTTTTTTTAGGAGCGGCGATTAAATCCTTTTCCCACTCAATGATCTGTTTCTGTCGCTTGCTAATGTCTTTGCGAATTGAGGAAACCTGAGTAAGAAGCATCATTACTTCGTTGGAAAACATCTCGTGGAAGCATTCGGTGCAGATTCTCTTGATCGCAGGTTCCTGATAGACATAACGTCTGACGAAGCTTCCGCCCTGCGGATGAACTTCCTGAGCGATCAGATCGACGCCTCTCTCAAGCTTGGGCCTTAAATTAGACCAAGTCTTCTCGAACGTCTGGGAAGAGAAAACCGCTCTTTCCAAAGCAAAGTAGAGAGGATATGTAACTATCATTCGAACAGGTGCCAGCATCGTTATTCTTTCATCATTTGCTCGAGACTCAATCAGTCCCGATACCAACAATATGCCTATCTTAACTGATCGTCAGCTTAAAAAACTTCAGGCGGGTGGAATTTGCATTGATACCGGAGAAGTTTCATAAGACAAACTTTTGAGCTTACATAGCCTTTAAATAATAAGAGCATTAAAAGAAGCATGTGCATGCCAGGGGGTTTAGCTTTTTTTACAGGCCTAGTAGAATGCCTGCATAACCGGTATTTACTAAGGAGGAACAATGCCGATGAAATATACCTTATTGGCCTCGCTGCTGGCGGCCGCGTGGACGGTTCAGGCCGCCGTGCCTGAGGTGAGCCCCCAGGCCGAGCAGTCAGCCGCTCAGATCAGCTCTGATCCGATTATGCAGAAAATATTAAAAGAGGCGATGAGCCCCGAGGGTCAGAAGTGGCGCTTTAACACGCAGATGGAAATTACGCGAATTGCTTCTCCTTCACGCAGCGAAATGCGTCGCCAGAAAGAAATCATGCGCCGCTTTGTTGAGGAGTGGGGCTTTACGCCTGAGGAAGTTGTCACACGCCTTGACGGTGTATTGCCAGGCGCGGGACTTCAAAAGGTTGACGGGCTTCCTGTGTACAACGCCTGTGTCCGTATCCCGGGTACCTACGCCTCTCAAAAGGATGCGCAGTCCTATAAAGGACAATTTCCGAAAGTTCTTCTTGAAGGCCACATTGATACGGTAAATCCGCCGGTTCTTCCGCCGGAGTCCTCGCCTTATATGCCGGTAAAGCTGCAGCCTTCTGCTCAGCAGCTCGTTAAGACGCCCAAAGAGCTTGAAGCGCTTGCGGATGAACTGCACTTTGATGAGAAGGGCAGAATCATTGAAGATGAAAACTACCGCAAAGCCTATAAGCGCTATCAGGATTACGAATCAGCTCAGAAAGAGGGCGCCTACAGAATTTATGTGCCGGGCTATAACGACGCGATGATCAACACCGCCGCTGTCATGCAGATGGCGTATCTCATGCACAAATACGGTGTTAAGCCGGTTTATGACGTTTGGGTCTGCGGGACCGTGGGTGAAGAAGGCAAAGGCAATCTTGCGGGCATGAAGCAGCTCTACGGCTATAACCAGGACACGGGCAAAGGCAATAATGCCCTTAACTTTGTAGCGAACGTGGGTGCGGACAGCACTTCTCCAAAATCGGGTACGGTCAATTATCTCGGTTCTTACCGTTTTGAAATCAAGTACACGGAACCGGCAGGCCTCAAAATTGACGCAAAAGGTCCTTCGGCAATGATGGCGATGTCACGTGCGATTGAGAGAATTTCGAATCTCAAAACATCGTGGGATGCCGATAAGAAAGCGGAAAGAACAACCTACACCGTGGGAGTCGGCAGCTGCGAACAGGCAAAACCCGGCGAGCGCAGTCAGTCCTGCACGCTGCTTGTGGATATGAGAAGCCCGACACCTGGACCGTTAAACGACATTCGCGCCAAGATCGAACCGGTCTTCCAAAAAGCGAGGGACGAGGAAAACGCTAAATTCGGGTTGAAGAATACGGATCCGAAAGCGGTGAAGATGGAACTGGTCTGGTTCGGAGATCGTCCCGCGCATCAGAGAAAGAACTACAACGACGGTGTAATGCAGGCGTATTGGCAGTCAGCTAAAACGGTCGGCATTGATGAAAGAAAAAAACTCAACGAGAGAGCTTCTTCTTTGAATGACAACGTTCCGGCCGCGGTCGGCGTACCCACCGTTAATATCAACGTCGGCACGAACGCAGGCGGTGGCGGCGGGCATGCCTGGTACGAATGGGGAATCCCCGGAAACGGCGAAGATGAAGGCAAACGTGTTTACCGCATGATTCTGATGGGACTGATGAACGCGGGCTTTAATACTTCTGACGGCAAAGTGGTTCAGCCGCTTGTCGGACCGATCGGAAACAGAACAACCGAAGACATTTATAAGTAGGAGACAGTTATGAAAAAATCTCTCATTCTTATCGCGCTCGGACTTTTTAGCGCGGGCGCTTCGGCTGCGACCTACGAAGTCTCGATCACAGGCCCCGGCGGACACTCCAACGGAAATTATGGCAACACAAATGCAGTCCATGCGGGCAGCAGAGCCGTTCTGCAGATAGAAAAACTGCTTCCATGCGCGTCGATGAGCAGCTTTAAAGGCGGCGCGACCGTAAACGCGATCGCTGCCGACGCCGCTTTTTTAGTGAACACCGACGGCTGCGGCGCAAACGTGCTTGAGACACTGACTCAGGCGGTTAAAGCGGGCGTTGATCTCGAAAACAATTTCCGAGGTGTTAAACCGGGCGACATGGTCCGCGGATTCCCTGCCGACATCAAGTTCAGCATTAAAGAGCTGAAGTAAGACCTTTAAAAGTCTTGCTGACGAAAGGCGAAGGCCCTAAAAAAGTGGGCTTTCGCCTATTTAGTTTGTAATGAAGGTCTAAAATTTCCGCTGAGTTTCATAGGAGTATTTCATCGTGAAAGCAGTAGTTCTGAGCAGCGGCGGAGTGGACAGCACAACATGCGTCGCAATGGCGGTCAACGAACTCGGTTCCGCAAATGTCGTCACACTTTCCTTCAAGTACGGTCAAAGGCACGAGAAGGAGCTGGAAAGTGCGCAAAAGATTGCCGACTTCTACGGTTTGGCGCATTACGTATACGATTTAACGTCCATTTTTGCTTACAGCGACTGCTCGCTGCTTTCTTCGAGCAAAGAGAAGCCGGAGCATATGAGTTACGCCGATCAGATCGCGCGTGACGGAGAAGGCAAAGTCTCGACTTATGTACCGTTTAGAAACGGACTGATGCTGTCGGCGGCAGCCGCGCTGGCCCAGTCGCTCTATCCGGAAGAAGAATGCGGCATCTGGATCGGCGCGCATGCCGATGATGCGGCGGGCAACGCATATGCGGACTGCTCTGTCGCCTTTAACGAGTCCATGGGACGCGCGATCAGCATCGGCACCTATGAGCTGGTGAAGCTTCATGCGCCGCTTAATCGTCTGAACAAAGCTCAGGTGGTCGCTGAGGGCTTAAAACTCGGCGTTCCGTATGATCTTACCTGGTCCTGTTATGAAGGCGGGGAGAAGGCGTGCGGCAAATGCGCGACCTGTATTGATCGTCTTGCCGCGTTCCGTGCCAACGGATGTGAAGATCCGATTGACTATGAGGACTGATGAGTTCAGCAGCGCTTGCCTTGGTGGTTCTGGCCGCGGTGCTTCACGCGCTGGAACTTCGTTTCTAAAAAGAGCGCAGCCGGCTCTGAATTTGTTCTTCTGTACGAAATCTTTGCGCTTCTGATTTACTTTCCGCTTTTGTTTTTTGCGGACTTCAATAAGCTCACACGCCTGCCGATCGAAGGGTGACTGCTGATTGTATTAAGCGCTTTGCTGCATGTCATATACACGGTTGTGTTGCAGACCGGCTACCGAAAGGCGGATTACTTCGTGGTGTATCCGACCGCGAGAGGGACGGGACCCGCGCTGACGGCTTTAGTGGCGGTCTGTGTTTTTGGAGAGGAGCTTTCCGCGCTCGGCGTCATCGGGATTTGCGCAGTCCTTGCCGGTATTGTGTTTTTAGCGATGCCGAACAAGGACAAGACGATTAAAGGCGGTTTGGGAAGCGGTGTGTTCTGGGGGCTTTTAACCGGATTCTTCATCGCTTCTTATTCCAGTCTGGACGGGTTTGCGATTCAGCTTCTCGGAATGGCGCCCCTTATCTATTACGTGCCCGGAATGTTTGTCCGTCTGCTTTTTCTTGGGCCGCCGGTTTTACTGCGCCTGTCTGCTAGAGCGGCCTTTAAGGAAGATCTGCAGAAGCGCTGGAAATACGCGCTCTTTATCGGCGCGGCTCATCCTGCCGCATACCTGCTGGTACTCTTTGCGCTGCTGTATGCGCCGCTGGCTTATGTCGCACCGACTCGAGAGATTTCGATGCTGCTTGCGCTTTTCATTGGCGCGGCGGCCCTAAAAGAAAAAATCACCGCGCATAAGATTTTTTGGGTGGTCTGTATGCTTGCGGGCGTCATTCTGCTCGCGCTCGCGAAGTGAGCGGCTCCGGCAGCACCGATAGACGCTTAGAAGGACGATTATTTTTTTGTTGTCCTGTTCCCTGATTGTCTGCGAGATAATTGAGCCAATTTTTTGCAGGTCGAATGAGCGGCTGACAGACTTTGAATCGGCAAAGATCTGCGGTGTGAACTGATAGAAAAAAGTTAAGGCGCTGAGCGGATTTGAATGACTAAAGCGCAGACCAAACTCGGATAAACGCTCATACACTTGTAAATAAAGTGATTCGGTGTGTACCATAACGCAGGTAGATTGATGAAAATCCAATACCTCAAACGCATGGGAAAAGGAGCAGCGGATGCCAAAGCTTTATCTCGGATTTGACGCCGGTACACAGAGTGTGAAAGTCTCGGTGTATGACGAAAACCTCAATAATCTGACCTCTCAGAGTCTTCCTACGATTCTTCGCTATCCGAATCCCGGCTGGGTAGAAATGGATCTGGATGAATTTCTGGATATCACCATTCGATGCATCAAGCGCTGTACGGAAGACATTAAGGCGCTCGGCTACGATCCCAAAGACATTCGGGCCGTGATGGGCGACGGCATTATCTGCGGTATTGCGGGCGTTAATGAAGAGGGCGACGCGATCACGCCTTACGTGAACTATCTGGATACCAGAACCGAAGAGGACGTTCGCTATATCAATTCTCTGGACTTGGATATTTGGAATAAAGAAACCGGCAACCCTCAGTCCTCGACTATGTTCCCGGCAATGTTTGCGCGCTGGTTCCTGAAAAACAGCACCAAGTTCCAGCAGCAGGGCGTTAAGTTCATGCACAACGCGCCGTATATCCTCGCGCATCTCGCGGGGCTTAAGGGCAAGGACGCGTTTATTGACTGGGGCGCCATGTCCGGCTGGGGTATGGGCTACAACGTCATGAAAAAAGAGTGGTCGGACGAGCAGCTTGAGATTCTCGGCATTGATAAGCGCTATATGCCGCGTATTGTGAAGCCCTGGGACATCATCGGGCATCTGACGCCCGAGATGGCAGAAAAAACCGGTCTTGCCGCGGGTACACCGATTTGCGGCGGCGCGGGCGACACCATGCAGTCCATGATCGGCTCCGGCAACTACGAAGCAGGCAAGGGCGTGGACGTCGCAGGTACCTGCGCGATGTTCTGTGTCTCTACAAAAGGGATTATTCCGGAGCTCAGCCAAAAGGGTATGAATCTCATCTTTAATTCCGGATCTCTTCCCGATACCTATTTCTATTGGGGCATGATCCGCACCGGCGGTCTTGCGCTCAGATGGTTTAAGGATTCGGTCTGCCACAAGGCGAACGACGCGGTCTATTACACGGATCTGAGCGAGCGGGCAGCTAAAGTCCCCGCCGGTTCCAACGGTGTACTCTTTGTTCCGTATCTGACGGGCGGACAGGATGAGAACGCGAAGAAGTGCGGATGTTTTCTCGGACTGACGCTTGAAGACGATCAGGCGGTGATGTGGCGCTCTGTTCTGGAGTCCATCGGATACGACTACATGGAGATCTGCGACTACTACAGAGCGGCCGGTGTCAATCTTGACCGTATTACCGTGACGGAAGGCGGAAGCCGCGACTCGCTGTGGAATCAGATTAAATCCGACATGCTGGACGCGGAAGTCGTGCGCTATAAGAACAAAGGCGGCGCGGTCGTGACGAACTGCCTCTTTGCCGCTTATGCCGCCGGAGACGTGAAGGAGATTATTACGGAACTTGAGAAGATTCTGGTGGTTGATGAAGAATATGCGCCGCGCGAAGAAAAAACCAAGCTTTACAGAGAAGTTTACGGCGTTCAGAAAAAGCTCATTAAGGAAGAAATGAATGAAGCTTTTGCTGAGCTGTGGCGCGTTAAGAAGATTCTGAAACCGGAATAACCGCTTTTTTGAATTTCTGATTAGAATCCCGCCGAGATGAAAGTCTTTGGCGGGATTGTCTTATTCTTCAGGACTTTTAAGGATTTCGATTGCGCGGATATGCTGCGCGTAAATCTTTAGTCCGCTCTGTAGTGTGACGACGCCTGTGTATTCATCAAACTTTTTGATTTGCCCGATGAGTTCTTCGGTGACGCCGCCTTCTTTCAGGGGGTCAGGCCTAAAGATAGTGAAGCGCACACGGCTGCTCGGATCGGAAAGCGTGTCGCTCAGGCGCTGATTCAGCTCTTCCAACGCCTGCTCATCGAGTTCGAGCGGTTTATCGACAAATCTGGACGCTTCGCTGATGCAGTCATCGTACCCGGTCAGAGCCGCAAACGGCGCGAACTGTGCCGCGCGTTTGGCGCGTTCCATCGGCCGATGACGTTTAGAGACAGGCCGATCAAGATGAATGATGTCGTCGTAGGGGCCGCTCACGCTTTATGTCCTCCGATTTGGTTGTTGCGCAGCTGTCCGGTCGCGCCTTCTTCGAGGTTCATGCCCTTAATCAGCGCGTTTTTACCGAACTTCTCCCGCACAGCGAGGATGGCTTTGCGGACTTTATCTTCTTTTTCTTCCTGAGCACTGGTCTTTTGCGGCGCCGGTCCTTCGTCGAAACTTCCGAAAAGATCGAGCTGAGCTTCCGAGTCCTGTGTTTTTTGTTCCGACTCTTCCGTGATGACAGCCGATATGTTGATTCTGCGCACCAGGAGGATCGGATTGACAATACGATTAAAGAGATCTTCGGCCGCTTTACGGATGAGAACCGAGGAAGAGGTCGCATAGTCCAAATTAATAGTTCCGTGCGTAGCCTTCGGGACACTCCTTCCATAGTTATCGGTTTTAATTTCTCCGTGATAGCGGGAGCGGATGCTCGGATTGGTCAGATTTTCGATATCGTAGCCGACGGTTAAGACGAGCTTTGCCGTTTTAAGGTTTTTGGCGAGAAGATCGAATCCGAGCGAATCAGCCATTTCCCTTGTGACAAGGAGCGCTTTTTCGTTCGTATAAGGGTCTTGGAGCACTTGCCCCGAGCCCACGCTTTTTCCCTCAGGCCGATACGCTTTGATTTCCGCGATCGTGCACGGTTCATAACCCCAGGCATGATCAATGAGAAGTTCGGCGTTAACGCCGAAGAGCCGGTAGAGGAGTTCTTCATTTGCGAGAGAGCAGCGCGCGATATCGCCCATCGTGAAGATGCCGTATTTTTCGAGCGATCGGGCGTAGCCCGCGCCGACGCGCCAAAAATCTCTCAGCGGCCGATGAGACCAGAGGTTTTGTCTGTAGCTCTCAACCGTGAGTTCCGCGATACGCACTCCGTCCTTATCCGCTTCGATATGCTTTGCCATGATATCCATCGCGATCTTAGCGAGATAGAGATTGGGGCCGATGCCGCCCGTCGCGGTGATCCCGGTACGGGCAAGCACACGCCGGATAAGTTTCATTGTGAGGTCGTGTGCGCTCAGGGCATAGGTTTCCAAGTACGGCGTAATGTCGATAAACACTTCGTCAATAGAGTACACATGGATATCTTCGGCCGCGATCAGTTCAAGGTAGGTCTCATAGATTTTTGTACTGGTTTTAATGTACTGCGCCATTTGCGGCGGTGCGATCACAAATGAGAGTTCCTTTGTCGGGTCGGAGGCGTACTCTTTAAAGCTTTCGGTTTTGCCGCTGAAAGGTTTGCCTTTAAGCGCGGCTCTGCGCTGAGCGTTAATGGCTTTGACTCTGGCTTCTACTTCAAAGAGGCGGGGCCTGCTGCTGACGCCTAATGATTTTAGGGCCGGTGAGACAGCTAGGCAGATAGTTTTAGAAGTGCGGGTCGGATCCGCGACAACCAGCATCGCATCCAGCGGATCTAAGTTTCTTTGGAAACACTCGACGGAGGCGTAAAAGGACTTCAAGTCAATGGCGGCATAGACCTTTTGGCTGTGTTCCTTCATTTTCTGCTCCGATAGTGGTTTGAATTGATTATATCTGCGGAGCAGAAAAAGGCGATTAGGGAATTAGATCCAAAGGCATACCGCGCAGAAGATTAAAGATACTGCGAGGACGGTGTTGATGAGTTTGGTGTATTTGGCGAAAAGGGAGGCCGCGATTGAGCCGAATCCCGACCACACCAAGTTGCAGCTTGTTCCGCAGATTGCGATGAATGTCGCGAAGAAAACCAAAGCTTCCCAGGACTGGTAATAGGGCAGAACAAACATCTGCAGCGACATAATGGCAGAGACAAAGACCTTCACGTTAACGAACTGCAGGAAGAGGCCGGAGAAGTAAGCCTGTCCTTTTTTGGGTTCTACGGCGTTGGTGTTATAGGTTGCCTGACAGATTTTCCAAGCGAGCCAAAGCAGGTACAGAGTACCGAGGATCAGCATCGGCATCATGATGCCCGGGATCAGCTCATTGAGTTTTGCGCAGAAAAAAGCGCACAGGTTGGTAATGATGCAGAAGCCTGTGAGTACGCCCGCATTAAAGAAAAGCGTCTTCTTAAAGCCAACTCTAAGTCCGAGCGACATCGACATGATGTTGTTCGGTCCGGGCGTGATAGAAGTCACGAACGTATAAAGAAGAAAAGAGGCCCAAGGGAACATGGCAATGAGGTTTTAAAAGTCTGTAGTTTAATTAGCAGGCTTTATGCCCATTTCTGTCGAAAATTATACGGGCTCCAATCTCAGATTTTTTATACTTCGAAGAATCAATTAAGGAGCTTTAACGATGAGCGACAGAATCAGTTATAAGGAAAAGGAAGAGCTTCCGGACTCTGTTTTCGGGCTTCCGGAAAGAAGAGAATATCCGATGCCGGATGCGGCGCATGTACGCGCCGCGGAAGCGTATTTCAGATATTGTCCCGAGGAGCTTAAGCCTAAGCTTGCCAAAGCGATTCTCAAGCGTGCCAAACAGTTTGGCGTCGACATTGAAAGTCCGACAGTTCTGAGTTACGCCTCTGAAGCCTGATGAAAGGGCCGCATAAGTGCGGCCCGAATCGTTTTAGTGATTTTTTCCTGCAAGGTACTCTTTGAGTTTTTCCGCGACTTCGACGTCAGCGGGGAGCCAATCCACGGTTTCCAGTTCACTAGGCAGCAGCCACTTAGCCGCTTCATGCTCGGTGAGGAGGATGTGTCCAGAGACGATAGACGAGATAAAGCAGTGCATGGTTAAGTGGAATTTCGGGTAATCGTAATCCACGGTGACCAGCAGTTTTTCGGGTTTGATTTCTACCTCGAGTTCTTCTTTGATTTCGCGGATGATTGCGTCTTCAGCGGTTTCGCCCGGTTCCATTTTGCCGCCGGGGAACTCCCAGCCGTCTTTGAATTCACCATAGCCACGTTGTGTGGCTAGAATCTTGCCATCGTGATGGATGATCGCGGCAACTACTTCAATTGTCTTCAAAACTATTCTCCAGTGATGTAGTCGTAGATATCACTTCTTACGGCTGTCTCTAACTTGTACCTGATTTTAAACGCATTGTCCTTTTTTCTGGTTGAGATTTGCTTTGAAGTAGGATCTTCTCAGGTTGACCTTCAGCTTCAATTTCACCAAGGAAATAGAACAATTTTGCCTCTTGATCTTCTTTGTTCTTCCTAACGAACAAGAAAATCCGATTATCCTTGTTTTCTGGCTTTCTCTTGTAAATGCGATCCGCATCTGGGGAGTCTACCGATCGTTTTGTCTTGGAGATCGCTACCAGTAGCCGATCGGATTCGAAATGATCTTCGTAGGCGATTGCATCGTCATCTTTGCGATAGTTGACGAATACGGGGAAAGTTTTAGTGGCGGCATCGTACTTATAGCCACCGATGTTTTGACCATTTAGGTTCTTTGGCCAATTTAACAAGCGGCAAGTATCTGCATATGAATAGGTTTCATAGAGGACCAGACTTGTATCTTTGTAGCGATACTTAAATTTAGCCAAATAACGTTGCTTGGCAAAGTCGATTATCTGCTGGATTTGATCATTAAACTCTTTACTTTGCTCTAAGGCTCGCCTGAATTTCTCAGTTACAGAAAAATCATCAGAACCCGTTCGTTCAACGACAGCCCAATTAACAGTTTGGTTTCTTTCGGCTTCTGTAATCGCAAACTGACCAGAGAGCACAAGAAATACGTTGTTGATTAGATCGTCGGATGCGTCAATTTTCCAGAGATCTTTTAGCTTAGACGTTAATCCTGAGCGTAACTTCTCTCCTGGCTTGGCTTCAACTACAAGTTCAAGAAGAACAGCTTCGGCGATGCGTTTTGCGTCGGCTACACGGATGGACAAGAAATTTAAGAACTCGATTTGTTCCTGATCCAGCACAAAAGGAAGATTTTCTTTCGCTGCGTGGACAAGGAAGTTGTAATAAGACAGCAACTGCTTATTTTGAAAGATTTTTAATGGAGTGATTGCGTTATGCTCGGCAAATTCAACAAGACGAGGAATTCGACCGAGCTTATGGCGCAGAATGTTGTAGGATTCTTTTATCAATCCAATTGAATTTGTTTTGGCTCTATCAATTGAATTGAGAATTTGTTGTTTGACTTGCTCTTCGAATTCTACGGTTGAGGCACCAGGGATGATCTTTGTACCACTACCAATGTATTTGCGCATTGACTCTTTCTGATAAGAGTTATCACCAGAAAGTGCGATGGGAATGAGGTAGTTCTTTTCGTAGTTTGCGATGAAGTCGATAACGACAACATAATCTTTATCTTTCGCCTTTCTCAATCCACGACCTAATTGCTGGATGAAGATAATTGAACTTTCGGTCGGGCGTAACAGCAAAACTTGGTTGATTTCAGGAATGTCGATACCTTCGTTGAAAATATCGACAGTAATAATGTAATCCAGCGCTAACTGGTCATCTACATCACTTACCAGTCTCTGAATAGCAATATCGCGTTCTTGCTGCGAGTTTTTCCCCGAGAGTGCAAGGGTTCGTTTCCCTTGTTTATTCAGTTCAATTTCTAGGGCTTTTGCTTCATCGTTTCTGGAACAGAAAATTAGCCCTTTAACTCGTTTTCCGGAGAATCCGTAGTCGTGCGCAGCTCGTAGAACATGCTTAACTCGCTCCTTAAATTCGAGACAATTAAATTCGGAGAGCTCTGAGAAAGGTTTGTTATTAACTGTGAGATCCGATATTCCGTAGTAGTGAAAGGGACATAGGAGATCTTCGTTCAAGGCATCTTGCAGACGAATTTCATAGGCGATGTTGTGATCAAACAGACTGTAAATATCTTCACCATCAGTTCTATCAGGACTTGCAGTCATGCCTAACCAAAATTCGGGCTTAAAGTGCTCCATGATTTTTTTGTAGGACTTAGCGCCAGCTCTGTGAACCTCATCAATGATGATGACGTCAAAATAGTTAGCATCGATATTTTTATAAACAATATCCTGACTTATTGTTTGGATGGTAGCGAACGTGAAATCGTTGTCTAGCTTTTTCCCATTGCCGGTTAACAAGCCATATGTCTTATTGGCACCGTTTATTCTTTTGAAGCTCCGCAACGCTTGCTTTGCAATTTGTTCTCTATGCACGACAAACAATATTTTTTTGGGAGACTTACGGATAACGGAATCTTTTGGCCAATCTGAAGGTTTCAAGTTCATTAAATGGCGAATCGCAAATGCCGCTGCAAAGGTTTTACCCGTGCCTGTGGCAGAAATGAGCATGGCTCTGGTTTCGCCGTGGATGTAGTAGTTGGTTAGGTTCTTAATGAAAGGCTTCTGCATTGTATTTGGATAAAGCCGAGTCGTAGGCTCAGCATTTCCAGAATTTTTCAGCAATTCGCGAGCTGCGCGTTCGTCCTTTTTCTTTTTTTCGTATTCGACCGTGTAGTCGTCTAACACCTTTTCAAGGTCATGGCTTTGGGAACAGTTCCATAACTCATTAAATTCGTGCTCCAAGCTGCTGATAAACTCGCCGTCCTTTTTAGATACCAGTCGAACGTTCCATTCTTTTGTTGAAGATAAAGCGTCCTGGGTAAGGTTGGAGCTTCCAATAATGGCTGTGGTTTTATCTTTATGGTGGAAGATAAAGCCTTTTGTATGGAACTTTTGTTGCTCCTCGCATCGGAACATTTTTATTTTTATATTCTTGAATTCGGATAGCCTGCCTAGGGCGGATGGTTGTGTAAAGAGGTTATAGTCCGTTGTGAGAATTCTCCCAGGCACTCCCTTTTCTTCAAGAGTTCTCAGAGTTTTATAAAGAAGTTGCCTTCCGGCATCCGTGATGAACGCTACGCTGAAGTCAAAAGACTCGCAGCCCTCAAGTTCTTTAATGATTTCAGAAACTATTTTTTTTACAGAATGAGTCTGATCACCTTTTTGGTTAAACAGTAATTGAACGCGTAAAAGGGGATCGGAATCAATAAATCCCTTTGAGATAAAAGAGGTCTTAAGTGCCTCTACTAAATCATTGTCGGATAGTTTGATTTTTGGCATACGAAGGTCTTTCAGCTTTTTTCATATCTTAACCGGAAAGAGGTGGTAAAACCCCGATGACAAGGTTATTGGTGGCTTTTTAATTGGATAAAATGAAGTCGCCTTAATAGTCTAAAAAAGCTATGAGACTAGAATTGTATGATCCGCTGGGTGGGATATTTTGCATATAAGATCCTTGAGGAGAGCCTTTTAACAGAGGTGTTTTGCATTGAAATAAAAGAGATACTCTCAAATTCCTGTTGAATGGTTCGACGTGAGAAGTGTATCTAAAGATGCAAATCTTAAAATGTAACGGAACGATTTATATTGGTCCCTTAAATTGGAGAAAGAATATGAAGAGGTTTACTGGTAGAAGAACTCTCACTATTTTGGAAGGGGAGCAAATTGTTGAATTCCTCTATAAGAGGGATACTCTTTAGAGAACTTAACAAATTATCAGAGTTTAGAGGGAAAGGTCTCCCATCGTTGTCGATTGAAAACAATGGGAAAAAAGCAGCCCCGTATGTAGGAAAGTGGCAAAAAAATCGTAACGCTAAGATTGTGTTTGAATTTTTAACTAATTCAGTCTATTTTCAACCAATTTTTTTGATATAAGAAATGAGTTAAATACCTTGCAGTTCGTAGATGAGCTGCGCTTGAACTCTAACCTTGTGGATTTTCCTGTCAAACCTGGGCACTCATCAAATTGTGGTGCAAAAGCTAAATTTTCAGATGTCGAAGCTTTTACACGAGGACTGGATAAATCACTTGAATTATTTTGTCATCAAGCTGAAAAATCCAGTCAAGAGAAAAATACAAGAAATGTAGTTAATGGGAACGTTACTTCTGGAAGCAAAGGAATCGAAGAAAAAGAAGATTTAAACTTAAACCCCAGCGACGACTATGTGACAGCAGTAGTAGAAGGAGGAAAAAAGAAGCTATTCACTTATAGTTATGAAAGGAATAACCAGCTTCGAAAGCAAGCGCTGAGAAAGTATGGCTATAAGTGTGCAGCCTGCGGTTTTAGTTTTGAATCGTTTTACGGACCAGAGCTCGGCGAAAACTTCATTGAGGTTCATCACATTGTTCCGGTGTCAGAAGGTGAACGTGAAAATGACTACACAAATCTGAGACCTATGTGTTCGAACTGCCACCGAATGATTCATCGCCTTTATCGTGAACTTGAGCCTAAGGACTATAAGCGCGCAATTGAAATCCTGACTTCAAAAATTAAGAAACCTTAATAGTCTCAATTAAATAGAGTACATCGGCAGATATATTCAATTTGTCGACAGAAGATGTGCGTCAGAGGCCGTAGTGCCTTTCCGACGCACTCGCTTATCAGAGTAGATTCAGCACAGCCGGTCGGTTTGCCGCATATCGCACATCGGGTCTTTGAACACATTAAAGCCCGCTTTAACCGATCAAAAAATACAAGAAGAAACTGCGTGACCAAAACGGTAAATTCCAAATCTGAGAGCCTCGGATTCCTGTAAAAATAAAACAGCAATATTGGAGGTAGGAAGAACATGAGTAATGCCTTAATTGTTATTGGTCATCCGTATTGGAAGGATTCTGTTGCCAACCGTGCCATTCTTGAAGAACTTCAAAAGCTTCGTCCGCAAATTAAACTCTCGAACCTGATTGAACTTTATCCGGATTTCGATATCGATATAGAGGCGGAACAACGCAAGCTCATTGAGGCGGATACGGTGGTCTGGCAGTTCCCGCTCATGTGGTACAGCTGTCCGTCCATTATGCGCAGATACCTCGAAGGCGTGCTTAGTTACGGCTTTGCTTATGGTTCCTCCGGTTCAAAGCTTGAGAATAAACGTCTTATCGCATCGATCACGACCGGAGTAAAACAATCGGTGTACGAGGGCGGAATACTTGGATTCAGCGCAGAGGATTTATTTAAGCCGCTGGCGCAGGTCGTAAAAATGTGCTCTATGCTCTGGGAACCGCCTCAGGTCACTTTTGGTTTAAATTCAGCCGGAGCCAAAGGCGACGAAATCAAGCTCGAAGAGATTCGAATCAGGTGTCGGGAACACGCTCGCCTGCTGAGTGAGCGTCTCTGACAGGGTCTCCCGGTGCTCACACTGCGCAAGTGGGATATTTACTTGCGGGGTGTTTGAGCCTAGCATGGTTAAGTATAAAAACACCCGATGGAAGCGCTATGAAGCCTCAGCATATATACATCGAACTCTCCGGAACATCCCGGGAAATCGGACTGAAATACGGTCGTGAAGCCAAGGAAATGATTCACCGTAATTTGGCTTTCTACAGAACATTTTTTAAAGAATATGCTCGAATGGAATGGATTGAAGCGAAGCAGCTTGCTCAGAGTTTCATCTTTCTGATCCAGAACAGCGCACCTGATTTGCTTGATGAAATGCATGCCGTGGCAGAGGGCGCCGGCGTATCTTTTGAAGACATTCTCACGCTTAACTGCCGAAGCGAGGTGATTTTTGCAAGACCGGACGGCTGCAGTTTCGTCGGCTTCCTTAGCGAACACGGAAAAGACGGCCATGTATACATGGGTCAGACATGGGACTGGCTGATTCCTGCCGTTGAAAATGTTTGCGTTTTAAAAATCCAAAAAGAGGGCAAACCTGATCAGTTGATTGCGGTTGAAGCGGGCATGATTGGCGGTAAAGGCCTTAACTCTCATGGAATCGGTGTTTGTTTAAACGCCCTGAGTGTGGGCAAAGGCAAAATCGGTATGCCGCTTCATGTTCTGTATCGAATGATTCTCAATACGAATAAAGCGAGCGACGCTATCGAAGCCGTTGCACAGTGCGATAGGGCAGGCGCCAGTAATTTTGATATCGGTACGGCCTCGGACTATCTATTTGCGCTGGAATACACACCGGATAATTTCGATGTGATCATGAGCGAGGGAGAGCCGCTCTGCCATACGAATCACTATCTTTCTCCGCTCTTTGCGGCGCAGGATACATTCAAGCGTGACTTGACCGATACCTTCATGCGCTACAACACGCTGAGAAGAGAAGTAAAAAAAGTGAACTATCCGGTGGACGAGAAGACCTTATTTGGAATTCTTTCGTCTCACCAGAATTTCCCGGATTCAGTTTGCTCTCATGAAGATCCGAGAGATCCGAAGTACAAACGCTTCTGCACAATTTACGGCATCGTCATGGACTTAACCGCCCGCAGAATTTGGATTACGGACGGCCGTCCCTGTGAAGGCAAAATCGCTACATACGCACTGACAAAAGAAGTCTGACCCTTTGTTGTCAGAAGTAAAAAGCCGGGCTCGTCCCGGTTTTTTATTAGGGCAGAGGTTGACAACTAATTGATTATGATTATCATTTGATAAATATTCAGTCAAGCGAGGCGGTTATGTATAGAACAACGGTAATCATCGACGGCATGCATTGCCCTATGTGTGAGTCACAAGTTAAGGGACTGATTAGAAAGCTCTATCCCAATGCCTCTCTTTCTGCCGCTCATAAAAAAGGACTGCTTAGTATCGAATATCCGTTTATTCCGAGTCAGGCGGAAATTAAGAAAGCTTTGGAATCAGGAGGTTACCAAGTAAAGAGCTTCAGTACGGAGAAATTTGAGAAAAAGCCGAGTTTGTTCGCAAGACTGTTCCATTCATTTAAAACGGCCTGATCTTTAATTTTCAGTCCTCTTTCGGGAGGATTTTTGATGTTTGACTATAATAGGGGGGCAGTTCTTTTTCTTTATTGAGTGTCCTTATTAGGAAACCTATGTAATTATCTAAATGAGTTGTTAGTCCACTCAATAGGGTGGTGGTATTTACTCTCGACTCATTTAGAGCAGGGATGATGTTTCAGCTTTAAACCCCATACAGAAGTCAGCTCAGCGACACCAACACCGCGAAGGATCAAGTAAAAAACGGACCCAACAAAAAGACTTGAGATCACTTCAAAAATGAATTCCCCGATGTTGAATGGCTTTCCTTCAATGAGCTTCTGAGCATGCCGAAGAACACCGCTGATCCCAAAGAGAACAAGGGATAGCACAGTGTGAAATACACTTAGGTTTTGAGGATCTTTTTCAGGCATTTTTTACCCATTAGTGCGTTTAATTGGTAATTTTACGACATGCAATTACTTAAATATATTGATAAGTAAACGCCTGCATACATCTAAGGGAAAACAATGAGACTAACTATTTTGATAAAATGCTTGCCGCTTACAGGAGAAGGTTAAGAGCAAAGAGATTTTAGGTGTTGCTGGCGCAGTTTCTATGAAAGCAGAAAACTACCCTTTAAACACCTCAGTGTTATACTGAGGATGAATAATATTGTGAAGGCGTTGAACAATGTATGATACGGAGCTTACCACTCAAATAATCGGCTACTTCCTCTGGAAGGCCGGTGGAGCAATGCCTTATTTGAAGATCCTAAAATTGGTGTACCTTGCAGATAGAAAAGCACTTCTGGATATTGGAGAAACGCTTACAGGCGATGCTTACTCTGCAATGAAATTAGGACCTGTTCCTTACTATACCTATAACAGCCTAAAGCAGGATAAATTTGACAGCCAGTGGCTCGAACATAAAAAATTCGATGTTCGTTTAAAAAAGGAAGTAAACTCCAACGACCCTTTGGATACATTTGAACTTTTGAGCCCGATAATGCAAAGCATTCTTGACAGCATTTGGGATCAGTATGGAAATAAAAGGAAATACGATCTTGCCAAGCTTACGCACACCATCTGCCCCGAATGGGAAGCTTGTAAGGATGACTCTATTGAATTAGCTGATATTTTGAAAGCAGAGGGATATACATCAGCTCAAATTCATGCAACCTTGGAACGAGTCGCTGAACTTAATCGGCTCAAAGAATTCTCGAAGGAAATGCAATGACACTGTCCCTCTTGCGGGGAGGAACAGTTCTTGCGTCCACTGGTTCTATCAATCATCTTCACATAATCTGCTCTGCCCCTCGCTTTTATCCCCAGATCGGCGGATTAGGGGTTCTGGTTGTAAACATAAGTTCTGTCAAACCCGGCACCACCTACGACTCTACTGTCATTCTTCACCAAGGAGAGCACCCCTTCATAACTCATGATAGTTATGTTTTATATGCACAAGCTGTAGTTTGGAAACTTGAATCTATTGAGAGAAGAATTGAGTCTGGAGAAATACTCCCGCAAGACCCTTTGGCCGAGCCATATATTTCCAATGTAATCGCCGGCTTTTTCAAATCTCCTTATGTCCCTCGTAAGATTCTAAAATTTTGTGAGAAGTCAAATCTCTCCTAAGCGCTGCGTTTTCTATATACCTTCCCAGGAAAGCCCGTAAAACGTCCTGCCGTTTCCTGTTATATCAGCCGGATGCTATAAATTTGGTAGATGAAATTAGTTATCTACACCACGTTTATCCCCATTGATTTTGCTAGGGCCAAAAACAGTAGACTATTCTTATAAGCAATTTTTACAAGAAGATAAAGATGAACGCCGCCCCCATTACTTTTGAGGACCTTTCTCATTTACCAAGAGAAGTTATTCTCAGACGAGCTGAGCGATACTATAAAGTCGCAATAAAAACAAGAATAAACTGTCAAGAATCTTCTCGACATTCTGTCAGAGCCAGCCCTCTTCCAAATCAGGGATTTCCGCCCGTCCTCAATGTTTGCTGTGGTACTACCCTTAGGGAGTCAAACCCTCCGGGGTCTGTTTTTATAGTATGGGCAAAACTTTGCTTTGATGAAAGAAACGACGCATATTATTTATTTACAGACTATCGATGGAAAGTAGAGCGTACAGATGAGGAAACCGCAAAGGAGCTTATAAATCAAAAGAAAATTGGGATTACTAACTACTACCCAAAGTCTGCAATTCCTAAGGCCTCCAAATGAAAACTCAGGGATTTTTTAAAAACCAAAGAAAAAGCTATTCGCAACCATTCAACTACTACGAAAGAAACATGACTAATAAAATTCCTGGAGCCGCTCAAACTATTTCCCCCGGAAGCCAAAGAGGATTTAGGGCTGACTCAAGTCTTACTGATCCACTAGACGAGTGGATGGCGAAAAATATTAAAAGCAAAAAGACAGCAACCCAAAACTCAAAATCTGAGGAGGCGCCTCAAACTCAGCCTGACAAATCTGTATGCCATATGAGTTTGCCTACAGAACTAGACTCCATAAATGCTAGATTAAAAAAACTTGAAGACCTCCCTCCAGGCCAAATAATAAACAAAACAGTCTATAAGGCTGACTATGATAAGGGAACTCTTAGTGCGATCGAAGCATTTAATAACTACCAAAATGTGGTTAATAAATATCATTATGAATCAGAAAAATACTTTCGTGAAACAAAAAGAATCCAAAAACTCCTGAGCACACTTACCAAAAGGGTACGGGAACTGGAAAGACGGCCCGTCGTAGAGCGATCTGTTATAGACGCCCTAATGTATAGGGTACAACAACTGGAACAGCAGATACCCCAGGGGAAGGTATATTCTGAACACTCAACAGCCTCAGACAAAAAGTATCTAGATGATGCAATTAACCAATTTAATTCCAAAATTGCAGCATTAGATGCAGAGCAATTAAAACTAGAGAAAAATGTTAAATCTGTTCAGGACAGCCTCGAACCTTTTGTGACTCAAGTTGCGAACATCATAGAAGAAAAGATAAATGAAAAAGCTTCCATAGGAGATTTAGACGTTGTGTTATCTTCTATTTCAAACATAGAATCATCCGTCCAGACACTAACTGATAAGCTCAATACTTCTTTGGAAAACCTTCCAAAAGAAGTACAAAACAATATAAAAACAGAACGTAAAGAGAATATATCCTCTCTCGTTTCCAAACTCCTCGGATAGTTTTCAGCCCGCTTCTTACAGCGGGCTTTTTGTTGGGTTAAAGAAGAGGCGTAAGTTCAGTATAAGTCTGACCTCCAAACGAGCCATAACCTTCAAAACTAACCCAGAACACTGTCTTCTCTTTCGTTATAACTAAGGTTTTACATGTCTTAATCCCTTCAAAACAGGGAAGATATTCTGACTATCTTATGTGATTTTATAACATAAATTCAAAAAGTTAAAAATGAATAAATTTAAAAAAAATAATACACGATTTTGCTGATTTAACCCACCTTTTAGGAAGGAAAATAAGTTTTCCATCTCCTAATCTCCGTTTAGAAAGTTTTATCCGAAAAATTGTTAAAGAACAGTAAGAGGTAACAATGGATAAGTCTATCTCGCAGTGTGCAGTCCCTCGGATATTGAGAAGTTTAGCGAAAAGTTTGTAAGTTAGTTGAAGGTAATGTTGCTAGTGACGAGAACATTTAAATTGAAAACCTTTTCTTGAAATATCTTGTCTGGCTTGTTGGTTTCGAAGTACTGAAGGTCTGTAGAACAGAAAATCTCTGAATTAAGTTTGCAGCTCTCATGCAGCTGTTGCGAATTACGTCCCGCAGCAGTGCAGGTCGAGACCAAAATGATTACGCTTCAAGCAGGTTTCTTTACAACGAATATTTCTATCTCGAATAATGTCGGATCAAGACTATCGGAATTCAGCGATTTCGGTTAAAGTGGTGACCTATCCGTTTAACTCAGGAAAGTCCGATTGACCAAAAGTTAAGAGGCCTAACAATATGCTGAATCCGTCTGTACGTCGTCAAATCATTAAGCTGATTAAAAGAGAAGTTGTTCCCGCACTTGGCTGCACTGAACCGATTGCTGTTGCGCTGGCAGTAACAAAAGCACGGGAAATTCTGGGAGCGCTTCCCGATAAGATTGAACTCGGATTAAGCGGCAATATTATTAAGAATGCCATGGGCGTCGGTATCCCGGGGACCGGGATGATCGGTTTGCCGATTGCGGTAGCGCTTGGCGCTTTAATCGGTCGCTCAGAGCTGGAACTTGAAGTGCTGAGAGATGTCTCTGAAGAGTCGGTCGCTGCCGGTAAAGCTTATATTGACGAGGACAGGATTGAAATCCTTCTTGATGAAAATGCGCCTTCCAATCTTTACGTAGACGCCAAAGTCTTTAAAGACGGCCATACCGCAAGAGCCATTATCTCCAGAGAGCACACAAAATTTATTTATCTTGAAAAGGACGATGAAGTTCTTTATCAGGAAGCTGAACAGCAGGGCGATGAGGAAGAGGGCGATGATGATATCAAGCTCGATATGAAAACCGTCTATGAATTCGCTATTGAGAGCCCTCTGGATGAAATCGCTTTTATTCTGCAAGCAAGAGATCTTAATAAGCGCGCTGCGGAACTGGCGCTTTCAGGAGACTATGGTCATTCATTAGGCGCCATGATTAAAAATCGCGGAGCCCGATATTTCGGCGATACAACGGTTGCCCATATGATTGCTTACACTTCTGCGGCATGCGACGCACGTATGGGCGGTGCGACGATCGCGGTTATGTCAAATTCCGGAAGCGGAAATCAAGGGATTACCGCGACGCTTCCTGTGGTCTCCTATGCGGAAGACTGTGACGCTTCAGAAGAACAATTGATCCGAGCGCTTACGCTGAGTCACCTCACCAGTATTTACATCAAGCAGAATCTCGGAAGGCTTTCCGCTTTATGCGGATGCGTCGTGGCATCCACCGGCGCTTCTTCCGGCATTACTTGGCTGATGGGCGGCAAGTTCCCGGAGGTCTGCGCAGCAATTAAAAACATGATCGCTAACTTGGCAGGAATGCTTTGCGACGGAGCAAAGCCCGCATGTTCACTTAAAATTTCTTCCGGCGTATCAACGGCAATGATGTCTGCGCTGCTCGCCATGAATGAACACTGCGTTTCCGAGATGGAAGGCATCGTGAGTGACGACATTGATCAGACCATTAGGAATCTGACATCCATTGGCAAAGAATCCATGATGGAAACAGATAAGCAGGTTCTGCAGATCATGATCTGTAAATAGCTGACTTATTTTCCACTATTAATAGAGCGAATAGACTGGAATCCGCCGTTGCGTTTCCGGTCTTTCTGATTATTTTCATCCTTATCGCTGATGAATTTAAGGAGCCCGCTTTTAATTAAGCCGATTGTTTTGCTGCGCACTATCGCTAATTGAGCAGTGATCTCTATATGCTGGAAACCGCGGCGCTGAGGCAGCTTTTTAGCGCTTTTGAAGTTATTGCAAAATTTTCGAGCAGCTCGGCGTCTTTTTCATCTTCGTATAAATCTCTTCTGGTCTCAATCATGACTGAAGAAACTCTCGGATCGCTTAGATAGAAGGCCTGCGGTACCAATGCTCCGCTAAAAGGTGCATTTAGCCCGGTATCAAAGGTTTTATTAAAGGATTGATAAAACGCTTCAGAGATTTCGGAAGATGTGTGATAGGGGTCTGTACCGATACACACTTCCGGACGATCTTTTAACAAGGGACCTTCATAAGGAAGCTGCTCAGAGGAAAAACTATGTAGATCGATGATGAGGACCTTCCCGTAACGGCTCAGCGCGTCTTTAACTTTACGCGTTAGCGTGTAGTGATGCGGATAAGTAGTACTCTCTCAAAAGACGACTTCTTTCAGCCGCAGAGAGTTCCCGCCTTAATGTCTTGAGATCGTGAGTTTTTTGATAGATGACGCCCATACCAATGCCGGACATGCTTTCCAGGCTGTCGTCAGCGAAGCGCTCAACATCTACCACTAAACGACTGATCGGACTGACAACTGTTTGTTCGACAGGTATTCCGTTTGAGTATAGTGCGAGGGTCCAAAAATCAGTCATCTTGACGAACTCTTTCTGGAGCAACTCCGTACTTAATATAAACTGGTTCCGGATGTCATATGGAATATGAGTTGAATCATGCGGAACATGGAAAATAACCCATTTGGGAAAATTAAATTTCATTTTTTTCTTCGAATCAAAAATAAAACTTATGGGTCTAGAGTGTAGATGCCGCTGATGAAATGATGATTAATAATGCTGAGTTTTAATATATTGAAGAAAGGCGGTATCTGAGGCTTGAAGTCCGTAACAGATTGGAGAAACTTACTTAGAGAAAGAAGTTTAGTGTTTCAAATACAGCGAAGGCTGGGATGCATATTCCCGGCAATGGTTTGGTAAGGCAGGTATATGCTGCAGATAAGAGCAGAGATTAAATGTTTTGGGCTTTTTTATGGGGATTCGGGCAGGCTGAAGAGGATAGATCGGTATCAAAGACGTGAAGTGTTGATTTATAAAGCGCTGATGTGATTATTCGACAGCTTTTAATTCTCAAAGTTTATTTTGTAGTACTTAGAGGCAGACTCTAAGGCAGACTCTACATCAAGTTTAATTAGGCTCTATATTTTCTGCCGCAGCGATTGAATGAAATCGCAGACCGATAAAAATCCCGCCGAAGCGGGACGAAACGAGGGCCTTCTACTTTCGAATTTTATATCCGATCTGCATTAGATACGTCGCAAAGCCCGCGGATAAGATGCCGAAAAAACTGACGATAAAAAGACTGACCCAAGGATTAAAGTCGCTCTGCGAGAAAAATCCATATCGGAACCCGTCAATGATGTAGAAAAACGGATTGAATCTAGAAAGCGTCTGGAAAATCGGCGGCAGCTGGTGAATCGAGTAAAACACTCCGGAAAGAAATGTCAGCGGCAGAATCACAAAACTCTGGAACGCTCCGATCTGATCAAATTTGTCTGCCCATAATCCTGCGATCAGTCCGAGAGAACCCATCAGCATCGCGCCCATAAACGCAAAAATTAAAATCCATAAAACATGCTGCATGGGAGGCGCTGACCAAAACACCGAAGCCAGCAGCACGCCGCCGCCCACGATCAGCCCTCGCACCACAGAAGCGCCGATCATCGCAAGAGAAAGCTCCCAGCCGGAAAAGGGCGGAAGCTGAATAAATATCAGACTCCCCATGATCTTGGACGACAGCACCGAAGAGGAACTGTTGCCGAATGCGTTCTGCAGCAGCGTCATCATGACGAGACCCGGAACTAAAAAGTGCAGATAATTAACGCCGTCAAAGGTCGGCATGCGGCCGGATAAAACCTGACCGAATACTGTCAGATATAAAACGCCCATCAGCACCGGCGCAAAAATCGTCTGCAGCGCAATCTTCTTAAACCGCAGTATTTCCTTTTCCAGCAATGTCAGGAAAGAGGCGCCGGGACGATACGGCTGCGGTTCGATCTTGTATTGGGTCATTCGTCGGTAATCCTCAAAAATACTTCTTCTAAGTTCGCTTTTCCCAGCTCCAGACCTTCGGGCTTGAGGTCGACAGCTTCCAGAGCCTCTAAAAGACGGCGAAGCTCTTCAGGTCCGCTATAGGACATGGAGTAAAACCCGTTAGGGAGCTTCTCGCAACGGAAGGGAAAATCTTTTGGCAGCGGTGCGGAAAGCGCGAATATCACACGATCTTTGGAATATTCTTTTAAAAGTACCTGTGTATCTTCAAGCGCTGCGACCTGCCCGTGATTAAGGAGCGCGACTCTTCGGCAAAGCCGCTCGGCTTCTTCTAAGTAATGCGTCGTCAAAATAATCGTATGCCCCTTTCGGTTGAGATCTTCCATAAATTCCCAAAGGCGGTGACGCAGCGCAATGTCGACTCCGGCGGTCGGTTCATCAAGAACAATTAGAGGAGGGCGGTGTACCAGAGCTTGAGCGATCAGTACGCGTCGCTTCATGCCGCCGGAAAGACGCATTACGCTGTCTTTTTTCTTGTCCGAAAGATCGAGAACCTCTAAAAGCTCATCAATCCATTTGCCGTTGTCTCTCAAACCGAAATAGCCGCTCTGCTGCCGAAGTGTCTCGTAAACGGACAGGAACGGATCAAAGGTGATTTCCTGCGGAACAATGCCGACGCACATTTTAAAATTTCGCCAGTCCCGATGAATGTCGTATCCAAGAATGGAAATTTCTCCGCAGTCCGGATTAACCGTCTTGGCCAGCACGCCGATAAGCGTGCTCTTGCCGGCTCCGTTCGGGCCGAGCAGCCCAAAGAAATCTCCTTGTTCAATAGAAAAGGAAATGTCGGTCAGAGCTTTTTTCTCACGGCCGCTCTGATGAAAGGTTTTCGAAAGGCCCTTGATACAGAGAGCCGCCGGGTTGCTGGTTGCCAAATTAAACCTCCGCGTCGTTCAGCTAAAAGGTTGAAGAGAGTGGGACAGAAGCGGGAAGAAGCTCTGCATCCGTCCCAAGCGTTTCAATTAAAGAAGATGCTATTTCCTCGGAACGCCGTCAAGCCACGCCTGACCCTGATTGGGCGAATACACACTCTGCTCAATCAGATCTTCCGTACGCACAGATCCTTTAGAGAGCACTCCTGTCAGCGCTTCCGTGAGAAGCTGCGCCATCGTGACGTACCAGAACTGTCCCGCGACGGTCGGAATAAAGAGATCGTCTTTCTTCTCTAAAAGTCCAGCCCTAATCCATTGATCGGTAACGGGTTTCAGCGGTTTTTCGATTTCGACTCCGAACGCTTCTCCGATTGCTTTAAGAGAGAACGGACCGGATTCAACGCTCGAAGCCAGTGTGCGGAGCAAATACCAGTTTTCCTGAGGCTTCATCATCACAAAGACCGGTTTCTGGTCCTTCTCAACCATTTCGTTCCATTTGGAGAGCTTGCGCTCCTGCATCCAGCTGTGTCCGCTGAGTTTGCCGCCCGCGCCGCATCCGAACGGAAGACAGTCCAGAGAACCTTTGGCTAAGGAATTGTAGATATTGCGCTCTCTCGCGGTTCTTGCCCGATGCGTGTTGGTGAGACGCCGCCACTCGCCGTGCGCGGAAAACACTTCCACGCTGCGCGCAAACATATCGGCGGCTTCCGCAAGCGTTGCAGCGGGCTCCAGCAGCCCCGCCTGAATTCTCTTATTCAGAGGAGACTTTTCAAACACATTGAGCTGATAGCAGTCGACGCCGTCGATTGGAAGTTCCGAAGCGATCTTCAGATCGCTCTCCCAAGCAGTACCTTTTTGTCCGGGGAACCCAAAGAGCAGGTCGATGACGACAGCGGCCTGCCTATTCGCGGCAATCTCTTCGAGTCTGCGGATGACGCGTTCTGGCGTATCGATGCGCTGCATCTCTTTGCGAATCTTCGCGTCAAAGCTCTGTACGCCGAAAGAAAACCGGTTGACGCCCCCCTCGAGCGACGCTTCGAGCATTTCGTCCGTCATGTTATGGACTCGTCCTTCGACAGTAATTTCGCAGTCATCGGAGAGGGGAAGATATTTTTTTGCAGCGATGAGCAGCTCTTTTAATTGTTGGGGAGGAAGAGCGGTCGGAGTTCCGCCGCCAAAATATAAGGCTTTGATCGGCGCGGAGTTCTGAGCGGGGCGCCCGCTCCAAAGCGCGAATTCGCGAATGAGGTTGCGGCAGTAGCGCTCTGATTCTTCCGCGGTCCAGGGATTCTGATAGAACATGCAGAATAAGCAGCGGCTTTCGCAGAAAGGAATATGTACGTAGGCAAGCGCTTCTTTTCTGCGGGGCTCATGCGACTTCTTCTCCAGATAGTTTCGAGCAGTGCTCCAAAGCATCGGAATACCGAAAGGTCCCGAGTGGACGGTAGCCTTTGCCGGGAATGCGCGGTGCAGGGCGTCCTCTTCATTGGCAAAGTACGCATCCATATTTTTCTGTTTCATCAGAAGCTTTTTAAATAACTGAACTCCGGTTTCAAACGAGGACATCGAGCACTCCAGTGTAAGAAGTCATAAGCCGTCCGATACGGCGGTAATGACCGTTGTTTAATGCTCAGGGGCCTTTATCAAGGTCCCAAAAAAATCTGCATTCGGCAAAGGCGTTTTCCCTCGTAATCTCAGTGAGAGTCTCGGGCCGTACGCGGATTGCCTGACAATTTAGAAATTCATTCTAACGAACAAAAATCGATGCAATCGTGTATGAACTTAGGGCGGAAATAGAGCGCTATTTAGTAAAAAAATCGATAAAACAGGAGGTTATAAGACATACGGTTCAATATCTTAGGGAATACGATAATGAGAATTAATCTCGATGATGTAAATAAGTTAAACAGAAAGGCAGAAAATTGTACGTTTTTAATCACTTTTTCTAAGAATTCCCTAAGCTTGAATCTTTTTAGACGCTGCAAAGGATGGCCTTAGGGCTTTTGCTGAGAACAGGATCAAAATAAAATTATCACGTATATACAATTAGATAAATAAATTTTGTTTTATCCTGAAATGATCCGTTTCTTGGAATAACAGATGTGAAGAAAGAACGTTTGATCACCGGAACAATCGCTTTAGTTTAAGTTTTATTGGATAAATGTTTCATATTTATCCTTAAAATGTTAATAAAAGTTATATCAAATAATCAAATAGATAAATAGATGATTCGCAAATACGCCTGAGGCGGATCAGGGTTTTTGCTAATGAGAATAAGAAGCATTCAAGTAAATTTTTAGAATATGATTCGATGAATGAGAATCATTATCGATTAAATATTTAAGTTTTTGATAAGTTATGAATGCGAGAGAAGAGACGCCTCAGGTGAAACAGAAAACCGTCATCGATTTTCGTAAACCTTTCAACGCGCCGCAGGAACAGCCTTGGTTTGCCCGCGTTACCGACAACCCGATAACGGACGCTTTCCCGGAATCTATTGATATCCATCCCGGACTCGACGCTTCACCGGTTTTACCGACGGAACTTCCTTCCGTTCTCAACAGACTGACCGAGCAGCCGAGAAAACGCAGAACCGTTGCCTATATCAATGTGCCTTACTGCGAAACACGCTGCCTGTACTGCCTTTTCTATATCAAGCCTTACCGCACGAAAGAGGAAAGCGCGGCATACGCGGACACCTTAATTAAAGAGATGCAGCTCTGGGCGGATAAACCCGTTCAGAATAAAGAACCGGTGCACGCCGTCTACTTCGGAGGCGGTACGCCGACCGCGCTCGAAGCATCTGATATTCGACGCGTGCTTGAAGCCGTCAGAAAGTACCTGCCGCTCGCAAACGATTGCGAAATCACCTACGAAGGCAGATTGTCCGGATTCGGTGACGACAAGATGGAAGCTGCGATCGAAGGCGGCGCAAACCGCTTCTCGCTCGGCGTGCAGACGTTTGATACCAAAGTGCGTCAGGCGGTCGGTCGCCGCTCTTCTAAAGAAGAACTCATCCGAAGGCTTACACGCCTGATGAGCTATAGCCAGGCCGCTGTCGTGATCGACCTGATATACGGCTTCCCGTATCAAACATTGGAAACCTGGCTTGAAGATCTTCAGATTTCTAAAGATCTGGGTCTGGACGGAGTTGACTGCTATCAGCTCCGAGTCTTTGAGCGTTCTCCTCTCCACAAATACATCGCCAACGGCAAACTGCCCGCGGGGCCCGATCACGCGATGCGCGCGCGTATGTTCCGTGAGGCGGTCTTTCAGATGCGTGAAGCCGGATGGAGCCGCCTTTCAATCAGTCACTGGGCATCCAATACACGCGAAAGAAATTTCTATAACTATTACGCTAAAACTCGTACCGACTGTCTCGCTTATGGCCCTGGGGCGGGTGGAGTGATCGACGGATTCAGTTACATGCAGCATCGCGCGCCTGATGCATGGATAAAGAGCGTCGAAGAGGGCGTAAAGCCGATCGCGATGATGATGCGGCCCTCCAAAAACTGGGAACTGGGTCGAGCGGTTGCCGAGCAGATGGAGCTGAATTACTTCAACCCCTCTGCGCTTGCAAAAGAATTCTCCCCGCAGCTTAGCAAAGCTTTCGAACCGATCACAGAAAATTGGACGGAAGCCGGACTGCTGCTGCCGTTTTCTGAAAGATACGAACTGACCGTGGCCGGTCAGTTCTGGCAGGGACGGATGACGCAGCACATTCTCAACCATATTAAAAATACCAACTTATGACCTCTAAAATCCAAACTTTTAAATATTCAGCGGCAGCAGCGGCGCTGATTGCAGCATTTTCCTCGCAGGCCCAGGAAGTTCAGAAAGCGGTCGAAGTGACCGTAACCGCCGGACGCATAGAGCAGCAGCTCCTAGATGTGCCGATGAGCGTATCGGTGCTCACGCAGGAGGAAATTCGCAATTCTTCTGCGAGAAATATCGGGGAGCTCCTTTCCGATGTTCCCGGTGTTGAAGTAACCGGCGACGGCTCTCAGGGTTTAAAGCGCGTTCAGATCCGAGGTGAAGACGCGTTTCGAAGCCTAATCCTTATTGACGGACAGCGTGTCTCGGAACATAAGTCGATGTCCGGCCCGGCGCTTTTAATTGATCCTTCATCGGTTGAACGCATCGAAGTCATCAAGGGGCCGGCCTCCGTGCTCTATGGCTCAGATGCTATTGGCGGGGTGATTAATATCATCACAAAGAAGGGAGGTAAAAAGCCCTTTGAAGCAGAAGCTTCTGTCGGCTGGAATGGCGCAGGCCATGGCTGGGAAGAGTCAATTTCTTTCGGCGGAGACTATAAAGGTCTTAAGTACCGACTGAATGCCGGCTATCAGAGCCACGGCGATATCAAGACGCCGCTTGGATACCAGAACGGAACGGATTTTCGTCAGAAAAACTTAGGTGCTTTCCTGAACTACGACTTTAATGAGCATTTTACTGTCGGCATGAGTGCTGATACCTTTGACTCCGATATTAATTCTTCCAGCTGGGACTATGAGCAGGATCCGGATAATGAATTCTTCGTCCGTATTCCTAAGTGGAAACGCGATAAAGTCGCACTCTTTGCCGAAGGTAAGAATCTGACAAGCTATCTTACTAGGGTTCGTTGGGACGGCTTTTGGCAGAATAACCACAAGCAAATGCGCAATTACGTTGGAGCCTCGGTTAACACGCCGGCGTACAACATGAATGTCGTGACCGACTCTGTAGCAAATAACAAGATCCGTACGTTCGGAACGAGTCTGCAGGCGGATTGGCAGCTCGGTGACAGCAATACGCTCATCACCGGCTACGAATTTACTCAGGACTCGTTAAAGGCTTCAACGGATGCCGCCTTCACCCAGAAAATGAAGATGGGTCCCATGACAATGCTGGACACAGACTACGTCACCAACCGTTATGTAGAAGGCAAGGAAATTACTAACGCCGTGTTCGCCGCCATGGAAACCGAGTTACCCATGGATTTCACAATGAACTACGGTGTGCGCTACACATTCGTGAATTCTAAACTGACCAATGCAAGCGCTCTGCGCAACGGACACAGAACGACACCCGCGGGAACAACTAATTACGTGAATACCCCCGTGGATGATGCGGGCTCGGTCGGCAGCAACAATGAAAGCCGCCCGGTCTTCAATTTAGGCTTTATCTGGAAAGGAATTGAAGATACGTCGATTCGCGCTCAGTGGTCTCAGGGCTTCCGTGTCCCGAATCTGCAGGAGAAATTCCTGATTAACAGTATGGGCGGCGGAACGGTCTACGGCAACCCTAATCTGAAGCCGGAGAAATCCAACAATTTCGAAATCGGTGTCCGCTACAGCGGCACTTATGTCGATGCCGACTTCGCAGTTTTCTATAACCTTGCGGACGACTACATCTCGACAGAAATCCTCAGCGGCTCAGGCTCTGACGTCTATCGCTATGTGAATGCCGATAAGGCAAAGACATTCGGTGCGGAACTTTCTCTGAACTTCAAAGTGAACGAGTACATCAATCCGTATGCGTTCTTCTCTGTGATCAGAAGAAAAACCGAATGGGCAAACGGCGTTTTCACTTATGATTCCGGCACACCGGCCTTTACCGCGCGCTACGGTCTGAGAACCGATGTTCCGCTCTTTAACGGCCGCTGGACTACAGACACTTATCTGAGAAGTGCGACCGCCAAGAAGACTTACTCGGTTTCTAGCGATGAGACAACGCGTATCGCGGGCTACACAACCTTTAACTTCGCGACCGCCTATCACTTCGGACCAAAGAAGGCCTACAGCGCTAACTTTGAAGTGCTGAATATCACCAATCAGCTCTACGGCTATGAGACTTCCATTTACGAGCCCGGCCGCCGAGTGAACTTCAAACTCAGCGCTAAGTATTAACCTGAACCGGATTCATCCTGTAACTGACATGACTGATGAAATGACGTTAAACGCCGCGGCAGTCGGCCGTAAACAAAGGTTCTCCGACCGCTGGTCCGCTAAAGATCTGGTCGTTATCGGAATCTTTGCGGCTGCCGCCAAAATTTCTACTGTTTTAATCGCCATGGTGGGAGGAGGGATGAATCCTGTTTCGCTTCTGCTTAAAAACATGGTGTTCACGACACTCTTGGTCGTGATGCTCTTCAAAGTGAAACAGAGCGGAACTTTGACGCTCTTTGTGATCGTGAGCACACTCGTGAATTTCCTTCTTCTCGGAGGAAACATTACGCTTATCGTCCCGATGCTTTTTGCGGCGCTTCTCAGCGAACTCCTTATGGCCTCGGTACGTAAAGCAGGACTGCCGGGCAGTGTTTACTGGGGCGTCGGCTGCTTTGATCTGATCTGCAAATTCGGCTCTCTCGGCATTTCATACCTGATGATGCGCGAGTCGCCCGCGCTGATGGCTGTGGTGATCCCGATTGTGATCATCGGCTATGTCGGCTCACTGATCGGTCTTTGGACCGGCTATCGTTCAACTAAGGAATTAAGACATGCGGGCATCATTTGCTTCTAACCCGACATCTCCGCTCAATCGGATAGACGTGCGCGTCAAAATGCTGATCGCGGCCGCTGCCTCGATTATGACGGTGGCGATTTCTTCTGAAGCCGCTCAGTACCTGCTTTTTGCAAGCTCTTTTGTATATCTTCTTTTATTAAAACGACCGAAGATTATCGCGGTGAGTTATTGCGCCTGTATTCTGATGATGGCGCTTTCCGCGGGCTTCGGATATCTGATTTCCATTTGGTTCCCGGCAATGGGCAAGAGCATGTCGCTGTCCTCCATGCTGGTTCCGTTTCTTCGCGGTTTTACCATGCTTAACGTGGTTCTTCCGCTTGCTTTTACCGGAAGACTCCAGACCATTCTCAGCGGGCTGCAGAAACTGAGACTGTCGTTCGTTATCTATCTTCCTTCGGCGGTGATCATTCGATTTATTCCGACGTTTATGAATGACATCCGTCAGATTTGGGAGTCACTTAAAATTCGCGGCTATAAGATCAATCCGTGGACGTGCACCATTCATCCGCTTCAAACCACGCGTCTTTTATTTACGCCGCTTCTTTTCCGCGCGCTTAAAACCAGCGATGAGCTTGGCATCGCGGCTGAGCTTAAAGGTTTAAATTCCGGCTCTTCCGCGGGAAGGGCTGCCGCAGCTTCCTTCACGCGAAATGATTATCTGATCATTGTTTTAATCGTCCTGATTTGCGCGGCTGCCGCGGTTCTTCAGTTCTATTTCCCTAACTCCGCGCCGGCGGCAATGAAGTAATGATTAATTTAGACCATGTTACCTATCAGTATCCTTTCAGCTCGCGCTGCGCGCTTGAAGATATTTCTCTTAACGTCTCTGCGGGAGAAGTGGTGCTCGTGACCGGTGTTTCCGGCTGCGGCAAATCCACCCTGATTCGGCTTATTAACGGTCTTTGCCCGCATTATTACGGGGGCTCGCTCAAGGGTAGCGTCAGAGTGTGCGGGAGAGACAATAAAACGGAGAAACTCAGCGACATCTCACATCGGGTCGGAACGCTTTTTCAAAATCCGGAAAGTCAGTTCTTCGCGCTTGGCGTGGAGGAGGAAATGGCTTTTATGTCTGAGTGCCGGGGCACTGATCCCAACGAAATTGACCGAAAGATCGCTGACGCCGCAAACCGCTTCGGACTGAACTCAGTACTGAAGAACACGATTCACGAGCTTTCTCAGGGCCAGAAGCAGAAAGTTGGTTTGGCTTCTCTGATGATGGAACCTTTAAAAGTGCTGATTCTGGATGAACCGACCGGAAATCTGGATCCGGAATCGACGGAAGATTTAGCCCGAGAAGTTCAAAAGCTGAAAGAGCAGGGTACTGCGATTCTCGTTGTCGACCATCGCCTGTATTGGCTAAAGGATGTTGCGGACCGAGTGATTGTTCTTGAAAAGGGAAAAATCATCCGGGAAGGGACGTTTAATGATCTTGATCCGGCATTCCGATCGAAAGTCGGTCTTCGGGAAATCTCCGTCAAGGACTGCAGAGATACGCTTCCCGTGCCCATGAGCGCAAGCCACCCGATCCTCAGTGTGCGGGATCTGACTTTTGAATATCCCGGAAGGGCGGTCATGCGGCACTTTAATATGGAGCTGCCCAAAGGGATCTGCGGCGTTTTCGGAGAAAACGGCGCGGGTAAAACCACCTTGGCCCGCCTGCTCACCGGTCTTAATAAAGCCAAGGAAGGATCGTTCGCGATCCGAGGACAAAAACTTAATCAAAAAGAATGCTTCAGGCATGTCGCCGTAGTGCTGCAGAATGCCGATCATCAGCTTTACATGCGCACGGTCTTTGAGGAACTTCAGACGAGTCTGGAGGCGGCAGGATGCAAAGGAGGTTCTCGCGCCGCCGAAGAGCTGCTCGGCTTATTTGATCTGCAGGATCTGAAGGACAGACACCCGCATTCGCTCTCCGGCGGACAAAAGCAGCGCCTTGTGATCGCCTGCGCTTTTGCTAAAAATCCGGATGTGATTATTTTGGATGAACCGACAAGCGGGCTGGACGGCGCAAATCTGAAACGCATTGCTTCAGCTCTGAAGAGACTCTCCGACGAAGGAAAGGCGGTACTTGTGATTACGCATGACCTTGAACTGATTCAGATGGTCTGCCAAAGCGCGGTGACCTTGAAAAAACTCCCGACAA